>JAAUXU010004132.1_pt1 | contig 64643 bp, 50 predicted proteins | sample 7278151 | NCBI WGS metagenome assembly JAAUXU01 (sample SAMN14350113, study PRJNA611818) | marine sediment metagenome | isolation source: surface marine sediment (1.8m) | place: French Polynesia: Moorea | collected 2018-08
CGGCAACGGCAACGGCAACGGCAACGGCAACGGCAACGGCAACGGCAACGGCAACGGCAACGGCAACGGCAACGGCAACGGCAACGGCGGTCATCCAAGATAAATGATAGACAATTCCGCTCTGCCAGGCGAGATGATCATCACTAGCTCCCTCCCCCTTTTGATCTTGCTTCCTCAAACCATCAACTTCGGACGCCTTCTTGTTCTTGGTCTCTTAACCTTTTCTCAACTTAACGCCGAGTCTCATTCATTTTCGTCTCTGCCCTCCCCCCTCTCTCTCTAAGTGCGTGTGGCCGAACGGCTCTTCGCGCGTCCATTCGCCGTTAGGAAAGCTTTCCTTGAGCTATCTTCGAGGTAGACAAGAAATACCTCCGCAAGGCTCTGCTCTGTTGGCGCTTTTTGGGTGCTGCTTCTCTTTCCTCGGTTTCTCGTGAGAAGCGCATTCCTCGACCGGATTCAATTGTGCGTCGTCGTTCAGGTCAAATGTGAGTGAAGAGGATTCTGGTTTCGCCGAGGAGAGAGAAAAATCGCGATTTTCTGAGGCAGCTGAAGAGAGAAAAAGACTCATCCAGCTGTATTGTAGTCCTCAAAAGAATACAGACACTAAGACAGAGAGACATCGCACGGGACAAGTGACCGTGTTGCAGACGGAGCTGCTGGATGCGGCACGCTGCGAGGTCAAGTTCTGCACGTTTTTCTGCTTGTGACTTATCTCAACTTAGGAAAAGGGATCTCCAAGCTGAGGGCAGAGTCCCCGAAGTGGGCAATTATTTTTTTCTTTTCTTTTGCCATACATGTTTCACATTTTATTAGCTCAGAAGAAAGGCATTGCGGTGGCCTTTTCGTCACCCTCTGGCATGTCACAGACTTGCTCAGTGCGACCGCCGTAGCAGAACTGTGGGTAGTGCAATGGGTCGTTGTTTCTGCTGCGCGAAGCAGCAGGAAGGAGAAAGAGCGTGACAAGACCCATTAGGGACTACATAATACAAAGCAAGACAAGACGTCCTAGCCAATGAGGAGAGAGAGGTCATGTTTGACAGAGAAAAGTCATTGTGGAACTGCACCCTGTAAGTTGTTCTCTCGAAGGTGCGTTACTTTGCAACCCTCTGTTCAACTTATTGATGGCTGACTGACGACTTCATTGGTGAAGGCAGTTTTCTCATCAACAGTTACCCCTTTGCTGCTGAGTCGTGAGCCTGGGCAGCGTGTGAGGTGACACCGGAACCGGGCATAATCGTGCATCACAAGTTCTAATTGTCATGGTCCATTACTAATTCTTGGTTTGTGTGGACTGGGTCCTCGTCACAGCTGGAGCCAATGAAAAAGACTCATATGACTTCCTCGCCCTCCTCGTAGACTAGAGTGTGCAACCATCTGCGCAAGAGTGTCTGTGAAAAGGCATTCATATGGTTGGTCGAGGATAAACAGACGCGGTGTTGACTTTGACCAGTGTGAGAAGACTCGCTCGCATCACTTCAGAAAGAGCGTCAACTTAGTTAAAGTGCCGCCACCACCCAACTGCACCATCACACAGTGGAAAGCCGTTCATGTGGAAAAGTTTGTTCTGTTTTTGTTCTCTCTCCTCCTCTCCTCAACGTGTCCTGATTATATCCTCAAGAAGACTATGGCTCTCAGTCTCCCTTCATACCCACACATAATATAAGCCAAGAGTAGGCAGCTTCTAGTCGAATAAGACAGTGCGCCGTGTTGGCTTTCTCAATGGTGTGGAAAAGCGTTAAGGGGAGAAAGAGAGGGTCCTTTTCCCCCATCTCCATTGAGTGATTCTTGCTTCACAGACTGATTGTTGAGTGCTTATTAACGTGGTTTGTGTGTCTGAGACAAAGTCTAATTGTGTTTTCTCGTCTCATTCATTGCGCTACTCGGGTGGGGCAAACCCGACGAGAAAAGGACGTTAAGTGAATAGCAACCAGGCCCAGAGGAGGAGGGAAATTGGGCGAAGAAAGGTAGAGAAGACGCCCTGCCTGTCCCACCGTGTGTGCTGTGTGTACATACGTACGCGTGCAGGATATGTGCTCACATATTATCAAGAAAGTGGGCCCATCTGCCATGTTCGTGGGGACACCAATGACAGTTCCATACACAGTACTCGCGTAACCTAAGCCCCAAAGAGAAGAATGACTTCTCTCTCTATCCGTATGTACGCACGCATGCGGTCTACGTATTGTACTTGCTACTCCAAAGGCTATAACAGTAGAGATTTTCTCCCAGGCGTACATTTCTGTTACCGGGCTTTTAAGTCATAAATAACTTTATGCAAATACGCACATTCAAGCAGCCCTAGTTGAAACTGGCACCAAGGTAGAAGCATCATAATTTGGCACTTGATGACAAAATCTCATTGCACACGGCTACCTTTGCTGACAATGACGGATTTCAGACGATCTTGGAAGGCCTCGCAGCAAGCATTCTCCTTTTTCCCTGCATTTGTACAATAACTTGATCGTGATATCATGTTTGGCTTCCATAATGAAAATAGGTCATGCGTCATGTATTTTCATAGAAACATGTTTGTTTCTGTATGCAGAAGATACACTTGATACCACTGCAAAATTGCACCGTGCAGCTGTACATGATTATCGGAAAGTTTTTTACTCAATCTTCTTACTCATTGTACCGTTTATGACACTTTTATGGAGTTGGCGCCGTAAGTGTCTATGACAAAAAGACTAAAAACAAACATGTTTATGTAGATGCACACGGAAAGATACATTTTCATCATGGATGCCGAACACCAAGCTGTTGTACAGCTGGAAGGAAGAGCATGCCTGCTGTGATGCCCCCCACGAGTCTCTGAAGGCTGTCATGGCCACCAAAGCTGAGCACACTGAATGAAATTTTGGGATCAAGTTCTGAGTTGTAACACTCTTATTTGGTGCAAGTTTTCGTATACAATATTATTTACAAACTTTACTGTTATGACTCCAAAACTAGGCAACAGAGCTTTCCGACGACCTTGTACAGGAACTACGTGGTGCGCAGCACTTCATAAGAGCTCACTTTCTGCTAGACAGGAGTAGGAGGCGTATTAAGAAGTTATCACGTCATACATGTTCCGCACTCGCGCACCAACGAACTTTAGGGCCCCGAAGTGCTTTTTTGCACGGAAAGATGTGGTTGCGCAGATTTGACTGGCAATAACGCCCTCCTCTAGTCAATACTGTGTGGTTATGAATGCATGCATGATTGCACGCACGTACTGCGGAGGCAAAGGACGCAAAAGCCTTTTCAGGCCAAGACGGAAGAACCACTGACAGCAGCAATGAAACGTGACAACAGGTTGTTCATTTAGGTCCTATAGCATAGCAAGTCTTTTTACAACAAATCCCACACGCTGTCGCGTCTCAATAGAAAGAAAGGCAAGTGACTCTGGAAAAAAAAAGAAGTGTTGCCTGCGGCGCCTGTGAATGAAGGTCGGGGTGACTTATCTCTAGATTTTGATGGCCCACTCTCAGCAGGGGGTTGACGCGCCCCCCTGATAATCCATCTGAGCGAGAAGCATAATCAATGTACTGGGACTGTACTACGGCACGTGTTCAAGGTGTACAGGGTGTGCCTGTTGTTGTTTCCACTTACCATGCCTTAATGCGAGAGCAGGAGTGCTTGCTGGGTCAATATAAGCTGAAACGCTCCTCCTAAGTTTTTTTTAAAAGGGGGAGTGGCAAAATGTTTTTGCTTTTAAAAAAGTCCTTTAGGCTGAAAATTAAGGAAAAAGGGCACACGTGGTCACGAAGACTTGGTGCATTCCGCTACTATTTCTATTAGCGACCACGAAGTTTTTAAATGGAGGCCTCCAATATCTCTGACTGCACCTACTGTGCGCTCTTACTTATAAAAAGTAGGCCCTGTTATCGTACCATAACTCGGCCCGTAAATGAGGTGAGGAAAAGATTTATTTTCCCTTTCCGAGGCTGAGGCTTCGCCCCCTCTTAAGTGTTCTTAGGTCACTTGGCTGAGAATATTCTCACATTTCAGTGAGGACACAGTCCAGTGGGCGCACCCAGGAGCAGCTACACATAGACGAGTCCAAGAATACGTACACGACACTAGTCCTCTTGTAAGACTTTAATGTTCCGGAATGACCATTCTACGAGAAAATCTGCTACATCGTCCCCTTGGCGAAGAGTGTGTGCGCACTGTACGTGGCACTAAGTGTGGGTGCTGCTGCACAGTGCTGAGGGTAAATAAGTCGTGGTAGTTGAATACAGTGCACCAGGAAAGTAGCAGCTATCACAAGTGGCTACACTCGCACCATGTGTGTGTATGCTCAATATTGCATGTGTGAAAACATAGGTACTCAGCACACCCTTTTTGTCACCCTCCACAGTCAGTAGGCGTAGAAAGTTCCACCGTGAATGATATTTGGAGTCGTTGTCGTCATGTCTTTGGTGAACCACAGCGTTGTCGTGACTCGAGGCTGTAAGTGGGGCGACAAAGCAACGGGGTGACGAAGTCAGCAGAAAAGAGAATCGTGCAATCACGTTGTTATAGCGCCGTCGCGTGCTGTCAACCCTTTTCTGGCAACAGCAGATGCTTTCCAAGTTATCAGCATTGTTTATACGTAATATGTGGGCCTTATGTTTGTGACGACACCAGTGCATTGCAAAGAGACGCCATGAGCGTCGAATCAGAGCACTTGACCCGGACGCAGGACGCTGGATCACCCATTAAAAAAAAGGCCGCTTATCTGGAGCAGAAAAAAACTTTCTATCTTATATCTTTCCATTTCTTGACGTCCTGCTGCAGTCTTTGCTGCACCCCTTGGCCCCCTTCAGTACAAAGTGGGACAGGCAGGATAGTGAGGCCGGAGGCCGCCCTCTCTCTTACACGCTTCCATACTTCATCTCCACCAGCAGCTTGGTGTTATTATGTCGCACGAGAGAGACACCTCTTGCAACAGACACCTTATCTAGTTAGCCCACAAGAAAACTGTTGCCAGCAGATACTAATTGAAGTCAGAGCGAGCAAAAAGCCTCGAAAAGAAGACGGTGGAAAAGAGAAAGACTTTCCCCGATTATACAGCAATTCTGCTTCCTTCACTCTCGTGCCAAGCAAGCCCAGACTGAAGAAACTCTGCAGCCAGCGAGTCTTTACGCTAGAAGAGTGCGAGACAGACAACACGATATTCTTGGTGCGAAGTACAAAAAAGGGGCTCCTTTAGCTCCGACAAACGTCTAACGAGTGAAAAGAGGAAATAAACGATACCCAAGACGAAATAGGAGAGCTTTGGGAGAAAAACATCACCACTCACTTCCTGGCGACACCATACGATCCTCACCTCTCTCGAGAACAGCAAGGAGAGCTCAAAGGCTTTTAGCAAGAGAAATTCTCCGCCAACATGAGCCTCTCGCTTCCACTCGTATTCTGCTGCTTCCTCCTCCAAGGCCTCCCAGGTAAGAGAGAAGAAAAACTCATTCCATCGCCCACCAAAACTTGTTTCCCTCGAATAGCGCAATTCCTTCCCTCGATCTCCCTGAAGATGATCGAGCACTTGGTTGGATGGATAGAGCAATGCCAGCGTTGTTACGCTGCTGGAGTATGCACGTACGTGCCACGTTGGCGCACCAAGCGGAGACAGAAATTTAGGAGAGAGGCCTCCAGGGCCACCCACAGCCTGATTGACGAAAAGGCAAAGAGCAAATTTTTTTTTACTCCTGAGTCAGCTCACAAACTCGGCCCATATACGTCCAACTTGGAAGGCATAAGCATGAATACCACGTGGTGGCTTTTCAGCCCACCGCATGAGGACATTAGCAGTTGGCACCACCGAATGCGGTGACAGTGGTGACCGAGGGGCTCCAGTCCAGAACACCGGCAGAGTTTCTCTTCACCTCCTGATCTTGGGATGCCCCTCTGGAGTCGGAGGCAGAGATGCGTGGGTATTTTTTTGTCGACTTCACCACCCAGTACTGGAGGCATGAATGCCATCCCCCTGCTCCGGCGAGGAAATGGCTGAGCTGGTGGATGCGTCCAGTATTATCGAGATGATGGATCAGGGAGAAGAGTTTTCATGTTTATGTGTAGGTCCACTTGTATATTGAGTAGTAGGAAGCGATATTGCCTGTGACTGCCTTGCTTCGTGCTAGCTGGCAAAGTACTGCCTGTCACAGTTAAGTTGTCACAAACAAGAATTGCTACATCTTGCTTGCTATACTGGAAAAAAATCAAACCAAACTTTTTTTGGGGGGGAGGTAATGCCTAGATCTTGGCTCGACTCTTTGCCATATACTGCAATCTTTGACGTTTATATGTTGAGCATAGTTCCCAAAAATAGGCAGGAGCTCGATTCTCTCAAGTCAAGTATCTTCTTTTTTGTGACATTAGGAGAGCAACAACCTGTACTTCCTTACCACTGGTTATGAACGAACCATCCTAAATTGATTTTCAACGACGGACCTGAACAGTCCCCAGGATCAATATGCACAGATGAGAGACACAAATTCCCCTTCATCGTCCATCAATGTGGAGAGCGCGACAAAAATGGCCAGAGACACCTAAAACTTGCCCATAACCATGGCTCAGCTGCTCTAATTTCATTAAATATCATGCGTGCCTGTACAATAATCGCAGAAGCCAGTTATACTCGGTGTTGAACTCTTCCTACAAATGCCCCTCCATCAGCTGCGACGAAAAAAGGTCAGGCACACATTATGAGCATGAGTTTTAAAGACCTATAAGGAACCTATAATGGTTAAGACCTATAATGACCTATAAGGAAGTAGAAAACAAACTTCAATGCATTTTTACTGCAGGAGCACCCACTTTCTCCCCACGTAGTTGAGAAGACAATGACTTGAAAAGTATCAACTAGTGTTTTTGATTTTTTTATTAGATATTGAGAATCATTGGTCTCTTTTGAATTTTTGCAGGGAAAGAAGGAAAGAAGTTGGAGGAGGAAAGTGTCTGCCAGCAGATTTGCCCACTCTAATTTTGACACAAAGTTCATCTGTGATTCTTGTGCAGTGTGCAATTGCTCTGGCAGCAAGAAGACACTTTCCTTCTCCTCTTGGTAGTTACCTGCAGGATGACGACGGCAAAATTTTATGATATTTTAGACCCATTTCGGACTATGAGAACGCCTGTTCTGTCGGTCGCGCATATGTTGCAATCACATGGAACTGTTGTAGTTTTACACATGAATAAAGATCACGTCACAATGAATCCCTCACATAGAGAGAGATGCGAGAACTGAACTGGGACAGACTCTACGTCCGTTTCCAGTAACGTTGTAGAGAGTGTTCAAGTACGACATAGACGACGAGGGACATCACATACAGCTCACACGTTAGAGGCAGGTTTATTTGTCCGCAATGATGCGAGTTCCAGTTTTTGTAGCGTTGTATACGGTACAACCTCTCTCGCCCTCTCTTCCATCTTACCAATGTTTGGCTAAGCATGCTTCAATAAGCAAGAGTGCAAAGTATATTTGCATTTCCTCCGAACTAATGCTGCTTCTCTCCTCCCTCCCACTTTTCTGTTTCTAACTATGCCTATTCAGACCCTCTCACGCAACGTCTGTACCAATTTGTTCATTGGCGATGCCGACATCGGACTCACAGTACGTAAGGACTGACAAAAGGACCTTGAGCGTCACGGGGCTCGTGACACTGGGCTCGAGAGGAGCGAGTAGATTCGTCGAAGATGAGTCAAGGTATTTTGGTGTTGAATCATCCATAATTCCAGTTCTTATCACAGGTAGTACAAAGATCTAATAGCATGTGCAAGTACGTTAAGCGTAAGCGTTAAGCATCTAACCGTACGTAGCAAGAAATCAAAGTGCACACCTTAATAGACGTGGTGCCGATGGGTTCTATCTCGAGGACGATCGTGTTGGCCTCCGATCGAGTCCGACAATTGGGGAACCTCTAGTTGTACGGCGAAAAGCACTTGCACTTGCAACGATACTTACAGACTGACTACCTCTGGCCAGCCTGACAGGCTTCAAAAGGTAGTATCCAGTAGGGTAGGCATATTTGGAGTCCCTCATACTTTTCTCTTAATTCTAAGAGAGACGACCAGGCCGAGACAATAGTAGAGCTACTTATAAGTCCTCTGATAGACATTTGAGTCCCAACCAACTCGTCAGTTCTTGCGTTGTCCCAAAAGTTCCTCCCGTCATCTCCTATCTAAGCAGAGAACGGAGATATGAATGTAACTTTCACACAAATACGATCCCAACAAACATGACATAAAACGAAATGAGAACAGAACAAAACACAGAGTAGACATAATCCACTTCTTAGATTCAACACACGAGAAAATACAATAATATTGAACAACGGCACACAAAACGACGGACTGACGGATATATAGACTTTATTCATAACTGAACAATTGAAGCACAGTCAATTGGAGTCTTCTCTCCAGCTTTCAAAGCCTCTCTCTTCTTAAAACGATTAGCTCTGGTCCTGTGTTCTTGTAGCATGTAGTCCTCTGGTTCACTTGTTCGTTCAGTGAATGGATGACCAAAGATGACCTGATGTCAAACTCGTCTACAGATGAGTGAGCTACAACGATAGCCATGGTACGGGGCAGTTTTACGAGCTCTTTGTACTTGCGCATGCCATTAATGACAGCAGATCTCGTTAGTTTGATGGGGGAAAATCCCCATTCTGAGCTAGAAAACCTGATGACACAATAAGGGTCTTGTGAAGTCAGGGGCTTAAAGTATGTTCCTGCACTCTTGATCCATTCTTGGCTGAGTTGACACCCCTTAGAGTGACTCTTCAGGCTACGGTCAGGACGGAGAGCATGCAAAGTGGCACACACTCTAGAGCAGTGAAGGTATATTACCTTTCACCGTATGTATTGACAGACTACCACTCTTGTAAGAGGGCCGTTGCCTTGTGAATGTAGTTTACGTTGAGGGTGAGCAACAGCCTCCCTTCCAAAGGCAAAAGTGTCGTTAGCTTTTCTGCAGAAATCGCGATGTTGCTCCAACCCTTAAATTGCTACACTTGGTGATGTGCCCAAATCTCAGGGCAAGACTTTGTATCTCTACTCCTATAAGACACCTTAGTCACTGGGCGGTACTTTAGCCTTCATCACTTCTGCCATTATGCGTCGTCAGAATCGAAGTTCGTTCCGTGCAGCTAATGCTGCATGTGACTTTAATGAAGAATCCCCAGTTGAACTGAGAACACGTCCAGAATTTAGCTGTAAGAGGTTCTTCACTCCCTCGGCTCATTTATTTAACTCTTGTACCAAAAACACTTTGCGTGTCTTTCCATCCAATGTTTTAGTGCAAGAGCTACAAGAAGGCCAGCCCAAGACACTGACCAGTGCTGGGGCGGGAAATGACGCATTAGCACTGCAAGGTTCAGCTCTCGCTCTTGTTGCAGCTCCTTGAGGTCAAAGATGAGGACCTCAAGATTGTGGATGCTATTTACGCCGTGCAACAACGCCTCTGGGCCCTGTCCTCTCAGTGTCGATACTTAATAGAGGGACGGCCTCGACCGGGCTTTGACCTTGTGGTGTAGAGCTTCGCACTGTCCAAGCTGATTGATGAAAGGCACCAGACGCAGTTGGTCCTCGGTCAGTTGATCTTGCCGTGGCATCGGTCTCACGTGGTCCCTCAGCCTCGACACTCGAAGAGTGGATTCAATTCAAGTCTCCTTCTGCGTATCCTTACCTGAACGCAGTCAGATGCGAATGGCACTTTAAGGACCCTCGTTTTGAACACAGCACTACTAAAGAACAGAGTTCATGCAAGCTATCTCACAATGGCTCACAGTCTTCGCCAGTAAAACACTAAAAACGAGGGGAGGCAGACAGACAGACGGACAGACAGGGGGTTGAGATGGGAGTTTTCGCGCTAATGCACCGAGGACTTTGAAATCTATTTGCGGGGTCTTCTGTTTATTTGCCAAAAAAGGGAGGCTCCAGGGATCAGAACTTTCTTCTCGGGGAAGATACGTAAAGAGAGAACCTAAGAAATGCATCTGCTCTTGACAGAGGAAAAGTAGTGGAGAAGTGCATATCCCTATAGACTGTATGCCATCCAGATAACAGCTGCACTTAAATCCGGTATTCGTGAATATGAACAAAACTAGTTAGAAAGAAAAGTCACAGGTAGCCGATGAATTCCACTCATACGTGAATTCACGTATATATTTACGTCCGGGATTCCCGTATACACCTACGTCCGGGATTCCCGTATACATTGGCCGAAAGTACAGATAACGCTCTCAAAATTTTTCACTCCACATCAAATTATGACCTTGAGGCAACATTAGTATATTTCCCACTTTTCCAAAGGGGTGCCAATAAAATTTGAACTCGCAAGCTCTAAAGTAATGGCTGAAAGTTCCTTGAAAAAAATGATATACAGCAGTAGATGTGTATTTCTCATTGATGTTATTACTTACAAAAGAACAGTTGTGTCCAGGTCATAATTTCAGAGCTATATGTGTTTACGCGGAATTCTCAAGGTTTTTTAATAGTTTCGTGCCCGCAGTGTACATACGGCGTGCATTAGCGGAGGCGACGCGTTAGGCCTGCTGCACTCCTCTCTTCTTCATTGACCTGGCCAGCGTTTCTTCCCGTACACATACGTACGTACACGATGTCTCTTCTGCGTGGACAAGCACTAATGTCGGGCCTCGTCCGGAGAAAGGGGGAAGGGATAGGCCCGGAAAAACATCGCACTCGCACCCGCGAGGTAACGACGGCATTACTGCCTTTACTACTGGGAGCAACCGGGTTCTCCTCTTCCCGTCATTACGGAAAAGCCTTGAATCCGGGGACGCGATTGCTCTCTCCTGCGTGCGTGCGTGCGCGCGTGCCAGTGCGACTATTTTGGGCAGGACGTGAGAGAGAAGACAAATGTTGAAGCGTTGGACGCCTCTGAAGGGTCTCCGTTAAGTCCGATTACCTGTAACAGACCTTCGGGATCATCTCATTGACAATGGCCTACCTGCAAACCGCGCTGACAATGCATGGGTGGTACCAAGTGAAACTGATGTTGGAGCCGACCTACAACATTAGGTCAAGACTGACAGGACAGTAACAGGATAAAATATATATTATTGTTAGTATTTCCTCGAGATACACCTGGGACAGCCTCTGCCAGAGAACTGACAGAAGGCATTTTGACTGACAACTGTGCTGTGTTACTTCTGAGCAACATGGAAAAGGGTTATTGGACGGTTTTGCGTTAAACGGCATGAGGACAGTTGAGTGCATCTCAATTCGTCTTGAGGAAGGATGCAAGCACTTACGTTGAGTAACTTCTACTCCACATACGTTCAAGGGGTTGAGCGTGTTCCATAAATCTTGCAAGGACTTCTTGACGTATTACGTAGAACTGCTTGAAGATACCAACACACGCACTGCAATGATGAGAGCCCACAAAGATTGCATCTGCGCGTATGGCAGAGCAGTCATAGCAGATTATGTACGGGTTCAACACTGCAGAATCACCCCTTCCCCCCACCCCACCCCACCCGCCCCAGGGGCAATCGGGCAAATCAACTTTGTATTAAAGCACCCGTGGGCTGCGTTGCATCAAGGGCATTCTTGGCATATTTATGGACATTTCTTCCGACAATAAATAGTCACCTCCTGCACATACTGCAAGAAAAACTCAGGACCAAGTTCTGCCTGAGGCAGGTTTTCCAAAAAAAAAAGTCATCAATAAGGATTTTTCATCAGCATGGTGGCGCAACCACTCAATCCCGACGCGCTATTTCTGCAAGGGCAAAATTGCTGCAGGGAGACGTTTCGAACTCGTATATCGTTGCCTGTATCGATAACATGTCACAAGAAGTAGGCCTATGTAACTCGGCCCAGACGGCCGAAGGACAGAGGGGTAAAAAATCACGCCCTTGCGTTTAAACTTGAAGACGGAGACGTGTCGTGGGGAAGAGACAGCTTTTTTTCCGTTTTTAACACATCAGCCAGGAAAGTCGATGCGAAATATTTGTTGGGCGTTGGTTTCTCCTTTTACTCCGCGCGTTTACACCCATACGAGCAGGTGTGGATTTACCGCCGGAAGTGCTGTCCCCAGAGACTAATGGACACCTCTCGACGTAGAGCGCATGGGTGTGCTGATCCACGCGGCTCACAACATGTCTTGCCCCGTTCTAATCAGCACAGAACTTCACTTATCCAAGCTAAACGAAAGCTGACGTGCAGCAAGGCCTCACTTCATGGCGACCTGACCAAGACCGGTCAGAGGAAGTTCTCGGATAGTATCCTGTTTAATAGATTTGGCTGTCATTTACCAAGCTATGGAGAACATAAAATTATCCCTAGACCACTATTACTCGGCAGCTCTGGTTTCATTGACGAATCAGCATTTGGCCCACTCATAATTCAGTATGTCAGTAGCACTTGTTTCGCTTCGAAAGTCAGACTGCTCCTGGTCCATGGCCGCCTCAGACACCTCCACCTCACCCCCACCCGATGGAAACTTCAACGTCAGCTGGATGTTGTCTGCTGCAGACAACGCCACGCTGCAGGCGTGGTGCGCTTCCGCAGACCTTGTCTGGTTCTCGGATGCCTCCGACTGGGCTGTCCGGCTGCTCCTCGAAGAAGGCAGAGATGATGTCCACTCCCTCCTGTCCGCCAACGCAAGCTCGCTCGGGGACAAAAATACCGACATGTTGATTTTCTTTCATGACAACGTAATGTAGTGTTGCGTGGTGGCAGCTCGAATATTGTCGGTCGAGTGGGTAAAGTAGTTAGTCATAGTAAAGGCGAAAAGCTTGCCAATTATGAGTGCCCAAGTTATGAATAAAATATGGAACTGCGTACGCTTTTCGTGTACAATGGTAGGACGTTTAAGACTATTGTGCTGTGTACACTAACATTTGTAGTCATCTGTCACCAGAACACTGATTACTACAGCGCAACATGTCCTGTGAAGGTGAGAAAACATTGTCAGTGTCGCAATGTGTTTATGCATTTTCCATCATAACGAAAGCAACGCCTTGAAATGTCTTTTTGAAAAATGCAACTGTGGGAGAGAAAAAAAATGTCTTCATATGTCCTAAAAAGTTGTCGAGGCGCTGCATCATCTGTAAGCGTTGTCATCTTCAAGTTGCATTGTGCATTCAAGTACATACATACGTGCACCTTTTGGCGACTGTGTGAACAGGTGTTGCAGCATAAGATTTCATAATGAAAATGAGGCAAAAATGCAAACACTGACTTGTCGCCGCCTAAGTTCTCCATTGTTTTGAACGATCTCAACGCAACAGAAGGCCCATTTACAGTACTTCTATTTCGTGTCGTCAACTAATCGAGAGATAAAAGAGACTGACGAAAATACCTGGAAAACCTGGACTCGACGCGAATGAAACGAAGTGTGCAGTACAACGTCAGCACCTTCTCAATAACAGTGTAAAGTAACCCTCAGATAGTTCGGCGAGTTACTTTGAAAGGGTGCAAGAACACATTGCAATGGTACTGACGCATCTTCGTCTGCACCGACGACGAGGTGAACTCGAGTTTTAGTAGTCCTGAGTACGTTAAGTGACAAGTGCACTGTTGGCGATGGAAAAGAGACTCCAAATTTCCAACACCTTATGCACTGGGCGTTCGAGCAAACTGGGCCGATGCCTTTGGGCAATACTGATGGCCGAAGTTGCACTGGGCCTGGGCTGGCAGTGCGTACAGGTCGTAGTACAGTTGGCCCTGCACTTGGGGAAATCCCATGAGGAGGGATGAAAAGGCTCGTAGTATTTATGCAGAAACATTTCTCACTTCATCTTCGTTTCCAAACTGCTATTGGAGCGCTAAGTTTCGCTTTAGAAGCACAACTTCACGGACAGGAAGTTTGCAGCTTGCACTTGTGTGATTATGGTTATGAACAATTGCGTCAAGGTAAAGTTTGCGCTGCTCTACAACGGATTGTGCAGCAGCATAACCCACTATGAAGAAGAGACGGACAGACATTGTCATGAGCAGAGGGAAACACGTGTTTCTTGCCAACAATTTTTCTCCGCCATTTGAAAAGCACTGTGCAGTCCTGTTGTGCCAGGTTGGCGGTACTGTTCTCATGAGGAGAGCCCGAGTGCATTGTTCAAGTAATGCACTATTAGTCATCTTCAAGACAAGACGTCTCCTCGGCGTTGGCAGAACTTGCATTACCACAGCTATGCACAATCAACGTTACTGAGAGAGCAGGAACAATAGGCTTGCTTCAGGCATGAGGAGGCGACCCAAAAGCAAAGCAGTCCTGCAATAAATGATCTCACCTGTGTGGTTGACCAAGTGCACGTGCGTAGCGTGCCGAAACGGAGGTCCTGAATTTGCACGCCGTGGAACTCGCAGAAATTGAGACGAAGTCATTGTGAATCAACTACGTATCGTACGTGCGTACGTACGTGTGTGTGGATCGTGGTCAAAGACACGCACGCTGCCAGTCAGCCTCTGGTTTTGGCATCGTGTTTGGAAAGAAAACATCGACGGAGTAAAAAAAAAGCCTAGATAATGGGGTCCGTCCCGTGTCTGAGAGTGTCTCTGCACTCTCAGACATGGGAAGGCCTTCTTGCATTGGAAGGCCTTGACAACGGCCCCGCCGCCGCCAAGAAGAAGAAGAAGGAGGAGAAGGAGGCTCCGATTACGACAACGCTTTCTATGCGCTTGCAACCCTTGCAACACTATCCAGACAATCGGAGGTATCTTCTTTTCTTTCTCATGTGCAATTGGGCCTCATTTTAGCTCTACGCTCCGTTCGCTCCAACTTGGCTCCAGCTCATTGCAGATTCCGCAATAGTTTTGTGACTCATTGGACTGTGCGAAAACTCATGCATTCGCGTGGACGTAGATACACGTAGTAACTTTGGTTGTCATCACTAGGCAGCAACATTTTATTTTTTTCACATGTAAAACATTTTTCCATAGGAATCAGGCAATTCTAATGAAAATGTTGCTGGATTATTCCCCCCCCCCCTCGGCTTTCTTTGTCCATCTTCAGCTATAGGCAGTTCATACCAGTTTTTGAGTAGGGCCTGCAATTTTAGGTCATAGATAGTAAACCGAGTTGAACCGACCCTTGCTCTAGTAGTTGAGGATGCTCTGCGTTCGCAGCCACTAAAATATCAGCTCTGTAGTGTGCATCACGCATATGTAGGCTCGTGGCAACAGCCCAGCTGCTATCGTAGAACTCGAAGCATGTTTACGAGATGTAGCGAGCCCTAAATCTCGTCATTCTTTAAGTTAACTTATCAAGCCATGACTGTATAGCACAGGGAGCTTGCTTGTAGCATCCTCATGGTCCACTGAAATGCACAATCAAGATCTGAGTGAGGCTGAGATATATCTACGAGTCTGAGACTCAAGTGAGTGAGAAAGATGAAAAGAAGTTCATTTCTGGTGAAGTGTAAAAGACCTGGTACTACAGTTGCTTCGGATAGTCGTCGCCTGAGGCCCTGAGGTTTTGATGAATATTCGAAGTATCCAAAAAACATATGTCCCTGAATTTTAATTAGCACAAAAACTCTTAATTCAGTCAATGTATATTTATATCTCTCACAGATAAAACGTTGGAATGTAAGCAAAACGATATCATTGGACATAGAGTTTAACTTCTCCATTATGGATAATTTGGTGAGAGTCTGGGTTTCACAAATTCAAAATTTAAATTTCCCGGAGGAAGTGAGATTACTTCATAGTCATGAATGGCTATGATGATTGCAACCAATGAAAATGCCTTCATTTTATGACTAAAAAAATGTAATCGAACAGTAATGACGATAACGTTACCATGACTGAAACCGAGATTATCACGACCGGAGACTAACGTGATAGATAAAATATGAACACAAATACTTCATGGTATAATTATCACCTCCATGAGGTCCCTTCGCACTGTTGAGTGCTAATATCTCAGCACTGGAATGCGCCAGGGACTTGAAATCAACACAATTGGAAAGACAAGATTCATACGATTCGCCTTAGACTGGCAAAGACCTGAAAACTTCAACATGAGCACGACCAAGAGTAATAATTTGTTTCAATCTGCTGATTTCCGCATCTGCAGACACTCTCACAGTGGTGTCAAAGAAAAAAGGATCGATAAATTCTTTGCTACTCATGGCAGCCCAGAAAAACGGCTGAAACAAGTTATTGCTCTTGGTGTTGCTCACTCACGTTGAGTTTTCAGGTCTTTGCCACTTTGAAGTAAATCTTGCGAATCTTGTCTTTCCAGTGGTGTTGATTTCAAGTCCCTGGCGCATTCCAGTGCTGAGACATTAGCACTCAACAGTGCGAAGGGACCTCATGGACACCCTGCAGAGAAAAAAAAATATCTTGGCCAAAAAAACCCTCATCTAAAAAGGCTCATCACCACATTTGTTTCTTAAGCAAGACCAACATCACCTCCAGCAGAGGCTGCGCAAATAAGTTTAGACGGATATGAGGCACTCACATCAATCTTAAGCCCAACAATACAATACAGCTTTGTCATTTGCGACGTGAAAACATGCGAAAAGCGGTCGTGAATCCCGCTCAAGTGTATCGTATAACTGTTCGATCTGCAGCAACTTATGCACGGAGGCTCCATTCCTTTCTTCATTCCCTCCCCCCCTCCCATCAAAAGCCTATTTCTCGTCAATTAACGAAACATCTCCTCTCTTCAGAATGAGCAAGAGATCTTTGCCTACTAATTCTGAGTGTTTGAGCAGTAGAAACTCGTCAGAGGAGATCGAAACTTTCTGCCTGCTCCTGAAATGAGTTGAGCCAATTTCGTCCCCCTCTCTCGAGAGTCTAACTGGCCCTTCATTTAGCTACTACTAACACTATGTTCTGCTCTGGCGGGACCCCTTCTACTGTACTAATTTGTATTCAGCGGGGTCCCCCCGCCTTTAAGGATCTTCTAAGCCTCAACTGAACACTTACCACGATGATGGGACCAAGAAGAGAGGCTCCCTACTGAAATAATCTCGTCCTCGCCGCGCCCCTGCAAGTGCACTTAGGCCTTCTCCCTTAACTTCAAGACTTATTTTAAGCCACGCTCATCCAAAAAAGGGTGCAGCAAGATAGCGGAGGCCTCCAACAGAGCTGACGTTTCTTCTTATTGCAGCAGACCTTCCCCCAAAACGCACATATCACAATTGCGGCCGGATCTCAAGGATTTCTCGGGGGGGGGGGGGGGAAGGAAAAATTGGAAAAGAGATTCAAGTCATTCAATTAAGAGATTAAGGCCGTAGCCGCTGTTTCGTTGGGAAAAAAAGGAAAGCTGCGTTTTTCAATGTTACACTTCTCGGGACAGACGTTGGAAAAGGAGGATAAAATAGGCAAACTATGCAAGAAGTGAAAGAAATGAGAGAAGAGTCTCTAAGTTTCAAGTTGAGGGAAGGGGGATTTTAATTTGCCACGCCGGAGTTCTCTCTCTTACCCATTTTCTTTCTCCTTTAATATAAGTCTGTTATATTCTTTCTCTGTCATTTTCTCTTTTTTCCAGTGTACGGTTAGATTAAAAAGGCAGCATCGAATGCAATTTTGTAATGTTCTCCCACCAACCCTTAAAAAAAGCCACGCTATTACTACAGTGGGCGCCACCTATTATACGATCTGAAGTCGTACATGTCTTCTTTTTTTTGCTACGAAATCCTGTGATCAAGCAAGCGAACACAACGCAACTAACCTAATAAGTATGAGTCTGCCACATCCGTTTCCACGCAACAGATGCAGTGATCCAAGAGGTGACCTCGAGACTCATGAACAAGGAGATGAGGGCGGCCATGAGCAATCTGAAGAAAGGCCTTGCCAAGCTTTGCCTCCTACCTCACAAGCGGCATCCACTGTACAGCGCCGCTTTCTTGAGCCCCAAATTCCTCTGGCCGAGAATCAAAATTGGGCCAGTCAGGGTCTTCTGGGAGGCAGAAAAGACCCAGCCAGATATTCTTCAAACCACAGCTTTTAATTACACTGCATTCCTTTTTCTGACTTGAGCTTGAGCCCCTAAACGTTTGGAGATAAAATAGAATGGAAAAGAAAAATCCCCAAACAAGAAGGCTAGAGCAGCTCCACCAGTAATCACTCCAGTTATTACTGGAGTTATCATTATGCGTACTCCAGTTACCGGTCTTAGAGCCTTGGCTTACTTTATTCTCTCGCACGACCCAATCGCATCGGCCCACATCTTTTGTCTCGTGCGAGGGATAAGACCCCCCCCCCTCTTCCTCTCTTCCCTCTTCAACAGACTTCTTTCTCCTTCAATCGAGCAGAAGAGTCTTCCAAGGCTCCAGATAGGTAGGTTGTACGTAGTTGGCCTAATGGTGTCATCTCTTCGACTGCTCCAATTTGCATAGAAATGACAACGGCAACCCAAGCGACGCATGTGCGCCGGAGGAAGCAGCATCGCAGCAGCAACTCTACCTTAAAGCCGACCCAAACAATCGGCATCCTCCTACTTTCTGCAGTTCACTATGGACTGCATGAGCTGTCCCAGTAGGCCTAACAACCCCGGACAGCTTGGCTGCTACTGGTCCGTCTAATTGTCAAGGGGTAGAGAGAAAGAGCAAAGTGTATGGGTGTGTGTATGGTGGTGGTGGTGGTGGTGGGGGGGGGTATTTCTACTTTCCTCCAGCTCCGGCCACTCCATTATGGTAGACAGAGGTGGGATAAATGGAAGATTTACAGTTAAATTGGCTCTCTCACTCTCTGGGACACCGAGACAAAGAGATGTACAGCAACGAGATCCTGCGCACACGAACGGGGGGGAGGGGGAAACGTTGGAGTCGTGCACAACATTGGCTGCAGGTGTATCCGTTGACAAAGAATTACCACTTCTTTGGCTAGACTTCGACATGTTTTAGGCCCGCACTTGAAACGATCTATTTATCATCATGTCTCCAATTCAGGCCCAACGTGCACTCGTGACAGCGCAATCAATTTGCAATATAAATGTTTCGTTTTGTGGGTCGACCTTCATGTAGCTTAATTCGTCTCTCTGGCCGATGATCTTTGTTTAGGTTTGCAAAAGTATTGCGCTGGCCGACATTTTAGACTCGCTTTGATCGTCACGTCAAAGGATCAAAGACTTGAAACTTCGCATTGATAGACAGTTAACGAAAAAAAACCAAAGTAATCAATGAGGTATCTCGTACATCTGACGCTTTGCCGTTGGCTCCCAGAATTTCTTTTGCATTTTGCACCTGTCGATGGAGCTGTTGGGGGAAAAAATAAAAAAATGAAGGTTTGCTATTATCATAGCACCAACAACCTCCATCAAGGCTTTTTTGCTTTCCTTGCAATGGCGGTGATTCAACCTTCCCTCTCTGCAGGTAAGCAGGGTGCCGAACATGCTATCAAGGTATGAGAAACTTTGAAGATAAGTTTTCAACAAAAAAAGGCTGGTAACGGCGCCGTCTGTCACCCAACTCTTCTCCTTTTCTTCTTCCTGCATAGACAAAGTGTAAAAAAGAAAGGTCGAGAAAAAGAGAAGACTCCGTCCAAGCTACCGTACCTCTTTCTTACTTCATTGTTCAACTTTGATGCTACGTTGGTACTCGTTGCTTGAAAACTAGTGTAACAACAAAGTATCGTAGTTTGAGATACTTCTTTGGAGGGGAGGGAGAAGGCCATTTTTTACGGTCGTGTGCGCCTCATCTCATCACCATCGTCGCTGCTGTGAGCTCGATAGAATGCGGCTACACTTTGGATTACTTTCTTCTTTCACAAACACGTGTGTGAGTATGTGGTACATTGTGTGCCATATGTTCTCCATTGGAATAAGCGGGGACAAAGGCCAAGGCCTCTTCCTCCGTCTCTTACTTCTTCTTCCCCGCTTGTCACTCTCTTATGCGCCGTCCACAAGAGCAGATCACCCGAACTGTGCGGACTGTGCAGTGCAGACTGTGCAGTGCGGACTGTGCAGTGCGGACTGTGCAGTGCGGACTGTGCAGTGCGGACTGTGCAGTGCGGACTGTGCAGTGCAGACTGTGCAGTGCGGACTGTGCAGTGCGGACTGTGCAGTGCAGACTGTGCAGTGCGAACTGTGCAGTGCGGATTAGTCAGACTGAGTTGCCCCTCACGCATCCTCCCAGACTGAGTGCCCCTCACACACCCTCTTTCTCACCCCCACCCCCATCCCCCTTGACAATTGAGCCAGGGTCAACGCGCTCTTGAGAGAGACGAAAACTGCGTCAAGTCAGGGAAGCGGATGTGGAATGTTTGTGATCGTCCCAGTGAACGAAAATATGTAGAAATTTTTCAGTACGCTCAGAGCTGTCTGAAAGGGAAAGCAGAGCTTGACTCTCTCACACTGTTCCTGGTGGTTGAGACAGAAACCCGATAAGCAGGTAAAAAGCGAGCAAGAAGAAGGGGGTGGCTGGGGTTGGGGCCGCCAAAATGATTTTTCTGGATCCGACGATTTTTCCGCCAGTCGCAGTTGTGGCACCGGTGCTTGTACTCTCAATAGTATCAGGTCCGGTTATCAAGGGAGGAAAAGAAAAAACAAGGGTCCGTTTGAGAATGGAGACCTCATTTTCTCGGCTGTCACCTCTTCAAGTCTTTCATAATGACACCGTTTGAAAAGCTCTATTATCGAGGATTTCTCATCCGGCGTTTCTCATCCATTGAGAAACTGGGACGAAAAAAGTCCCCACCTTGAGACGACGTCTTCGTAGTCAGCCACCAATGAATGTTGATGGCTGAAAAGAAAAAAAAAAGTCGACCGGAGTCCCTTGCAAAGATGGAGGAGGAGGTCAACCACCTTGCGCCTGCGAGTTCATTACCGACTGAATGGTGTGCAAAGGCGACTTCTCCCAATCTGTCACTGTCGTTTTATGCTTTGATATATCGACTAGACATGCTCAGGGGCCCCAGGACCACCTTGGCAGCACGGATTTATTTTACTTTGCGAGTACTGAGGTGTGAGCAAACAAGCTGGAGACCTGTGACGAGTAACAACGACGCAGTGCATGAATTGAATGGAGCCTGGGAGGGCTTTTTTTGTTCTCCTATGCCAAAACACTCAAGTTGTGTCTGCTCTGTGGCATTTGACCTCCAACCGAGTTCTCTAACCTGCGCTTACAGTCCATCCTGAAGGCATGGAAAAAGGATTAAGAATTCACTACTGCTACACTGCAAATCACCTGGGCTATTCTGCTGTGGACAGTGATTTTTTTTTCACCAGATAGCAGGTTCACCCTGATCTTGATATGGGGTGATCACTCACTCGATAGAGAGAGCTGGGATTTTTAGGGGATTCTGTCCCAGACTGCCTGTGCCACTGCATTGACCAGACTGGAAACAGCTCCGGGGATTTCATGAAGTGCAGAGGTGGTAGCGGAAAACGGCCTGGAACAAAATCGCCTAAAAATCCTAGCGGTACAGTAACCTCACCATTCAAGCTGAACGTGGAAGACGTTGAAGGTGGTAATGAAGTGAGCTATTGCGGACCTCTGTAATGTATGCGTCCAGCGTGTCTTAGGAGATCTAATCTCTTCTCTGATCGGTACTAGAATGTCCAAAATGGTGGGTTGGGTACGCGTCCCGATGAAAACTCCCCTCCAACATGATGAGAGCTGGTTGGGTTAAAGAGGCAAGCATTTCTATCATCGTGTTTCCAACTGCAACCTATGTACATCCGTCTTACTTACCTTTCCACCTTCCCAGAAGGTGAAGAAACATTTGCTCCTTCGCCCAGGAAGATTAATTCCTCGTCGTGTCGGCTGCCTCATGCGTCATGGTGTCACCACGATATTATCATTATTATTAGTGATTATCTGCACGCACACACGTGCGCTAATGCACTTAGAGGTTCTATTGACAAGGACGCGACCAACAGCATTGCGCATTGGATACTCAAGGTGCCAACCAGCTGTTCTGCTGCCACCAGCTTGCCTACGTTTTATCCTCACTTCCCAACCTGTGATTGAAATGAAAATCTGCACGCACGTGAAGAAGCCAGACAGTCAGATGCGCCGAGTACCGCGCGTGTACTACAAGCGTAAAAAATGGATTCAGCCGGAAATTTCGTATTATGCGATTTCTTGCTTTGTGAGCGATGACTGCATGTGCTGATATGTATGGTTTATGCGTAGTGCCAAGCATTCTCTGAGCGCTTCCACACCACAAAGAGGAAGGAAAACCCATAGCAGTTCCGCCGCAGGATCCAAATAATCACTTTTCCCTCGTTCAGAAAGAAAAGTAGTATCATACGAGGGGAGAGGAAGCAGTTTCGAGCTTAAAGTCGCTAAATTGCCTCACAATTCTCCAAGTTTACTCTCTCCCTCTCTTCAGGAAGTACATAGAGAAAACCTTCTCACTTTTCAAAGCTCTTAAAGGCAAAGTGTATGTACTGGGTCCTTTGGGGAGGACGCACTGAAACGCATTTCTCCTTTGGTGGCGTCACGAATACTGCTTTGGGATTTGACGAGAGAATTTGGGAAGAAGCTCTGGTTGTGCTTTTGGGGCAAGTACTTACGTGCACCTCTCTTTCAGTACCAGCCTCGTCCATAGTTGCATAGTACGTGGAGGAGACACTGTACAGTCAGACCACTTTGAAGCAGGACCCGGTGTTTTCAGCTCAGAAGTCAAACGTCTAAATCTTCGGAATAGGGACGTAAAGCACATCTATACGGTCCCAACTTGTCCTCTCGTGCATAGCTCTCATACGCTGTCTTGAAAGATGGCTAAAATTGTCCGTGGGTTTGGGCGGTGCTCTTTAGTTACGATATTGGTTGGATTTATTTCTGCTGCGGGACATCGACCCATGACACCAGCAAAGTGACAATATTGTTTTGGAGTTCACAATTTGTTGCACGTAGCCCTGACGCAACGGAGAATACTGATAGTGTCACATTGCAGCAGGGATATGCGATAGGTTGAACCTCAGCCGGGCCCAAACTCAACATGGTTTCTAAAATCACACACATCAGCAAGGGTCTCTTAGAGTTCTTCCACATTATCGAGCAAGGGCAGGTATCTCCCTGGAAAAAAAAACGAGCTTGGTCGACTTCTTGAGACATTGTTGTTGTTGCAACATTACAAAAATTAGGAGAAACTAGTCAATAAATATGAGCCTTTCACCTTTAAGGTGCATGAAAGAGAAATATTCCTTTGCAAAGTCTGTTTTACATGACTCACCATCAGATATGGTCTCACTATCCAAAAACTCGGAGTCCTTTTATCATCGCATCCCATAGAGCATGCGGGGCTCACAATCGGTTCAGAAAAGAAAACATTAAACGTCACGCATTGGGTGGTCTGCAGACGACACCTAAAGGCACTTAAAAAAAACAAACAATCCAGTGTGCTTGTGAATGGGCTGTACCTCTACGTACTTGTAACGAGAAGGTTTTTTCCATAAATAATGTAGGCCCAACGTGACTCGCCTGTGTCAGAAGAAACACGTCTTTCGCAACCGAAATCCTTTATGAAGAAAACCAGCTGCGCCACAGTTTGCTACGACTGTGTCTATGCATACGTGCACGCGTTCATGTGTACGTACGTATTTGGCGTGCGAACTGCATGTTTCTCTGCGTGTTGTTATTTTCCCCCCTTCATTCTTCACCACTGTTTGCAGTTCAGCAGTTTTTCGCTCTTTCCTCATCTACGTATGTCCGTCCTAATCCTACTGGAGGTGGCCACACACAGCAACTTGGTCTACCGTGCAAGTCACAACTAATTAGAAAAGTGCCTTGTTCTTGACTTCTTGCCCACTTTGGAGAAGCGCCTCCTCTCACTCTGCAGTAAACATTTCATACTCTTTTTGCTTCAGTAATTTTTAATACTAACTCATGCCACGACTCCTCCATACATATCCAGGACGTATCACTGACGCCAGGGCCTCATTTGTTGCCATTGGCCACGGTCGAACACGTGCAAAAGTGCTGGGGCGGAGGAGGAGAGACCGAGTTTTTGCCTGAACGCTTTTGTCTGCAATCTAGATGTCTTCCTAGAGAAGAAAAATTATCCTGGCCGCTTCTTTTTTGGTTTTGTCCAAAGTGGACAGCCATATTTGTCATTTCGCCTTGCTCTCCTCCTTTTTTTTGTCCTAATTATATATCACTGCTGCCTGTTTAGATACGTCACGGTACTGTTCATGCACGTTAGGCCTGTCTCTCCTCGGGGCGGAGCCTTGAAGACTCCTCCACTTCAACGGAGCCTTCCCCGATCCCCACCGATCTGTTCGATGCATTGAGCTGGGCCGAGCAGTGTTATGTGTCTCAGGGTACGTGTGCGCATGCGCATACGCACATATGCGACGTGCAGTACGTGTATCTGCTGCATTGCGTTTTGTACCTAAACAGAAAGGTTAACAAGCAAGTGCAAAAACCGTCACTCACACGCACATATACTGTACCTACATGTATTAGAGGAAGTGATGGATCGAGGAGAGGAAGAAATCAGCAACCCTATGTAGCATACCTTTTTTTCTGCTTTACCCCTCGTTTAAGCTGTCATTAGTAAGGTCCTTCTTTTCGCAGTCAATGTATGAAATGAGGGAGTGTCTTTCTGAGGTTTGTGTTTTTTTTTGAGAGGTTTTTTTGCGGTCGCCATTTGTCATTTCGCCAAGACGAACACAAAGGCATTTGCAAAATGGCGTCAAATGTACCGTGCACCTGCCCCGGCTCGTCCGCAATCATCTAACCGTAATCTCCAGTGACCTCACATGCGTAAATGACACTTCTTCACTCACCAGACTAATTCTGCTGAGTCCGCAGAAGAGAAAGCTCTGAAAACCCCGGAAGCGCTCTTAAACATGTACGAGTATGAATACAAGACATGCGTCGGCCTGGCCCTTGCCAGGACCCCTCATATAGCATTACTGGCGGCCTTCGAGACGTCGAAGGCTCCCATGAGCAGCACATTATGTACCCGTGCGTATGTACAGAAGCGTTCCAAGCTGTGTCGCCAAATCTGCCTCAACTTGCAACCTCAGGACTGGGCAGAACTGCTCTTTATAACGAAATGATGCGTAGTTGACCGACCAGGATCTAATCCCACGACAGCTGCTTCGCTGCTGCACTCTCCAGCTTCAAATATGGGACTGCTTCATGAGACACGAGTCCTGCACCCGGGGCTTTTTTGACTTTCACTAAATCACGTCACAGGCAGAGGAAAAGCATCAAAGATAAGAAAATGTTCAAAAAATTCATACTTTTCATAAAACAGCCCTCCCCGGTATGGTCCAGTCATTTTCGCCGTGCGCTGCAAAGACGGAATATGTGTGTGCTCCTAATTTTACGGTCATGTGTGCCAACTTTCTGTGCACGCGCATTTTTTTGCGCACGGTGGGCTTGTGCTATTATTGATAAATTGCGCTCCAAATCGACTATTTCAGTTTATCATCGTCTCAATCAGCTGCTTGTGGTTCAAATCGAGAACTTGTGCTCTTCTTAAAAGTTCTATTGAGAGCAGCACAGCGTCTAAACAAATGGAGCAGCCTCGGCAATCAGCAGCGCAGCCTCAGAAATCAGTGGCTAGGTTAGATTACGTCAAGTTTGGTTAGGTGGAGCGCGAGTAGCCAATTTGGAGCACAGCTGGGGCACGGGAAGCCGATCTGAAGCAAAATTAGTCGGTTTGGGACACACTGAGTCAAATTTGGAAACAAGTAGTCGATTTGAGCACCAGTGCGTCAATCGGTGCGCAATTAGCAAGATTTGGAGGACACCATTATTCAATTTGGAGCCCTTGATTTTCGCACGCGATGAAAACAAAGCACTTATTAGTGGACTTGACAGTTGAGTATTTAGGTCGACAGCGCCACAATTCGTTAAAATGTGAGTCCAGATTGAGAGGTGAATCGTACCAGTGATATCGACACAATCAAGCAAAAGCACATTGTGCTAATTTCTCCAAGTCACATTCTAGCGAGTGATCTGCAAGAGAGCAGAAGGAAGTGTGGGCTGCCTGTTGAAAAAAAATCTCCACGCATCCTGGATGAGGTGAAGATCAATCAGGCTTAACAGTATTCCAGAAGAGAAAGGAGGACAATTTCAGGGCAAGTTGGCTGCAGTTTTGGCAAGGGATTCAGATATTGAAAGGATGAGAGCTGTGTCCTTGCTTTGGAATGGATCTGGATCAATTCCTGATGGGAGGAGCTTCACAGATATTGCCAATCTTAGGTACTGTCCTCCTGTGAATGCTGATGTCGAACAATCTTTCTCGAGATGTAGACCATTTTGTGTGAAAGAAGGCAAAATCGCGCTGAAGGAAATCCCTGTCAAACCATCATCGGTCCATGCTGCTTTAAGTGTAGGGAAATTGAATGCTGGTAAATGTTGCTATAAAAGTGATTATGCATGTATGTGACTTTTTCGACTGGAGTCATAGTGGAGAGGTATTTTTACCTCGATGAAAAAGGGCCCCGTTCAAATCCGGACTTTAGCTATAATGCAATTTAGCACGTGTGCATAGATGTAGAGTGTGTTGAAATTCTGAGCCGATCTCGACACATTATTTAACGTCGTGCAGTAAGTACATTGTCGTCTACGCATTTTTGAGAAAACGGCAAAAAATCTGCGTCAGTTCCATCATCATCAGTCTTCGGAAATCCCCTGTTTCCTCCTTTTCATGGAATTATTTTTTGAAAGAAGCACTGCGATATGACTCGGTGCCTCTTTAAAGCCTAGGGCAGAAAAATGGGCCGGCATTTTTGGCTCACTGAAGAAAATTAACTTTCAATGCCTGAAATTAAAGTCATACTCTAGAGGTGAAGTTAAGTCAACTTTCTGGGGCTGGAAAATACTTGCACCGACGTCAACTTGACTGCTTATATTCGTATGTACTGTTATGCACTAGTTGGACCCGGGCTGTTTTTTCTCAAAAAAGTGCGACTTTTTCACGGCTTCCTTCAGTGATACAGAGGTCCCCTTTCCAAGGACTCCCAAGAAGGATTCGTCTTTATGCCTCCGCCCTGCCCTGGTTAGTAGGGCCAAGCCGATCTCCACCGTCGTGTCAAGTCGCACTCCTACGTAGAAACTGAAAGAAATAACAAAGAGCTTTTCTTGGTGCTTGATAGGAAAACAATCTTTCGAGTTTAACGTCTGGATACCCGCAGTCAACACCTTTCTACAGTGCCTCGGACTCAGCACCGCCGCTGCTGCATGCGTCAGTTGGTGCTGGCGTTCCCCACTTACGCACGCATACATGCAATGCAGAAATGTGCGAGGCCCAGCTAGTGCGGCGGAGGCCTACTTCGTACTAATGACATACGTACGTCTGGGTTAGAAACACTAAACACACGACTTTTCATATTTTGACGATCCCAGGGTTAGGTGGTCGAGGACTCGAGAGCTCCAAATACGAAAAGAGTGTGCATGCATACGCTTTGCCCAGATGTACGTTTGTAGTACACTTTATTTTTTTTACTTTTACAGCCACTAAGTTCCGGCAATTTCTAGTGCCTTTTCACTGAAAAGTGAGGCTGACATTGGTTGACATCACACCACAACACTGAGCATGCTTAATGTTGAGACCCAGCTCCGTAGCGTGTGGTATTTACAATCCACGCAATTTTTCGTGTGCATTGTGCTATTTGCTCATGCATCTCCAGCAAATGAAACACGCATGTAAAGTAAAAAGTCTGCGTCACAGAGCGTACTACGTTGCTAATCTCAGCAGGCATTGTCACTGGAGCAGATGGTGACTGAAATTACGCTCCAAGGTGTCATTTTTTACAAATTTGGGCGCTAGCAAATTATTGTACAGAACTTCTGCCATTAGCGGCACATCATTGGCGAGTGACTTTGATGATCACTTTCAAGCTGCTTAAGCTGACCAATGACTTCAGTGTTCAACTAATAATACGCCTGCGTTTCGAAAGACTCGTCAGCTTTTAACTCGACAGAACAGTGACAGGCAATCATAACATGAAGGGCTAAGTGTGAGACGAAAGTCCTGTTAAATGACACTCCTCCCTACGGGTTCGGCTCACTGATCTTCTCCAAACGCTGATCGCCGATGCATTAGCACGACTTTGGATTGCACTGGACTTCAATAATACATCATGGACACCCTGTAGTTACTGGACAGAAAAGTTTTGTCTCCCTGCAAAGACATTTTCTAATGTGGGGCCTCGGGACGTTAAAAAGCCTGCGTCCTGTAGCTCATACGCAGGTACTAATGTCGAAATCGAGTAGAGGTAATTGCGGCAACTATAATTTTGCTAAGTAATATTGATTCGCATTTGTCTTAATACATCTCAATGCTCGAGGAATAGCCAATTATTCCCTCAGCTTCTCCTGACTGACTCAAACTGTGCTTGCATGTGTAATAAGTAGTTTGGTCGAATCACTACAGGACGAATCTTGGACCTGAGTCGAATAATGTGTGTTACGACCTGAATCCCACGCGATCTTCAACATTTTTGGGTGTGAATGTGACTTGAACCTAATCCAAATCGAATCTCTCTCAAGAGGAAAATGAAGAGCGATTAACCGACCGTTGCAAAGCTGAAATTGACCGATCAATTGAGCCCGATCCATGACTTCACACATGAATCTTTCGTCAGGTCCGATTCGAATAGTGATTGAAACTACACCCATCCCTACTATTTAGTGAGATGTGCGGCTGTTTTGTTTTATTTGAGTTACGACGAAGCTCATCTCGTGTAGCTGAGCATCCCCCCCCTGTTTTCCAGCGTAGACATACGCACACAACCTCTCTGCATCATCCAGAATTACAGCAATTATTAAAAGTGGACTGGTCGTACAGACTTAATGACGCAAACGTGTACTACATACGGCGTTGGCACATGTGCATGCATCTTCCCGGGAAGAGAGTCTCGGCCTCCCCAAATTGTGATGCATCCCCGAACACCCCACAGAGTCAACGTACCTTTTGCATAACAGCGCGTAAAGCTGCCTCCCTGCTATCCTGCTCAATACGCACTGCTCTACACGAGTCATGTGGTTTAGCTGTGTGGGGAATGTGGAGTTGGTGGGGGGTTCCCCTCACTTCTTTCCCCCGGGAAAGAGGGTACAACTCTTCATTTCTATTGACTACGATTTGGCGTTCAGTGGAGCCAAGAACAGTTATGTGCTGCACACATCCAGATGGAGAGAGACCCCTTCTCACTGTCAATCTTCTCTTCGAGCACCGCCTATGATGCCAATCTGTCGTCCACCGACTAAGTAGAAATGAAAAAAGGCGGCGTTTCTCCGCTTTTGTCTGAACTAGTGTGCCACAAGAATGCCCAGTGTATTATACTATGGACAATGAGGTTTCTTTATTTTGCATAAAACTCGAAAGCTCTTGTTTTAAATTCAGGAAGCGTCTTCGTCGTCTACGACTTTCTTGTCATCATATCTACGCCTCAATGAACCGATGATAGCTATGCGGCTACAAAGCTGTTCTTTGGGAAGAAATAAATAGTTCCGAGGCATATTAAACCTTTTGCCATTCTCTACCCAAGCGCACAAGGCCCATTTTTTTTACCCATTTCCGAAAGCGTCACTCAAAAGAAAGCATCATCATTGTGTGATGCTTCAACGCACTATACCGCACTTACGTATGGCGGCACACAAATACGTAGCTGAACCGTGGTCTGGGGCTGTTTAGTGGTCAGATGAGTCCTCCTCACCTTGTTATGGCTCATAGTGGCATCATAAGCTGACACACGACCATCTTACGAGGGCCTCGTTGCCGAGGAGCAGAAGTGTCCGGCACGAGCACCAATTATGATCCTCTGAGATTCTTCATCCCACCATTTCTCTTCTCTCCATGCGTCTTCATTTTCCCCACAGACGCAGGAAGAGAAATGCCTAAAGGAGGGGTCCTTTGCCTTCTGCTGCGGCCCACCGCACAATTGCCTGCAGACGGAATGTGTACATACATTTACACAAGAATGGGAGGAAAAGAAATATGCCCAAAGGATGTGGATGATGAAAAAAGAAAATATGTGCTCATCGTGGATATGTCCTCCAGGCATACACTCCACAGTACAGTATGTGACAGTATAGGTACGCTTACGGATACATATGCATGCTTATTGTTGGTCTGAGGAAAAAAGATGAAGACAAGTACTACATGTGCACATGGGGACAGTACACTGTATACAGTTGTGCCCAAAATTACTGGTGCTGTTGAAGAAAAACATATTTCATCACCCCTCATCTTTTAACAATGAACATTCTTTTTCTTTTCTTGGTAGAAATGGTACAACGAATTGGGGCTTGCTTGAGGTCACAAAAGGAGACCTTTGCTGAAGATAGAAACGTCGCTTGTGCTTCATTTAGTCGCAACAGCACTGCATGCCTTTTTTTAACTGGAGTCAGTTGATGGAACTTTGGTACGTAGCCATCGTCCAAAAACCTTCAACACTCGCATATGCAATTTTGAACTTGAAGTAAGTCTCGCAGCAAATTACTTTGATAAATTTAAAATAGTCTTTTAATAAGTCTGGTTAGCGTATGATTTAAAATCTATCCAAAGCTTAAATTCATGTGCATGATTCGCATGCATGTAGTACCTGGGCAGAAAGTCTGCCCAGTCTCGCTTAGGTAATACAGATGCTATTGACCAAGCTGCACAGTTCACGTGAGACTTTGCTGTGCTTCAGTCTCAGCTGCTAGTCACGGCCAAGACAAAAAAGCTCTTTCTGGGGACCTCTGCCCCACCATTGTACTTGCCAACAAGGAGGCCATTTCCAATGCCTTCCATGTGCCTGTAGCCAACAGTTTAGACCATTGTGAAGAAGAACAAGACGTGTCACACTGTGAAAGCACTCAATGGATGTGTTAGACGGCCAAAGGTCAACCCTCAACTGGCGAGAAGGATACTTACAGATATCAACACCAATCCAAGGATCAATCCCAAGGTGATGCTGGAGGATTTGAGTGACTCTCGAAGAGGCATCGAATGGAATACACTTCAGGGGACGCTGTTCAAGGGAAGTCTTCATAGGAGCAGGCCAAGAAAGACGTTCAGTCCTTCGCCTAGTTCAATCCAGACACTTGAAAGCTCACCTACACAAAAGGAGAATGCTTTTGGTCTCCAACTCAGTGATCACATGAAACAAATTGGATCTATTTGGACAGGAGGTTTGGCTTGGAGAAAAAGTGAGGCCTTCAGCCCGAGGAAAAACATCCTCACAGTCGAACCTGACAGTGGGTGGAAGCATCATGCGTTGTGGGGTGCTCTTTTTAAGTAATGGGATAGGCAACAATGTCATTATAGCTAAGTGACATCACGGAGAAGGAAAGCTTTTACAAGACCTTGGATAGAAGTTTTAGCAGTCCGCAGAAAAACTCGACCTCGGATAAGAGTGGATCGTCCAGCAGGACTATAACTCAAAGTATAAATCACAAATGGCCCAGAAATTATTCAAGGACAAAAAGTCAACGTTTTGGAGCGGTCCACTCAGAGTCCTGTCCTGAATCCCATCGAAATATTTGCGGAGAAAGCTGGCTTGTGATGGCAGCGAAACCTACTCATCGGAATGATTTCTACTACGGCAGAATTGTCCAACATCTTTGTGGAGACCTCCAGAAACCACCTCACCAACTGCTGCAACGAGCATCTCATTTGCTATAAAAAAATTGAATTCTCGCCAAGTGCCAGAATTAATTTCTCCAACGCACTGTACATCTACGGACAAGCGTACGTTCTACGTAGTACGTTTAGAGTCAGATCTTTCATTACTTGAGCATGTTCGGGCTTTGCCTCACTCGTTCTGTGCTTTGGTGTAGAACACATGGTCCGAATATGAACTTAATATAGCCCTACTTTAATTTGCTCAAGCCCACGCCGCACGAACGTAACGAGGGTGAAGGAAAATAGTGAAGAATTGTGAAGGATTTTTGGCTACAGTACCAATGCGTAAAAAGAGAAAAAAAAACTGGAGCTGGAGTGTTACCCGGACGTTTCATTCTCCCACTTCTCCACCTCTTTCTTTCTTCCTTGGGTGGAAAAGCCTCTCTCTTTACCTTCTGTTGACACAGAGCTCTGCCTATATGTACGTATAGGTATGGATCTGTACCGTAGTGCCCAGAATTTGACCTCTCACAAGGAAAGGCTTGGAGGATGGCCTCCTTGCATGGCAGGCAGGTCGCCTTACTACGACGGTAAGAAGCCTCATTTTTCCACGGCTCCATATTTTTTCTTCTCCTACAGAGAGAGGAGTGGCCATACAAAGTGGCCTGCCTTCAACTTTCGCAATTTTCCTAGCCTTTGTTAACTGGATCAGCCTTAGCTGTGGCGGATGGAGGGGGGAATCAAGAGAAGAATGTTTTAAACCAGCTCTAGCTTTGTTCCTGGGGGAGTCGCCCGGTATGGTCAGAAACGTTGCTGCGTACTTTGTCTGCTGAGGAGGAAAAAAGAGAGATAAAAGAAGCATCTTTAGGAAGAGGAGGGGCGCCAGATGAGAGTTGAGCTCTCTAGAGAGCGCCTGCGAGTGGGAGCAATCGTAGGAGAGAATGTTAAGGCCTATTCGTCTGTCTGGAAATGATCGCAGGGCAGGAGATGTAATCTCGCCTGCACTAATCATTATCCTTTCCACCACAAAAGCCTTAAAGAGATGCAGCCAAATAGAGAAAAGAAAAGGAGGGTAGCACATCAACGCTGCCTGACGTAAGCACAGAGAACACAACTTTCTTGTTTACTGCGTGTACATGACAGGGTGAGCCAGAAGTAGCGCATGCTTCTTCAACGTCTCTTTTGACCACAGCTGATCATGCGTCGAATCTGATCGATGAGACATCAAAGAACTGATTGCCGTCAAAGTCCCTCCTTGCTGGGGGGTGCCGAGATGAAGGCGACGTCAAGTCAAATGGTGTGCAGCTGATGCTGCAGTTCAAGTCGTTGGACGCGTAGAAGTGGTCAAGGCTGAAGCCAACCTTTTCCCGGTTTGTTTTGATTGCTCCAGCTGCCTTCAGTAGGTCACAGGAATGCTAGGAATCAGTTCCCAATCCTGGACGCTACACTATGAATTGCTGCTTCTTCTGACTTGCAGTGCACAAGCCCGGAATAGGTCCTGTCGTATGAGAAATACTTTCTACCCAAAATGACTCTTCCCCTTTTCACCCTCTTTTCTCGCTTTCTCTAATTAGATGTCTTCCAGCTCAAGAGATTTCATCTTCTCCTTTTTATGAAGGCCGTTCGTTCCCTTCTTTATTATGCCTAATTGCGAGAGGCCTTTCAGGTAAAAGATCTTTGAGGAGTGCAGAGGAAAGAGCAACAGAGATAGGGCAAGATAATTTCATTACACATGCCACTTTTCACTGAGCTACGGAACACGCACACACACCTGTTAGGCTCAAAAATCGAGAGCACAGGAATAAATTCGAGTATGATCCTTATAAAGCGGACACGATCCGTACTGGGACTAACTTCCGTAGAATCATCTTATAAGATCAAAAATGCATATAAGACCAGATTTCTCTGGTGCAGAATAAAAAGCACGTGTGTATGTGTACGCATATATGTGGTGAATTCCACCGCATATAAGAACACTCAAAGTCGCTTGAAAGAATGGTTTTCATTGCATCAAAAACGGGTGAAGGCCTGCATAATTTTACGTTGGATGACCCAAAGGTGAAAATGCAGATGGCCCACACAGCTTTTCACCTCAATGACCCTGGAGATGAACAAGCAGCGGTCAAAACATCAGCTCGGTGCACTGAAGACGCTGCTGAGCCTTGGCAGACCGCACAGCAACGAAGGAGCATAATTTTTTGGTCGAGACCTTTAGTGATTAAGCCCCAGACAAAAAGTCTTCTGCTCTCGTAGGAGAGTTTGAACTTAGGAAAGAGATTGGCGCCCTCAGTCAAGACAATTCTTGGTCCGTCCAAGTCCAGACGTCACACTGACCAAGGCTTTGGTTGAGAACGATGATCAGTTGTTTTGGGAACTTAGTGCAGGATGTCTTATTGGACAATCAGACCCATCCTGCACGAAGGCCTGTTTCTCTCAAAAAGTGGCACATTCGCTTTCCGGCCTTCTGAGAAACATGCACAATCGGCGACCTTTTCAGACTGCGTCAGACTTGAAATTGAAGTATGGCAAGGAAGACCTTTCTGAACTCCAGCATGACCGTGGATCATGAGTCAGGTACGAGACCCCAAAGGGCCGGTTGGCACCCACCTTCTAGCCCTATCCGATGGACCACATGATGACTCGCTTAATGCTGGTGTTCTTTGATGCTGAGAGGGTCATGCCATCATGTCTCTCACCAAAGTCCGGTTGGACAGGTGTTTAACTCCAAAGTGATGGGATGACTTTTCGTCGTCATGCACAGTACATGAATTATACGACAATTACTGAAATTAATTGCTTTCCCTACGTCTCTTCACGGCCACCCTTAAGAGGAACATCTAGTTACAGCCCTGCGCTTCCTTGTCACAGAAAAGTCCCTAACCTAACACAAGCTTTCCCACTGTTTACACACAGAGACACACTCAGTCTTAGAACGCGGCTGGGTCAGGCGGGTATGGCCAGCAATGTCAGTGAGTCCACACACGAGCTCATTCACGCAGTACACGTTAGAGGAACATGCTGGACGTGGCACAAGAAGAACAGATGAGGTATATGACTGTGTCCAATGCTCTCTGCCTCATCATGCCTTTGCCTCTTCCACGGCACATGCTTCTTCTCTTCCACTATCAGACGTTTGTCTACTCATGGCATAAGTACACACGGGTAATTCTGGGATGGTACTCTGCCCCCGCCCCCATGTGTGTCAAGACTCACAAGGACGACCCTCACATTAGGCTCACCATTCCTCTACAGCCGTGGATTGAGCAGTAAACAAGGGCAATTCGATGGGCACCACCCTGAACTGTTATTCTCCCCTCAGTCTGAGTCACTGTTAAGTACAGGTCACACTGGTCCCCAGATGCAGCAGGATTGCCACAGCTTTGTGACACCACCCCTGACGGGTATCAGTGATTTCTTTGCCACCAAAGTGCTGAATCATCCATCCCTGGCCCTGATTCAAAACTACACCAAGAGACACACACCCTAGCTAGAGAGTTGCTTCTCCCACATACACAGCATCTCTCGCCGTCGTTGTGTATGTGTACCCGCTACAAATGCGCACCACTTGGATCAGCAAACGTTGCGCATTCAGTGCTCTTGCGGTTGTAAAATGCCTGTACAACAGTGTGCGTTCTGCGTGACGTTTCCGGAGGTCACAGGAGAGCAATAATGAAAAGTACCCTCAGTGAATTCTTATGTAGTCCCTACCAGGGGAGAGGGAAAGAGAGGAAACAAATTTTTCCCATTCTCAAGTTCTACTTAACTGACGAGGACAGCGCGAGGTTTTCCGGAAATTGGATGCTCCAGCCAAATTAACGCGGCGGCTGAGAGAAGGGCATTCTTTACCCAGACAAGTGGGCGACAGAAAGAGGAAAAAGGAGCTTCCTGAATTTTAATTTTTGAGCTATTCGTCTCCTCTGCCCCTTTTTTGGGTCCATACTCGCATGTATAAGGGGTGCAGTCCATAAACGTCGCTCCTCCCTCACAATGGCTAAAAGGAAGTCCTATTGGCTATTGCTTTTTCTGCGAATGCTGAAAATTAGTAGACATTTGAGAAGGACAGACATGTGCAATAGCAAACACTTTCAGAGAAGACAAACAACTCTTGATTCCCCAAGGTAGAGTGATGGTTACACCCCGGCAATTTTTGTGTCAACTTTCTGTCTCTGTAATTCCCGCTCCTGAAGATATGAAAAAAAAACCGGACAACATCCAAGCACAAAAATTGGAACATCTTTCTAGTTTCTGACACAATAAAGAAATGAGTCTATGAGCACACTCGAATAATTTCTTCGCTTGGCGATGTCAACCGGTGACTTTCGGACATGCGTATGTCAGGGGTGCCCTTTTTACAACTGCCAGAGGCTCTTGAAGTTGTGCATGCTACACGCGATACACAAAGTGCTAAGTACATCAACGTGGTGACACACCAAACACCCATAATTCATTGTTGACTATTGGGTACACCTTCTGCTGTCTTCAAGTCGGTCTTCTGCGCCCCTTAATAATCAGGCAGACAGGGCACAAGCCAATTTGTGCCATAGATATTTCACTTACTCAAACGAAGATATTTCCGTCTATTCTGGCAGTCAACAATGACCCGTTTCTCACATCTGAACTGCCTGACTTGGCCCTGTCCTGCTCCAGGTCCCAAATCACGGATCTCCCCAACGCGAGAGAGGCTAACGAAGCAATAAAGCTCATTGCTTATGTCCGTCCGTGCATGGTAACTCGGGGGTGCACAACAGGAGCCGAGCAGCTTGCATGCAGAGTTAATGGTATAGTATGTACGACGACGACACAAGGAACCACTGCTTTTCAGCGGGTGAAGTTTGATTTACGATCCCCTGCAAGCAGATTCTCGTTAATGCTTGCACCTACTAATGTTGGTAGGTAGGTAAGTAAGCAGGTGGAGTTGGGGTGGGTGAAGCAGCGCTCGCACGTATCATGTGTTAGATATGAGCGTTACCTCGTGCAAATGCTGGTGAAAAATGCTGCACGATGCAATCTGATCAGCAGAGCTGTAGTCCAGGGGGGAGGAGGTTCGAATTCCATGGCACTCTGACAAGTTTAGCTAAATACAGTGTGCTCCTTTCCAACTGTAATAGGTTTTTGGTCTGCTTCAAGTACAATAACTGTACATTATAGGTTTGGGTATAGTCTGGTCCCGGAGTCTCTAGGATTTTGTTCTATGCCAACGGAGAACAAGGAATACCAAATTCAGTGGATCTCAAAAGCAGATCCTTGCTGATTTTTGGGTTTGTTCGTACGACAAGGCTGGGGTGGCAAGGTAGAGATCTGCTACTCTGGATGCCCTGCATGATTTCACTGCCGGAATCGATTCAAACATGATTTCAAGGAGCTGTAAAAAAGTTTGCCACAGAGCAAGAACATGCCTTAGACAGCCAGGGCGATGTTTTTGAGCAGTTGATGTCACACCTCTCAGCCACGTGTTTCTTGTTCTCCATTGGTATCGAACAAAATGCTGCTAGACACTCCAGGACCAGACTATGCCAAAATGATGATGATAAATTATACCCACTTGAAATGAACTTATTACAGTTGAAAAGAAATCAACTCATCATCCTTTAAGGTACTGATCGGTGTGAAAGTCTGACGATGCGGATGTGCTGGACAATGTGAATTCACCTGCACCTGCTTTAAAGCATCAGAAGTGCGCAGCAGACCTCGTACGAGTACCTATGAGTACCTGTTGCAACATCAACTCTGAAGAAGAAAAAAACCCGTTGCTCGAACTTGAGCGATCGAACAAAATGCAATCAATCAACTTCTTCTGCCTCTACAAAAGCTATTTAACTTCTTTTTGGGAAGAGGGTAGACGAGAACACAGAATTTTTGCAGTGTGAACAGCCAGGCATAAAAAGGTCAAGAGAATTTTCGCTTTTTTCACTTCTGGACGCAACTCTGGGCACTTTATTACTAACCTGACACGAAGATAAGGGAAAGTGAACATGCGCAGGGCGGGAAGAAGATTTTTTGCTCCTGCTCTTATCAGGAGGCTTCCTTAAAGGTGAGCAGGTCACACTAAAAGAAAAAGAAAGTGAGAGGGAAACATCAACCCTCAGCTCCCTAATGTATGTAGTATGAGGTGTCATCAATCAACTGCAAAACACTTGCCCAATGGGGTAGGGGGAGTCTGAGAGAGAAAAATATATTTTGAGAAGAAAGATCTGGTCTGGAAGAAAATGCAGCGCCGAAACTGCTTGTAATGCCCCTGATTGAGTTCATCTCTCGATCGACCAAGCTTAAATAAGATTACAAAGCTACGACAATTTATAGCTTTCTGCTGGTAAAAAAAAAGAACTGTTGACTCGAGGACGGTTCCACAGGGTACCATGAATTGCACAGTGATTCAGCTTTTTCTGTTCGTGGTTCTCGTCCGTAACGAATGTCTCTCCAAAGATGTCACAGTGTCACATTCAGAGGGTCATCTTGCTCTGAGGGTCTTCAGTGGTCCGCTTGCTACCATTTCACGTACATTTGTCTTTGTAAGGAACCACTCTTTTTGTGGGCGGACTCGTACGCGTTAGGACATTTTCACCACAATTCGCAATGTATGTGCTTTACGCGAAAAAGCACTCAGCGGGAGCCCCGCAATTTGCCACATTTCGGGGCGTGCATAGCAGCACCCTTCACCCCTCGGTCGTCCGTGTTTGGATGTTTGCTTGCCTAATACAGCATGGCAAACAAATTTCTCGAGTCTCCCCTGTGGATTGTGAGATTATGAAGCTAAACGTTCGCAATGTTTTTCTCTTTTTCTACCTCAATCTGCAATTTTGTTTGCCGTTTCAATTTTCTAAACTCCAACGGGTCAACAACTCGCACAAGACTCGCATCATGACTTTTGGACACTTCAAGCTCACTGGGATGTGTGGTCCTTTTGGGTCGCTGGGACATTTTGGCCCGCATCGACCTCTAGGGGAGGAGATTTGATATACCCTTCATCACTGCATCAATAATTCTTCAGATTAAAAGTGAATGTGACAACAAAGCTGAGCTGCACCTTTGGATGGACGAAATTCTAGTTTTAAATTCTTCGCCCTCGGCATGGAACTAAACACTTGTTCGTCAAAGAAATGTTGCTGTCAAGCTTTAAGAGCACATTTGGTAGTGTTGGAAGGTTAAAGCCTTAACAAACCCTGGAAAAGTTGGCACAAAAGGTGACGGAGGAATGAATAGAGAAAGAAAATCGGACAGTAGCAGTTCGACAGCACTTTGACTCCAGAAGTTTGATCAGAGGGGCTTCAAGAGACATTTAGCACTGGATCCGTATGGTCAACTCTATGTAGGAAGCCCAGAATGAAGGCTGTGCAAAGTGCAACCTCTGACTCTTGATCATCAAACAGCCCATCTGGCGTTCAGCAACTTCTTGCTCTCTCAGCAGCCAAATTTTGCCTTGCAAGTCATCTGCGCAGATGAGAGGAGTCTGACATCCAAAGCTCAATTCTGAAACTTATTAGGACCGGAGCAGAGAGAGATCAAGTTAGTTTGTTAAAAGCAACCTCCCCTTTGATTAGGAAATAAGCTTTGCCGCAATTTTGTCAATTTGTCTGTGAATTGTCACATTTATCAGCATTTTTAAAAAGTGGTTTGGTGCTGGGTCAGCTGTTTTTGCGGAGTAGAAGCATCTGGTATTAACGCGATGGTGCAAGTGGTCATTGGGATGGGTCCCTTGAGGCGATTTTTTTTTTCAAAATGCACACTCATCAGCAGTTGCGACTGATGTAGAAAGTCAGATCCCACCCAATGAGACTAACATTGGTCCGCACAAAAAGGTGCTACAAGACTGACAAGGTGAGGTATAAAAAAGTATGCTTAAGTTAAATTTCTGAAGAAAGTACATTAATACTTTTTTGACCAGGGGGATCACATTTTATAATAAAATATTCATATCGTGACAATAGCATTGACCCATGTCCTCCAGGTAGGTCAGATTCTCTGCTCCAACACCTTGTCAGCCTTGTAGCACCTTTTTGTGTGGACCAATGTCAGTCTCATTGGGTGGGATCTGACTTTCTGTCCCAACTGCTGATGAGTGCGCATTTTGGAAAAAAAAGGGGCCCACCCTAGCTAGTGGTCATGCGATAACAGAAGTCGGAGATGACTTCCTGAGGACATAGATCCCTTAAGCTCCAAAAAGTCAGACTTTGACTGTTGGTTCTGGCCTGTTGGAGCTCCTCAAATGAAATTACTACTGTATCGCGCTCAATAACGACTTATGGGAGAAAGAGATGTCTGCGGTGATACGACGAGCTCGCAGTCCCCAGTGGATGAAAGTAGTGCGTACGTACGACGTACGCTCATTTAAAAGTGCCAGTGGTTGGAAAGTCCTCAAGCACGGATGGACATGACATGTTCTTTGCATAATTCAGCATTCCATTTGGACGCCAGCGTTAGACAAGAACTGGCTGCAAGTACGTATGCAGAGGAGGACACGTGAGTTAAGGACGTCCGTACGTGGCGTTGCTGAACAAATAGGAAAATATGCCTCCGATTCCGCCTTTACCACCTCTGCTTCGTAGACATTGTTTATCCAGGGTGAGGTAACTTACAATTGAAGTGCGACCAAGCGCGAGTAATGAATGCTTGATTATTGCACGTATTGCGAAAGCTGCTGTACCAAACCACCGGGTGCATACAAATGTCAGGGACGCTTCTTTGTGGGGACTTCAAGACGCTGACCGTAGGGATCTGCTGACGTTTTCATTGAAATTCATCCGCCCATGCACACCAGTCTTTGTTTAAAGCTCTGCCTGTAGCAATGACGCAAGCCTCAATGCGGAGATCGAAGTTCTCGCTGACAGAAGTGATGGAGTCAGCAGGCATCAGGCTCCAGTGACGCTCAATCTAGTCCGGAGCTCGCGTGCGTTGCATTCTTAGCTGGTGCAAGCCTGTCCGGGTAGAATAGGGGGGGGGGTCCTGGTCTGGTGCATCCGGAGGCCAAGCCGCCTGGTGGATCATCTCAATCCGAACCGAATGTGGTGCACAGATTTGTTCCCTTTCACCTTATTTGACAAAAGTATCTAATACGTATCAGGTTGCACCATCCAGCTCCCAGTTAGAGTCCCCGGACCCATGGGTGGCGCCCAAGACTGGGAAGACCTTCCTGCTAAAGCTGGCCTCGTACTTGTGCCTACTCAATCTCGAATGTTGTATCATTACAGCAGGCAACACCTGGCATCACTGCCGAGGCGGGAAGAACCTCAACTGCAATGTTGTCAACTGTAATGTATGTATACTGGCACTACGTACTTGAAACTGAAGCTATGAAATTCCCTGATCTCGTCAATCATATCAATTATTCGTTAAAAGCTCATATTTCATGGGACCGAATTTGGTGCACTGATATTTGGCAGGCTTTGTACTTTAAATGGATTACTTTCTGCATCAAACTGAGCACTGAGAGTCACATTGAGTGGCGAGCATCAAATTGATCATTTGTACCTAGCCCTATTGCATAAGTTTCAATTCTTGCACATGACAACAACTTGGTGATAAAAAAGGGTTGATATTTCATGAAACGACATGAAATCAGCTGTGTTTCGGTTGTTCTTCACTGTTCAATGAGAGTGGGTTTTGGCAAGTGGAGGGAATCCTATTTGGTACACCTCAAGTGCAAGCTCCCAAGCCTCCAGGAGACCTGACTTAGCTTAACCCCAACCTAGTCTAGCACAGGGACGTCTGACCTAAGGACTTATCACGGACCAGAGTTGGTCGAAGAAGTTCACAAATAGTTCCCAGCTTTACAGATTTGGCAACCATTTCCCATGCTAAACAGAGCATGAAGTTATTCCTATCTCATCATTACTTGGCAGCTCTGGTTTCAGTGGCCAATTGGCAATCGGCTCTCTCTTGCCCATGATAGGTCCGTATGTCATAGATCCCTGTCTCACCGAGCTATTCAAGGTTAATATACATTTTCCCCAAAAATTACTTCCGCAAAATAGTCAATTACATAAGGGTCAGTCCAGCTAAATCACTTAAGTACTTGAGTCGATCATTGATCCACAAGGAATCACTCGGACGATTGAGTAGTCAATCTGATGAATCTATTCAGACATGATCACAGTCTAATTAGATCAAGTAATTGTTCACCTTCGAAAATGGAGGGGAGTAAAGATGAAATTCTTACCAAAATTAAGTCCGGTTTATAAAAAATCGAATGCCCCCTCCCCCAACACTGCAGCCCAAACTGGCATTTTAAAAAGCGAATGCAGGCCCCACACCGGAACTTTTGTCATAACATATTATGGTATAAAAATTGTGAATGGAACTCCCCGGGATTTATGTCATAAAATGGTGAATGACGCCCCCCTGACTGTGACCCCAAACTGGCTTTTTTTTATAATGTACAAAGGTGCAGCCCCCCCCCCCCCATGTGTGTATTTCAAACAAACATCTTTTACGTTATAAAAAGGTGAATGTGCCCTGAGGACAGAAGCCAAAAGTGGCACTTTTATGTTGTAAAAAAGGCAAATGGCGCCCCCATAATTGTAGCCCAAAATGGCATTCTTTAAAAGCACACTGGTGGACTCGCCACGCCAGGCATCTCAGTCTACTAAGCGCTTAAATGTTTGCCACTAAATCGGGGCAGGAAAAGACCCAATCCAGGGTTACTCCTTCCTTCTGCGTAGGCATCAATCCTTAGCAGAAACCCCAGTAACAAACAAACAAAGGCATTCTTTATAAAAGGGCGAATTGCAACCCACACCCCCAGCCGACAACTGCAGACCAAACTGGAATTACAAGTAAATAATTGCTAATGCTTTCAATAGGTGTCTATAGGAATAGTTACTACACAAAGGTTGTTCTTTAAGGGGACACAGGTATATTCTATACAGTTCAGTGAAATGACCCCCACGGAGGGGATATGAACTAGTTAGCAGTAAAGGTTAAAATCCCATCTAAACCCACAGGCGAGATAAATTTGTAAAGGTGTAGGTGGCTAGTATAAATTGTGAACTCACCGAAACGTTGCACACACGGCGATGAAAATAAAACTAACATCGTCCAAACGTTCCTGTTGACTAAAATCTGAGCCTGCGCTTGCCTATCATGGACAACCATCTTTTTAGTCATGAATAAAAGTTATAATCTCAGCTAAAACCACCAGTGTTGCAGCTAGACAGGTGTGAGGAAGGCAAAAGTTGACTCATTTTGGATATGAAGCTACTCTCCTCCTATGACACTAATTGCCTCGCATACATCATTTATGGAGATTCCTTGATTCTGCTTGACAATCTCTTATCTTCTCCTTGATCAAAAGTCCATGTTCCCTTAGCACTCAACCTAGATCAAAGACTATTAAAAAAGTGATAACCTAGAGATTCTCATACAACTTAAAATGAGAAGTAGACCTGGTTTGGCTTGTACGTGTCTCGTACATGCAGTGCTTGTTAAAAATGTAATAAACACAAAGCGTGTACCCGTAGAAGAATGAAAATTCAATTATCTTACCTGTGGCTAGAGAAACGCTCAATTAACTTTGTAATGTATACCTATGTCATACGTGCGAACGCAGTGTCGTTTCATTAAGTATACGCGCGTTAAGGCAGCTGCGTACAATATACAACGAATTGTACAGTAAAACCTCAGTATAGCCGACTGGGCCCGTCAGGACCCTGACGTTGACTGTGGTGAGCGTCATTCACTGCAATGGGGTTGCTGCCCAGTACCCGGATGGGACCGACTCGATTCTTTGAAGAGATGCAATTTGTATCTCCCAATCACTGTTTCATTACTTTTTTTCCGCTGACTGGGCGGTCATATGGGACAGTGGGTGGTGTCGAGTACCTGCATGCTGATATGTTGATTTTCTTATACACTAATGTGCACAAGTGCAGCTCTTGAAAAGCTTCTGGCCAGAAAGCATATATATGAAAGTAAGGCTGACTTTTGCCTAGTATAGGCCTAGACTTCATTCTGATTCGGATTCGATTCAATTTGATTCGGCTTCAACCGGGGTAGGAAAGATTTGTTCGTAGGGAAAAAAAGAGGTCCGCCAACATTATACTAGTGATGCCTCGTAAATGATAATTCAAAATCTTACCACTCGACACCGCTTCCCCTTGATGCATTTTACTCCATTAGCAATTGAACATATTTCATTCCAAAGTTATATTTGACTCAAAAGTTCATATACATTAGGTCTCACATTGACTTGTGATCGCAGTCACAGTGGTTGCTGCCACCATCACACATGGTCGAAATTTGTCCAAACCTAATTTATTTTCTTTCCTTCAAAACCAGCCAAGGATTCGAAATATGTTGGTCAAACCTGATGGTACTAAACTAAGAAAACTGAGAGAAGAGAGTTTCACTGTGTATTAGGGTAGCACGAAAATGTCGATTTTGTTTCGTCAGGGTGGAAGAAAATTGACCTTAGACACTTTTATAGCCAGTGTAAGTATCATATTTTAGAAAAAAGAATATATCTTACTATTGACACTTTCAGCTCTACCAAGTTTTATGACGTACTGTATTTAGTGATTGCAGTGCACACTACTTTTTCAGTCATAAATTCATGCTGAATTGAGGTTCAGAAGTGGTTCACCCCTCAATGAACTGCTGCGAATCCTCCATAGGATGCATGAAAGATGTGCACCTTTGCTGAAGACCTCTCATCTGCTGACAATACAGCCAAACATTGATAACTCTACGATAGCAAGTAACTCTGCACTTCCTATTGCGAAAAATTGAGTAGCAGCCTATATCCAGGGGGGTTGGAGATACTGATGTTTTAGTGTCCTCTGCTTCTACATGACTAATCTGTTGAATTTTGACTCGGCAGGTTTGACAACGGGTGTGAACCCCTATTTTTTCCCCACCCTGCCTCCGACCTCGACCACGACAGACACTTGGCCTCGAGAAACTTGGCCTCGCAGCAGCAGTAACGGAGACGCGTCGCAACAGCAGCAGAACTGGTCCTTTTGGCAATCTCGCCTGCTCGGCAGTCCCTACTTCTCCAACGCGACTGCATCCCTCGTCCTGGCCACCCTGGGCCACACCGCCTACCTGCATTGCCTCGTGGGAAACCTGGGAGACAGACAGGTGAACGCTTATGTGCATGGACACGTCGATTAAGTAGGCTTTTTGTTTCTCTTGACCCTAAGGAGGTTCCGTCCTAATCGACTGGAAAATGTTTCCGCACAAAAAAGGAAATTGCACTGTTGGAAAGAGCCCAGACAAGACGGGCTCTTAATAGGCAAGGCCCAGCAACAACAACAACCTTGGGGAGGAGCAGAACAAAAGAGGAAGCACCAAGGCCTCCTCGACAATGTGCTTTCTCTCCTTAACTTGAAAAACCTTGTGCAGCAGTGATTAGCGTCGAAATGGAAACCGATGGCTCAAGCAAAGGAAAAGCGAGAAAAAAAGAGAAGAAGGCACTGCAGAAGTAATCTAAAGCTCTGCCCAAAGTCTGAGTCAGTTAACTGTGTTACGTCGAGGAAATGGCCGAAGTTCATTAAACATATGCATCAAGCTTTCTTTCTAAACATGCAGGGTAAATTGCAAAGGGAGAGTCTTTTCAAAGGAAGTATGACAACTTCACATTATTACGCAAAGTTAAGCGCAGGGAAGGGGAGAAGAAATAACGCGAATTTGTCAGGCAGGGTTATGTCGTCATTGACCAAGAAGCAGCTATCAGCTGCTCCTATTATGCCTACAGAAGTCGGAATACGTAAAAATGACTGGTGCTTTTACTTCTGCAATGGGGGAAGTTTTTCTTCATTGTAGGGAGGAGTTCCCAGGAGGGAGGGGGAAGTAGGAGTAAGAAAGTCAACAAAATTAGGTAGATCAAGTCACGCAAGAGAGAGGAGCTAAAAATTAGAGGGCAGTAGCGCTAAAGACACGTAGACTGTGAACGTACAGGGTCTAACAGTGAAATTTTCACCGCCCCCGACGTCAGCGAGTCCACGATGGAGCAAGGAGGAGCTGATCTGGCATTTATACAGTGTAATGGACTTTTAACTTCATGTCTAGTCAATGTGGCTCCTCCTTGGCTTTCATCACACACACACCCTCCGAGCAAGACCAAAAGCTGGCACTGGCGGACGGTGGCAGAGACGTCGGTCCTCGTCATGGTGATGGAGGTTTTCAGTCTTGCGGTCGATCTTGCACACCTTCCTCCCCATGACCTCCGAGAGGAAATAATCTGGGAGATGGCAGTTGGGGGAATTGGAGGGCCAAGTGTTGGGACGTGTAGAGGTCCCACTGGGGCCAGCTCATGGTCTAGCATTCTCATGTTCTTCTTCTCCATTTGGGAGGGGGGCGGGAAAGTCCTTGTGGAAGATAAACTCGGCATCCCCGGCAATGGTCGTCACACCATGACAGTGGACATGATGACTTTTTTGTTTGCATCAGCATGGACGCATCGGATTGGGTCGAAGAAGAAGGGAGGCAGGACCTGACCTGGACTGGCAATGACCCCCAGGACCTTTTTGTTGCAATAGTCAGATTCCTTCTTGGCTGGACCCTTCAGCAAGTTCAGCAAGGCTGTGCTTCTTTAAACGTTGATGGTCCTCCTCCTTCTGAAGTGACTGTGGTTCCTGCTGAACTTGTAGGATGTCATCTTATGGTCCAACTTCACAGTCATCATGTACCCCTTGTCCCTCTTGGCCAGGAATAGGATATCGGGGTAACCGCCCGATGTCCCCTTGCCTACCCGCCTTCTTCATGGACACGTCGAGGTTTCCGATGAAGTTGCCATCACACTTCATGTCGCTTTGAGGGGTCTGGTCTCCCCCTCCTCCCCCACCCACCCCTGGTTGTAGACACCGTACTGAATCTTCTTGTTGTACTTCAAGAACTTGATGATATCCGTGCAAGTTCGCATGTGGTGGTGTCCCTCTTTGTCTGCTCGATGGGAATTCGAGGGGGACTAGAGAAACCACATCACCATACAATGGCTTATCCTACCTATTTCATCCAAACAGAAAATAAGTATTGCCCTCCTTCATGGACTCGACGATGTGAAACCTGGTGTAAATTTGGTCGTTGGACCCTGTGTGTACCACATGTTGTGGCTTTGCAGGTACGAAGATATACGTGCGCAAGCGTACGTAAAGCAAATCTATGGCCCGGGTAATTTTACTTTAAAGCCGAGTGCTTCAGAGCAAGTTCTTTTCCGGAAGTCGTCTTTACTCTCAAGAAGTTCGTGACGCGATATGGCGGGAAAATATTGTTATTTTGCAGGCTTTTCTCCGTCTCCTCAATGTGCGTGTCTGTGCATTGGTGCATTGGCTTTACTCCTGCAGATACCTAGACAGTTTACTCTCCTTATCCTAAGTAGGATTTCGCAACCAGAGGTGCTACCAGCTATATTCCCCAGAGGAAGAGAAAAATTGAAAAGTCTCCTTCATTGGAGAAGAAAAGTGCGCGCTGTTTCATGTTGCATGAATTTCATACACTATTTTCTGATACCTCAGAAGACTCTCTTCTGAAGTGAAATTCAGAAAGGAGGAGAAAAATCGCTCTCTTCTTCCTTTCTCTCTGTGGAAAATCAATCATGACGAAACGTCGATTGTGGCACTGTCTCCAATTTGAAAATGTGCTCGTGATTGGAAACTTTCTATCTTCCTTCCTCTCTCCGCCAATTGGCTTTCCAGGAGTGAGGTTGGCCAAGGCTCTGGACCCTTCGGAAGGAGGTCCTTGGCCTGCCTCTAGAGGTCCGTGAGTTAGAACGAGAGTCGCAATCAGCATCGGTAACTTGAAACTCGCGTGTCCCGTGATCGCTCATCGGGAGACAAGTGATGGGACACGCGGAGCAGAGGCCGACGGACGCTAGAGGACGTCGGAACTTTGCGCCGGATTATATTGAATTCGGTGAAAGCATCTTTGTTCGCGTTCGGCTCGGGTGGCGCAACAGTACAAAAAAAGAAGTCCTTCGTAGAGACCAGTGTGGTTGGAGCAGTGCTGGTGCACTCACTTAAAAGAGGAGAATCACTGTTTTATAGATGATATTGCTGAAGTGCTCCAGATCATGGCAGATTGCAAGAAACATTTCTCTCCGAGAAAGATGAGAATCGAGATAAAATCTGGCCGTTATCCACTTATCACTTAGATGAGTGAGATGGGATGGCCAAACTGCTAATCCACCAATACAATAAGGCTTTGTCACAAAGAGGCTACTCAGTTCGACTTGGCACATGTCTGGCAGTTTTACTGCGGCGTAAGTTTTTAGGAAATATTCCTTTTAGAGAGAATCAGGCAATTTTGCTACAATTTTTAATCAGAGTGTAGTCATATCTGAACGCTCTTTACGCCTCATTTGAGTGTTATGTTCTCAGGTTATCTCATGTCGTCCTTTACTGCCGATCAAAACAGATGCCGTGACTAAACTAAGCCGGTCATGCCGAGAATCAGTGGAGTGGCTAAAGAGTTGTGCCAGACATGTGGATTTTAGGGCGACCAGAGCCATTTTAACATGTTTTACATCCACAACCAATTTGAGGGGCTAATTGAAGAGCCTAAGCTAACGAAACGCAACCTTTCCAACGAGGTTACATCTGTGTACTGAAATTGTGTGTTCTGTGTACTGGACTACCGCGGGACTGAAAGTTACGATGTTATTATACTCCAAGTTTCTTGCACTCGCTGACTTTCACAGTAAGGACCTCGAAGTTATAATAATTTTGCAAATGTCTCTGTAACTGCGAGTCCCGATTGTACTGTGCCCCACACTTGCAGTTTTCATGCGCCCGATTTGACTACTTTACGCCCGAATTTTCTGCTATACGGCCGATTAGTCTCGTAAAGGACTGCCTGTCAGTGCATAAGAACTGTCTGTGAACGAAAAAGTTGCGTGGAATACTTTTCCACACACTACAGAACTGGAACCCGACAAAGTCAGCTGATCCCCAGGGCGAGGTGGCTCAATGGTTAGAGTCTGTCCACTCTCTAACCATATTAACGTGCACAGTGCACACATTCTCAGGCGTCGTTGGTTCAAAGACAGCAATTTCGAGACGCTTTTATAAAAAAAACTCAAGGAGAACTTAAGTGATCAGACTCGACCCTCCGGCCGCATGCAATGTTTTGCAGTAAGCGTCATATTCTTACAAAGAAACACAACTCGCACGGTTTTGCATCTCACGGCTCTCGGGGCATGACAACCCTGAGCCCCTCGCCCTCGAATCGTCACCTGGGCCGTCAATGTCCCCTTGAGCAGCAAAATCTAACATTGCTCGCGAAGTCTTTTCTCTGCGAAAACAACCTTAACCAATTTCGAATTTGTTGAGCGCGTTGGCGGACACCAGTTCAGTCCGAGATTTTTGCGTTCCCCCTTAACCCATGAAGCAGGTAGAGAAACAGAAATCCTGTCGCAGACGCAACATCGTGATAAATCATTTCTCCCCACATGTTGCTTCTGACAGCCCCAAATTTTCCCCTCGGCTCTTAAATAGCACAGAAGGCCCATTTTCGTCCGTTGCCTATGGGCAAAGTCTCGCTATTGCTTTGTTAACCCTCATTTATCGTCTGAATGGTCTATTGTTTAGGCCTTTTGAGCCTTGCTTTTTCTTTTCTCCCATTCCTACGGGTATGATCCTCGTACCAACACGTACTTATGCCGGGAGGCATTCACACAATCACGTATTTTTCGTGCTATGCATGTATATGTGCCTGTACGTGAGGTAGAAAAAGTTAAGATTTCCAGTATTGGTACTACAGGATGGCGCACTAAAGGCATCTCCAACGCAGATGGTGCACTATCCTATGTAGTTTAAATGTCCACCAATCAAAGCTACCAGATGTAAAGTTGCTGCACCAAAAGTAAAAGAATACAAAAAGAAAAATATTTGGATATTGGTTGTGTCCAGGGGGCCCGAAAAGAGGCCACAGGAACAGCCACGTACTCCAACACATGTAATGATACCGCTAATCAATGAATATACTGGAAATGCAATACTGTAGATAGGGCACACAGGGTTTTTTTTATGCCGCGGTAATTTAAAATTGCAGTAACCTTACGCTGTTGAGCACATTGAGACCTACTTCTAGCATCTTTATAAGCTCTGAATTGTACATTTATGTTTTAGTGAGTGTGCTCTAGAAGGAGCATGCCATACGAGTGTTTATAAGAGGTGGCTCCCATGACTACGGCATTTTTTTTAAGACGCTGCAACAGTTTATGCCAAAGTTTAGTGCTCAAACCATCCAAAAAATCACGTTGGGGCGAATGATTCAATTTGTTCATCGTTTAAGAACGACTCTTCATCATCGGAAAGTTACAGATGATCTCTCAGAAGAAACTGGGCCTGGGATGATGAAAAAATGTGATAAACAAGTGACACGTGTTCTTGGAACAACATGGTCGCCACTTTGAGTCACATTCATAGACCGACGTGGTTGCAATAAATGCGCCATTTGGAGCCTTCAAGCAATGCAGGACTGAGGCCTGTGTCTGCATGAGCTATAGCATTTTCACATTTCAACACGATTTCATGCCTGCACGTTGAGAAATAAAGGAAACCAGAGGGAAGAAGGTCTTTGAGGCATTTCGGCGATAACATAGTGCTACTGTCTTCTCATAATTCAAGACCCCTTCCCCTCCCACACAGAACTCCACTAGATTTCTATGATGAACACCACTGGCTCTTCTTACTATCAGCTCAAACTTCATCTTTACGTCGCTCCCCCAGCGGTTTCTTTGCTCTTCCGATGATTTATTCTCGCTGACAATACGGCGTCAGCGGTAAGTTTTATACCGTGTCATCTATAAACTTCGAAGATATTTCTTCCCTTTCTCCCCGTCTCCAGCGAGGCCCCCGAATGGAGCAGCAAGCACTAGGGCACCCACACCAATCAAATAACTTCGCGAAATCTTTTGAAAGAGAGAAATTTCTTGCTATATCGCTTCTTTCGATTTTCACTACATAAAATATGCATGGCGGGTTGGCTGGCAGAAAAGGTGCAGAGCCTTGCCTTACTTCTTTACTTTACTCCACCATTCTCATTTCTGTTCGAGATTGCCTCCACACTTCAAAGCTGGGTATTAGAGTGTGAGATTGCTCAAATCATACTGAATCAGGAAGGAGAGCGGTTGAAATCACGCAATTTGACATGAAGGCATGAATGGACTGGGAGCAAAAGAGTGAGGGAAAGAAAGAGAGTAGAACCCCTAATAAAATCGGACTACAGCCGGGCCTGCCGGGCTGGTTCCAACCCCTCAATATTGGCCACTGACTGTGGCAGGCAGGACGGTCACGCGCCACTCCTACATGGACCTTCAGCTGCGAGGGTCTCCACTAGCAGTCAGGGTGGGCGCCAATGTGCGAGGACAATCGCATCTTTCCCCAACGTGCAGTACATCCATCACCTGCACAGGTTGGCCTTTGTCGCCCACGATTGATAGCAGTGGGGCCAAGACCTCCCCCGATGATGAGTTCATCGCAGCCTCGTCAAATTCACGAGGTTTTTAATTTATTGGCAGTAATCATCCCTTCTCCAGAAGCAGATAACGGCCACTGCAGAGTTCACATCATATCTTTCATGCTGTCCAAAATGCTGCTCATTGCTCTCCATCAATGTGTGCAGATCTTGTGCACTTTTGAGCGCTGAGATACATTAGGTGACTGTTATGAGCGGTTTTTTTTGTCCCTGCAGAGTCCTCTTCTTGCCCCGTCTGACTCCGGCGTTCGCCACCTTTTTTTTTTTTTGTCTCCACGCATGTTTGTCGGCCTCTGCCAAGGCTTTCTCTAGAGTTTTGACAAATTTTTCTGCCCATTTATTTGCCCGTGCAATCAGGAGTAATCCCCCTTCCTATGGGCACAGTCGCTGTCCTAAGCCTGAAGATTCTTTATCAAGGTCTCATGGGGGCACAGTACTGGCCTCCTCACGTCTCCGTACTGCGCATGCATACGCGAGGTCTCTGATGATGGTGCAGTGCTAGTACGCGTATCCGTGACCTCACCTACGAGAGGACCCGCATGGTACAAACAATGCAGTGCACAGACACGTGCTGTACGCCATGCATGTACCGCGTGAACTAACTGACTGCGGCGGCGGCACTTCAGTGGGTCAGGAGAAAATTTTATAGCCTCATTTCGCCAATGGGCTTTTTTCCACAGACGGCTGCTTTCTGTCAGTAGTACTTTTCCTCCTTGGTGCAAAAAGGCGCAAAAGTGTGTCTCAAGGTATTCTGCGCTTTTTTTTGCAGCGGCAAAGTCAAGTGATTTATTCCTATTACACTCTCTTTTGTAATCCCATGCGTGCAGCACATGCGTCCTTGTGGGCGCTTTAAAAGAATGTCTGGCTCGCCTGAGTGCATGCTCACCATGATATGTAGTAGATACAGTACGTACTTGGTCATAAAAAGTTTTTTGCCTCTGCTTGCTTTCACGGGTGACCAACATAGATTCTCGCTCCAGTCAAAGGTTTCTCTCTCCTCTAAAGAGTCACTTACGTGTCATTGTCACCCAGCACAGTTGAGTCGTGGAGGACTCAGCTTGGCGGTTGCTTGGTGATGAAGCCGAAGATGTCATCACGTGCAAAGCTTTTCACGTTAGTAAAACGTGTTTTCCACCCGAAATATGAGAAACAATTGTGTCGAACGAGCGCATTAAGTGAGAGGGATTGCGCCGTAAAGGTCCGGGGCCCATAATTCGACGATGAAGTCGGCGAGCGGAGGGACCGTAAATCCCGAGCTCAGACGACACCAACCTCATCTCGTTACTGAGCAAGAAGCCGTTGCCAATTTCGTGAATCTATTTGATAACATCCAGTTATGGCACTTTGGAAACAACTGTGCTGTCACATTCTCCTCATTGTGATGCACATTTTTTTCTATTCCACTTTTTTCTTCCTACGTCGGTGCAGGTTTCTTGGATCCAATCTGGAAGCGATCTCCGCCTGCTGTCCGTCGGCCGCGTGCGCTACATCGCGGACGATCGCTTCACTCCCCTCCACGAGGATGGCAATGAGGCTTGGGTGCTCAAGGTTCAGGATGTTAGACCCAGCGACTCCGGACAGTATGAATGCCAGGTAAATATAGTCACTCTAGCGATCCTTCAGACCCAGGTGTTCCATCGAAGTCACGCCGAGGCTCCCTTTTCAGGTGTCCTACAACGATGACGGTGAGAAAAAGATGACACACCCGGTCACTCTGGTGGTACTTGGTAAGAGCAGGATTAACGCCACTTCTCCTCCAGTGTTTGTCTCATTCTTTGTATTGTCTCCGCTTCTGTGATTGTCACGCGCGAAAAAAGGCCAGTTTTCGGTCTGCGATCACTTTTGTGCGTACATTAAGTTTTACAACGCTGTTTTACGAGAAAGTCTCTTTTATTGTGCCACAATGAGCATAGAGAAAAAAAATTGCCAATTAGACAGCAAACGGCAAAATTTCCTCTATGTAGATTCTGGGTTCATGTGCTTTAAAAAGAAACATGCAAGGGAGTGGCGCTCACTAACGAGAACTGGAGCTGCACATACGTTGAGCACATTTTGCGTACAGTGCAGACCGACTTGCATGCGGTAAATGTTAGAGATCTACGTATGGAAAGTCAATGGGGTCAGCAGTAGCTTCAAAGAATGTACTTTTTTCTGGAGGAAGTAACAACGACTCCTGCGCGCTCCGATTGATGCCAGTGCATCAATCGCTGTGCAAAGCCTGGACGACACCTAAACGGGTCAGAACTTTTAATTTGCATTATTTGTTCGGGCCCAATGGCCGTTTTCCATGCCTTAAAATTGTCATCGGTGGGAGGGACCCTGGACTAGGGATGGGAGAAGAAACCAGAGGTTCACATTTGGCATGAGCTCAAAGAATTTCATTGTGGGGACAGTGGCACATTTACCGAAAAAAGTAACTGCTACTACCGCACATACAGAGCTCGTTATCTTGACCGAAAGGAGGCCTCCGTCCTAGCTTCCTTGTAGGAAGGGCACATTAGCGAAACTTCGATAAAGGCTTGGTGCAGCGAGTAAAAAAGGGAGAGAGACTCCAAGGAGGCCTTCGAGTCCCAGTCAGTCTGTATTGCGTATGTCCTCGGACAAGTACAGTAAAAAGAAGTCCTCACTTTATGGCCACTTTCTATGCTTCAGAGTCAAGTATAGCCAAGGATGGGTGTCTTTTCCAGCCAGGTTACATACAGGGAATGGCGCGGCTTTTTTATTGGTTTACTCCTCTCCTTAATAAAGCGCCCGCGTATTTTTTAAGCGATGCTGCAAAGAAGAAGACTGATATCCTTGTTGAAGTTTAGGTGGAGAGCGGCGCTAGACTTGTAGTTGCACAGTTAATTGCGTCAGAAAACATGATTTGTGTCTTCCCAACTCTGCTGCGGATCTGCCTCCCTTTGCGCAAACTTTCTCTTGCTCGTTGGAGGAGGATTATTTTGCAAGCGCCATAATTCACTCTTAGCCTAATGAAAAATTGGCTTTCGGCACGACGGTGGTGATATGTGCGCACGGGCCTAACACATAGAATTCCCTCAAGGGCACACGTATACATACATGGGGAGGTTTTTTTGGATGTCAACAAAGTTTTTGAGAGCCCCGGGGCAAGAACTCTTGCCTAAGAGAGATAGACATAAGTAGAGATGATATGAAAAATTCCCTTTCGGAGACATAACTTAGAGACATGAGATAGCCAAACATAAGCACTCACACTTACTATATCCACTACCGAAATAAAACAGGCACACAACACCGGTAAGCAGAAAATGGGTATGATGTATCCGTCATCTATGAAATACTCTGGGCGCTACTTGCAGGAGAGGACCATAGACGCCATCTGGCGGAACAATGAGAAAGTGCGCGACTTGGCGTGAGAGCACACACAGTATTTCCTACGCACAGCCTATGAGTGGAGTGCGTTCTGTTTCCTACTAAGTCGGGTCAAAGTGCTGTGCAGGCTATGAAAACCCCGTCTGTGTTTTTGAACCATGCTTTTTTAAAAGTATTTTCACCAACAGTTTGTAATCACTGCTCACTCATTAATAGGAGGCGGATCTAAAGTAAAACCCCCCTAGAATTTTCCCCCCACATTTCGCCATTTTGGGCCAATTTTCCCTTTCCAGCGTTCTCTGCGAGGAGAAAACTCTTTCTTAAGGTTTTCGTACGTACGTATGTCCGAGGTGAAGACGACCTTCATAGTCAGCTAGAAACCTGACCTGAGAAAAATTGGTCAGGTACTGGAGGGTCCTGGGGACCCCCTACCAGCTGATACGGGACCCGGTCCAGGTAGCCTGGCTGTGATAGTGCCCTACCGTAAGTCTGGATGCGGAGAGAAGGACATAAAAATATTATTAGACATACGTACACGTACGTCAAAGATACACAAAGGGCAGCTGTGCCACTTTTTGGCCGTTTCGATTACTAGTTCTCTTTTTTGCCACCTAACAAAGCCTTTGCGAACTAAAATTTTCATTCCTAAACTCACTAAAGTACATGCATGTACTGTTAGTGTACGTCTACGGACGGACGGTAAGTAAAAGCACCGAGTAAGCTCTTTGTACGCCAAGGATGGCCTATAAAAGCATCACAGAGCTCAGCACAGTGGAGTCCTCGTATAAAAAAATTTGCTAGCTTTTTTTTTTTTTTAAGATTCACGAAAAATGGTGGTGTTGTCAGAGACACAAAATTTTACTTCCCTCTGTTAATGCATGCCTCTTTCGTCGGTCTGATGGGACGCATTCCAGAGATTCCGACCGTGGCTGAAGGGAACACAAAGAGAGCTGGCATTTTCCAACTCGTTCCAAAGAGACGAGGCCGTGGCCGTCATTTATATATGGTGACAAATTAGCCTTTCCTGGTATGAAGTTGACATCTGTGTACAGTTAGAGATGAGCATCCTCATTGAGCTTTTGTTTATGCATTTGTGTCATGTACGCCTGCAGTTCGTACTAGATATACATAGCACTATATCATACGCAAACGCCAACGTGGTATGAAGCTGAGACGCTTTGTTTTCGTCCGCAGACTCCTATGCTGTGATCTCTGGTAGCTCCGAGCGCCACGTCAAGGCCGGATCAAAGCTCATCCTGTACTGCCAAGTGGAGCAGAGCTCGGGAGAGCCCGACTACGTCTACTGGTATCGCGACGGAAGAGTCATCAACTACTCCGGGAGGCCGGGAGTAAACATCTTCACCGGGTCAGCCGCCGCCGCGGCGGCCGCCGCCGCCGCCGAGGAGGAAGAAGAGGAGGAGGAAGGAGAAGTTCACCCACCGGCTGCTGCAGCCGTCATCACTGAGGAAAGGAAGCTAAAGCGACGAAGACGAAAGCAGCATTGGGGTCCGAAGACTTCTCCTCTGCCTCGGCGATCAAGGCCAGTCTCGGCGCTGGAGGTGTCCAATGTGACGTCTGCCGACGCCGGCGAGTACATGTGCGCCCCTTCAAACGCCAAGAACTACTCAGTGGTCGTTCATGTGGTTAAAGGTACGACTGTCTTAGCTACTTTTATCGAAGCATAGACCTTAAGCGTGATTGGGGTGCGTACGTACTGTACATGTTGCACGTTCAGCGACGTATGCCAGTACGTGCACCTGCTAAACTGCAGACGTGCATACCAACAGCACACGTGCACGCTCGCCAGCTTCCCCAAATTCTACCGCAGAGGTTCCAAAGCAATTCCTGCTGACGTCTCACTTCGTCACTTCCAGCACCTAAAGCATATCAGTCCACTGAAGTACAAAAAAGTACTCGGCAGTACTTTTAGTCCTTCTCGACCAGAAAAGTCACACCGGCAGCAAACAGTTTCCTTTGGTCCGTGACGTCTTGGCCTAACACCTACATCGCGTACTCCGAGGAGCCCGCGTACACAGAACCCCTGCTCCATCGCTAACTCGGTCACGCAGAATTTGAAAGAGAAAAGTTTGAGTTTCTTGCTAAGGTTTAACGAGACCTCTGTGCGCGCATGAGGATTCTTGTTAGTGGCCAACAGGTCATGCATACTTATGATGTCGTACACTTCCGCTACAACGTTTTGCCGAGTCCTCAGTAGACACCTTTCTCTTCTACCCGTCATCTACGTATGATCGGTGTTCGTTTTTTTTGCTCTCCTACGTGCAGAGTACAATGAGCATTCGTAGCGCTACATGCGAAATCCCCACTGATGTAAGAGCAAAGCGACGAAGCTGGAGGTAGTGGGCATCTGAGCATGAAGAGATAGAGCTGAGGCCTGGAGGAAGAAGAATTTTTTACTCTAATTGAGGCAATTTCCATGCATTACTGCCCTACGCATCTCGTGTATGAGCAGTAACATTAGACCAGAGGAGGGGAAGAGCGAATAGCGGCCTCTTTTTTTCTCTCTCTGCTTTTCCCTAACATGACTTTTGATTCATCTTCTGATTCGGAAATGGCCACGGCCAGAGCAAACGCAGAGAAAGATGTAGCGAGCGGGTTCAATGACTTGGCAACACGACGATCAAGAAGGGGAAACAAGCGCTGTTTTCTGCCTCGCACAAAAGTGGAAGGAAATGTTGAGCTCGACCTCGACCAGTCTGGAGATGAGGGTGCCCGGGCAATGATGGCCTCGCTCATCCTGCGTTCCAATCTCCTCAGAGTATGGCAAAATGGCAAGATGATCATTCAACATTCATGACGAATCGGGCCTATCCATGTTTAATTTTTCCCGTGATTCTTCCAAGACCAAACTTTGATTGATCTCCGGGACTCAGCTCCAGTTCCCTCGCCCGTAGCTCTGACTGAGGCCTCTGTCAGAATTTCCTCTTAGATGTTTAATCTTTCAAATTGAGGCTGCAGAGGAAGCACCACAGAAAGGCCCCCTTGTGGAAGGAAGGCCGGATTTCGTTGTCATTCGAGCTCCAAACTGACGCTATGCTAAGGTCAAGGAGTGAAGTTTTTTTTCTTTCATTTGCAGGAGAAAACTTGGCTATGCAGCGCAAGAATCAGGCTGTCGTCTCCAGGGTCCAGCTGATGCTCACCCTCGCTCTGACCATGATTCATCTGGTCCACTTGTGAGGGCCGAAGTGACGACGGCCGATGTTGTTACTCGCGTGCACGTCATGTGGCTGATTCAGATTTACAGGCTGTGACAGGGGAAGAAGACTAACCTTATTGAATGAGATCGGATGACTCAAAAGTGCAGTGCTACTTTTGCGTACGATATGCGTGAATCTCCGTTAAAGGCATGACTCGAATATTCGGAAATTCGAACAATGTTGGAACAAATTAACTCCAAAGTATCGTATGTTTGATTCTGCAGATTCAGAAAGATCTTTCTCCTTTTTGTTACAAGTTTAAGGTCTTCCTTGTCTGATGACACTGTTGACACTCTGCTTTCTGAACTCTCATCTGAAAAGCACTCAAGGCAAAGTATGTGATATGGAAAAGGTAAAATTGTTCAAGAAATACATGTCATGACCTTAGGACCGATAAAATTGGCAAATCATCACTCCATGTCATGATTCATGTATTGTCCAGAAATGTTCGAACACCTGTTCGAATTTTGCTGTAAAAGTTCAATGTTCAAAATTTCCAAAAGTATCGAACAACAGTCATGCCTTAATCTCTGAAAGTCCCACAGATATAAATACCTTGGGATCTACATACTTGTTCATTGTGTTTTCTGGTCTCGTTGTCTGCAACACTGAAGCATCGTTTGGACCATTACAACAGCTGTTTCAGAGTTCCAGGTCAAACTGGATATACGTGTCTATGTGTTTCGAGGTGAAAAGGCCAGCTACAACTATGGGTTCCCTATTTCCTGAAGATGAACACCCTCCACACCCAACAGATCAATTGTTTCCAGGATTCAAAAACAGAGCTTTCACCAAACGTCGTGTCTGCGAAACCAGAACGCACACCCACCCACACACATGTTTGCATGTCGTGTTGTACGCTGTAATGAATCTGATGATAGTGTGTATGCGTACATGTATACGTCAGTGGAGTAAAATATAAAAGTTTTTCTACAGTACTTGGACAGGTCATCCTTATCAGTGCGTTAGATAGTGCGCGTGGTAGAGCAGTACGCGCCATTTAATCGAGACGTCTGCTTAATTTGTCCATTGCTATCACTACCGCAAAGTACATTCACATGTGCGTACCTGCATTCATGATGTGTGACAACGAATGGCGCAACTTCACTTAATAACCTCTTTCCCCTAGTGCGCAGCTTTACTGTGCTGTAGTTCAACTTTCTCCGTTGGGAGCTCTGCGAAAAAAGTCAAATTATGCGTGATAGCATAAAGAGAGCGTCAAAACACTTTGCTTGTGCCTCCCACTTTATACACTGGATGGCTTTTTCCTCACCAAATCGATGATTCCTCTCCTATTATTTTCGCAGCCGTAAAATTCATCGTACTCCTTCTCAATGGCATCTCGCTTACCCCACTTTTAAATGTTTGCCAGGCGGGATCCGGAGGAGAAACCCTGAGAGACTTTGCCAAAAGGAGAATTTCTTTTGCAGACTGCCAAAAATAGAATAACGATAGTCAATGTTACCGTTTATTTGCGCGACGAATTCGACTTTAGTAGACGCCAGTGGCAGAATGGTCATAGCAATCAAGAAAAAAACGTGCTAGTACATACACATACGTATAGGATTGCAGTGATTGAACTGATAAACAACATCGTACAGCTGATAATAATGTTACAGAAGCTACATCCACTCATACACATGTTCGTGGAATCGCGTATGAACGAATAAAATACGCACGCGCGTGTGTGTGTGCGTGTGTGTGCGTGTGGGTGGGTGGGTGTGGGTATATGTGCGCGTAGGAAACGTACCGAGCTACATACACATTTTTTTAGTCTGTGTACGTTTATCTTACAGCAGAAACATAAGCATGTCTTACTTGCATAGCCTTGCAGTGCATGTTGACTTACATACGAGACAAGAATCTGCTTTAAATACTGTTAGCTACCATGCAATTACACTAGAGCAATTGCAACTTCATAATTGCTTATTCTGCGGGTTCGTATGCAACATTCCCCATTGTTCAGCGCACGATGACTGAGGTCTCCGACTGAAGACCAGTGTTATTCCAGCAAAGTATTTTCTAGAGATATAGATCGCCGACGCTCCCATGGATAAGCAGATGGACGTCAATGTTGAATTACCAGAGCATTTCCTTAATTTCGGACATTTACACAATTCATCGTCGTCCATGTCTGGTTGGATGTTCTTCCGCTGCTCTCCAGTAGGCTAGGACCTCTCCACTCAGCACGTACTGGTACAATGGACACTGTACAGTACGTTGAATTCATGTATATAATTGTACATAATGTGTATTATATACGTATATACACTTGAGAGGGTATTGACGTTATTACGAATATCGCACCTCAATGTTTTGGATTCAAATGACAGACAATCATTTGAACGATGCGTCGGTTGCATATTTCTCCTCCAACTGCTTTTGAAAGACCCACTTGTTATGACATAATAGAAATGTTATCTTCTTTAGACAAAGGCATTCGTCCTAGACACTGCAGCAACGAGGGTCAGGACTCCGGTGATGCTGCTGTAGCCGCCGCCGCCGCCACCTCCATTGCCATGTTGCATCGCCGCAGGTCCAGATTCGTCTGCAACAGAGGGAGAAGTGATTGCCCAGCAGTCAGCGCACAAAGCCACACCTACGGTTACAACGCATGTACGTACGTACGTACGAACGGACGGACGGACGGACGGACGGACACAGCAACCGCATCTACGTACGTACGGCACGTGCTAATACAGCAGCAATTGGTGTATTTTTATTTTTCTTGGCTCGACTTTCTCGTAATCTCCCCTTGGCTTCGCCACCTCAAGAGACTCTTCCAGATCTTGGGTCATGCTGGAAATAACCGTACGCACTTTGGCTCGAAATTGACTGACTTAATTCAAGATTATTTCTCCGGTGCGGAAGTGAAAACTTCCATGTCTGATGGCCTTTGATTTCTCCCTCTCTGCTTATCTGCTTCCCTTCTGTCTGTCGCCGTCGCATCTTGGCAGGAGCCAACGAAAGATATCGCAAAAGAAGACTTTGGTGTCCTGCTGATTTTCAGAGAGCTTCTGATGCAGCAGCACAGGAACTCTCAATCCTATCTAGCTGATTTCTTTGAAAGTTGCTTGCAGAACGTATGTGGTGGTGGGAGATGATGAAGTAGGCGGGAGAAACAGTGCGAGATCGATAGATTTCTAGCGACACCACACGGTTCGCACACTCACTCTTACACCCACACTAATACTCATACACTCTGCACTCTTCTATCGGAAATGGCATCTCTCTCGACCGGGCTTTTAAACTCAACTGCAGCCCGAAGAGCAGCCATGCACCGATGACAATGGAGTCGGCATCGGCAGGCCCGTCCTATAACGATTTGCATCTCTATTCAACAAATCCCTTTCTCCACAAGCCTTTGTTCACCTGTCGCTTGTATTCTCATCTCCATGCTGATGGGCCCCATGCTTGCCTGTCGCCTGAAATCAGAGACAGACTCCGCAATGCTTCCAGCCCTTGTTCTATGTTACGTCACTGCGTAGACTAAGGGAGATGGAACAAAAGCCTTTTCCCTCAGACTTCTTCATCCATCTCTTCCTTGTGTCCGAATGCGTTTGAATGGTTGTACGCCGACTGCAAACGCCGCGCAGACTGCCAAATCTGGTAGAGGCTGTTTCGCACGAACTCTCCATCGGCTGCTGTAGCAGCCTTTAGGGATATCCCTCAGCGAGGAGTGTTTGTACGTCTGATCGAGGGAAGTCAAACGGGATCAAGTCAATGTTTAATGTTCGTCACTGCTGCTACAGCAGTAAAAGCATCTACTGTTCTCAGTCTGCCTTATTAGCCCGAGGCCGTCTGGAGATTGGATCGTGAGCATTTGATAGACAAAGACGACATCAAACCTCAATAAACAGCTCGTTCGTTGGGACGGCCATGCTGGCCTTCTCCTTTCTACGGGACAGCAACACAGCAAAGATCACTTCGTCCGGTCAACTGAACCCACGTTGGACGCGACGTCAAGCCTAATAGACCAATGAGTACCAGCGAGCCAAGTCTGTGCATTCACCGCGGTGTCCGCACACAAGCATCTTTCAGTTACGTATAGCCCGCACCAAATTACTCACCATCTACAACATGCACTAGCACTGAAGCCTGTCTGGCGTTGGACGGCGCGCACGTGTAATTCCCCGTATGCTCTGGAGTCACACGTTCTATTGTCAGGATGGACACGATTCCGTCAGATCTCGTCGACGCTGATTCGGCTGCTTTCTTCTCCGGGGCAGTAGTATCTTTAGCCCGTGAGTTCTTCTTAACCTCATCATTGTCATCAGAGACTACCAACATGCTGTCCCTCCACAGCGAGATGGGTTTCTTCCGGGTCGCCTTAGCCGTGGTTGTGGAAGAAGTGGTCTGCGCAGTTGGCGCCCGCGCCAGCCACTCCTGGATGTGTGCGCCGGGAGAATAATTGAGGACGACGTCGTTGCGATACCAATATACAAAGGCTGGTGGTGCAGAAGAATTCACGACTGCGCAGGGGAGGCGCAAGCGAGAGCCCTTTTGAACGTAGAGGTCACGACTCTCGTGGATGCGGGCGTGAGAGTCTGGAAGAAGAGAAGTATGAAAAAATCTAGTACTAGTCCAAATATGTACACAGAAGATCTTCGTAAGACTTTAGTCAAATACCAAATCATTTGAAGGCGGTTCGACTGAATTTGTCCGACGCCAGTGCTGTGACCCAGGTGGCTAGCGAACGCACTTGGCGAGGCCGGCCTTTGTACACATTGTCTTCGATCAGTCAACGTTCCTTGTCCCTGTCAAACGCGATTGCCGCGTCCGCACTGATGAACAAGGCTAAGATATCACATCTGCCAGAGGCCAAAGTCCTTGCAATAACGCAAGCATGATACAGTTCGAGCAGTGAGTGCCCGAGCTTTATTGACTCCTAAGGAAATTTGACGCTTGCTTGCTTGCACAATCTACTTTACTGTCCGTAGCACATAAAGTTGCACAGACTGTAAGGCCAGGCAAATATTTGCCTTGAAACTTAGTCTGCGCTCTGAACTTGAAGCTTTTCCCTCTGCAAAGGAATTTGTGGATGAGAAACGACTTCTGCGACACATTACAACGTCCCTTTTACGTACAGAAATCTGGCTGGCTTTAACCAAAATAGGAATTAATTTTTTACTCCGCCCGAAAAGCGCCGTCATGTTGCTCTGTGCACTGCTTTTGTGTCTCTATGATGCCGCAGAGAAGTGCCTTCCTTCTCAAGTCCGTAAGGTGTACGTTGTGTAAGCACCAGAAATTGGACTGGGATCACAAAAACACACCAGGAAGCGACTAGGGAGTAAGAGGCGACGCAGCGGCGGCGGCAAGAAGATTGCTCGCTCGCTTCATACTGTTCCATGTCTCTTTTCTTCCAGCACTGGTTCCAACACCACTGTCGCTGTGGCAGGTGGTGCTTAGGGGCGGTTATTCCTGTGTCGTGCCCCCCCCCCCGCCCCCCAGAGGCGGGAAGCATGAGGGGGAACAGATCGAGAAAGCGTTTTGCTAATCCATTCGTGCCTGTCAGGGTGGGGAAGAATTAACCTTTCTCCAGTACCTCAAGTACCTTTTAATCCCTCATACTTATGTGTATGATGTGGTTGCAGCACATTGAGCGCAATTCTATAGTGTGTGGCACAGATTCCTTTCGCAGGGTCTACAGAATGAGCGGTCAAAAATGTGCTCTGGTGACACGGACACAGGAGTTTGTCCAGACGAGTGACAATGGCAAAAAGAGCGGCAGAGGTGAGCTAAAAAAAGAGAGTCTGGAGAATGAGGGCATCGGATACTTTATACCCACACACACAGCACAATGGGTGGGACGTAATCTTTAGTTTCTGCAATCTGCTGGGACGTTACAAACAGCTGTACGACTACGGCCTGTTACCATCAGCAGTGCAGCGGAACCGTATTGTGTGTATTTCAAATAAGCCTTACTGTTCAGGGAATGCGGATGAGCCACAAAAGTTTCCTTTATCTCCATGGCTGTGAGGGGGGATATATGGAACGCAAGGAGAGGTGGATAGGCGGTAAGTGAGAAACTGGAACTTGACATATTCTTTCCCTAAAGCCTAAGTAAATGCACAAATCCTCCACTAGGGAGAAACTCCATTCTGGCCGTTAAAGGGTCACGAAGTGACTTCCTCCAATTTATCTCGAGGTGGTGGCATTTTGCTCTTCTCATCTGTCTGTGTAATCTCAGGAAGTCTGACTTCCTCTTGGTGACGTTAAAAAAAATTCTTTACCATTGGTTGACCCAAGCAGGAGGATAGAAAAGTAATTCAGGACAGAAAACTGGTCTTGAAAAGTAACTTTCCCATTTTATCATTACCAGTTTTCTTCCCTGAAGATCGGGAAAATTACTTTTCAAGACCAGTTTTCCGTCGTAAGGAGCTTTTTTATACTCCTGCTGGCGATCACCAATCGCCGGTAAAGAAAATCTAATATATATGGGGGGGGGGGGGTAGATGGCTTGACAACAGTTATCTACCCACATATAAAAATAGCTATACCACCCGCTCCAGTTGCTATCGTGCTGTAAAGCGCTATTTGACCACACGCTCGTAGTAAACAAAATATGCGACGTCCACCCATCTACATTCAGCCAAATGCAAATGTAATCTAGAAGTAGCCCCACCTGACGTCTGGAGACCCAAACATCTGCCTCAGGCTTTGCTTTACGCGTCCTTAAATCGCGGAATGGTCTTCCCAGCATAATCGTTGCAGGGTACGAATCAAGGAACAGCGCGTTAACGCATTTAAGGGCTTCCTCACACGTTGAACGCCAATCCGAACTGCGATGAGGAGACACTTACCGAGGACTTTGAGAGTGAACGGCATCTTTAGCTTCTTCTCCATGTCGTCGTGGTACGACACCTGACACTCGTAGTCGCCCGAGTCCTCCACGCGCGCGTGAGTGATCTGGAGGATCCAAGCGTCCACGTCAAGCTCGGGGCTTGAAGAGTCACTTTTCCGCGCCGCGTGAATCGGCGTGAAGCGCTCGTCATGTGTGTATCGAGTTTCACCCACCGTCAGCAGCGTGACATCACTGCGTCGAATCCAAGACACCTGTGTGACGAAGCTCAACTTGGTTATTTGCCTCTGGAGTACTCACGCATGCACTGAATATCAGGGGGGCTTTTTGACCTTGGATTAAGTAGCACCTCGACCAAAACGTTGAGGTCCTCGGCCCAGGGAGTTCACACGCGAAAAAGCATTTGACTGTGAAGCGCTCAAACAGCGATTCGCTCTGCCAGCTCAAAGATCTAATGTTATACGGGGACACCAGCGCCGCCCTGACAAGCC
>JAAUXU010013756.1_pt1 | contig 64551 bp, 64 predicted proteins | sample 7278151 | NCBI WGS metagenome assembly JAAUXU01 (sample SAMN14350113, study PRJNA611818) | marine sediment metagenome | isolation source: surface marine sediment (1.8m) | place: French Polynesia: Moorea | collected 2018-08
AACTGCTTAAATAGCTGATACAAAACTGCTTAAATAGCTGATACAAAACTGCTTAAATAGCTGATACAAAACTGCTTAAATAGCTGATCTCTTCCCACGTCGAGGAATTGCTTCGGACCCCTCATCGCTGCTGTCTTCTTCTCTTTCCTTCCTCTCGCTGGACACGTTTGCTCTCTCAAGTCTTCCAGATGAAAGAGAAGTCTGGATGCTGGCAATCTTCCCCTTCACAAAGTCCGCATCTCCTCCTAGGGACTGAACCATGGCTGAGTAGATTGGGTCAACGACGGCGGGTCTACTGGGAGCACTTAGGACCTTGTAGATTCTAGGATTCAACACAGATGCTTGCTTGCTCAGTGCAGCCATTTTCATGTCAAAGTCCACATCAAAGCTGTCACTCTGCTCGTAAACCTTGGTACTCCTGAAGAAGATGTGAGCGCTCTTGGTCATGGAAGCCCTCTTGAAGTGGTGGTAGAGAATGCTCCCGACAATGCCTGTTGCTTCAGCTGATGCAAACTTCTTCCTAGGCTTGTTGTTCAGGAAGGTTGCCCCCTTGTGGTAATAGGTCCTAGGGTCTGCCACATCAAACTTCCCGCCCTCAACTGCTACCCTATGCTCAGCTGTATCCTTCAGCAACTTCTGTACTTCCTCAACGCAGGCGAACAAGATTCTCTTGTTCGAAGCAATGATGAATCCTACATGGGCATGGTACTTCTTGAATGCAGCATGACAGATTGCATGCTTTTCCGTGCCAGCAGGTAGGCTCTCGTTCCTGATGGTGATGTCGTCCGCCATTGTGATGACATGTCTTGGTGAGATCTGCCAACGGCTTGAAGTGTTACGAGCACAGGTGATCTTGAAGCTCTTGAGGGCTTGGTGTGTCGAGGCCCAGCGTCCAGCTGCATGAACCCACTTCTTGAGGCGAGCTCTGTCAGCCTTGGGGTAAGTCGTTGACACTACCTTGGCCATGTAGGGTGAGAAGCATCCTGGTCCAGTGTGATGGTTAGTCTCCCACCAGTTCACCTTGGAAGCCATGATGATGGTTGCAGCCTTCTTCAGGTTCTCTTCGTTGAGTAGACTCTCAGCATCATTGATCATGGCTTGAGATGTGAAGCTCTGTGGCACGTCTCTGATGTCTCCTCCCCCAGCGTCAAGGCCTTTAGCTACAAGGCCATAGCCAACAACTAGGTAAGCGGCATTTGCCACAAGAGCCCTGCAATCCCTGTTGGCCCCAACCAGCGGGTTGCTCACAGCATTAGCAGCAGCATACACAGCCAGTTGGTGGACATCCAGATTTGCATTCACAGGGACAGGGAGTCTCTCTGCTTCAGGCAGGCTGTCATCCCCCAGTGCCGCTAATCCTGCTGTGACGGCCCCATCGAAAGCCTTTAACTTGACCGTTAATCCAGCCATGCTCAAAGAAGGTCACCACTCTGAAAGAGACAAGTAGACATTCAACAAGAAGTTAACTTACCGTAGGTGGAAGGCCGCTAGAGCGCACGTTATTCCGACCAGGTGACCTATCCGGTGTCTGATATTACAAGCAGTAGATACCGTAAGCTACGTAACAACTAAGACCGAGGTGTTGAGAAGCGTTGCTTACATTGTAATTCTTTAAATGGAGCATTCTAAACATACGAGACATAGGACACACACAACGACGATCTTAAGCTAATGAATGACTCCAGTGCAAATCATGGCAATGACTCTCTGACCGACCTTGATAGTCCGACGGCGTCCTCGCAGTCCTCTCACGTCACCGGGTCCGCGATCGTCAGATCTTTGCACCAGCACAGTCACTTCCACCGTTAAACGTTAAGTCCTTCGCGTCTGATAAGCACCAGAACAGTCCTCGCCTCCCCCAACCTAGCAGCGGACACGCGATCCGATCACCCCAAAACCACACATTCAGTTAGGAAGCCGGTCGATACGTCTCAACAATAGGTATGCCATGAAAGCCATTGAGACCCACTGAGACTTGGTGCACGTTTACATCCAAACAAGGCACACCAGAATACAGCATTCATACGCAGCATCAATGGAGTATAGATGTGCAAAATGGTGTGGACGGACACAAAACTCATAATTATTAGTAGGCTCTACGTTCATTCGAGAGTCAGGAGAATCTTGCTCATTTTCACATTTTCTTAAATGTCTGTTTTGTGCATACTAAGTTCACTTCGCCAACTCCGGTGGCAAGGTGTACTGTACTTTCTTCAGATATTTATTTACAGAATGTGATGATTTGGGCACCCATCGATCTGATAGTTTGTCAATAATACTTCTTACGTTGTTTTGCTCCAGCTGGATGTACTTACTCCAGTCAGTGACTCACTCCTCTGCACTGCGAAGCTCAGGCTAACAGTAGAGCACAGAACAGTGCATATGAAGAACAAATGGGGTAAGAACAGTATTGACGCTTGTATGCAGATCCTTATGCTTCTGTCGCAGATTAACTTTGAATGTTGAATTTGACTCAGCCTTACTGAATTATTTTTGTACATCGCACCCATTAAGTCACGAAATATCAAAAATATCGCGTGTCCATTAGAGGAAAACGCACCGTAGTAGGATTCGTTGCTCAGATGCCAGACTGTCTATGCCTCAGTTGCAGTTCTCCCATTCACTCATCCTCCTTCTGGCTGGCCTGACGAAATTTCAATGTCATTGTAATTCCAACAGCTGTACAGTGACACAGAGTGAATCAACCACTCATCCGCTACCGTTCAGGAACCAAGGTTCAGGAACCAAGGTTCAGGAACCAAGGTTCAGGAACCAAGGTTCAGGAACCAAGAATCGTGGTAAAGTTGCTCGAGTACGCGGGCAAGCAACTCGACTCACACTGTATCTAAACAAATACCACCACAGGTTTCGGACTTATCAGCATGTATTGCAAATATACATTGACTTTTTTTCCAAGTTCTTCGAGCCAAAAAAGCAGCATGACCAAAGGGCTTCTGCCCCTGCCGGCGTAGATGCGTATACAGAGTCAACAAAATGCTCACTAGCTTTCTTTGGATAGGAAAGATCAAAAAGAGTTGAAGATATCAGGTGCAGGAGGAAAACTTGGTCGCTGTTGTTGCTCTCAATGTGATCTAAGTCTTCAATCGAAGACTTTTTCTTTCTTTTTTTTCTTTCTTTTTTCTTTTTTTTTTTTCTTTTTTTTTTTTGAAACTGAAGCCTTAAAAACTGAAATGCCAGAGTAAAAATGCTTCAGCTCTCCTCCAAAAACTTTACAGTTTCCTCCAGGAACTCTTCGTGTTTGTCGGCGTGAATCCAGTGCCCGCAATCCGGCAGCCACTTGAATCTGACGTTGGGAAAGAGGCTCCTGATATCGTCCTCGTGGTCCCGCTTCACGAACCTGGAGAGGTCACCCGCGATGAACAAGACCTTGCCCTCGAAGCGCACGTCGCTGAAGCTGGGGAAGCTGAGAAGAAGTTATGGCTTAATTCAGAGGGACTCGTACGAGACTGGGGATACATTAGTCGGCTCACATGGACTGAAGAAGCAAAGCTTCACACGGGCTCGCGAGACCCAAAGTTTTTGGCTGTTATGAGTATTACGTAAGATTGAGGTGTTACTTTTGAACCCCACATGTACGTACAACCCTCACCTACTCAACTTCACGCTCATACCGGACTTACCTCGCGGCCATTTGAGGATTGCTGATCACCGCGTCGAGGTTAAGCCTCCAGAGAGGCTTGTTCTCATCCTTCTTGCCAGCGTCATCCCTGGTCACTAACAAGTTGGAGAGGAAGAGGCTGCGGTCGCGGGCGTTGGGCAGGATGGGGCGGAGGATCTGAAACAATAATCAATAGTCGTGTGACCTTCCAGTGGACTTTCCACGGTGGGTGGAAGTTGCCAGTCAGCCACTCAATGGACATAAGGTTTAATCTGATACCGTATGTTCATGGTTTTTCCTTTTACCTCCTCAGCCATCATGGCCCTGGCAATGCCCTCTTTTTCCCAGATCTGCGACTCTATCTTCTTCAGTTTCCTGCACGCCCTGCCCAGGGTGGCCCACCTGTCCACGCTGACGGGGGTGTTGACGGGAGTCGAGTCCACGCAGATGAGGCGATCGACCAACTGAGGTTGCGTGAGCGCGAGGATCATACCCACGCGACCGCCCATGCTGTGTCCTGGGAGCCAGCATTGCAATTGCTCGAACCGGATCAAAATGTCAACTACTTACCCATAAATGCCACCTTTTTGTAGTTGAGATGCTTGAGCAGGAAGTTCATGTCCTTTGCCATGAGAGAGTAAGACATCTCGGCGGTGCGCGGGCTCTCGCCGTGGTTGCGTGCGTCCGGCGTCACCACACTCCGACGAGTCAAGTGGTGAATCTCCTACAGAGATGGCACGTTAGAACACAAACCAGGCAGGAGGAGGGGCGCGGAGAACACGGACAGTACTAAGGCCTTCCGGGGAGACTCCGGTACCATCTGGGGCTTCAAACAGGGTCAACCTCGTGGGGGCCACGGAGTGCTGACCGTTTACACACCATTGTTCACATATGTGATCTTGCAGCCCATTACATTCTCAGCCAAGCACTCGCAGGGCGTCAGACTGAAGAAATGCATCATACACGCATATTACGCATCTCCTTTATACGACTACTTGAAAAATATTACCTTGGCCACTTTTCTCCAGTTCTTCTTGCACCCCATGAGGCTGTGCTGGACGACCAAGGGACACTTGCTCTTCTTCTTCTCCTCGTCAGCCTGGGACTTGCTCTCAAAGGCCACGAACGAGAGCTTCACGGCCCGGAAGTCGCCGGGACCGGCGACGGTGGTGAAACGGCCCCTGCCTTCATCCTCAGTGTTGGAGGACTCCACTGCGCCCGTCACTTTTCGATTCACGGGTGTCTTCGTTCTCTCCCCGCGTCCGGGCTCTAGTGTCAGCAGTCGCCGCGGTGGCCGCCAGCCGCAGTTTGGCGCGGCGGCCGCAGCCGCGCGCCGAGCCGCAGTCCACATGGCCACAACGACTGTTGCCTGTGTTGTCTGGACCACAACCGTAATTTACGCAGCAGCCGCAACAGCCGCAAGGAAGAACAGTCCCCATCTACTTGATTCAGGATGTTCCTCAGACTCGAGTCACGAGCCAGGCAGCTGTGGCTGGCTCGTGTCAGATGAAGCCATAAACGATGAGGATGAAGAAACTGAAACTGAGCAGTTGTCAGTGTCTTGCCTCAGATTATTTGTTATTCTCTGCCGAGACTTGAAGTCTCAATAAAATGTGCAATTGAACAATAGGGTGTCTTAAATCGATAATTTCAAGCAACATGACTCGTTACAGTGCAGAGCGGTTTTGAGTCTGGTTGAGCAGCCAACGTTAGTAGCTGAAGCTTCGACTCTGCCGCCGTCTTCGCCATCATGGCCATCTTTGCACTGCTTTGGAGCCGTGCACGACCAAATGTTATCACTGGTGCTGGAGTTCATGGGTGATTCACCCAAAACCTAGGTTTTCACCCAATATGTTCCTTTTCGGCGAAAAATGCACCCTGAAACGTTGTCCATGGAAAATGGTTGCTTTTTCTCAAAGTCTTCCGAACTGTAGAACCCGGCTACAGGACCATCCTTCTTGTAGTGATAGTTTTCTAGATCTAATGAAAACAGTTGTTGAACAGTTAATCCCCTAATGGTGTCACTTTGCTTTGCCCCAAAAGTCTCCCTAGAAACGTGTTCTACTGCATTGTCCACTGGTCACATGTGCAATGCCCTAATCTGGCCATTTAGCAGATGCCTGCAACCTCCATGCTTGGTTTGTCCAGGTCTGCTCCTGTCCCCGGTTCAATGTACTAGGCAGTGCTGTCCATTGTCCATCCGGCAATGCTGAAACAAAGAATCTACATGTCCCGTAAAGCTTTTAAGTCCTCTATTATTCCCAAAACTCTCCAAACAATGAGGACACTCATGAAGAACCACATGTAGTTTAAGGGTTGTGTGACATGCAATTAGCATGGGTTCTGCAGTGCCGCTCAAAAATACTCTTTTAAGCAGAGAGACTGCTTTGAGACCCATGGCACAAACAGATGACATGAGGGCACCCAAAAAATGCCATCTGTACGAAGAACCAACCCAAGAAATTACAAGAACTTTTTCTAACGCAAAGTTTAATCGTGCCTTTAGGTGTGTACAACCCCTGCCAATTGGTGTAATTCATGCATCACAGAGCAAAAATCTGAATCGAAATATCTGTTGTACGTGAGAAGTTATGACTATTTTTGTGGTTATACTGTGACGGTTGTCCTCTATTCCACTCTCTGTCAGCTTTTGCGCTGGACAGAGGGTAGAGTATGCTGTATGCTGGAGAGACACCCACATATATGCACACTCACACAAATACAGCCGTTGCTCTTTATATAATGTATATAAATATACAGTGTGCATATCACACATACCTTTGAGATCAGCAAGAAGAACCCAATTTCATGGCCGCCATCAGTTCATTGCGATTTTCGATTACTCCAGTTTCTGGAGTTAAAAAAATCGTCTATTTTTGGGTTATATTAATTCATCCAGGAAGACAACTTCTGTCGCAGATGTCCGAGAGCCAGCACGTCAACAAAGACGCCACCTAGAGGGCGGTTACGTACACCGTATACAGAATGGATGGAAATTGATCGTTGGGTGCATAAAAAGGGTGGGGTGAAAGAATTTGCGCAACGACCACGTCAAATTAGTGCAGAAAGCATTATCTTAGATCAGAAAATGACTAAAGGGCCCTAAGCTAGGTCGAAAAGATGTCAATATCGGTAATTCACTGGTGGGGTCAGTTTTTTTTGCCTGAGGACAAATGGTAAAGATGTAGTCAAATAGTTTTTTAAAAGCCATGCCCAACTTGATTTGAAATTTATATAGAAAGCTACTGCGGAAAATTTGCAGTGAAAGTAGATTTCAGCTCTGGTGGCTGTCAGAAGGTGCCAAACTGGGTGAAAATCACGCACCAAACTGCTGGTACGCTCCATTTTGTAACAAAATAGCTTATCAGTTATTTCACAATATTATACAACTTCAAATCCATTGGGGCATACATAAAATTCTTTTTTGTTTTCATTTCCATTAGACCGCAAAGGTTAGACTGCAAAAATTTCTTTCCATTCACTCTGTGCTTCCTGCAGGGTGTAGACTACAAGTTACCTTAGCGCTTTTTGAGTCATTGAGAATGAAAATTTTCATACGAACCATAAGTCGCAAGTCATTAGGCTCATTTCCCTTTCAAGTTTCATATCCACCGGATCAATCATAGTCTTTATGATGTCACACTTGTTACCTTTAAAAGTCCGTAAGTTAGCAAAAATTCTTTCGTGTTTCAAAATGACACTTCATTTCAGTTCTTTATGTTCCACCACAGTAAATGAAAGAAATGCAGTGAGTCAACGACGCTAGTTTCCGACCACCCTGTATGGAGTACACGGAGATGACGAAGCACGAGCAGAAGAGGCATCATCGTTAGTTAATTCAGTGCGATGACATTGTCCAATTCTTCGGCAAATGCGTCGAAGGAGAAGCGGTCCTTAACCCTTTGCCTGCCGCACCTGCCCATGGCCACCCTGTCGTCCTCCCGCATTGCGACCAACTTGTCCATAGCGTCAGCGAAGCCGTCAACACTGGATTCGGCGAGGAATCCTGTACGAGCGTCTTCCACTGTCTCTGTAGGTCCTCCTGAAGTAAGATTTCTCGATCACTGCTTTTCCTCTCAGCTGTAGTTGTCACTCTCCTCATGATCCATAGCTTCAAAGAGCTGGTTCTCGTGGCCGAAGCCTTAATACACAAAGTCTCACCTGAAGCAGCAGCCACGACTGGGAGGCCGCAGTACATGGCCTCGAGAGGGACGATGCCGAAGTGCTCGTTGGAGGGCGTGTACAAGAGACCGTGGCTGCGGTGCAGTAGCTCCAGCTTCGCCTGGTCTGAGGGAGAGCGGAGAAAGCGCACTGATTCTTCATCCAACCCTTCTGAGGAGGCGAGATCGAGCAGCTCTTGGTAGTGTTGGTGGTTCTCCGCCAAGGAGGGATCGTAGCCACCGGCGATCACCAGCTGGAGGCCACGATTAGGGTGTCTGGAGCGAAGCAGAGCTGTGCAGGAGAGAGCGAAAGAGACATAGGCATAACCTGAAACCCATGTCTGGTAGCCCTCATCAGGCCTGCTTATTGAGGACTGATCAGGCCTACGGAAGTAGCAAAAATATAAGAAGATGCAGAGCAGACGTGACCGACCAGCCCGCCTCCTTTTTCCCACGTGAAAAAGGAGATGGGAAGGTCAACTGGAGGGACGGCAGCTTCTGCAAGTCCTTAAATGACTTTTGTTATGAAAAAACACTTTTCAACCATGCTTCTTATGATTATGACATACTCTTCTATCATTTCTATTATGCGACATTTGGGCACTCACCGAACGCCCTGATGGCAAGGCCAATATTCTTCTTCCGCTCATACCTGTGGACAGGAGAGTAACTAAAAGGGGTGGTCCAAGGAGTTTTTTAACTCATTTTGAAGGTTGAAAAGACAAAGACCGTAGTGAACCTTCTTAGCCGATCTTGTACCTTATCGTAATTAGTAACGTAACTTGCAAAAGTCTTAACACGAACAGCATCACCAGTCATATTGAATTGGTATCGAGACATCGAATGAAAGCTTTGTCAGCAGTGTACCTATTGATGGAGACGAATGTGAACTTGTCAAACTTTTCCTTGACGATCAGTTCTTGGTAGAGGTCAAATTGTTTGGTGTTCAGTGATGGGTACAGCACTAGAGGAGTGGTCCTAATGGTGCTAAAGGTGTCGTGGAAGACCCCAGCTGCAATCAAAGGAAGATGGAACTTAATATAGGAAAAATGGAAAAAAAACACTTACAGTGAACCGATGCTTATACCGGAGTATAATTCCACTAAATGGAGCAGCCTCAGTCCGCTTTGTGGAACCGAACCAAGCAAGTTCCTCTGGCATTATTAAAACTAGATGGACTTTAGTTGCAAATAAAAACTAAAATAGAAGGTGCAAAAACTGCCTTCACTTTTGTGCTGCTGCGGTGACAAAACCTTGGTGTATCAGTCCACTTGCATATTATTAGCTTCACTACCTTATATTCTGTCAGCTCTTTGCATGTCGTACACAGTTTTGTACTATCCTCTGCTAACAGAATTACCCCACTTATGGTAGCAGAAAACTTTCAGCCTGAAGCTGCTGCTTATCAGCGGAGTTTACTGTGCGTGCTTTACCAACCTGTGAAGTGACTGTTGACTAAAATCTTGTCTGCCATGGCCGTGGTCTTCTCCTCCAGCCAATCAATGGGTACTCTGTAGAGTGCCTTTAAGGTCGTTGATCGCTCAGTCAGCAACTGATCAGGGAAGTGACAGTAGAAAACAATCTTCTTGCTAAAACATGACAAATGCAGATCATTCCAGTTGAAATCTGTCACATAAACTTCCATGTAAGGGGACCTTGGGGGCATTTCGAGCTGTTTCAAAGTGTCCCTGTGCTTACGAGAAGGAAATTTACAGTCCAGGTGCGGAGTTTCCCTGCTCTACCTTGCATCAACTACCAACAATAAGTGATGAAAGCAATTATCATGAGGTTGCACCGGGTATGCCGAAATAAGTGTCTCACATGTACGTAAATATCCACCAAACTGAGCACACTTCTATTGCGCAGAGACATGTCTCACTTATTACACTGAACACTCAGACTTTGAGCTCGAAAACTCAGAAAAGTCTGAACTCCTTACCGAATCTTCATTTAAAAAACAACCTGCTACTTTTGAAGATCTCGGAGGAGGAAACCATCACCATCACGGGAAACTTGATCATATCGAAGTTCACCCGTACTTCGTTACTAGTAAGAGTAGAGTCACACTAAACTGCTTAATCAGCTTTAATTTTGTAAAGTTGCCATGCTTATAAAACCCGAGCAAGCAATAAGTGAGCTCAGGTTTCCGCGCACCTGGCAACGAATCAACACTGTCAAAGTATTCGTCGGGGCCCAACCTTAATCAGCTTTGTCACTCACGCTCTGCTAAACACTCTGAGTAGAGGGATTCCCACTGATACTTGATCGCAGAATATCACGTCAGGACTGAAGTCCGTGCTGAAGGCCAGGTAGATGGCGACCAGAGCCATTCTGACGTAGGCGCAGAAGGCCTTAAATCTGCCGAAGAAGCTGCTGGGGAACCATTCGCAGGCCACGACCACATCCAGCTCGGTCCTAGTCTCAGGGAAGCAGTGATTGGGGTCGTGATGGGCGGTGAAGATTCGCACCTACATCGAAGTTCTCAGTCACAGTAATAAGGACATTTTACAACACTTGATACCACTGCTAGAGCTTTCGCACTGTCTAGCTGGAAATCAGCCGCGAAAATCAGCCACGCAAATGTTGGAAATCAGCCGCGAATCGCAAAAACCAGCCGCTCAAAAGCTAGAAATCGGCCGCGGACAGAGACAGAAAGACACACATACGTACGACCCTCGCGCTTTATATATCAGATAACATGCTAGGTTAAAGAGGAAAAATTAGAAGTATATGGATCGTTGGTACTCAACCCTGCAAGCATATTTTTGCCTTGTTTTCAATGCTGCTACAGTGTGCCGAAGCTGAACGTCACCTGGTGCTGCCTGCGCCGCAGCGCCACGGCCGCGTCCACGACCAGGCGCTCGGCGCCACCGATGCCCAGATCAGGGTGGACGAAGGCCACCCGCATGTCGGGCGCAACTGTTGCGTCAGATTTCTCTTTTCTGTTGTTTACGTCGTTGAGTCTACCACAGCTTCGTATCCCACCACAAGCCAGTCTGCATAGTGATGCTTCCAAGTGCTACGTCTTCTGTTTACATTCCCGGCTCGTCAGCTGTTCGTCAGGGTTGGCACAGTCTCACTCCTACTCGAGCTGGGGGAAGAAATGGTCTAAAGCTAGAAAATGGTTTTCTCACACATTTCTCAAATCATAATTTTTGTCACTGGACATATCCGTTTATCGTCTCAGACAGTCTTCTTTTTTTTTTTTTTCCAAAAAGACACCTGTTAAAATCTTCAGCAACCTCAATTTCGTACACACATTTTGAATTTCTTTCAAGCTTTCTTATACAGACAAATCAAGTTACTCCTGTGAAGAGGGACAAAAAAATTAGACGTTTTCATTCGAGCCACCAAAAAACCATGTTATAAATACGTGACTTTAACGCCCAATTTGTTTTCCTTCTCATAAACGAGATTTTTGCCCCATGAAAAATTGGTAGAATAACTAATCAACACTAATAGGAAACATACATATGCTAGACGTGATTTGGCCAAAGCTGCCACTAAATGGCGGGTCTTCTGGATCAACTAAACCAAAATGTGTTTCAGTGAATCAGAGTTTTCCGTACATTAACATTCATGCCTTTCCAGTGGCAACCCTTGTCGCCTGATGTGTGGATTGTATACAAACAACAAGAGGAAACAAGCATGAGCCGGCGCCTCCGTGTTCATCTCCCTCGTGTGGGCTTGGACTTGGCCACTCCCCTCCTGTGGGTGGGGTTGAGGGCCGGGGCAGTGCCGAACTTGACGAGGGAATCTTTGGAGATGTTTTGGCCGCCCACGAGTCCGTTTCACGCGACGCCTCTTCTGATCCCTCTCGACTTCCTCACTCGATCCGCGGACGTCATGCACGAGCTCGGACAAGGTCCACCTAAAAACAAACCAACAAAAACAAAGCTTTATGCTAAAATTGTCGTAGACTAACAACTCTGGTCGCCTTTAGGGGTCGCTGCGTTCGTGGGAATGGAGAACCATCCCACAGTCGTCGTCCCTCGCGATCCCACCTTGCCCGACAGGCTCGGCTTCGGCGACAAGGCCAGCGTCTCCATATTCTCCCGCGGCAACCGCGAGCGCGTCGATCCCAAGAGATACCTCGAGCTCTTAAGCAGGGCCAAGCCTGACGTGTGGGTGGCACTTTGCGACGGGGAGACACCGGTCGGCAGCACCAAGAAGAGGATATCCAAATCGGTGAACAAGTCTCTCACCTTCCTGGACGAGTGCCTTAAGCTCAAGAACGACGAAAACGACCCCTTCCCCTCCCTGGTGTTTGGTGCAGTAGAGGGCGGCTTCTGTTCTGCGTCGCGCCGGCTGTCGGCGCGAAGTACCGCAGAACGGCCAGTGGACGGATTCCTTCTCGACGGATTTCACTGCAATGGTCCGGACAGCCTTCAGCTCGACATTGACGTGGTCAGTCGAATCCTCCGGGAGGATGTCATTCCCCATTTGCCGGACAAGAAACCCCGAATATTTAGCGTAAGTGAAAAAGAGAAAATTGTCACGTTTGTCTTCGCACACCTCAATATTTAAAGGGCGCCTGCGACCCACGAGTTGTCCTTGAGCTCATCAGCTGCGGGGTCGACATGTTCGATTCCACCTACCCCATCCTGGCGGCCGAGAACGGGGCCGCGCTCTCGTTCGTAAACCGCTACGAGGGGGGCATGAGCGGACAGCAAGAAGATCTTCCTTCTCGGCACGACGCCCCCAAGGAAGACGACGTACCTGATCAGCAGCTGCCAGAACAGGAGTTCCAGCTAAACCTTTCAGCCGAGTATTTCAAGGAAGATTTGTCACCTCTCGTGAGCGGCTGCAGCTGCTACGCGTGTCGAAAGCACACTAGGGCCTACGTGCACCACTTGTTAGCCACGAAGGAGATGTTGGCTAAGGTGTTGTTGGTCGGACACAACTTGCATCATTACCAAGTGTTTTTTGAGTCGATAGCTCTGGCAATTGACCAAGACAGACTCCACGACTTTAAGAAGAAACTATTAAGACAGGATTGACAGTATTGATCATGTATTGTCTATGGCAATGCCAGCAGCAGCATGACCATTTGCCCTGCTCCAGCTGGCTCGCTAAGGTGTGCACAGAGTGGCTCATAAGGAGGTGCAAACATAACATGCCAGTGTCACTAAATGTGTACATGTGCGTCTAAGAGCCGCATAGAAGTGTCTGGTTGAGGAATGATAAAAGGAGGGTGAAGTTACATCGACGCGACTTATTTTTTCCTCACACAGTACCTACGTACATGAGCTATGTCAAATGGTTATTTTCTGCTACATCAAGACTACTATTTGTAAAGTTAGATTGTCCACATCCTCAGGTGTCGTTTGAGCGTCGACACTTTCAGCCTGAAGATGATCTACCAAGGTGCCCCAAAAGCAGAGCACTTCAGAGTCCTTTATTGAAGAAAAGCCTCTGAGGGAGTTCTTCCTGTGGAAAGTTCCTCCGCAGTTCCTCGAAAGCTTTCGGGTCAACTCTCATCAGGTCCTGGGTCCGCAATTCGCAACTTTGCGGGAAGATGGCACAACCCACTGGCACCATGAAGACCAAGAAGCAACCGACACCAAAAACCTGTCGGAATTTTTTCAAAAACTGAGAGTAGAACAATGACGTAGTAATTGTATACGTCGTTGTCGTAAAGAAGCACTTAATTCACGATTTTGGATTGTGGAGCTCCACGGGCGTTGACGACCTGGGGACATCGCGCCCCAAAAGCCCCGACGTTTATAGTTAGACCCTTAGACAATCTTATTAACATTCTTTTTCTCGTCCAACCTGAACCGGAGCGTGCATGGCCGTCCTCCTGGCAAACCAGACCTTCTTCTCCATGGTCTGCATGATGAGCGGCAGCGTGATCATGCCGGGGGCCATGATGGCATTCCTGCTGGTCACAACCTAATGGGGATGCTACATGATAAACTTTGTTGCAGTTGTATCATGACACTGGAATCGTATGTAAAGTTCACCTTCATCTCATGTTGCAACCAAGCTCCTTCCTACTACATACACGCTTTTTCTCCCCGAGCAGTACTTGAACGACGCCAATGCATTGAGTCAAGAGGATCTCCTCTCGCTTCACGGGACCTTTGTCACTTCCATTGGTACCTGTGCTTGGACCCTCCAATTTCCCTTCATACCTGCGATATCCCCTTGACGGCGGCGTACTTGGACTTGCACACCTTCTCGCCGTTGTCGTCCCTCAGGTCGACGCCCTCCAGCAGCTCCGTCTGACGCATGAGGGGAACGTTGACCTATACAGGACGAGCAACAACAATCTGTAAGGTCGACACCTCACTCGCTTCTCTAACTTACACAGTTGGCGGCCGCCACGGCCAGCATGGGCACGAACCTCTGCACCAAGGGCGGCGCCCTTTTGGCTAGCGCCGCTTTCAGCCCGAGCGCCGTGACCAACGCGCTGAAGGTGGCACTTACGTAGGCCAGGGACAGCTGGGTCGTGGTTACGGCGGAATCCGCGTTGCGGTTCGTAAAGTTCACCTGTTGCCAAAAGAAAGAAAAGTCGGTGGCTTCCATCAGCAGCTCGTGACACACCCGAAGTTGTAGTCATCACTCATGTACTCATTCACCAGCGCGTTGAAGCTTTGGTTGAACCATTGCCAGAAGACCACCTGAGGGACCGTGCGATAGAACTGCAACATGGCCCCGGTGATGGCCATGCCTCCAGGAACCTGAGGAACCGCCATGCAATATTACGTGTAATGCTAAGCACCCTTACCGCTACTTTAACTGGATTGATCTCCCCATAATGTCATTGAGATATTACCTGAAAGCTCATCCGTCCAAAAACGTTTTGCAGCTCTCCAGAGTCTGGATGAAACGATGAGGCATAGAGCTTCATGGCACGCTTGACCTACTTGTTGCAGTACATGTATTGAATGTACATTCTATATTTCCTTTTCGTATTCTTTGTCTTTTTTTTTCTTTTTTTCTGTCTCGACCTGGGCCTCGGTGGTTCCAGGCGGTTCCGCACCAATCTTGTACTTGTCCAGCAATTCTTTGGCGTCATTCAACTGCCCAGTGGAGTGCAAGACGTTCAGGGGGTTCGTCATCCAGAAGAAGTGCCTGCACCTCCCATAGAAGGTGCGCTGGTCCCACAGAGGCGCGGTCACGTCTATACGCGCCTGGAGCGCCATCTAGTATACTGAAAGAAACAGGTGGTGCGATTGACCGGGGTTGGAGGTGTGGAAAGTCACTTCACATCACTGGAGGTCTTAATATCCATGATGTTCTGGCTGGCTTTTATTGACAGAGTGCCCAAAAGTCATGTGTCACTATAGCTGCATTCGGTATTAGCTTAGGCATGTCCTGTACAACAGATGAACTGCAGTCGATACAACGTCGTATTGTCGGACATACGACTTCTTCGACACCTTGTAGCTGAGAGGTGACGAAAATCTGCTGTACAAAGTGCCATCTGAGAGATAGGAGAAAACTTTCTCCGTGGTCTGTCAGTTCCGCATGAACTTCATCTCCATTGTCACGTGTTCAAATCACTCCGTTGCAACCTTGAATCTCCCAGGATTTATTAGAGACCAGCCAGAGCACCACCAACTCCTTGACACCAATGATCTAGGCTTTCTCCACCTGTGTAAAGTGACTTTCCACTCAGCCTGAACACAAAATGCACACATATCAGAGCTTTATTAAATGCCACAGGTTGCGTAAGAACAGAGGTGGCGGCAAGGTCCAGGAAAGAAAAGGCTTAACCTTCGTCAAATCTCAAGACTCTTCCATCTTTTCTTCTCGCTGTAGTCTGGTCATAAGCCCGAATTTTCCTCCCCTGTGAGCTTCGACGAAGCCTTCGGCCTTGAGAAACTGCTTGAGGAGAGAAGATGACCTCTCCATGAGAACGCAAGGCGACTTCGTCGGCCTCAGCAGCCTCAAGAGCAGTCTCAGCGCCTCCGACGCCGTGCGAGTGAATAGTAAGTCTGAAGAGAGTGAGACTGATATGACCGAGTCGTTCTTCTCGAGCAGAGACCAGGGAAACTGTTGCCGCTGCTGCTGCTCCTCATCCTCTTCCTCGGTGAGCGCCTGCAGCGACTCAGAGATTTGGTCGACTTGAGCGCTCCCAGCGAGGACTCCCTTGAGTTGGCCGTCGCAATCCAGACGGAGGACCTCGACCGAGGACTTCTCCGTGAAGACGCCAAGCTTGAGAGCCTGCAGAAATCGCTTCTCATGGGGCTCTTCGAAAGTCTCGATCAACCTACTCTTGAGCTCGTGAAAGTCTTTTCTCTCCACAAAAGACAGAACGTGAGTCCCTTTGTCTGCTGGAGCGGTCAGCATCCTGATTGGATATTCATAGTTAGACTTGACCGGGAAAATTCGCTGTAAATCCCCTGCAAATCCGCCTGGAAGCCCGGCCAAGGTGGGTCCGCCGGCTAGCGGCTTTCTGCATCGTTCCAGCCCGATCCAGCGCAGGAACCGATTGGCCGCCGAGAGGGACACCTGCACGTTGCTGAGGTAGGCGTTGAGGTCGAAGAATAACTGGCGGTTGGCGATCAGGCTGAACTTGTCGCAGAGCCTGGAGAAGCGCTTGCACGCGTTGTTAAACGAGGACGCACGCTCCATCCAGGAGTCGAGAAAGTCTAAGTCTTCCTCGTCGTCCTCACTGTCGTCTTCGGAGTAACTCAGGACCAAGTTCGCGTGGTCTCTCAGGTACTTGAATTCGTTGATCAGGAGCTCTCCTCTTGGCCCGTGACTGTGGGGCAACCAGAACACGTGAAAGAGCAGCTCCACGTCGTCTTTGGTCAAGTCAGCCTGTCCTGGGTCGTTGTCTTCTTCCTCGACCGCGGTTTTCCTCCGGGCTTCCTCTAGAAAGTGAGGGATCGCCAACTCGGCTGCGCTGACCGGATTCCAGGACTCTTTGCAGTGCGACCAAGCAGCCAGAGTGAAGAGGGCAGGGACGTTGGCTGAATACTCGCAGTTGGGATTGGTGAAGACGCCGCGGACATGAGGGATGATGTCGGGATCTCTTCCCGAGTAGGGACCAAGGAAGACGCGCTGCTGGTCGTAGTCGTTGGCATGCAAGTTGTCCCATATCACGGGCTTGCGCCGGAGAACCTGAGAAACATTCCCATATGCAGTACAGGCGACCCAAAACAGAATCAGTACGAAAAAATATACCTTGCCAAGTTCCACCAGCTCCAGCTTCGTAATTGTCTCCGGGACAACTCTTGATCCAGTCCAGAAGATCCCGATTTCAGGCCTGAGCCCCTTGCCCAAAGTGTCTAGGTACTGAGAGCGCGCCACGCTTGGGTCTGCGCGATTGGCGCAATATTCGACCGGGCAGGTTAGGAAGTTGGAGGGTGCACCGAGAGCCGCGTGGGCGGCGTTTGTCACGGCCACGTGAGCCGCCGCTAGGGACGAGAACGAGCGCTTGTCTTCGGGGGGCAAGGTGTTGTCGATGTCATCCCAAAGTATAGCAAAGCAGTTGCACCCAAGGGATGCGACCTGAGGAACAAAAAATGAGACGCATGAATTGATAATCCTCACCGAGTGCTTGAAAAATCTTCTTACCTGCTTCAATTTTGCATGCAGATCTGCCGCGTCTTCGGCCGAAGAATAGCTGATGTCAAGTCCCGGAGACACCCCGTAAAAGAACTGGACGCCAGCGTCCACGCACCCGTCGATAAGGGCACGTAAGCGCGCGCACTCGGCCTCGTCGTAGGGCTTCCGCCACAGGGCGCGATGCTTGCGATCGTCCTTGGGAGCGTACAAGTAGGCGTTGAGACCGAACCTGCGCATCTTGTCTGAGAACAGGTCCAACCGCTGGTCGTGCGTCCAGGGACGGTGATAGAAGCCCTCGACCACGCCGCACAAGAACACATCCTCCTGCTGCTGAGGCATCTCTCTGACGGTGTATCCTGTCAAGGGTTGAAAAAGCCTCCCTGTAGTACCTGCACCGCAGGGTGACCAAGAAATACTTGCTCTCGACATTAGACGTGCATTTCGCTTAAGTAACTGGTCATCCATCTGACAGGAAGTGACACAAGTTTCAGCTCATTTAGTCGATGTTTGTCACATACAGTGTTTTCTCTGATACGGCGCTAACCTCTAGATATCCACCACCCTTTACTTAGGAAATGGACCCAATCTCGTGTGTGACCTGACAAAATTTCAAATCGTCCCAGCGCCTGTGCTGGGTCTCGCCTCCTCAGATCCGCGTCCGCATCTTTGACATACGGTCGGCGAACCTCTCATAAAACACATCTAATCATTGACCATCCCTGAAGGGGTTGGGTGAGAAATAATCTGCGGTGACTGACATCAAATATGAGTGCACCCTAACTCACACAACCCTGCTGTCAAAGGCTGCACAGTGGTGTTCAGGTCCTCCAGGTCAGCCAGATGTGCTTTTAATCAAGTCACTTTAGTGACGAAGATCTCACAATCGAGAGTCAGAGTGAACTGAGCCAAAACTGGGCTCTGTCGATCTCCATCGGCACTGGGCTCGGTTGGGTGAGTAAAATGATCTCACTAATGACGTCCCAGTGCCTACCACAACCAGAATAGAAAGCCTGGGCAAACTTTCGTGCCTGAGATCTCGTCTGGTGCAGCTTCAACAGCTCCATTTGAACTTTATTTCGACGTCCATGATCATTCATACCTTTGCATTCTGGACCTGGAGTTATCGCTCACCCCGTCCTTGTACCTAGCGGCGTTCGGGCAAGTGGATCTTCAACACCCGTTGCTACCAAATGGCAACTCCGTCGGTCCAACTCACGCGGCCAAGCCACAATTGTAAAGCAAAACCCACATTTGCCCCCGCCCCCAAACAGCGTCTATGCCCCAAAATGTTAAGCTGGAACAAACTGACTGCCCAAGACAAGCGGTCTACAACAAGGTGCTGGGAAGAGAAAGTTTTAGAACTGGAATGCATTCCTCACAAACCGGTTGTCTTAGCGCACGATCTTGTTCCTGATGTGCTTGGACTTGGTCCGGATGCTCCCCAGTGCTGGCGTTGGCGCAACCGACGATTGCAGCACGACTCTGATTTAGACTCTGGAGAGTGACAAGGACAGGACTCTTCAGGGAACTCGCTGGGAAATGCTCGTGTTATGAGTCAAGACCACAGCAATCTTTTTGTGGTTAAGACGGTGCCGCCTACAGCCGCGGTAGCCGCTGCCGCTCTGCTGGCCGTGGCAGCTGTTACCATTGAGCATGGACATGCACATAGTGGACTGATTACAGCTGCCTTGCAACCAGAGAAATTGCCTATTCAGCTGATAACTTCGTCGTGTGTATCAGAGGCGGATTTCGTGAACATATAATTGCCGCAAAGTTGCCAACTTAGCAGTCACAGCTAAATATTGTTTAAGAGACCCATCTATATATCGTCAGAAGATCACAATCTCATGATCACGACGTAGTTATCGGACAGTCGCCAACTCTGTTTTCATCAAGAAACTCACCTCAGTTTATTTGATGATATGTTGATGGGCTCCTTAAAGAATATTTAGTAGCGACTGTTCAGTTGGCAACTATGTGATGATTATGTATTCAAGAAACCCGTCTCAGGTCGAACAATCTGGAACTTCGATTAAAAATCGATTGGAAGGGACAAAACAGAGTCGATAAATTTTTTGGTGTCTATGGTCAGTTTGGGTTGAATCAAACTTTACATAAAGTCCTTTTGTTAGTGGGCAGACATTGATAGACAGAGTTGCCAAAAAGTTACAAGTTGCATGTAAATATAGGCTCAAAGAGGATGAGCCCCTGGCTCAAAAGTCTTTCTCGATCTCACAAAAGCAAAAACCTTATTCGACCGATCCAGACCCTTGCAAAAATGATTCTGAATCCATCCCTAAATACAGACAGGACTACTAGAGTTCAAATCTCATTCAATGAAGATAAAGGCTGTTGTTGAGGTGTAGTGGTGGAATATTCAAAGTTTATTATAAAAAACGATAAATTATTCAATATTTTGGGTTATTCAGTCAAAAGTTAATAACTTTTACCAGTTGAACAGTTGTTTTTTGTGGTGCCCGGTGCGTTGTTTTGGGTCATCATTCCGTTGCACGATGCATATATGCTCGATGGTTGTCACCCAGAGAGGATAAAAAGTGGAGACACTCAAGCAATGTCATTGCACGCAGCCACTCAGGACCACTTTCCCACATACAGTTAAGGTCGAAGCTTTCGTGCGACTTGAACAAACAGAAGGATCTCAGGACTTTGGTCCTGAGTGACAGCTGACTGCGAGAGGCCATTAATGCGGTTGTGTTGGGTCTCTCACTCTCCTATTCCCTTTGCTGTCACTACGTTGGACAGTTGCAACCAAAGCAAGCAGCTGCTTAGCAGCATCTGTCGCAATCTCGGCCTCGCTCAGAGACATCTGCAATGACACACTTTACCGACAGCTACCGTGCGAGAAAAAAGCGACAGCGAAAGGAATTGTAAAAATGTAGGGTAATTAAGAAAGTAAATACAGACGAGGCAGAAAATGATGCTAGGCTTCTTTTGGCTCATTCTGTCCTTCAAAATGGGATTGAAGAAAAAAGCACGTAGAAAGAAAGGTCTTAACATTATTCCTAATTCTTATGTAGTGGAAGTGAGGAGCAACCTGCGGGATTCGTGTCAAAGCTCAGTGGCTTTATGGAGGCAATATTTCCCGCCCTCTTTCAGTATGGCACGTACAATGACGATGATAAATCCGGACTGACTTTTCACATCACTAAATTCGAAATTTGAAAACTGGAAGTGAGTTGCATCCCCTAAAAACTAAAACTGCTAATTTCTTTCACCTAAGAGCTTGAAGTCTGACCGTACAGCAAAAATGGTTGTATATCCAGCATTCCTCATTCAATGACTTTCTGTCGTTGCCGTTGAAGCAAAAACACTGCACTATCAAATACCGTGAAATTTAAAATTTGAAAAAAAATGCAACCAAAATGCTTTCTCCGCAAAATGCCATGTTTCGAAGAACAAGTAATGATGATTGAAGTCTGAATCGAGGTGTACCGTGATCTTATAGAAAGTCTGTGATCAGCCAGAAAATTTGAGTCGTATGTGCCAAGAAAAACAGAGTCGTGTGGCTTTGTGTAGTCGTGTATCTTTTTTGGGGCACAACGTTACCTGACATCCAGGGGAGTCAGCAGTGACAGAGAAGCATTTTCAAATAAGCTTCCTGTTCAGATTGACTTTTTTGAACGTGGCTGTGGGCAGCACCAAAGCACCTCTTCTTTCTTCATCACATGATGAGGAAAAGTCCTTGGCAGGGTGGGATTTTCATACTGTGACGTTGTTATCTTTCGGTGTGGAGTTGCTTTCAGCGGAACTCTTCAGTCTTGGTTCCAGGATGAGGTGGCAGAAAGCCTATGTTTAGTCCGAAAATCGATAGTACAGTGGAACACGCTTTGTCGTGCCACCCTTCCCCGTCCTGAACGTGGCCGTGGCCGTCAGTATCTCCTTCTGCTAGTGTCGCTCCACCCTCCTGTGGGTGGGATAGTTGGGATCGATGAGAGCGAGGCATATTTTGACGTCGCGGCCTTGTTAGTGGTGGGTATATTTTGAAAGCAGCCCATTCAGTAAAACTGCTCATCTGGCACTTTTTTCGAGACCATACGTGTCTTCCTGCTCGACGGGCACGTGGACCCACGCCAAGGAGAGGTCGACGGGCACGTGGACCCACGCCAAGGAGAGGTCGACATTTCTGGCAAGCCAGGTCAGGCCAGAGGACTCTCCAGCTGTGAGAAGAACTACCGTAATAACACTATGCATTGATATATGTACAGGTCAGCAAAAGCTCGATTCACCCAGTGCCACTGAACTGTATATACCGTACATACAGCTGTACTGTTCGTCGGAGCGAGATGTTGTGAGGTCCTCTTCTCGTCGCCGAAGGGCGTCACCAGCGACCTGGAACCGGACACGTGTGAACCGCTTGGGAACAGTCGAAGGTTCCGTGATCCTCAATGTCTCGATGGACATTCAATGGGACATCCAGCCACGGTTGACATGCGATTAGAGGAACTGCGCGTTCGGTATCACCTCCGGCTCCCGCGACGCTCTTTTCTTGTACACCGTGTACATGAACGACGCAAGGAACTAGGCTAACGATACCAACAACTCCTGATAGAGGTAATGTTGCATCGTCACCTTGATAATTTGGGTCGCCGGCTGAGAATGCAGGTGGGTGTGAGCACCCAGAGCTGTAGAGTCTTGATGGATGAACACACGAATGCTCGGTATGAAGCCAATCATGATTCGAATCGTGACAACTTTCGTTCAAGATTCAGCTTCTAGTTTTTGAAACTTTCCTTGAACGAAGTTTCAGGACAAAAAAGCCTCTTCCTCCAAGCTTCAGCTGAGTTTGAAGGAATGAATGGATGTAAAAGGCCTCCTCGAGATGCATTTTTAGCAGAATTTCCACTACTTTTTTGGCTTCCGCAATTGGCAATGCAAAGTGTTTGCCAGAACATCAAGGAGAACCCGCAGCTCCAGAAGCTCCACTTCAAGTTCCGCCAGTGTTTGTAGGCTTTTCACTGAAGCTGGAGGGCAGTTCCAGAATAATCGACACAATCATGGCAAATTTTGAACACGAGTTGCTCCTCAGCATGACCCAGACAATCTGCTTATGCCACCGCAACATAACTGTCACTGACAACGGTCATTTGAATGGTGAGCTTCTCACTTTGGGGCTTTAGTTGCGACTTTGCGATACAAAAGCAGCGGAAAAGCGAGCAGGAGATCCAGAATCACACCATTTTCAGCTGCCTGACCAGTGATAGCAGGAGCAGCGCTGGGCTTAAAGAGCTATTGAATTATTCTCCAGAAATGTATGAAGAATAACAAAACTGCTAAGAAGTGGGATTTTTACGGATTATAGTGATATGATGCAGAACAGCTCGCCAAACATGATGAGTATACAGCTGCTGGGGTCAGGCTTGATTTATCTAAAAACAACCAACACAGACATCATCCTTAGAGTCTTCACCTTCTCCCACATGTCGACTTTCCATGTGGACCAACCGCGACAATGACAACAGCTTTCTCGGTATTATCTAGGTATATTTTTTCTCATCTAAATCTCCATAGTTTTCATCCCTGATTGCATCATCACGCGATGTAAAATTCCCATGCAAATCTGCATCCCAGTTCTATCTACGTACATTATTACGGATATTCATCACTGCTCAGGTATTCTTCTTCCATCATGCATGGGATATACCTCCGAAGAAGGGATCACTGATGCTGTAGAAGTATGTGTAGTAGTGTCTACATACGATGTGTGTATGTGTGTGAAGCATGTAAAAGATGGAAAAAATGCGTGCAAACTAGAAGCTCTGTTTGCCATGTTTTGTTTTTTTTCTTTTTCTGTGTAGTTGAGCGGTTCACGGAACTTGCTTCACTAACTGTAGGGGGAACCCTAAAATTCGGCACAAATGGTGGGGAGGGTTTTGAGTCACCCTGTACCATGGTAGGAATGCAAGGCTGCTTGATGTATGAGATGAACTGGAGGCACTTGCCGACGATGCTCAAAAGCAGCCTAGAAGCCTCAAAGCTGGTATAAAAGTCTTAAACACGACTGACTGAACTGTGCTGAAAAGTGGGGTGTTTTGGGGGATTGGGAGGGGTGGGCAATTTGAGAAACATTCCTAGGCCCTGAACGGATGCAGCAACCTGCTCTGATCTCAAACTGGCGAGAAAATCCACGAACGCTATTGACGCGTGTACTAAAAGGAGGCTTCGATGTAAGTAGCAGGGGCGTGGCACAGTCAAGGGGCGTGTGTGGAAGGAAGAGAACTGGCAGGGCATTGTGAGGAAGAAAACATCGGACTTTTTTCTTTTCTTCACATTTGTTATAAAAAAAGAATTAAAAGCAAGAATGTCGAAGTCATGTCAAGTGTACCGGGGATTTCGACAGGACTGGGTCTTTGGTGTGCCAAATTTTAGGTCCCATTGCTTAACTATCTACATCTGCATCTCGAAGGCCTTGATGTTGTTCTCGCTGGTGGAGGCCGCCGCCGCGGTGGCGGAGCCTGTGAAAGGGTTCGTGTTGTTGTTGTTCTTGGCGTTGTTCCTCGTCGCCAGCGCCGCCCACTCGGCGTCGAAGGGGTCGTCCAAAATCACGGAGCTCGATAGGGACCACAGCTCGTCGTTGCCGCCACCGCTGGTAGTGGCCGCCGCCACGGCCGCCACGGCCGCCGCGGCCGTCGTCGGGACCTCCTTGTGACCAAAGTCTTTGAAGTTGGTGGCAAATGGCGAAGTGGAGAAGGACGAGGAGTGCTTGGCCGAGTTGCCGATGCCGCTGCTGCTGCTGTTGTTACTACTGCTGTTGCTAGAGGTACTGCTGTTGCTGCTGCTGCTGCTGCTGCTGTGATGGTGGCTGTTATTCCAAATGGTGGCCTTGTTAGGCTGGTCTGGGACGAAATCCCACGGGTTTTCGTACTGCATCGGCTTGATGTTGGCCAAGGGATCGTTCTTCTTCTTGCCACTGTTCTTGTCGATTTGAGAAGGAATGTCTGGAGAAGCCATCACAGGCTGCAGGTGTTTGGCAACCGCATTGGAATTCATATATGGCAATGATTGAGGCTGGAAAATCACCAAATCACCAATCACCAAGTAAGTATGAAACTAATTCATTTAAGGTGTTTACCTGCTCATTACTCTGACTGGCTTCTTCGTGCCTGTTGCCTTCTTCTTCATCTTCTTCTTCCTTGGCCGAGAGCATCGACAACTCCTGAGAAAGCTGCTGACACATGGAACTGATGGGATCAGCCTGAGTCGCAGCTGCTGCCGCAACCTCAGCGGCGGCCTCAGCAGCCTCAGCTTCATCCTCGGCGATGGCGTCAAACTTGGAATCTTGGAACGGGTTGGCTGTGAATAAGAATTGCCAATCTTAAACGTATCATCTCAGGCAGAATAAGTACAGTATGTGGCATTTTGCTTTACTGAATCAGTTGCACTAGAAATCTCGCGCAGCATCGCGCCTTAAAGGGGGGATACTTTGAGTGTGGACTGTCTCTCAAAGCTCCTCAAAGAGAGGGACAAATAATACCCACCAACAAAATGGGTCCAAGATATCTAGAAAAATAATTCAGTAACAACGAAATGCCAGGCATTTCAAAAAGCACATCCATTGTTGGGTGGGTTTTTTTTTTTTACATACTGGGTGTTAGTTGTGGTTCTTTACCTTGAGTTGGTTGCTGTTGTTCTGCCAACTGATAGAGCTGACTCAAATGACTCTTTAGCACTTGGACTGGAGATGCTGCACAAAATGAGCACATTTAAAGAAAGTGTGAACATCTTCAAACTTAACAAAACCCAACGCGTGCATAAACTGAAGACTCCTTTAGACAGCCTTACCAGGATCTCCAGTTTGAGGCAGACCCTCCAGAAGTCCTCCGTTGTCGATGCCTTTATCTTCTTGGTTGTGGTCAGTCTTGCCGCCGCCGCCGTTGTCGTCCAGCTGCCTCCTCTCCAGCGTGGACGGCAACTCTGTCAACCTGAGCGACAACTGGCGCTTGAAGGGCGAGTTTCCGGCCTGGTTGAAGCCCCTGAACGACGTCTGGCGCTGCAACATCAAGTCCGTCGCGTGCGGACGCGCCAGGGCAAACGGGTTCTCGACCGGAGTCACTGGCACGGGATCCGTACTGGGTTTCAGGCCCTGAGAGATTTATTTTCCGTTTTTTTTACTTTTTCTTGCCTTTCCATGAGGAAACTCTCTACTTACTGCATTGATACTTCAAGAAACTTATCACATTCTGCTGTTCAGATGACTTTCCATATGTGTCCATTTGTGAATACATTGTGTGATATAGATATTTCCATATGCTTTGCATTTCAGTAGGCTTATTTCCAGACTGTGGATACTCATATCTCTTGTGCCACTGAATCTGCCATGGTCCACCCCGTTTGTAATGAATACGCACAGATGAAAAAAGACATGTTTTGCATATTTATATGCATAATTGTAACCCGGAATCGTAAAAGGCACAATTTCCTTTATATTGCACGTTATATCAAAGTATTTGCATGTCTGGTCAAATTTGCGAAAGTGGCATCTCTGAGCCTTGCTTTGCCGTAGCCCTTTTTCCTCAAATAGGGTGAGTGAAGTACGATCTTGTTCGCACTAGTGATGTCGGCGAGTCAATGGGCCTCAGACCAAGATTATGACAATCGCTGAGTCGACTTTGATTGAATCAAAATGTCTGATTTTACGTAGGATCTGAGCCAGACTCGCCAACGCACTCATTCCCGCCTGCTATGCCATGCCTGCTATGCTATAACACTCGGACACTTGTTGAAATGTGTTCAAAGTGCTGAAGATATAAAGCACCTCATTTCATGCAAATCCTGAGTGCAATTCTCGCCTACTCTTTATGCACAATCTATCCTTTGCTCTCCATGCATGTTTTGTCCAGCTCTTGCAATGAGCGAAGTTCAACTTGCAACCAACCATAAAGTGACTCAGGACCCTGCAACTCGGGCTCATTGGCTCACGAAGTTGAGGCTACGTCCTAGGAAGTAGTTGCTGACCTCTTCCGACAAGGTTTAAGCATTTGTCAAGGACCCAAAGTATGTTGATTTTATACCACACATTTTCCTGAATAAGTGTGTTCAGTTGCCACTTAAAATAATGTACTGTTTGGCCCACTATTTGTGAAGAAGCCTCAGCATGCGGACGTACAAACGTCACTAACAGAAATCCACGCTGCCGGCGTGGCCGAACTTGACCTCGATCCTGCCAGCGCACTTGCGCCACTCTCAAAAGTTGGCCCGTTTTCATGGTTGGAAAGGCAGTAAAACTTTTCAGTCGTCTTAACACCAGCAAGAATGCGAAGTGACAAAGCTCTTGTACCTGCGGGTCCTGCAGCCTCTCCGTAATAGTGGCCTGTCTGAAGCTCCCGTGCCTGGTGAAGGTTGAGCTGTTGGAGTCGAAGGACATCGACACGGAGCAGAGCTTGTCGCGCTGCTGCTTCTTCTCCAGGCAAATGGCAAACGCGCAGCCGACGGCGTGGCTCAGTCGCTCGCCCTGGGGAGGCGGGGGGAGGAGAAAAACAAACGTGAGTCTTCGGGCTACAGCGACCCCGGACACGATACCAACGTGGACACCGGCCGCTGGGGAAATGCTGGTGGAATCCCTCAGCTTCAAGGGGAAGGTCTACACACTTGGGGACGTCTCAGACCGCTTCACGTTCAGCACAATTGACAAATGAGGTGTATAACGTATATGTGAATGAGCATTTTTGTCTACACAATGAAGAGACAGAAGAGAATTAGCTAAGTGTCTTCGGCAGCTTTCTCTGTTTGGACTCCATATTTCTCTCTAGGAAGACAGCACCGTGTGTGGTTCGCTCGCTCTCACACACACTCACACGTGTGGGTGCGTGGCAAGCAGCTATTGGACCTCTTTCCATTCTTCCTACGCAACAAATAATAATAAATCGCATTTTCTGGGGAGAGCACGCAAAAGTACTACAAATCAAGCCCAGTCCGAACGCCTTTCTTAAGCAGTCTGGTGTAAAGCAGCACCGGGAAGGATTTACATTGTTATTACACCGCTCATGAGGAGGAATTTTAAGGCATAATTTTGTACAGAGCCTACAGAGCTTGAATTTTGTAGCCATGAAAAATGGCGCCAGCTCATACTGACGCAGTCTTCATCACAAGCATTTTATCTTTAGAAGAATGCCTGAATGGGCCTGCAACACCCGGTAGCATCACAGGCTTCAGCAACTTTCTATATGACAATGAGGTCAATATTTCATAGTCGGAGATAACGAGACATCGGAATTTTAGCCGAAGCATTTTATCAGTCTGTCTCTGCTACAAGTGTGTAACTGAGTAATCATTAGTAGTTGATCATTTCTGGACTCGTCTGCAACACCCTGTACATTATTAAGGAGGGTGGAGAAGCCGGAAACTATTGCAGGAAAGGAAAGTGGGATTTGAGACATGAACTGAAGAAGTCCGACTTGACGAAAGGCATTCTCTGTATCATTGTGCAGCTGCTGGACATCTCCTTGTGCCACCGCCATGACTGGACACTTGGCCAGCCCATACGTGACCGGTCGGGGGGAGTTTGGGGGGGGGGGGGACCCTGACGACCAGAAACCGTCTGTCGATCAAGTACATGTCTTCCAGCTCGATCCAAAAATGGGGTCGTGTGCAGTAAGAAGGGAAATGTGCTCTGACCTTCCAACAGACACTTCCTCTCTACAGTAATCAATTTGTGAGCCCTCGGGGGTCATAGCAGCCAAGTAAAATTTGCACTCTCAGACTTTCGTCTTCAGGGGAAAAAAAGTCCCCGGGAAAAGTCGTGGGTTTTTTTGCTCTCACGTTCTTGATCAAACAAGGAATGGTAAAAAAAGAGGCTGGATCAAAGACATCTCTTTTCCCCAAGGGGAAATGTAATTACTGCTCTTCTCCCCCCGAACTAATTCCTCTCACCACAAAGTCTAGCATCAAATAACACTTTATAAAATGCCTTTTTTTCTCCATGTGTAAGTAGATGGTACAAACTGGTACTTTGTACTTCACGTAAAGACTATGAGACAACTCAGTTGCTACCTTGGCTGGTTTTTTTCCCTAAGAGCCAGAAGAAGAGTGGCTTCTTTTGGCTCATTCTGTGAATCAAAATGGGTTCTTAAAAAGCAACCGTTAGAAATAGACGACTCGGTCTTAACATTATTCCTAATTCAACGGAACCGAGGAGGAACCTGTTAGCGTTAAAGCTCAATGACGTTATGTAGGAAAGTATAATGCAGTCACGCTCTAGCATTTGTAAATGCACATGGAGATTAGTCCGGACTGACTTTTCTCATCACTGAATTTGGACGGACAGTGTGACAAAGACAGGTCTGCCTCCATTGCCACTTCGTCGACATCTTGTCAGGGTGGCGATGGTCAAGTAGCCAAAGGCTAGAAACTCAGCAGCTCATTCAGTGGTGCTCAAGCTACCCATGATCACAGTCGTGGTCATCGCATCTGTCAATGTACTCCTCGCTATCATCGAGGAATGTCCTCATGAACTCAGACTTGGATTGAAAGTTACTCTCTGATCGGAATATCAAGGAATTTAAGCAATCGGGAAATTAACAACCGTACCTGGAATCCGTCCTGACTCATCTTGACACCCTGACAATATAAGATCCGCCCCTGTGAACTGAGTTCCAGACCTTTTCCTCAAAAAAAGTGTGTAAGAGAGCCCTGTAATGGGACAACTAATGGTGTGCGGTCTCATTTTCGCTTGTATGCGATCCTTGTCGATGAGTCTCATGGGAGGTCTGCCCATCAAGTTGGGGGTCGGAGGGATTAAAGAGAAGATTGTCATCGATCGAGACGGGATTTTCCCCAAAGCCTCACTCACCCAAGGCCAATTTTGATGAGTTAGGGTCACAGCATCCCTTGGCCAGGTCGTCTTTGAGGGACGCTTTTGAGAGGGAGTCCCCCAAGTCTGGTTGTACCAGCTGGACTTGAAGCGGTCTGTTTGGTCCCCGAAGTCAGTGACAATGAGATTGAACGTAAGTCTTCATTCCAATCACTTCTTGCACTGGTTCCTAAACTGTGGGTGACATCACCAGCCCTCCTGAACAGCGCGTCGTCCTGTGCGCAGAAATCTTACCGAATCTCCTATTGCCATAAATCCGTGACACATCCACCTTCTGGTGGTCCCGTCCCTGCAGATGTAGGAAAAACCACGCTCGTAGTTTCTGTCAGGAGCACAGAAGGAGACCTGCAAGAGACAAACGAAGTGGGTGTGGATCATCCTTGAAAATGATCCAGACGAATGACCGCACTTTTTCTATGGTCTGATCCACGATGAGTCCCTTGGTGTCGTCGTCGACCACCCTGAGGCCGTCACCGTGCACGTAGAGCACGGCCCGGACAGACTTGCGCTTGGAATTCTGCGGAAGTGTACTGTGAGGGTTTTCTTTAACAACTCTCGGGTTTATCGCTATCATCACCTTGAGCACTTTGACGGCCTCCTCGCACACAGACATCCCCCGGGACTCGAACACCTCCACGCAGCCCAAGTACTGGAAGTAGAAGAACCACGTCAGAGACCCTCAAGATGCTCAATCTAGCGCGGTCGCCATTCTCAAGCCGCGACGTGGACAATAATAGCTTTGACTCGACACTTTTGAGACCGACTCCGATTTTCAACCACCCTGTGAGGCATCGTTTCCCACCCACCTTGACGTGGAAGCTGCATGTGCCCGACCTGACGGAGACCTCGTCCGCCTGCCATTGGTGCGGGCGGTCGCTGCTGCTGCTGCTACTGGTTCCGGTGGACCCCGAGGGTCGACTTGCGCCTTGATTGGACCCACTGCTGTGCTTCCGCTTCCGGAGGCTCGCGCGCAGACTCCGGCGCAATCGGTCCATTCTGCGTTGACCCGGGCTGCGGTCCTCAAGATCCTGGAAGTAGGAAAAAATAAGTCTTGCTTGTGCGTGACGGAAAAAACAGCAACCAAATATGCGCATTGACAATCCAATTTCGTTGCAAGTCCTCTTCCATCAAAAATTGCTACTTAAATTTTCATTCATTAATGAGCTTAAGTATGTGGATTTGGTACTTTCCAACCTATCATTTTTATGCAACTCGGCTGAAAGTGAAGTATTATTTGGTCTTCCATCACTTTATACACCTAAGCATGTGTCCTAACCTAAATGTCGTATTTTGTCACCCAACAATAGAAATGCCCAATAACTGTAGGAGAGACAATATTATCTCTCTTTCCTTACGCGGCCTTGTTGCTACACAACAGAGAAGGGGAGTAAAAAGTGTCGTAAGGGGAGTGTTACTCATGGCAGACACGCACAGCTTTGTCTTCCTCCTCCACGTGATGCCCGCGTCCAACAACTGGTCCACAATGGACGTGGTCGACGCCGTCGCCGACCAGTGTCAAAGGCGAGGCAGTCAGCGTTGCCACGAAGGCACCTCCAGGTCAAAGATATGAGCAACTTCTTTTTGGCAAATTTGCTCGCCCTTTGGAACCCGTGCAGCTGTCTAAGCTCTCCCCTCATGGGACGTTTATTCAGCGAGGATTTTACTCTCTCTTTCTCTCTCTCCACTTTCTTTCCCTGGCCACGGAAAGCCTTTTTTCATACCTCGAAGTCGTCTTTTCACTCTTTCACCAAGTTATCCAGAAAAAAAAATGCCATTTTTCACTTGGCCGACTTCAAAAAATGTGACTCAAGGTGAAATTTTGCCCACTTTTGTGCTTCCCGTCTGTTCTCTGCCCACTCACTCACTCACTCACTCACTCACTCACTCACTCACTCACTCACTCACTCCATACACATGTGGAGCATCTCCCCTACCTGCGCGTGCGTGCGACGCCCTGATTCCACCCAGCTGGAGCTGCCTCATTACGATATTTGTTCGTTTTCTCAATGGAGCCTCTGGCAGGGGTGAAAACTGCTTCAGCAGAACTTTTATCGTCCTTTTGTGTGTGTAAACTTGCGTCTTCTTCGTCTGCTTTCTACAGGTGAGTGCAAACCGAGGCAGAATGCCAAGGAAAGGCCTTTCTTTTCTCTCTCTCTCTCTCTTAATACTGTTGCTCTTATATCATACTCTCTGAGCAGAGCTTTCCGAGAGATAGTGGAAGTGTGAGCAAGTGTTACTCTTATTATTATAAGCGTACGATAAATAGGATAAATAGGCATGTAAGTTACTTTGCTGCTCCATGCAGAGCTCAGTCCACAGGCGGAGTCAACAGAAACGTGCCTGTACTTGGCCTGTCACTGTTTTTCCATAAGAGAATTTCACGTCATAAATGGTGGTATTCGGTACAACAACTGACGAGCGTGTTCGTCTCGACACTGGAGGTTGTACAGGGTGACTCAAAGCGCCCGTGACGCTCGACTTGGTATCGAAAGAACAGATAATGAATTGCATAGACGTTATATGCATCAGACAGTGGTAAAATCAGAGAAACTTTGGATGTGCGAAGACTCTTTCATCCAATCACTGCTCTGCCACTCAGGACTCACCCCGTAAGTGAAAACGTCAGCTTATGCATGACGTGCAACGACGCGCACGGGGAGGACGACGACCACGACGTTCACGACCCTGCACAGGTGGAGCGAGCCAACGGGACGGACGAACATCCACGCACAAACATAACGGGTGTTCATGAATAACAATAAAACAACTCACACTCCCTTCATGTGGTCCTAAAGATGCTTCACGCCTGCGAAGGCTACGGAAAAATTTCTCGAACATGGTGATTTTTTTAGGGGTGGGGGAGGTTATTAGGAATATTTCTCTTTTTTTTTGTTTTAAGGAGTGATGAACGAAATCTGGAGTCACCCCAACCGAGGCTGCGGCATAACTATTCGCAGAAATAAGATAACAGCGACGAAGAGGGGGAGAAACAAAATCGGGCCAAAGACGAGTGATGTCACAAGCCTAAGCTCACCCGAGTTCTTAAGAGCCTTAGGTTTGGCTTGAGCTTGAGCCTTCGAGCTAAAGTAACATTGCATCAAGTAACACGACTGGATGGAATTGTGTAAAAGTGATTTCAGGCCGTTTCTCTCCTGTGCTGTTGATTCATAAAAAAATCCCCAGCGAAACTTCATGGGCCTATGCAGCCCCATGGCCTCTACAGGCCCACTGCAGGCGGGTGGAGCCTTTTTTCTGAGCTTTCCCATATGTTTGCAAAATGAAAAGCAAAGAAGTCATGGCTGGTGATCCTGGGCTCGAGGCTTGGATCATCATGATTCATCACTGATCACAACGCCATGGGCGCAAGCCCACAAATGTGAGATAAGAGAGAATGGGCAGAGGAAGTAACTTGTCTCATGCATGCAAAAATCTACAGCACACGAGGGATCTCCGAACTTGACAGAAGTTCTAGGCAATTGCCATATCTACGACCAAATATGTATTTTTGAAGTTGTTTTCTGAATTTCTACTAAATTGTTCAATCTCTCTGTCCTCCCCAGAAGAAGGACCCTGGCAGTTCTTAGGCCTGTTGCTGACCACGGTGATGGACACGTGTGCAGTGGCCATCCACGTGTACAGCCCAGTGCGGGCTGCCAAGAGCAGCCATGCACTCGTCCTCATCGCCGTCGTTGTCGGGGTTGGTTTTTCCTGTCTTCCTTTCTCTAAGAGCAGCACACCTGAGCAGGCAGGTACGACCAGGAGGAAAGCAGTGAAAGGTAGCCCAATCGATAGATGTCATCAGCAAATGTTCCGAGTGACCCCTTGTTTGGATGCTGTACAACTTTGCGGCCTTTGCAAGGCCAAAGGCCCTTAACCCTAGGACCTCCGAGGTCAGACGTGACCTCGTGGCCTCCTTTTTTCTGGGAGATGCTCCACCAATGCTTATTTGCTCAGGTCGAACGTCTCTTAAGGCGCAGCCACACAAGCAGAAGAAAAGAGTTGGATGGGAGGATTTTTTTGTCATGATTCATTCGTCACAGGGAAATGCTTTTAGCAGGAATCACATTTTTCCCCCTTTAGGCTACCAAAGATATGAGGGAAAAGAAACAACTGCGTGTTTGTGTGCACAAGATGAGTCACACGGAGGAGACTCACACGCAATATCAATATTCTCGTACTTGCGCTCCCGCAGTCATTTTGTTCACGACCAAGTTGGCCAACGTGGCCTCGTGCACAAGCGTTAACCGACTTCCACGTTGTCGTTGTTGCTGCTGCACGGCTTCTCTGACGTCACATTCATCATGATCAACTTCATGACTAGATTGTTCTATGTACTGACCGTGTTTTTTCTGGGTATGGTTGGCCAGCGACATTATCATTATCAACGTCCCATCCAAGTCCTCTGGGATGTCTTTCCTGTCCTACCTGAACGTGGCTGGGCAGCGGCTGCGGCTCACCCACGAGTGGCCTCTTACGGAAAGGCGTGGTCGTTGTGGTCGTTGTGGTCGTTGTTGTCGTCGTCGTCACCGTCGTCATCGCCTTGGCCACCGCCGCTTCCACTGCTGCAGCCGGGATCGAGTCCGCAGCCGTCGTCACCGGGGTCGAGCCCCCAGCGTCAACAGCGTCCGCCTTCTCCTTTTTCTTGCGCCTCAGTCGCTTGGAGATGGATCTCCGCAGGCTCTTGGAACGCTTGAATCCCAAGTTCCTGAGGTGCTCGTCGCGCTGCTTCTCCCGTAGGTACGACTCGAGCGGCTCCTCCGATGCGCCGCCAGCCGCGGCCGGGGGCGGGGCCGCCGCCGCCGCGGCTCCCCCTCTGTAGCTGTCGGCCAAGTTGGCCTGAGTGTTGCCCATCTTGCACAGTCGTTTAAGCTCTCCACATCTTCAACTTGTTCAATGGCTTCTTGACCAGAGTCATCATCAGCGTTGCTCTCTTCGTCTGCTGTAGCAAAGCCACCAAAAGTGGCTGGCCCAAATGCGCTGAGGGCACCTGGATGGACTGAGCTGAGGCTACCTAAGGTAAGAGCGGCTTTGCTTTTGTGCGTGCGTGCGTGAGTGTGTGTGTGTGTGTGCGTGTGTGAGGGCTCTGATGTGACTGCAGCTGCTGCAGGCACCTGGAAAACAGCACCACCTATACAGCCAGCTGTCGTCCCAAGCTGCTGCTCCCCCTTCCCCCTTCCCTGAAGCTGTCGTTGTCCGAAAGAAGCAGCTCGTCCGGTCAATCACTCACAGAGAATACAAAACGGGCGTTTTCATGACGCCCCACCCTGTAGTGCGACGACGGCCTCGTGATCGACGCCGAGGCCGCGAGGTCCGACTGAAATATTGCTGGAGTTTCCACAAATGGGGGATAAACAACAATATATGGGACAGAATATATATGGGTTTTCTCTCCTCGCGCGAGTACAAATGCTCGCACTCTCGATGCTTCTATATTTGTCTCATCGATTATTTTACAGTTGAAAGTCTCTTTGCTTACACAACATAACTGGAGGAACCTCAACACGAGGACTTGTAGCTAATAAAAAGGTGAACTAATTCATATGTCTACTCAAACATGTGACCCCTCACTGGGCTATTATTGTCCACCAGAAACACAGCCCAACTACATGGATTTGCAAGTAGGAATAGGCGACCCATTTAAAAGCAATTTCTCTATAATGTGTCACCTCAATAATGCAGCCTAAGTAAGCAGATTTGCACCACAAAATGCAATTTAGTTGCGATTGGCTAGTGCTTTTGTGTACGTGTTAGTATGAGTTTCCTGGAACGCAGTTTTTTCTCACTTATTTAATTGCAATATCACGCTAATAACGTGTCACCCCAAAATAACACATACTATGTTAGCTGCAATTTTCGAAGGAACCTCAATATGAGGATTTGCAAAATACAAGTTTCCCAACCCGACTGTTGCTTTGCACTGGCTGAAGGTACCCCCGGCGTTGACTTTGGCTCTAAGGAAACTACGTTAGGGAAGGCAATGTCCGATAATGACGTACTTTGCCCTCATTAAAGATGACTTCATGACACCTTTGCTGGGGCAAACAGGCTGGCAGCACTTAAAAATATCCTCCAATTCCACTTGAACAGCACCCAACATGCATCGTTTGTGCCTCACCGAGGCTTATTTACCCATAGCACCTAAAAGGTAGCCATTTTGTATCCCTTGAGCGACCCCCCGCCCCACCCCCGAAAAGTGTCAGGTGCCCAAAACCATCATCGGGCGTGTAAGTGGACACATATGGGGTTCGTCACGCCTCCCAGTTGGCATTTTTGTCTCCAAAAGCCATGCTGACAGTGGTGCTCTGGTCAAGGGTTAACAAATATCAATGTATTCCCCGCGTCGATCCCGCGTTTGAGCTCTCTGCAAGTGAACAAGGCGTTGTCCACGGCCTCCTACAGGTTGCCAGTGCTCCTGCTTTGCTGCTGAGCTCCAACATGCTGCCATTGATCAGGCGGTTGCGGATAATAGCCCTTCGAGAGGTGCACAACGAGCAGAGGTCGAAGTCACGAGCTGTTGAGGTCACAAACAGGATGATTGACCTTCATCTTGACAAAGTTGAACCTGACTTTAAATAGTAGAAAAATCGACGAGACTAAGGAGGTCACTAGAGATGCCAAGAAACCGGGAAAATGTGGTGTCGCACCGGGCTGACACCGGTTTCAGTGCTGTTCGATGTACATCCCTAACGGTCACTTTCGAGCTTGCCCCCAATGAGCTCAGACAATTTGCTCGGACTTTGCTGAAACTTACGTTACAGCGGAATAATGTACGACAAATTGAAGCTTGGACCCCACTCGCTCTCCACTTTACTATTTAACAACATTAACGAAAAGTGTAACAATGCGTGCAAGGACACAGCCTGTACGTGCTTGCCCGCACCGTGAATTTTTATGCGTGGCGACGCAATCAAACTCATACAATCGTATAAATTAGTCACAACTTAATACAAATGGCTTCCGAGTATCAAAGTATTCTGAAGGACGCAAACCGAACAGTCAGGGGGCTCCGTGAGTACAGCCTCAGCGCAGTACAATACCGTTTGTTTCTGACTCTGACAGAGCTGAACGAGGCCGGGAGTGTCCAGAAGCCTCTGCGGAGAGTGCATCGGGTGAACAATGTGTTACAGATAAGTGCGGGTCTTTTTTTCCTGACTGCGGCGCAAAAATTGACTAGATCTCTGGGCTGAGCTAAGCAATCGGCCATTTGCAATCTGGTGGTCCAATCAATAATCAAGTCCGTCAATTCCCTGAACTATTCAGTTCACCCCATCAGTCGTTTCCGTAAATTATTTATTCAAGATTCATTTTTTTATCCTGAACGTTGCTAGATTCATTTGTCAGACACTGCACGACAAGATGATGTCCCTAGCGGACTGCTGACCGACCTCGAACGACCCAGACGAGGCCAGAAGCCATTATTCTTTAGCTGAAGCTTGAGTATCCGGCTGTAACTTCGGTACCTTTTCTTTCCTCATGCCCGCCAAATCTAGCGACCGACACATCCTCATCCTCCTTCCATGGTCCTCGAGAGACTCGTGAAAGTTCCTTAAAGACACCATACTACTTTCTCCGTCAGTAGCAGCGGCGGCGGCCGCGGCGGCGGTGGCGGAGACGGCAGCTGCACTCAGGCCGTCGCCGGGAGTGGTGGCTTCGTCGTGGTCCACGCCCACTCTGGGATCTACGCCCCCACAGGGAGTGGTCAGGCTCCTAGAACGACGTTCGCGGGCCTGACGATTCATGCTTGAACAGACTGAACTGTGGGTAGCAACCTACAAGCGCGGAAATGTCCTACAGATAAGTCGAAGCGACTGTTCTGTGATAACCACAATTTGTGCGCAGACTTCATGTTTGCAAAAAAAACAAACCCTAGACCATGGGGAGCCACACAAAAATAACAACAACAATAATAATAACTGGAGTTATTGCGTAATTCCCTCGAAAGATCTGGTAAAGTCCCAAAGAATGAGACGCCGGAGCTGAGAAAGGTCTGTTGGAGTCTTGATCAAGCTCTACCGTAGGGGAAGAGCATTGAGAAGAGTCTGGTTGAGTCCAACAAACTTGATCAAGTGCTGGATGACGACTCCCAGGAATGAGACGAAACTTGAACTGGTGGAGTCGACCCAACTTGACACATGTCTGGAAGAGTCCCAAGGTTGAAAGACCAAATTTAAGTGTCCTATGCTCCTCTCAACACGCTTGGCAAGCATCAAAGTGCCTGGGCAGCCATAGTTTTCAGCCCGGAGTGATCGGACATCAGCACGGATATCGGAGATATTAGCATCTATTTACGGAGTGTGTGGACAGTTTCGAGCTCGTGGACACTGTGGACTCCACGGGCATATTTACTGTATTTTAGTTTTGCCTTTAACAGCAACACTGGGTACTAGGGCCGGTGTAAGTACGTAACAGCGTGGAGGAATATTGCAAGGAACAGAAGCACCCCTCATGTCTTTCCGGAGTTAACTATGTAAAGGCCTTCCCATACATTGGATTCTCGTACTTTGTGATGGGAGAGCGGTAGATATCATTCGGATTCTGATTGGTGGCATATAGTAGATCTTTGGTCTCCTTGTCGAACTTGGCCACGATCCGCCTGTCGTCGACAACGATGTAACACTTCCAGATGAGCAGGGCGAGAAGTCCGATCAAGAGAATGGCCCCGAATAGACTGAGTGATATGGTGAGTGCGTTCACGTCGGGACACACATCTTTTTCTCCTTTCTCTGTGAGGTGCAGGAATACTGATATCCTCCGATCGCCTATGGGCAGCGACGTGAAGGTGAAGCTGCAGCCAGCGTCATTATCGAAGGTGCAGGCTGCCTCTTCGAGCGCTTCCACAGTTAAGTTGTCCTTGGTCACTTCAGCGTACTCGATGTTGGCACCGCAGTCGCTGCAGGCACTGTCTTGTCCGCTTAGAGGTCCGGTACCAAATGCCAGACACTCGACGCAGTCTTTAAGCACGAGGCAGGGAGAGACTTCACCAGGAGCTCGCTCGCAGTAGACGCCAGAGAAGAGTCCGCCGCTATCACCCTGGAGGCACTGACACTTTGCGCACTCGCAGCTGCCGCTGGCTGAGCACTCCTCGCCGTTGTAGGGGGAGAAGCAGGGCTCGGTGCTCTGGTTGCAGCTGCAGTCTTCGCCAGTCCATCCAGGAAGGCACACGCAGTCGCCACACTTGCACTCACCGTGATTGGAGCAGAGGCGGTTGGATTCGTCGCGCAGACAAGTGGTGTCATCGCACTGGCAGTAACGACCGTAATGTCTGGCCGGGTCGTCGCACAAGCACGCGCCGCAGACGCATTGACCCAGCCCGCTGCATACTTGCTGGAACGAAGCTGGATCGTGACATGCAATATCCGAGGGTCTGCCATCGATTCCGCTAAATATCCCATCTTGGAAGCACTCGCACATTGATCCAGAGTATCCATCGTAGCAGTCACAAATGCCGCATTCGGAGTCACCGTGCTCGGAACACTGGTCAGCCGCCACTGTGAAGCCTGCGTTGCCCGGGGTCTCGCAGTCACACTCGCAGATGGTCTCGACCTCGACTGAGAGGAGCTGCTTCAGCCCGACTGGCGAAATGATGAAGGAGGAGCCTTCCTTTAAGCATTTGCGCGCGCTGACCTCGGCGGCAAAGTCAATTGCTGAGCCCAACTCCACTCCCGCGCAGGCGTTGGTCTCAACTTCGCCAGCGCCACTGTTGCCGCAGTCACTTTTCAAGGTGACAAACACATCCTCTGGCACGTTGTCCACCTGGACTGTCACAGTCGACGTGATTTCCGCATACCGCTGTCTGATCAGCTCCACGATATTGGCAGAGTCCTCTTCCAGTATCTCCACGTATGATCCGGGCATTTCTGCTGCCAGCGATTCCCAGATTGAACGGTATTGAGGGATCACGGCAAAAATGATGACGAACGAGCCTTCCTGAGCCACGGCATTCAGGTGCGACACCGATGGGTAGTCAAGCAGTGCAGAGTGTGTGTAGTACCCGGGAGAGCCGGCGGTGCCGTTCAAGTGGCACGTCCCATCATTTCTCTCCAGCACGCCGGCCAATTTGCCGTCAAGGGCGAAGTGAAAGTCCCTGTCTGTGGCGAGGAGAATGATTTTTCGGGACTTTTCCCTCCATCCGACTCGCTCCGAGCAGGTCATGCTCTGCATGAGCGCGTCCAATCCTCCCTCGGGCTCGTCCACGTTCCCGGCCAAGGGCGCCTCCAAAATAGCCCGCTTGAATTCCTCGATAGCCAGATCACCTAGGGTCGTTTGGTGCTGCAATGGAACGGGTGGGTACAGCCGGTACCTGATATGTACTGTACTGTGGTGCACGGATGTGCCACTTAACAGGTGGGCTGAGATTTAAATGCGGATACAAATTCAAGCATAAACAGTAGTCGGCTTATAACCTTTAAATGTTAAAAGCTCCCAGACAAAGAAGCAAACACCCAAATGCCCCCCAAAAATGTAAGTGAATGAATATGAGCATCTTGAATGCCACATACGCAAATTAAGTCGCATTCAAATCCCAGCCACGGTGATAAGAGTATCTTACAAAATAACTGTAAGGCGGTGTGCAGTTCGGGTTCTCCCTGGGACAGTTGAAGCTCGGCACAGCGCTTGTGAACGGCGGGAGGTTCTTCTCCACGAAACTGCCGAAGCCAGTCAGTAAATTGCCGGTGACGCTCTTCACTTCATTGATGATGTCTTCAGCCTGCTCAGCAAAGTTATCTCTCGACGCAGACATAGACCTTGAATTAGAATTGAGCCGCGCTGTACGTCCGTGCGCCCGTACTTGGCACAAGTACTGCACGTAGAAGCAAAACCAAAGCCATCAGCATTGGTTTGTGCCCTCCCGTACCTACCAGGAGAGATCCAGCAAGAAGTAGATGTCGACCGGATACTCGCTGGACTGCGCGATGCGGAAGTCCAACCTCTGCGTGGCCCCCGGCCGCAGTCTCAGCTTGACTCGCTGAGGAGAAATTTGGATAATCTCCTCTCCGCTCTCTGCATCTTCGAGGTTGATGGGAGCGTTGGACAAAAGATCAACGTCGCTGGGCGTGTCGATCAGCACCCCGCTTGGGCACTGGCGCTCTTCTGTTCGGTCAAAGCACTTTATCGGGTCGCTGACGTCCCCACCGAAGCACCACAGGCAGGCTGTCGAGGACATGCAGTCGCCGCACGTCTTGCGGTCTTCACACTTGGTACTGAGCGACTGCTCAGTGAAGGCAAGGCCTGTCAGAGTCGCCAGGGACACTAGGAAGACGCCGCCTTTGACCATGTTGATATCAGCCTGGATGCTACTGTTTTGTCGTGGTTCTACATAGCTTCATCGGAGAAGCCACTTGTGTGTGTCATGGACACCACCATGGGCAGTCACACTTCGAACTTGGGGAGAGGCGCGATGAATTTCCAGCTCGAATCACTTGCGCATAGCAAACAAACAAGTGTTCTTCACTATGTATGCCCGTGCTCTGAGAATATGTGCGTTATATACTTCTTACGTACAGTCCATTGCTGTTCGAGTTTTGCCCACAGATACCAAGGAGAGGAAAGGCCCTCCTTATCACCTTCATTTATCACGCAGCCATGAACAAACTTTGCTATCAGTCACATCACACTGTACACACGTGCATGACTGCGCGAACTGCCAGAGATTTGCCAGCTGACTGAATACACTCAGTGATAGCATGGTCGTCACCCTCCCCCCTCCCAACGACAACAGCAACAACGTGCTTTAATACTATGCCATTGGTTAGATCAGTGTCAACCATAAAGGCTTGATTCCTCATTTGACTCTTGTTGTCATTCTACTGTACATGGAGTGTCCACTCTGTCTCTTGTGTCATACCTGCGAAATCATCAAAAAAGGTTCAGCAGAATTCGATCCTCGTAGACAAGAACTAGCGGAAAGTGTCTGGGTGCGTCTACCCTTCAAGCATTACCTCGCCGACCACGTGATGTTACGACAAACAAAGGACGACGACGACGACGACGATGTTGACCATCAAGATGGCGGCACTCCACAACCAGGGCAGAAAGTAGCCACGCACACGTTCGTGTACGTATGCCTACCTGTGTGTGGTCGACAGGTAGCAAGACGAGACAGACGGCACTGATCGGGTCTTGCTGCCAGGCGGTAAACTTGTGCACGGGGCTCGAGATCTAGACCGATTTCACAATGGACATGGCCAAACAGACGAAGAACTATTGGAGCTAATTGTTGACTGTACAAGGCAGATTGACGAAGTAGATGACTCAGCGTTGCTTATTAAATGCTTCTATGGAGAGAACTGGACGCAGGGATCGATCTTTGAAGCAATCCACCCAGATCGAGTCCGAGATGCTGCTGACTGGTGGTCAGCTTTCTTGGCTGACCCGTTAATTCACTAGAGGCGGGTGAAGTCAAGGCTCGACTCGTGATCGAATCCTCTAAACTCGAGCTCTATTGACTAGTGAGTTAGGAACTTTAGTTTTGAGTACTTCGAGTTTGCTGCTCTGGCGCAGCGGCCTCGAGATGTTGAACCTCTCAGGCCACTGCACCTGTCCTAGAACGCTGTCCTGATGATTTTTCATCACACCATCTTGAGAACAGAGTCATGTGTTTATTCATGTGACAACAGAGAATATGTGTTAAGGTAGGAGAAGATAGAGTTTACTCCAGCTGTACCAATCACTTGGGACCTCTGCTAGTTGGACCACACAAGCAGAGTTCCGATATACACTAGTTACCCGGAGGCAACGTCTTCAAAGTCGACTGCATCTGTTTATGCCCACATGAATCATCCATCTTGTGACTCTGGATCATGGCTGCTTCAGGCCAACTCGGCAATTCAGAGAATTCTGCTCAAGTGGATTCTGGCAATTGAATCGAATTCGAGTCACGCTTGGCTGAACTCGTACTCGAATGTCAAGACTCCAACTCAACTGGTACTCGAAAAAAGCCGATTAGATCTCCCTGTATTCATCCTCCGAGGACTGAGTGGTTCACGAGAAAAATGTCCTGGATGCAGCTTAGCTTTCGCGAGGTTGATCCAGGAAGTCTGCTATTATTCTCGTTGTTTCTCGTACAGCTCGAGGTACGAGCGAAAATGTTATCGTGACTAAAGACAGCAAACATTAGTTTCAACAACGAAATTTATTTAGCACGTTGGTCTCATTTCACCTCGACAATAAATGCGCTGCTCTGACAACATTTTTGTATCCGGAATGGGCTTGTTCCTGCATACGCCTCCCAATGTTCAACCAACCTTTGGACATGCCCATCCCCAGCATCAGGATCTGGGGCCTTCTTTGGCTCGTGCTATTCACGTGTACACACGAGCACTGCCTAAAGTATTTTAGAGGGATTTTAGAGAATTTCCCTCACACACACGCTGCACTGAACCGCTCTGGCGGCGGAACTGTGCCTGGCACTGGCGTCAGCCTCCAGTGGTGCGATAACTTCGAGACAGTCGAGAAATGTTCGTAATTGTGAACAAAGGCTAGTAAAATGACGACCCTCAGCTGGGTATGAATAATTTCGAGCTTGACTGTACAATTGCACTGAACGTTGCTCGAACCTGCAAGTCAAGTCATGCGTCCATGAAGTCGTGCATCAACTCCGGCACCGAGTTCAAGCAACATGACTGCAGCTTACTCAGCTAGGGCTTCACAAACGCAGATTCTCAGGAAATCCCGCAAATTTTAAGCCAACCGCATTAACAAAGATCCGAGTAAAATGTCACAGGTGAATTGCACAAGTGATTGTTATATGTTCAACATCATTCGTATGGTGCAGTGCTACTGGGTGAGCAATGAGCGGTACAAGTTTTTAATTGCACATTTGGAAATTGGGTATGTTTCATACCCAAATGAAAAGTGGATTTTTTTTACATGGAGTCATTGCTGAACAACTATTGCACTTGTCACATGCACAGATCATTTCACAGAGTCATGACTTTTTGACGTTTCCAAGTGCCTCCAATGATCATGTCCAATCCATTGGCTTTCTGCGTTCAGCCGCGCAAATGTGTACTGGACTAAGCCAGCGATGTTGGAGGAGGTCAAGCTTGACACCGAGTAAGTCGTGGTAGCGCAGAAGAACAAGACATTCGGCAGGGACCTGAATTTTTGCTTGCCGAAAATGCTGCTCATTTCGAAATGATTACTGGTGTAGTAAGCGTGACGACAATCTTCAAGTTGAAGTTCACGTATGACTTTAGTCAAACAACAAAGTTATGACACCGAAAATACGAATCTGGTCCGCCTTAAATATCAAAGGCTACTCATGCTTGAGAAATTTTCTGCTTCTTCCCGCTAATTTTTCATGCGTCTCCGAGAAATTTTCCCCAACCTCAAAGCAGGAGAATTTTCCGGGTATTTAGCCCCAGTCAAAGAGTAGCAACTGCTAAAAATCAACTGAAACCCCTCAAGATTTCAAATCGTAAAATCTCCTGCGGAAATTCCCAAAATGCCACAAACTTCTTCCCAAGTTTCTTTTCTTGTTCTTCCCCTCTTTCCCTGCTGCCTCGGTGACGCCGTGGTCACGTCCATGGTGGTGACCCCGCGGCTGCCTCATGTCCCAATGGTGTCCCGCTGCTTGTCCCTTACCTCGCTCTACTCCTCCAAGGCCTTGACGAGCAGCACGACGTCCACGTCCAACATCACTCACACGTCCTCGCGGAAAACTCTCTCCCTCTCGTCCTTCTCCTCTGCGTGGTTTGCATGCGTGGAAAGTTGACGCTGCTTTCAACTGATGATGGTGGCAGCTACTTTGTACCTTACAGCAGCAGCCACTCTCACAGTTGTTTGCACTCTCTCTCGCTCTCTTTGGACCTTTTGCGGCTTTCTCTTTAACGTCTCGCCCTCGTCCTCGCCCTCCCCCCCGCCACCACTAACGTGAGCACTCTTGTGCCACAGCGTGAGCCACAAAGACGTCGGCAGGGACGAGGAACGTGAGCACCGTGTCCTACTTTCTGATCCACACAATCAACGCAACGATGAAGTTTACGCTATCATTGAGCAGGGGGAAGGGGATGTTTACACTGTCAAATTAACAACTTGATCTCTCACGACTGCTACCTACAGAAGACAACATTTAAAGTCGCATGCACCATAGATTAGCATGACACAGTCACAGTATCCACTGTCCTGATTCAGCCTGGGTCCAACGCACCCTCAAACAACCCCCAAACTGAGTAGTACTTTGCTCTTTGCCCGAGCTCTTTCTGGCCTCGCTCAGGCTGCAGCCTCGAGGGCGTCTCCATACTCATGCTCTTGTGGGGCCGCTCTGGTGACTGCGCAATGACGTCAAGTTGAGGACCTCTGCCACGATGGTCACTGCTCACCAACCTGGAAGCAAATGTCTCGACCACACCTGGAACAAGGGGACATCCTCGAACATCTTGCTGAACCCAACCATGATGATGCGACTGATTAGATGATGTGACGCAAGTGAAGCAATTATTGGTTGTTAACATTTACTCAGCTAAAGAAAATGGCCTCTTTCGTATATTTTGAGGTCAACACGGGGCTCCACAATTTTCGTTCAGTGATGATACCAGATCCTGTACTCTGTACTATAAGGTTCACTCTGTATGATGCTAGAATAACGGCAGATGGCACTCGAATTTTGTATATTCAATTTTAGCAAAATCTCGATTTTTCGCAGCAATATTCTGCGTACCAATATCTCGCTTAATAACCATCCTGCTCTTTCAGTGGAATCACCAAAAGCCACCTTTTGATTTTGGCACAAATTTTCTCGACTTTTCCCTTGTAGGGGAATATGAGGAGCAGTCGAGCAGAAACAGGACTTCTCTGTGCATTAACTTATTTGACGGCCTGTAACTATGAATTTTGGCAGAATAACCGTTAAACCCTTCCAAACAACGTCTATTTTCTTCACATCTGCTGCTTTTTTTTGACACAACACGAACCATAAGCATCATCAGAAGATGTGGGCTGTGAGACTCTTACACTTTTCAAAAATAGTTTTAGGACATGTCCAGGCTTTCAAAGGGGATAAAACCTTTTCTTCCGTGGCACAAGCACACAAATGATTGGTGGATACTTTTTGATCCCATTTGACAATCTTGCCCACAAGTTTAAATGTTTTCCTTGTTCCAGATCCCATGTTCCATAATTACTTAACCTCTCCTACGTACAAGTGGAGGGCCTTTAGGTATTGGTAGTGTGCTTTATGTTCGCAATCGGCGGACATGAAGAAAACAACAGGTGTTTGAAAGGGTGAAAAGATTATGGACAAAAAAGTCACACCAGCCGCGAAAGTCAGTCGCCAAGATCAAAATCCGCCTCGAGCTGTCGCAAAAATCCGCCGCGAAAGGGCCTGTCAGCTGCGAGGTGGCAGAAACCAGCCGCGGGCAGACACACACACCTACATGCGGGCCTGTCCTTTTATATATGTAGGGATATGTTGCAGCCGCGGCCGGTCAGCACTTTCAATGGTCGATTCTCACACTGCGCTTTGATGTTCGGTCTTTCCCTTTTCGCCTGACCTTCATCTAAATCTAAAAACACTAAACAGAAGGACAGGATTATGGGAGATGATGCTGAGAATGCTCTGCCGACCTCGACCTCGCGTCCTCCTTTGGCTCGTTTTTGAGCCTTTCCTCTCTCTCTCTCTCTCTTATAACATTCATTTTAAATGAGTATTTTTCTGCCTCTTCCCTGTGACCACAGACAAAAGAGAGCAAAGGAGAAGGCTGAACAAAGAGAATTCAATAACAGATTCTTCCAGGTTACGTAAATTTTTCATTACTTCTCCATCGTGATCACCAAAGTCATGAAAAGTCAGACATGCCCGCAGTGCTCGATGTTCAACAGGTGACCTTGGACATGTGCACATTTAATAGGTTTCTTCATCCAAAAGCTTCATCCAAGAAAGGGAATTTGAGCTGCCTTAATAGTATTTTTGAAACTGACCAACAACAGTCACAAGAATGTTATTGGCTGTCGGGCGGACTCACCAGTCAGTAAGCACTATGATGTACACACAAAGTGAATTTAGGCAGAGAAACTACTCTTGAGGACGACACCGTGGGTCATCTTCTTCGTGTCTCTGACATGTTGCAGTCGTCAGTTACTTCCATTCCTGGACGTATGTGGCAAAAGTGACTGCAGAGACTTTGAACGTGATGTGCACAAATGAACTGTTCATCATTGGACAAATGAGCCAGTGCCTTTGACTTGTACAGCAGTAGACTGAGGTGGAATGGAAATCCAATCTAAGAGTGTTGACCAATTTTGTGATCTAGGGTAGTGACACGCAGCGCTCTAGTCTTGACCAGAGAAGTGGTGTTATTGTTTCTTTCGTTAAGTGGCTCGAATGGCAAAACACAGAAAAAATGTAAAAGATCGTGACAAAAGCTCTATTTTTTTAAGCAAAAAGTAAGACCAACCGTCAAGTTCTCAGCCAAGACATTTTCTGGAGCTCCAATGACGAATGAGGACCGGAATGAGATCAATAAGGATGTTTGGATGCGGTCTGCTTGACCCAAGTATGCTAAGCAATGGGGGTGGGTTGGTAGCCACAGGATGGACTAAGGCAATTTCTGTTGTTGGAGATGTTGTAGTTCAGGTGCCTGACAAATCTCAGTATGAAAAGTGGTAGAAGACAATGCGCCGTAAGAATGGCTGGTGACCATAGACATGGCAACTCATGTTCAAGTCACAAAACTTGTCCCATGAGGACGGAAATGAGAAATGAGCTGACTGATACGAGCTAGACTGACGTTCCCTGCAGACTTTTTCTCACTTGCAGTGAGTGTTTTGAGTAGCACTCATTATTCCAACAACAACACAGTTGAGTTCAACTAACACAACCAGCGCAGGATTCCTGCTACATAGAGACTTTCTTCTATTTTGATACAGCACTAACATTGCCTTCATTCAGGTCTGTGGTGTAAACTATATGCCAAACAAATCATATATACTTACATGCACACTAGACCTACTTTCAAGAGGGATTCCAGTGACACGGCACAGTGGCATAGATAAGTGTTTTACTTCGTGAGGGTGAGTGACTTGAACTCTTCCAGAAGGGGCCCAATCTGTTCGATGGTGTCAATGCAGGTCGCATCAGCGAAAGTTCCTGCCGTGCCGCCCAGCTCCTCAGGCAGTGCAAATCTGTCAACATGATTGTGCAGGCTGGCCAGGTCAGAGTGGAAGAGGATGCCATCAATGAGCTCCTTTGCCATAAAAGGCTTCACCATATTAAATGCCAGGTAGAAGAAGGTAGGGGCATTGACGACATGAGCGGAGCGAAACCATAGGGGAAAGCAATCCTAGAGAGAAATGAATTTGTACACAACATCACCAAGAGCGTCTGAGAAGATATGAGGATGCCCTTCACGAGCAACAGGAACATTTGGGAACTTTTTACCTGGATAAACCTGGCACTGTTCTTGGCATCCTCAAAGGTGAAGTTCCAGAGCTGCTTCCAACCAAAGTTAGAAGCATCGGCCACACAGGTGACTCCAGCCACTTGTGTCTTGGGCTCCAGGGCCATCATCTCTGACATCATGTAGCCCAGGGCAAAGCACTCACCAAAGGAGAATCTGTTGGGATCCCAAAAGCCAGGACGGCAGACGAAGACACGCCTGCCATGTCTGTCTCGTCTAGGCATCACAGTTAGGAGCATCTGACTATAGACATTCCGTGCCAGCTCGCTACGGGCGTACCTATAGTACTGCGGGCAGTCTGTCATCAACTGCATGTACTTGTTGAGGACATTCAGGGCTCCTGGAATGGTGAAGCCACCTGCCACACAAGGAGGGGAGACCTCTCAAGCAACAAGAGCCAGGGAAAAAAAAGGACCCTCACCCGCTCTGAGCATCTTCAGGCAGAAAGACCTGCTGGATGTGACCCTGATGCTTCTCTCCTCAAGTGCCTCCTGGAGCTCTTCCACCAGGTTCTCCCTTCTCTCTCTGGTCTCCCCAAAGATCTTTCTTGCCAGGTCAAGATAGTCATCATTGAACTGTTCATCATCAGGCTCCTCCACTGGAGCAGTCATGAAGGGCTCCACAGTCTCCTCGGAGCAGGAGGGCAGGCTCCCATACCCGACCGATGTGGCCGGCATGAATTCAGTGTGGTGAAGTTGACTGTGGTAAGAGATTTTGTTTGAGGGTGCCAAGATTGGCACTCTGAAAAGCTCGTAGGAGAGTAAAATTTGATGCTCACCGTGTCTTATGGTGACATTTGGGAGTGTTGGCAGGCTTGGGGACCTCGGCGCTGGTGTTTCTCCACTCACATGGAATGGGTGCGTGTGGTGGAGTCCAAGGTTGAGTCAGTGGTGAGCAGCTGTTTGTGTGTGTTAAAAGCCATCGATCAGCTGCAGGACAGCAGCCGCTGCTGGCTGCACAGCGTGAGTCGTGAAAAAAATGTCTGCTACAGACATGGTGAAGGGTGTCAAACGGTGATGGATTTGGTCAGGGGCTTGAGGGAAGACAATTGTCATATCTTGGAGGTGGGAAAAGTGGGAGTTGTCAAAGACTTTCAGTTTGCTCACGCAGTTGATGGCATTTATGAAGAACAAGAGCTACTTTTTTTAGGCGCCTGCGAACTCTAAGCTCAGACTTCAGCGGTGTCTTCGAGGTGTTGAGTTGATTCGAACTCTCGTTGTTTCTCGATTCGATTTGCAAAAAGGCAGCTTGAACTCATCCCTAGAGCTCTGAACTCACACGGGCTCTGAAAACAAATCTCTGAAGTTTTCTTTACCTTACACGCAGCGCCGTGGTGCGGGTTTCAGTGCAGTTGTGCTTAACGCAGTAACTATTTAATGACTAATTACACAATTAACTCATTCCATCACACGGTAGCTGCGCTGCTTGCGACGCGGCAAGTCTAGTTGCGTCAGTGGTCTAAGGAAAACGGCGCTACAGAAGGAGGTCAATTTTTCCACTGAGGGCATCACGAACTGCTGAAAAACATTGATAAAGGAGCGTGGAGAAGAGGACTAGAAATATCTTGAGCCGGAGACCGGTCGAGCCGGTCTTTGAACCGAGTTTAAGCCGGCTCGAGCTTCAATCTAAGCTCCAAAAAATATCCTTGAAAGAAGATCAAAAATATTGATTTGATATAATATGAGAAAGTTAACAGAGCTTTAAAAAGAAAGTTAGAACAGCTAGAAAGGAACGTTGGAAAAGCTTAAAAGGGATGCTGAAAAGCCTAAACATAACGTTAAAAACTTTTAAAAGATTGCTGAAGGACTTGAGAAAAAGTCAGATAAAAAAGTTTCACGTTTCGCAATTATGCAGCTTGACTCGACGAAATCTTGATCCACCTCTAACCTGAAGCCGAGAGGGCATGAGCTCAGGATTGCCAGGTCGGCCTTTTCAAAGCCAGCTTTGGCGAAGTTGGCATTCTTGGGAACTCGTTGACAGGCACTGGGTCGTGATCCAAATGTGCTGCTGCATCAAGAGCGTTCTCGGTATATCCTGACTGCAGCGTGGGTGTTTGCTTAATATACCGAACTCTATGTTTTTTAAAGTAGTTTAGCATATGTCTCTGTTCGCACTCTGGCAATGCTGCCTTGGTGCTGGTAGTGTAAACACAGAAGACGTAGGAGGAAGAGAAGAGAGAGGAGAAACTTGCGAAATCTTCCTGCAGTTCAGTGGAGTCCCTTCTCTTCCGTCGTCCTTGACTTGACTGTGACCCCTGCCAACATCTTCTTGGTTAATCTCGGCAGAGGGTTGACGTTGGAGGAGTCCTCGGTGGCCTCGCAGATGTACTCCCACGTCCCCGCTTACCCGGTGACGGACTCGCCGTCGCTGTCGTCGTCGGTGCTGTCGTCGTTCCCGGCGGAGTCGGCGCACGCAGTGGTGACGGCTGTGGTCAAGACGGTGTCGGGACAACTTGGGCTGCAGATCCAGGCTTCTGATCCGACGGTGACGTCGTCTGGCGCGTCCGCGACGGCATCGCTCAAGACTGAGGCTCAGATCAGTTGGTTCATGGAGGTCAGAAATCAAAGAAAGGATGTGACAGCAGAAATTTGCTGCAGTTGTCGATATTAATGTAAAACTAAACACTTTGAATAGTGAGAGAATTAGTAGAACAACAGCGTTTTCTGTCGCTGCATTTGAATTATTGACCCCGAAAACACTAGTTGTCAGAATTTTAGCTTTGGTTTAGGATCAATAGGGTCAGTTCTTGGCCTTTAAGGCCAAGATAGAGAGACTTCTGTGCTGAATACACACAGGAGTCTAAGAAAAATTCTCGTAGGTCGTGTGTCACGGCCTCAGCCTTCCCTTGTCAGAGCATGAGACCATCAAGGACTGCGTCAACATCTATTGCGAATGGCTGTCAGCGCTCCTGCCCTCGCCCAAGTCGTGCGTGCCCCAGCCTATCTTGGATGAGCCCAACAGGTACTGCAGGAAGATCATCGGCCACCTGTACCATCTGTTCGTCCCCAGGAAGGGCGAAGGTGAGCAAAATTGTGCACGTTCAAGCATTTTTTCGTTAAAAAAGAAAATATAAAAGTCAAAGGCACTTTTCCAACGTTATACAGAGGAGAAATTGCTAAGCAGCCAGACTGACAAGTCCGGGAAGCAGAAGCACGCAGGTGACAAGAAAACCTCACATTATCAGCATTATCGAGGATTTAACAAAAGTCTTTTCACCATCTCTTGTTGCCTTCTACTTCCCTTGGCACTTTTTTTTTGTTTCTGGGTCACCACAGCTTTTTCCATCACGATTGACTGATATCGTGTGAGTCAAAAAGTGAGCGAAGGGGTCGTGTCGACGATTGTTTTGACTCATACGATGCATTATTCGATCGTGCTCACAGCGCTAACTAAATCTTTTGTGCAAAGTCTTGTCCAAGCCCTGATCTGTCTCTCTTTTCCACTGCAGCCAAGACCTTCCTCTACATGGATCTGGGTAACTCTTTTCACCTTGCACAGCTTTTCTGCATGAGTATGTAGTATAACCGACTGTCTGGAACATAGCTGTAGATCGTGCTCAAGGGTGAACAGTTGCTTCTAAGCTAGTGCGATATTTCACAAAAATATTGATATCGACTCTTGATGGTGTCCAATATTCACTTGATCTCAATTTTTCAATTTTTATGGAAGTACTTTTCTGAGGTGACAGACCCATGGGGCAGAAAATCTTTCTGACTGGACTGGAAGAGTACAAAAATGATACACTCTTCAAAAGGGGAGCCGCAAAATCGCGGACACTCCTCACTCAACCTAACCTATGCCAACTGTTGGGTTGGATTAGGTCAGTTTAGGGTCAGAGAGAAAAATGAAGGAAGTATCAATATTGTCTGGCTATTTTTGAAGTCACTAAGCATTGACGCGATAATAGGAAATGATTCGATATCGATGTTTTCGCACGGGCTTAGTTACTTCCTAGGGTTGGCGCTCAGCTTGAATAATAGAGCTTCTGGATTCCATTAATTTCTTCTAGGTCTTTTTTAGTTAAGATTGTTGTTTTTTGCCAAACTTGATTTTTCATGGTTGTCAGGGTGCGACTTTTTTGACTTCAGTCGACCAACCTTTGACGTGGCACACGCAAGAGTCCATGATATTTGGATGAACTGTAATAAGAGGAATCTGCCAAAGTTGGGCATGTTGTACTTTTCGACAAAGTGACGAAATTGTGGCCCCCGCAACTGACTGAAGCTGAATAATAAGTCCCACCCTGTGAGCTGCCCCTTCTGTTTGTCCTCGGAAGCTTTGGTTTCTCTGACGGAAACAGAAACCTCCACTCCCAAAAGCACTACTGAGCCTGACTCGTTTGCTTTTTCTTATCTTTTCGCCATGCAGCCCAAGAGACGATCCATAAGCAAGCTGTTCTGTGTCACCGAGTGCTCAGACGCATCCAGGACGTGGTCCAGCAGTCAGCCAACATCGAGCGAGAGACTTGGGAGGCCTTGCTAGCATTTCTCCTGGCCATCAACGACGCTCTCTTGGCGCCACCAGCCATCAAAGGTGCGTGGGTGGGCTGGAAGGGGACCTTGGCCACTTGGCTTCCTTCACGATGCTCTATGCTGCGGTTTCTGTACTTGAGGCAGAAGGTCTTGTTGACTGACTTCGAAACATGGTTTTCTCTTGTTCTCTGCCAGACGACGTTGGCGATCAGCTATGCGAGCGGGTGCTGGGCGTGCTGTACGAGATCTGGCTGGTGTCGTGCGTCAAGTGCTTTCCGTCACCCCCGCTGTGGAAGACTTTCCGCCAGATGTGCATGAACTGGCGTCACCGGACCGGCCTGGTGGACCAGTGGAACAGGGTCAACATCGCGCTCACCGACAGACTCCTGCGCTTCATGTACGGTCCAGAATTCCCCAGGATGAAGATACGTGAGTATGGAAAGAACTGGGGCCTCGTAGCTGTCTCCAGCATGTTGGAGAAGTGAGCTGACGGCCTCAGTCCGGAAGTCCGGGCACTTCTGCTAACGACGACGTCCGATTTAGCCGACGAAGACCTGAACCTGGTGCCTGCTGATATGTCTGACGATTGCGTCGCCCAGACGTGGTTCCGACTGCTGCACTCCCTGGGCAACCCGGTGGATTTATCGAGGCCGGCCGTCGTGTCGCAGACTCAGCACTTCTACCAGGTGAGGGTGATGTTGCTGAGGAGAGCGAACACGACCTCCGAGCTCAATTGTTTTTCAATATCGAAACGTCTCTACTTCAGTTCGCCATTGTGGCTGAAAATGTCGTGGACCCCACGCATCACCCCTGTCTGGCGGCTCTGCCGGGGATCTTCCTCAAGGCTATGAAGGGCGTCAGCGCTATGGTCGACGCTCATCTCGGTGAGTGAGGACGTGACTAATGCTTTGTCGGTAAAATCACTGTTTCAAGTCGAAGTCGGCGCGTTCAGTCGTCCCTTACAGACAACTTGACTGTTTTGCCCGAAGTTGGTCAGGCTGTAAAGTCTGCCTATGAGTCCTGACTCAAGGAGACCAAATGTTATTAACTGAGAGTTATTCTAGGAAGTCTGGCGTAAAACACTGAGGTCATGGTTAGTGACTTCACTTACGTCAATATGACCATTTTCGACCCTTCTGATTGACGTGATCATGTCTGCCAGAATGGGTCAAGAAAACAAAGAGTGGCTATTCCACCTGTCCTATTTTTGTACCTGTCCTTCACTTAGACGAAGCAAGCAATTCTCTATTGCGTGACGACAACACTAGGACAGAGTTGTGGACGTGACTGAGACACTATTTTTGGTGACACCAAATGCTCTTTATCGTCTTCAAGTGAGGGGACCTGAACATAGGACTAAGCTTGGCCACTGGGAGTTATCTCCATTACCATTATTAACTGCTATGGTTCGTGGAAAGCCTTCCTACCTGAATGACTACAGGGTGTCCAAAACCGCCGCTTGTCCCTAAAAAATGACTGCAATCGCTTCTTTGGTGCGCCCTGTGCAAAGGTGACGTCATCTTTAATGAACTGCAGTCAAATCTTCCATATAAGAATATCCTTCGTGTGATAAGCGTATTTTTGAAAGTTTTGCTGTTGACTATTGTCATTTAGCTTATGCCGTGTTAACTTGGCTCATGTCACACTCTTGATGAGTCTCACACATACGAAGCATTTCTTGCTGGCCGAATAATGTCAGGTAAACGAGCACACGATTACTATGATAACGTGATATTTCACGCGAACTCACGTCATTCGGTCAAGTTCATAGGTATCTCTCACGCTCGTATTTCATTGCCTCAAGATAAATCTAACCTCCACTACCAATATGAATGAGCTCCATCCCTCGGCCAGGGGAGCTTCTGACCTTGCTCTTTTCTGTCGGGTGAAGGAGCCTCAACGGGTGAAGCAGCCTCAACGGGTGAAGCAGCCTCAGCGGGTGAAGCAGCCTCAACCTGCACTCGTTCACAACCTCGGACATAGATTCCCTGAGGACGTTAGCCCAAGTGCTCGGGCAGAAGCTCCCCTTGCCTTGGCAATAGTGCTCGCTTATATTGGCCATGAATAACAGACAACATGCCAGATTTGACTGCATTGTAATGCTGAATTTTTGAACACCACATAACCTTTCGGACACCTTTTACTGAGAGAGCTAAAAAAAATGTCACCCATGACAAGAAGTTCTGATACTTGCGCGCCAACGCACATATATAGTGTGACACCGTTCCTATGGGACATTTTTTGTGACTCAGACTGTAGCATAAGGCTAAGCAGAGCGCATTTCCTGGTTGCTCAGGGATATTTACCTGTCTGGACGACAGCGGCCACGCCTCCTCATGCTTTGCGCCTCCGGACCCGCCTCCGCAGGCCCCGCCCAACAGCCCTCTCACGCCGACACCGCCGTTTCAGAGAAGGAATCTCATCCTCGGTACTCGATTCTTCCCTTGTGTTTCCTCTTGGCTCCTTTCATTGTTCTTGGGGTTTCTTTGGTTGGACTTTCTTTCCCCACTGGAACGAGAGTGGAAAAAGTCGTGTGGTTTTTAGTTCATTGTGTCATCGATCTTTGCTATGGAATTTGTGTGTTTCTAGGCAAAACACAACACTGACAGGGTGACCCAGGTCAAGTCTTGGACGACCACCAAAGTCGTGACGATGAACCCTGAATGGCTGAGCTTGGTCAACCGTGCAACGTTGCCAAAGTCCCGGTTACAATGGGATCACGCTCAACCCATACAACTTGTGCATAAGACAGTGCAGGACTGTGCAATTGTGCTCACCAACGTCCAGCAGACTTTGGTTCTCTCAGGGTTGATCACCTCAAATCATCTGTGTTTAAAGCGAACGTGTAAAAGTCATATTAGAAGTCATATAGTCAGTTCATCGTCACTGCATTGCTGGTCTTTAACACTCGACCTAAACCACCGTGTAAGAATGTGTTCTTTCCACTAATATCGTCAGAGCCGTATAGTGTCATGAATATGACCCTGAACCGGCAGTTAGCCCGGACTCGTGCAGGATCAGAACATCTGATCCGGGCCAAAGAGGGACCCAGCTGGGGCAAGTCAGTACAACTGTTGGCTGTCGGTCAGGGCAGGAATATTGGGGTGCCAGCCATAAATTTTTTGACCAATTTCTATTGCTTTGGCATATTGATGATGACGTGCATAGACTGTCCAAAGAAGTGGCAAACTGTAAAGCAATCGACAGGGGGTGAGTGAAATCAACAATTTTTTGAACTTTTTTAGCACCGGTCAAGTCAATGTGACAATGACAGTACTTTGGTTTTGTGTTCAGCACCTGGTACTGTTTACAAGAGCCTGGGTATTGCAGTGGGGTCCTAGGCATGGCACTATGCGGTATTTGTACACACGTCCCTTCATGTATAGTGCCGACCAAAAAGTGAGCACGCCTCTAGTAGAAAGAGCAAAAAAGGTCATTTTCCGGCCGATTTTGAAAAAAAAAATGCTACCAAGGGGGGCCTCTTCACCCTTCCGCCCTTCTTGGGGAGTGTGTGTGCCAAGCCAAATCTATTGGCGTCGTTGGAAGGCTTGAAGCCTTGGCAGTCAAACTTATTTTATTAACTTTGAACGAAAATGAATACTGAGGCAGCTTTGGCCATTTTGTCCATCCATTTTTGTGTTCTGCTCTAATGTGAACTGATTGTAACTTCCTTAATACCATAGCCACACTTAGCAGTTTGCCAGTAGAATCATTTTTGGACGATATTGAATGTCACTCACTGGCTGCTGTAGTGATTTAATATAACTAGGGCATAGCTCGCTTCAGCACCATAAGGGACTTTTTTAATATTGCAGCTGCCCAAAATATACTTACATCGTTGGAAAGCAGTTTGGTATCAGGAGAGGTGGAAGGGAGCAGAGAGCCCCCCTTTGTGGCCAAAGAATTGCAAATTGAGTACTAAAACTCAGCCGGAAAATGCCATTTTTGCTCAATTTTGGCCAGTACTGTATATACAATGTCACCGTGCTTGTGGTAATAGTGGGCGCTGTGTTGAGAATTGTCAAAGTTGTTGTAGCTGGGGAAATTTAAACGAAAAGATGTGTAAACCATTGAGTGTCTGATTCAATTCAATGAACTAAACTATACTTTTGAGAAGGCAAAACTTTGTATTAAAAAGATTGGTGGTTCTGGTTTGAGACCCTCGCCCTTTTTTTATTTAGCTTTTTTCTATTTTTTTGAGGTCGTTCATACGGTGACTTCGCAGTTAATTTTTAAGTCTCAGGCTGAATTGGGGCGGATTTTTATAAGTGGAAAAGTCCGTAAACGTTGTAGCTTCGGAAATGAACGTGAAATTCCGCCCCTTTCAGCCACTTTAAAAGTTGGTAAGTGGCTGCCAGTTGGTTGAGAATAAGTGAGAGACCTCGGAATCATAGGTTAAAAGAGCAAGAAAAAAGTTGCTTAACAGCTTTCCTTTTGCCTCTAAACTTTAGAAAGAAAAAAGTGCAACCATTTCGGTTTCAAAAATGGCAACAAAGAAGAGAAACAATGTGACTTTCTGCACCCAAAGTCCTCTAAAAAAACTGTTCACCTAAAATTCCGAGATTTAGTGAAATTGAACATGTTTGGAACCCCCCGTGAATCCTTCAAGTTTCTTCTCGTTCCTAATGTTGCGGGTTTTTTCCTCCTTCATTTTTTTGCTAACTTTCCCTGCTATTTTTCCATCGTCCTCGCCTCCACCATCACCATCAGGCTTGGCTCATCCCCATCTACCTCACTTTCGTCGGACGCCTCCACTGGAGAAGACTCGCGCGGCCTCGATCGACATGACGACCTCAGAGTCGTTCTTTGCGGCCTCAGGTGTAAAATAAACTGACGTTGCTTTCGTCTAACTTTCTAAATCGTCATGTCCGTTATGTTGGTCTTTTTTTGTGTCCATATTGTGCTAAGTTTTGCTTGGGCTCGCTCGTCTGTACAAGTTCTTCCGTCGGTTTGGCTCATTTCACTTCATACTTTCAACGCTTGGACACCTTTTTTTTCTTTTGAAAGCCCCCCCTGGAACTTTCCTAGTTGACACGGTAAGCTTTGAGTTCCATGGGGGGAGCAGAGTTGCCATCCAGTAGCTTCATGGCCTTGTCATGAGTGGAACCCCCACTCCATGTCTTTAATTTGTGCGTGGCTTCTAAAACTTCGTGTTTTTTTTCTCTCCTTCTTCACACCCCTTTGAAAATTCATTCCAGAAAATTGATTTCAGAGCGGATGTTTGAGTGCATTGGCGATTTATTTTGGCAAATCTCGGCTTCGGAAAGTTAAAACTTTTTCGGACTTTTCCAAAGTTGAGCAACAAGATCACCCATTTTTTATTCAAATGTCGAAGTTCTTAACTTCTACCTCAAAAACATCGACCTCCTGCACACCTCCAAACCTAACTGATTTGCTGAAAGTCTCCTCTTGGTTTGCACAGGTCTGCCCAAGGCCAGCCAATTCATCGGCCTGAGTCGCTCCAGCTCCCAGTCCACCAACCACCTGACGGCGTCCACGGCCTCGATCGTTTCCTCGGGGACGATCGGATCCATAGGTAAGAAACAGGAAACGTTCTCTCCACAGGGTCGGTTGAGGAGATTTAGTAAAAAGGCTCCCTTGAATCCACCCTGTAGATTGTACAATAAGGATGACAAAAATGAATCTTTCCATGACTTCTTTTTCGTCTTTGAGATCCCTCCAGTCGCCATCTTGGCTTGATCGGCGGTCGAGCTCAGATTGAGGAAAAACCCTGTGATTGATCTCGCTGATAAGATCTGACCAGAAAAAAAAGGGAGCCCTGACTAAGTTCGAAGGTTTCTTCGTTAACTTGCTGGAAAGTATTGTCTTTCAGGCCACTTGGATCGTCCTGTCCTCTCCCCTCAGCGACCTCGCTGCAACTCCATCCTGCATCTCTACGGACACTGGCTGTTTGAGGCGGCCTTCATAGGCACGGACTTGGCCGTCGACAGCCAGAGCAACGTGGCCGTGGCCTCGGTCAACAGCAAGCGGCCGACGTCGCTGTTCGTCGAGCCGAGAATAGGGTACTTATGTAGTTGCTATAAGACGTAAAGTCTTGACTAAAACTGTATTGATGCAGCTTGTCTTTCCATACTTTTCATTGAATCAGCTCGAGTTTTACACTTGGACACTTTGTTGTTGGACACCTAAAGCTGCAAGACTAATGAATGGTGTCACTCCAGAATGACGGAGTCCAACTACGCTCGCAAGGCGTCATCTTCTCAGCAAGGATCTTCCTATGAGAGCACGTTGGAGCTGCCACCGGCGCTAACTCCGGAGCGCTTCGAGTCCGGGCGGGCGGAGGCACTTGGAGCGCTGTGCAGGATCTTCTGCGCCAAGAAGACCGGGGAGGAGATCCTACCTGTCTACCTGGCCAGATTTTACTTGGCGGTGCAGCAGGGGCTGACCGTGGCGTCGGTGAGTCACGTGATGACATGATGCTGTCCACATATCACGTTAGTCCGGCAACGTTGATTATTTTCATGTCACCCTCAAGGGGTGGACAATTATTAGAGGTGGATGGATTATTGGAGGTTGGCTGATCATTTCTGAGATGCGGCGTCAAAGCCTCAAATGTGAGTGAAGATCAGCTGCAGCCATGTGTGGATTCAGATATCCCTTACACAGGGGATGGTATTCTTCTTCTAAGCAGTGGCAGGTTGTTGTAGGTGGGCCAGTCAGGTTGTGGGATTCAGGCCCGAGGACAGAAGATCCTATGGGATCTTCCCCCTCTCAATGGGGGATTTGGTTCACCTGCTGTGAAGTCGAAACTTGCACGAATGAATACCAATGGTACAGTGACAGTTATTCATCATGGTCCTCAAGTGTCACGGTGAGGGGTTCTCCTTGAAACCAGTCATTGCCCTAATGTGAATCATTTTCTTATGGACGACGTCACTGTTGCACACGTGGCCACTTGTCTTTAAATGCAATCTGTTCTTGTTCCAGGACCAGGTCGTGAGTGAGGTGTTGGCAATGATACTAGTCAACTCTTGCGACCTCATGCGTCTGGATTTGGACGGGGTGACCACTTTGACGCCTCACCTGGTCAAGGCGTTGGAGGCCGTCCTAACGGAGAGAGAGCTGAAGCTTAGGCCCACTAACGTCACCAAGACCGAGCTAAGGAGGGCCGCCATCAACATCCTTGTGTCCATGCTGGCCCTTCCGACCCATTTCAAGGTAGACACCAGCCAAGTTTATTTTCTTTTTAGGACATTCTTCGTGACTCACGCTGTAAGTCAAGGATTGCGGAGCTGCAGCTGGTATTCTTTTTTTTAGACACTACCAATCAAGTTTTTCTCTTCGTCCGTGGGAGGCAGCGACGACACCGTGACCACGACCTTCATGGGATTGAAGCCGCGCCTCGTCAACCTGCTCATCAACGCCCTTCAAGTGGAAACCGAATCGGTCAACACCCAACTGTTGCTTGGTAAGGATTGAAGGCTCCAGAATCAGATATAGCTGTATGTATTGGCACGTACAAAAGAGGAGATTGACGTGAGCTCCGCCTTTTGGTGACAGAGATTGTTGACGAATCCACCATGCATAGGGCATATGGGTGTCATCGGGGAATAAAAAGTGTTGTTGATTGTTTACGTTCAGTAGAACTGTGCAAGTGCAAATAACTTAGAAATCGTGCAAAGAATATTCCAAGTCTGTCCGATTATCCTAACTAATGCACTTGCTTGCCAGTTCTGTTACGAGTCCATTGACCCAGTTGTTGGTCATTATCAGAATGAATGACGACCCGGTCAAACTGAGAAAAGAATTGTGTGAAATGACTACAGGGTCACTGAAGTTGCACAATGCAATTTCAGTGACTCTTTAGTCTTGTGACCACGTCTTCTGTTATGTAGAAACGCTAGCGACGAGATATTTTGAAGCTCTTTAAGCACCAATGTTGTGCGATGACAAAACCAATTCAGGGGAAGTTGACCTCTTGACCATTCATTTCCCTTGTGTCATTGTCAGCTTTGTGCCTCAACCATTATTGAATGCACCTCCCTCCCCTTAGGTGGATTGATGCTGTTGGTCCAAGACACCACGATGTTCGAGGAGAGCGAGAGCCAATCAGGAGGTCAAGGACGTGGACTCTTGCCGCAAGGTGAGCAGCAAGTCTTAGCATTTCAGCTTTGTTGCATCCTTTGGTCTTTCTTTCTTTGCACGACTTTTTGTTGCTGTCTGTTACTTTTCCGCCGTTCACATAGAATCCACCTCGTTCAACTCATTGCACGGCCCAGGCAGCGCTGCTTCGTCCTCGTCCAGTGACGTCAGCCACGTGGATATGAATGCTGGTAATGAGTCCTGCCTTTTTCTGTTCGATGTAGTGTTGTCAATCAAAAGAGTGCACGCACGGCAGTTTATTTATGTTACCCTTGGTCCTTTTTGTCATTCCCCCACCCGTGGACCCTTCTATCTCGTATGCTGGTCTTTTTTTTGTGACTCACGGGGTAAATTGTGCGTATCTCTTGCATTGAGGGTAAAAATTTCTCTGTTTCAGACACTGCCCATGCTGTTCTCGTGCGAGCCACGTATTTGGTCTGCCACCGTCTCATCTCCAGCTGGAAAACCGACCTCAACACTTCCCTAGCGGCCCTGGAGCTCCTAGGAGGACTGGCCAGAATCAAGATTCCTGACCAAGGTAAACTTTTGATCAACACAGTGTAAATTTTTCCAGGCTCTGCAGGCCACGCAATTATTGACCCTACGAGACGTGTATTTTAAAACTCATACTGAGTTTCTACTCAGTACAGGGCGCTTGGGGAATTGCCTGGAATCGACCTCTTTTGTGCGCGTGAAATGGCTGTCGTGTGCTTGCTAAACACGTTCGACAAGGAGAGGCTCTGACCCACCATGCTGATATCTCTCGGTGTCATCCGCCCTGTCTGGCATTGACCTGATCTCCCCCCCCCCCCGGGGCTGTCTGTATGAACCACCTTGGGTGCCTCGTTGACTTCCTCAGGATCTTGGCACATGTGGTCTTGATTCTTGTTCAACAGGCCCGCAATTTGTTGTTTCTTACTGCCTCATACTCCCTTGTCCAAGGTTGCTATTGACACCGACGTAGTCGTCTGCCCACACCCTAGCCTGGCTCAGCCATCTATTGGATCCCTGACCGGCAGCTGGGAGACAGAATTACAGCTCTTCCTCAGCTCCACTGCTTGGACGGCTCGGCCAGGCTAAGGGTGTAGGGGGAATGACGCAAGGTGAGCATAAACAGGAGAGGAGTTTTTCGAAATCCCTACAGGGGGTGCAATTCAAGCATTTATGGCTTTTAACTGCATTGATCTACAGAAATGGCTCTCACTTCTTACAAAAGCTAAGACTGTTCTGTACAACCAAACTTTTATGTGCTTTTAATCTGGGTACACTTAAATCTTTACAATATTAACATTTCCGAAGTGCATCCATATACGGATCTTGTGAAACGGCCTACCTGTTCATGCTTACCTTGCGCCATTGTTTGACGCTGGCTGGGACCAAAACTAGCGTACACTTTTAGCTCATGTTGGTGTCTGAAACATATTTAAATTTCATTTGACTGTGACGTCTCAGTCAGTTTGAATTTGATTTCTCGTATGACGACATTACACGCCGTAAGTGGAAGGAACTTTTCATGCGCATTGTGTCCTTTCCTCCTTCAGACCCTATGGAGAGCAAACGCGCGGTGAAGTGGGTGTGTGACTACATTGTAACTCAGTGCTCCCGTCCACCGCCGGCGCACTCCAAGGACCTGCACAGCTCCATCGTAGCAGCGTTCACGTGCCTCAAGATCTGGTTGCTGAACCACTCATACCTGCTCAAGGTTGAAATGTGCCTCAGCAGTCTGGATGCACCGATGACAATGAATGCTTTTTTTTCTTAGGACAAGGAGTGCGTGTCCACCGTGATGGAGGTGGTGGAGCAGGGTGTGTCTGGCTCCAAGTCCAGGCCCCGCACCTCAGATGAGCCCATCTTCAAGGAGGAGAAAACTCTGGCGCCAGCATCGAGAAGAGTCCGGGAGGCAGCGGAAGCGCTGCTTTCCTGCATCATGGAGCAAGTAAGAATGTCTAATATGGTGTTGGGACACCCTGTTCACAGCGACTCTGGACCTGCGGATCCAGCTTTTCTTGGACTGTGCTGTTCAAGCTCACTCTGTTGGAAATACCATAAGTTGGTCTATCAAGTCCGCTCATAAAGGTTGCATTTATTTGGTGGAATCTGGAGTAAACCTGGAGGAAGAAACGTTATGTGCTACCTTTTTTTCAACAAAAAAACCCACGCTTTTTGAAATTTACTTTATGGACACACACACCTCATTTACCCCCTCCCCGGGGAAAAAGTAATTCTGTTTGAGGGGAAATCTAGCAGATAATTGTACTGTGCTTCTTTGCATTAGGTTGGTTACTTTCCCTCTTCAGTGGGCGCTGAGTCTCTCTCCACCCTGCTGGACGAGTCCTCCTTGCTCCAGCACTGTCATGCGCTGCAGGGCGAGATCCTGCCCATGTCTGAGGCGGTGCAGTCCTTCAGGTAAGGTTGGGTGGGCGCCTCCACCAGGCTCCAGTAGCTAAAAAAAAAATCCTGCTCCTTCTGACCTCGAAAACATCACATAGGTACTTCGTGATTGACAACACGACGATCGCTGCGGTCCTGGAGGAGCCGCTGGGAAATGAGCAGGAGCCTCAGCCGACGGTGAGGATATAGGGCTTGTTCCAGGAAAACTTTTCTTACATTTATCCGAGTTTGGCGCATTTCTAGAAAGATCATTTTACGTATAAGTACGATAACTGTGTCTTAACAAGTCACCGTCATTGGCAGTCTTCAGTACTGTCTGTACCATCTTCCCCACTTGAACACATGCCTCAACCCTCAGGTGACCGTGTTGCTCCGCACGAGTAGCAGCCGGTCCGCGTGGACCCTGGAGCTCCGCCAGCTGCCCCGACACAAATCCGGCCTCAAGATGGCCGCCATCGACCCAGGTCGTCCGTTGCCCCTGGGCGAAACCGGACCCAGGGCCGTGGGGCAGCCCAAGTTCTTCCCCGAGTCTATCGACCGGATCCCCCTTTGCAAGGCGTAAGTGGTGTCGTGTGAGTGAGAAAGATGTGGTCTCGTGATTCAAACAGCATTGTGCCATTTGCAAGCAGGATACCCAAGTGTAAAATGTAAGTTTTTCTGTTTTGGAGACTGATTGTTTTTTTACTGTTTGGATGTCTCGCCAGAGTCGTCTCACTTTGCTCACATGTGCTCTTTTCTAAGTGATGCACGTTTAAGCACCTACTGTATGAAGCAAAACAAAAATGTCTTCACAGCTCTTGTACCCTGTCCTGCGTTCTTCTGACACCCACGTGTTGCCCCTTCCGTTCCTTGTGGCACCCCTGCTTCCACCGACCCCCAACAGCAAATGAGTCATTTCACTCACACAATTGAATTCCTCAAGTACCAGGGATGTGCTGCAAAATGAAGGACCAAATTGGCAGTACAAGGACTTTCTTCTGTTTGCAAGTTTGAAAAAGCCACGTCTTGAGACAGGAGACTTAGTTCAGATGGTGACCACAGATCTTGACCAAGAGAAAGGTGAGATCATACAGCAGTCATGCAGTGCGGTTGCGGACTCAGCCTCAAGACCGCTGGACATTCACCAAAGTACAATCCCACCTTCCTTAAAGAAGCCAGCAGTGAGGTAGGTGAAGCATCAGAAAGCCCCACTGAGCATTGAAGAGCGACCGGAGGCGCACAAACAGTGACTGTCAACTTTGTGACACGAGCTTGCAAACATTTTCCACTCATCTGATCTCACATGATCAATCTGACTTCTTACGTGCAGGTCATTGTATTCTGGGCAATGCTGCATTTTGCACTTAGAAGTGTGGAGATGTCATGGATCATGTAAAGTGTGCTGGGTCAGGAAAAAATCCTGAGTTTTTATGTGGTATGTTGGACGTATGAAAGGAGGAATTGGTGCACGTTTGACAGCGGAGACCAGAGCTATGCCAGGTGTTGAATACTCCTCCCGCCCGATAATAAGTGCCCACTTGCTGTATTTCATACATTTTTTTTTACTTTTATATCATTTCACCATTGTCCAGGGCTTTTTCCTAACTAGAACTATCACTAGCTATATTCCCCATTCCCCATTGGCAAGACATTGCTCACCTCACCTCCTTATTCATGACACATTTCCTGGTTGAAATATCTAACTGCTTAGCAACTTCAGTCGGGGCTTCACGCCACAGTTTTGCATCTCCGGATTTGGAGAGCAGCTCATAAGACACAGTCGTGGTCATTTGACATTTTCATGAAATGACAGAAGACAACAATTTATCCTTGATTTTTTCTCACCTTTGGAGCTCTGTGCTTTGACATATGTAGGTGATGCTATACCGGGTGCGCGGAAATACCTTGTGCATAAAGAAGTACGTTGGAAAAAGGTGACATGGGGTTGTTCATGGTGAAGTTTGATATGGGACTATTTAATAACTTTTGAAGCTCTGTATTTTATCTACATTATTTCTCAAAAGCACCGCCCTGGGCCTTGATGGCGGCCTCCACCCTCTTCCTAAAGACTGAGCAG
>JAAUXU010078345.1_pt1 | contig 64311 bp, 59 predicted proteins | sample 7278151 | NCBI WGS metagenome assembly JAAUXU01 (sample SAMN14350113, study PRJNA611818) | marine sediment metagenome | isolation source: surface marine sediment (1.8m) | place: French Polynesia: Moorea | collected 2018-08
AACATGGGACTGGCAGCAATTTCAAACCTGCTACAATAGTCAGGTGACTTGCTACATCATCCGATGAATTTAATGGAGCAGAAACTCCGGAACAGGCATTTTCGCTACATTTGGCGGTTTGCCATATCACTTGATACTGCACTAGCGAGTAATGTATGTGACTGCATTAACATGGTTCTGCCGAATACAACAAAGGAGCACTCACACTCGCCCGCACTTGTCATTACCTTACTTTGTTTTGTAAATCTGGTCGGGTTGAGCACATGCGAGCTGGGCTGGCCCATGAGCTGGATCTAGCCCGTACTGCATTAACCCACATATCAGCATGACGTATACAAAAAAGTTCTGAAGATATACGGCAAGGCACAAAAGAATGGAGGAAAGCCTCCTGCTGGTTGGTGTTTTTTGATGGCTTTATCATGTTCAAGTTCGTGATCATGACAAATTTTAATTCTTCAATGGAACTGAAATGACCGCATTATTTCTCTCAATGCTGAGAATGATAATGGCTGCAGGTCTACAGGAAGTGCGAGCTCCATGAAACGGGGGTCGAGCCTGCTGGCTCATGCTCGGCCCGCGCGCAGGCCTACAACTCGCTGACATCATTTCTGCCGTGTCCAATGGTCAACCTTGCTCCCCAACATCATGTTAAGCCTGTCCGATTGGGACAAGCCGCCGCCGTAGCCGCCGCTACGTTCCCCAAGAACGAGTGCAAGCTGATCGTTGGCAGTGTAGCCGGTTGGTGCAGCTCCGACTAATCCGTGGTGGATGGAGCCACTGCAGCGGACTACAAGTACGTGTTCGGCATCATCGGGGTCAATCCCGCGGTTTTTTTTCTTCAGTTACTCGCCCGTGCTGTTTGATATCCTGTCCCTAGCCGATCCCCAGCCGAGGGAGGATCTGGCCACCAACTTGTCCACGGCGGAAGTGATCACAGATGCTATCTCGGAGATGGAGAAGGTCGACAAGCACGAGAAGCCCTTCCAGATAACGGGATGGTGCAGCTTGGACCGGGTTGTGAATGACGGGTCCTCTGAGTGCTGCGAGTGAAGATCGATGCTCAGACTGCATCATTTCATTTTTCTTGCAGTTGCAACACTTAAACATGTCTTTCGAACTATCGCGCAAACTTGACAAAAAATAGAAGTGTTTGTATTTTTGTCATTGGCACACGTCAGCTCACCGTCGCAAGCACGCTGTAGTGACGAAGAACAAGCATTGATGCATTCAGTGTCTTCAGTGTGGTCACAGTTTGCGTCTTTTGGCACAGAGCAACATCACTGGGACCAATCTCACTCATGTAACGGTGTGCGGATTGACAGAGGAGACGGGATCCGAGCGGGATTTCGAATTTGGCACAGCGTTGTAGCGCGCACCTTCACACCAAGGGTCAGCAGCGTAATACAGGTTAACTGAAGTAAAGTAGTCTGGGTGAGGATTTAAAGTTTGTTAGGTCAGGGTAGAAGTTAACCAAAGATACGTTTAGGAGAACAAAACTTTGAAAAAAAGTGATGTTTGCCCTTAGTGCCATGACTTATTTCTCCTGAGACTGTGGTGGCTGATTTTTCTCAGATTTTCAGCCTGCGTGGCCATTTTAGTTCCATAGCAATACTGCAATGTTACCAGATGCTGAAATTGTCCTCTCTGAAGATGGACGTGAAGCTGGTACGGTCAGAAACACTTTTGCCATTGGTGCCATTCTTCTATGACCCAGTCGGATTCCAGTCATTGGAATTACGTCCTCACATTGTGTTTAATTTTTCGACTCAATTGAGCTATGTAAGACCAGCACCTAGAGTTTCTACTAGCACCGTAACATTGATTAGAGTTGCCACCTGATGAAGAACTTCGGAAAGGGTGGTAAGGTTAGGTTAGGTCGGATCTAGTGAACGTAATGGGGAGGAGAGCAATTTTTGCTACTTTTTCCTGATGAAGTAGACAACACCTATCGGCGTTCTCATTCAGATTTTTGCTAAATGTCGCGTTATCCGCACACCGTTAAGCAAATGAATGACGATATCTCGTTCTTCTTTGTTTTGTCTTCCTTTATCAATTGAGCCCAAGTCTATGATCCACGAGCACGAGGAGAATAGTGAGTGGGTTACGCAGGGCGCCAAAACTTCCCTTCAAATGAAATTTCCATTCATTCCCCTGACCTCTTGCAAGTCTAGGGCTTCGAAGTTGACGGAAGCTTCGTGTTCCTCCGCCTGGTGGTTGTCAACGACAGGCACTTCACTAGCTTTCTCGCCGAAGGTCTCACAAGTGCTGTCCCTGCAGACCGTCATCACCATGCCATTCCTAAAAGATAAAGAAATATCACGGAACTGGACCTGGAAGGACGACCGGGTATTGGTGCCAGCTCAAGCATGGGCTGAAAAATGGATCCATGAAGAGGAAAACATTCTCATTCGTGTTACTGGGTAACATTCTTCGCTACCTGGCGCCCATGTTGATCTGAATGGCTTTGGACAGGGTCCCAACATTTATCCCAACGACCTCGTGCTGCACTGTGTGGATTGACAGTCAGCACTCTGGGCCAATTTTTTTCAGGGCGGGCACAAACACCAAGCCCCCGTAGAATGATATCCCAGTGCTACCTAGAATTGTTCCATGTAGGAAAAAGGCAGTATGTGTTACACATGGCCAATACCACGACATAGCATTTTCCTCAACAATCCCCTAAACTTAAAAAAGCCACGCTTCCAGGATTTCTGCGTTACAGACTGTTTTTTTTGTTGATTGTACTACAGAAAAAAGGCACTTTACCCTTTGGCACTTTCTTCATCCTCTTTTCCCTCATCCACTGCTCCGGACCGCTGATCTCTGCCGCTCTCAGCGTCACAGTGGCCTGTGGAAGCCTCGGCTGTGGGCATCGCGTAGCACCTGCCTCTCCTGGCCAACTCAATGAGGCAGTTGGCCAGGTAGTGTAGGACCTCGAAGACCGTAACGATGGAGAAGCCCATGCAGAGTCCGAGGATGCCTCCGCAGTTGGCGACGAACCAAATCACCGGGATCCGCTGGTCTCGCACAATCTTGGTCACCACGGGACGCTTCACATACACGTGGACGAGGGCGAGATTCTGGCGGGCGTAGTCGAAGGCCATGTCCAACAAGGCGGAGGACTGTAAGTCCGGGAGCGTGCAAAAACATCTCACAACGTGCCGTGAAAGGAAGAAGAGTCGTGTAAGACGCTCACTTCTGCTGTGTCGTCACACACTTGAACACTGCAAGTTGGGCACGATTGGTGACGCTCAAGTATGCATGCTGGGTCAGCAGAAGGTTCTCGTTCATCTTGTACTGAACGTCATGTACGTACGTAAAAAAAGGGATTGGAGGCATTTCTCTGGCGAGTGAAGCTTCTTCACGGAAGTGTAGGAGAAACTTTTCCGTAGTGGGAGCCTTTCCAGAAAGACATGTTTGCCATCATCAGCTTTTTTTGGCTCATATTAGATGAGTTTCTCTGCTGAAACCTACTTTGACTCCTTCTAATTGCAAGCACCAGTCATTGGGAAAAAAGGTCAAAATGCCTTATTTTTCTTACTTCCCTCCCAAAAAGGCAAACACACTCACTCTTTACTCCATAAGAGCATGGCTTTAGCTCCATGTTATGGAAATTTCCAGCCTTGAACATTTGTAGGAAGGGTCGAACAGTTCCGAACAATACCAAACCTTGAATCAAGTGATCATTTGCCATTTTTACTTGAGCCAAATTCGCAACGTGTCCCTTGAACAATTTTGCCTTTTCCATATCACGTACTTTGTACGTGAACCTCACGTGAACCTCACGTCTGAACCTCACGTCTGAACCTCATGTACAATGTTCAGATGTGAGGTTCTAAAGTAGAGGGCAACAACGGTGTCGTCAGACGAGGACAACCTCTGTTTTGTAACAAAAGGTCTTGCTGTGGAGAAACGGCTTTCTGCTTCCTCCTTTTCAACGCTCGTGTGAATGATTTTTCACGTTTGCCGGTGGTTTTTTTTAATGAATTTGGCCAAGATTTTTCTAACGTCTTTTTGTGTACAACTGTATTTTAGTATTAAAGTTGAAGAAGACATGCAAACGCGTGGTTTCCATTTCTGTTCCTCTTTCATCCTGCTTTTCCTCTGCCATTAGCTATGCCAGCCCCTGCACTGAACAAGCACTCCGTGCACAGTGCTGTGAGCAGCGTTGTTGTGGCTGAAGGTGAGGTTTTACTCTTCTATTTTCATCACATTCTATTGATTTGCTTACCATTGAAAGCAAGAAGAAGCACAAGATCTGAAAGGTCTGCTACTTTCCCCAGTATGACCTGTCTTTGTGGCTCCGCAATGTTTTTTCATACTACACTCGTATTACCTGTGTACCCTAAATATGCAGATATGTGGACTATGAGTACACTAAGCCTACTAAAAGTTTATGCTTCAGTGTCGGAAACTTTTTACAGTTACTCACTTTGTTTGACGTCAATCCCTCTGGTCCGGCGCTCTTAATGAAGTCGCAGAAGGTCTTGTTGCGGACAGCCACTGAAGAAGAGTTAAAGGTGGCCTCTATCTCCAGGATGAGAGAGCACAAGTTGGGGAACCTGCAGGGAATTCGTAAGGACTTCACATCGACAACTGCGATGACAACGGGCAACAATGACTGCTGCCAGGAGGCGAACCTGTGGTCCAGCTCCTCCTTCTTGCACTTGGCCCTGCATATGACGGTGAGCCTGGCGACGAGCGAGCAGAACTCCGGTCTCAAGGGAAATGTCTGCCTGTTGGGTAGGCGGGAGGTCGTCACCGCCACCTCGTTCTGCTGGTCCACGCACGCCGCCAAGCAGCGGTGCTTTTTCTCCACGCTAAGCAAGGGAGGGAGGGAACACAAAACTGTCTTGACTGACAAAATTTCAGCTCTTCAAGATAATTCAGCCATGTCTTTAAAAAACACACCTGCCCATCAAAAAAGTGTATGCGCAGTACATACGAATGTCTGCAGCCTTGAGTCAGGTCAAATCTCGGTCATCTTACGGTTTGACTCAATGCTGGTTTAACGCCACCCCTCAAAGCCAAGAGGAGGTGCTCAGGTTTGCCAGGTGAGTCCCCAACATCCTTATGATTGACCTACTGGGCAAGTCAACATCCATTTGTTGTGGGTGGTTCCACGATTGTCAGGAGGCTTTGGATGATTGTCACTATTACCATTGAAGTATTATTACCTTTGAAGTATCAATCGACACCACTGCTACTTTTGGCATCAACTTTCACCTATTCGTGGTCTGAGTATGGAATTTGGCGTGGAAGTCTCAGTAACTTCACCTCAGGTAAGCTAGGCCTAACCAGGCCTAAGTTGCAAGTCTGGCAACCTTCAATGATTTTCAGGAGATAGGCCTTAGCAGCGGCAAGGGCGAGTGAGCCGTAGCACACTCGCTGGCGCACACTTGGCAATTCTTGCTGTTTGGTGATTTTCTTACCCAGTTTGGTGATTTGGAAGTAAGTACCTTTCTGGCCAACCGAAAAGATGACCCAAACTTCTCATTCGGGTCGGATTGACACTTGGTAAGGGCTTCAATGATTCTGACAGCATGATCATCGAGATTGAGATTCTTGCCCTGAATACGTGCTATGACTAGAGATCAGTCACTCTAGCGCAAAACTCTCTGTCACTGTTGATTAAAAAAAGACTGGTGCTTTCCTACAATGTAAGATCTTCCACATCTTAAACAAGAATTACTATTTGCCCTGCGCGTGCAGATACAAAAAGTTGCTATATTACAGAGCCGCCGTGAACTTCAGTGCTGATGCAGAAAGTGGTACTCAAAACTCATAATGGTCGTCACATCCAAACAGTGACCAAATCGGTTTAGGGCTGCATAAACATGCAGTGCTTCTTACTACACGTTTTGCCACATGATTTGAGGCGTGACAGTACAGACTATTGTCACGTGTAAATGACAATATCACATAACCATTTTGGTGTTCTAAATTCAAATTCAAACGAGGTTTTTCGCAGAACCAGTCAAGGTCATTCTGACAGTTTGGTTGAGGCCTCCGGACAAACTATTTTTTATTTCAACACAAAACTTCGTGTGCTCCCCATTATTTGGCTCGAAAACAAGGATAGAAACTTTATGTCAGTCAACAGGAGATATCTGGAGCTCGTGACAGACCCTGCACATCCATCCATCTCAAGAACTGCTCTGAATGACTGGTGAATTAACACGTTGTTTTGGCAGACGTGTAGGGACTCTGGATGACAGCTTCGAATACATTGTTGGCACAGAACTAAAACTGAACATCCATCTTCCTCACCTGAATTGTTCACAATCATGGCTTTACCAGACTAGCAATCCAAACAGAGCAGTTTCTTATGTTTATCACATATGCACGGTACATACAGTTACTGTGTCAACCCCTACCCATCAACGACGGAGGTGATCTCGCTGAACTCCCCGATCCTCTCGAGGACCCTGTTCATGCAGAGGAGTGTCTTGCCGCGACAGAAGTCGTTGTGGTCCTGCAGGCCTGCCCAATGGAAGTAGGGCGTGCACCTATCGACAATGCGAATTTTTTTTCTCATGTTTAACTGTCCTTTAGTTGATACCTCATAATAACTAAGTGAGCACAAGTGGTATAGACATGAACATTGTGTCCGGAAAGTCCAGGAACCCACACTTTTCCAGTCAGTGTTCGGGAATAAAGTGATTTTTAAGAAAAACTCCCTGTTGGACAAAAGTCTGCAGATAGCTCAAGTCCTGTTGTAGTGTTTCATTTGATGACAACCTCTGACTTCCTCAACTAGACACTTAGTAATGGAAGGTAACTTCTTTTTAGCATCTACTTTGGCATCCCATTGTCAAAAAACCACAGGTTCTTCTGTAACTTCACAGCTGATGCAAGAATGCATGAGGAAGACCTTTCACCTGTCTGATTAAAGGATCGTGTGATGGACTCACGAGTCAGTACCACTCTTGGGAACCACCATAGTCATTTGTAAATATATCTAATGCCACAGAAGTCTGTCACTAACTCTCAATTGCAGATACCTGAGAGATGCCAACTGGCAGCTCTGCAGCCATCACTGTTCTGAATACAAAATGGGTCATCTACTAGGGTATGTCGGGCCACAAATTCTCGGACTGGATCGAGCCTCGGGTCAGCCTAGTTTTAATTGGGCCACAGACCTCCGGCCCGTAAGTTGTGCCTTGGGTCAGATCTTTAGACACCACACAAGTGAAACACCCATAGGGGGATTTACATTCATTCAGCATACGGCACTCTCATGGAGGGACACTCACTGGAACACCAACTGATACATACCACCATGAATAGTATTAATTGCAATGGGCATCTGAGCAGAACTTAAACACTGGAAGTGTAACCTCCTTTTAAGACCTTTGAATGTATTTGAGAAGATTGGATGCTTTACATTATTTCAAGTGATCATGCAAAAAACAAGAATTTCAGAGATGCCACAATCTTGGGGATGCTGGCAGCAGCTTGCTGCACAGCTCTTGTTTGCATCAGATTGATTTTGCACCAATGAGCTGCAACAGCTTCCTGCTTTTCCCATGCTCCAGTCAGAGATAGCTATTGTTATGGGTATGCATAGGATTGACATGACTGTACACTAGTCAGCTATGACAATATGTGGTCTATGGCCAAACAATGGAAAACCCTGTTCAAACTTGTTCGGTGGATATATGACTCCAGTGGCCAATACCTTTCTGTTCATTCTGGCCACTGGAGCTCCTTTCAAGAATATTTTAATAATAATACTTTTCTAAAAATAATGGTGTCAAGCATTGCTGGGAGGCATCAAATGCACTAGTGAGGCATGTGCTATAAGCTAGTCTTTCCAGTCCGAGTTTCTATACAGCATTTCCTTTGACCTTTGAACTTTGGGCCTTGGGCCACCTCAGGCTGGTAAAATATCGAGCTGAGCCACGGACTTTCGGGCCAGGCCCGAACCCGAGCACAGCCCTATCTTCTACAGATTTTGGTCCAACAGTGTTCAGGTTGGTCTTGGACTTGGGAGTATCCTGACTCAGACCTGTATCCAAACATTTGATTGTGCAGCATGAGACAGCCGGGGTTGATCTTATCAAAGTTATTCCAGCCTGAGAGGTCAAGGACTTTCCAGCATCAAGTACTGGGTGGACAAAAGGACTCACAACTCACTCATTTTGTGTTGTACCTTTAAACCTAGACTTATATATCTTTTTTCCACCCTGTTTGTACTCGTACCACAGAGGAAATTTGCCCACCTGCAAATTTCCAGAACCTTCTCATATGCTGCCTCAAACAGACAGTTACCAATGTCATATCGGTAGAGCTCATCAGGAAGGTATCTGAAAACAATGTCATTCTCTTGTGGGCGTCTTGAATTTTGAGACTGTATTAACTATAGCTACCTCAAGGTGAGTTCACCCTCGAAATAGCATCCTCTCTCCTGCGGGGAAAACCTCTTCCTGGCAGCCTCGGTCGTATCGTACAGAACAGGGGTCACAGCAATTTGCGACTCAAAACCAGGCGAAATGTGGAGTTCCTGAGCAAAACAAAACAAAACTACCTGTAGTAGGTATGAGCATTGAATTGGCTAAATGTACAGTTCACAAATTAGTTTCTTGAATTGCTAAAGTAACCTGACATAGCCGATTGACCTTCTAGTTGAACAGTTAATGATACACCGGGTGCAACAAAAAAAACTCGGACACTGCTTCAGCACTGTTTTACTCAAATTTGGCAATTTTTTTCCTACTTTTTATTTCACTCTGGCAAAGTAGGCAATATCAGCTGTTTGTAAAGAAAAAATCAGATTGATGCCTTATGCCACTTCTGAGAAAATGGCAAAAGAGCAAGACATGTGACTATAGATTTGTGCGCATCTCAATGCCTGCAAAATGCCATTGGCCATCTCGACAAAGCTGAAGGTTATGAGGTTGACTGTCTACCTTGTCAAGGCCTCGGACATGGTCAAGTGCAAGCCCGGGAGTGGCCGCAAGGCCAAATTGAACCCCAATGACATCAAGACGAAGTTCAAAGCCACTCCACTAAAGTCAACTTGCAGCCATGCCAACGACCTCAATGTCAGTGAGGCCACCATCTGCTGTAACATCAAGAAGGTCAATGGCAAGAGCTTGGTGAGGGTGGAGAGGCCGTTGCTCACCAAACGGATAAAAGAAACACATCTCCAACATTGTCAAGCTCTGCTGAGCAACTTGAAAGGTGTGGCACCAAATTGCATCATCATCTCAGATGAGATGTGGACAGTTGACCCTGTCAGGAACCACAGGAATGACTGCTACCTATCCTTTGACGGCAAGATTGATGAGAGCATGAGGACCTTGACCATGACACAGCACCTGGTGAGCATCATGTCCCTCAACTTTGTGGCTTCAAATGGCATTGTGGCACCACTCATCTGGTTCCCAACAGGCTTTAGGCTCACCACGAATGACTACGTGAGGGTCCTGACCAATGAGTGAGGACCATAGGTGAGGAGGAACTTCCCAGATGGCAACATTGTGCTGCAGCAGGATGGTGCACCAGCCCACACATCGAAGAAGACTCATGTGTTCCTGAGGTCACACATGGACTTCTGGGCCAAGGACATGTGGCCACCTTATTCGACAGACACAAACCCACTGGACTTTGCATTTTGGCCACACATTGAGGCCAAGGCCTGTTACAAGCGGCACACAAATGTGGAAGCCCTCAAGGTTGTCATCAACCAGCAATGGGAGGCTGTGGACATGGACTACATCAAAAAGTCATATGAGGCCTTCAGGAGGTGCCTGTAGAGCATTGTGAATGCCAACAGCAGCTATATTGAGTGATTTGACGCATGTATATGTTTCATACTTTTACTACTAGAGCATGTATAGCCTTGAACCTGAGGCTGCCAAACTAGATCTTGATGAAGTTCACTTAGCAAAGTGTCCGAGATTTTTGTCGCACCTGGTAAGTTGATGCCAGATTTTTGCTTCACGGTCGAGGTTTTTCTCAAGGGACCTGGATTTCAAAGAATCAATTTACTGCATTATCAGTTGGAAAAGTAATATATCTATCAGGGATGTATGGTTGGCCATCTGTTATTTTTGTTTAGCCCGTGAACTAACTGTTTAACTGTGTTAATGGGGCTTAGTTTTGGGTTGCTGCAGAGGGTGAGGTAAGTGACCTCTTTGGAGTGATACAAATGCAGGGAGTGGGTGAATGATAGAATAGGAGCCGCCATTGTAAACAGAATAAGTTCCATTGCTGCCTAACCTAAGTTAAGCATGCATGTATGTACCGCACAGCAGTGGAGTGTTCCGTGGCATCTTTTTTCATGTGGTCTCACTTAAGCTGATACAAGCAAAACAAAAAACTAGTTACATCAGAATATACAGAGTGCGTGAGCCAAATCTGCCACTCAAAGCAAAGGGCTCTAGACCAGAGCTGCATGAAGCAAAACAACTGTAATAATTATCAAACAGGTTGTTTAGACTTAACACAACATTTTTATTCAATATGGCCACCCTCAGCTGCAATGACACGCTCAAGACAGCCTCTAAATGCTACACATGCTCTCTCAACTTGCACAAGGTTGAGATTCTTGCACTCTTCGATCACAGCAGCCTGCAAGCTCGCCACAGAGCTGTGGGATGTGTTGCAAGCCTTGACTTCCAGCACTCCCTACAGGAAATAATTACAAGGATTTTGGTCGAGGGAACTGGGAGGCCAGGTTTTCTTGTCCCAGAAGTCAGAAAAATTATCCTCCAGCCAAGTTTGTGTTGTCTTGGATGTGTGGGCAGGAGTGCCATCTTGTCAAAAAACAAAGGGACACCCTGCAACCACATTCTCCATACAGGGCTTCACCTATGCCTCTAGCAGCTTCAAGTACTCCTCCATGTTGAACCTGGTGCCCTGCTCAAAGAACCAAGCCATGGCAGTGCTGCTCATGATGCCAAAGCACATGGTGGAGGCAGGGTTCTTGCTCCAGTAGACGAAGGGAACTTCTTCAGGGTTGCCCACAAGTCATCTGTCATTGTGCCTGTTGGTCTTGTGATCCACCTTGAAGAGTTTTTCATCTGTGAAGAGACAAATTTGGCCAGCTGGACTGTTCTTGAGCTTTGCCAGGAGGTGCTTGGACATAGTCAGCCTTTTCTCCTTCAGTGAGTCTGTCAAGAGATGCCTCACTCTTAGAACATATGACTTATAACCAATGTCATCCTTCACAGCCCTCTGATCATGGCCTTACTCACTCCTCTCTCTCCCTGACAAGGCTCCGCATGGATGTGCAGGGGCTGTTGTCAATGGCATCCTTCAGCTCAGCCACGAAGTTGTCACGCCTCACTTTGTTGGCTGGAGGAGTCCCACAAGGGCTTCTGGTATTGGAACCTGTCACCTAGAAGCGCTTGATGACATCCAGGACAGTTGTATGGGGGTATTTTGTCACCCTCACAATGTCCGGAATGTTGTTCCCTGCATGGTGCAATTCAAGGATGGTCCGGCATCTCACCTCCTCCATTGTTTCTTTTTGCAGCAAACACAACGACACTTGAGCTGAAGGCGGCCAAGAGTTCCCACTAACTGCTCATGAAACCCCACTTAAAACAAAACATTCCAAAAGCTTTTTTAAGCAATTTTCTAAAGTGGCGGATTAGGCTGATGGACTCTGTACTTGACAGATGACTGGTGTATGTTTTCAGTTAACCATTGACCGTTTGAACGGAGAGGAACATGCCTGAAATAATCAAGACGCACACGTGATACCTACCTTGACCGACATGAGAGGTTGGTCCAGGTGATGCAGGACCGCAACCTTGAATCCCTCTGAGGCGTAGTGGTGGTATGAGTAGTCGAAGGTCTCGGTGTCGAGGAGCAGAGTGAGACCGTTAGCTTTTCCTACTTTTGCTCCAGGAACAATCGACCGAACGTAGGACGGCTCAGAAGATGAGGGCTTGCCAAACATCTTGGCTGTGAATGGTAAGAAGCTCAAACTCTGGAAGTGAAATAGAATTACGACAACCTTGACAGAGATTTTTCTCTGGGATAAAAACGACAGAAAAGTGTTCTGCAATTTCACGAAACTACGGAGTGGGAGCAAAACTCTTGGCCATGTTTTACACAGCGAGTTTGAAAGTACATCAACACAGGGCTTGGCGCGAGTCAATGCTGTAAAATGGGCTCCCAACACTGCATAGACAGCTTTTGAGGTGAAATCTTCGTGGGGAGTCGATCTTCCACGCACTGCTTGACTAGAAACAGCATCATGGGCGACTTTGTGGCTGCCCATTTTGATGCTAGAGGGCTCAAAATGCAGCTGCCCAAGAAGGCGCCACGCCGAAATGCACCATTTTGGCAAGATGCTGCCTCTGGACAAGCACTGTCTGGATAACCGATTCCGCACGAAGATTCCACCTCAAAAACTGTCAATGCGGTGTGGGCACCCAATACACCTCACTGACATTACTTATGCCAAGCACTGTAACTCCTGCTCCGGCAGACCAATCCCAATGAATTTCTCCAGGCAGATGGGGTAGAATATGACATGCTTTTAAGACAGCAAAAATTTCAGCCTCTGCAACCCAGTTTGGGCAGTCCTAAAAGGTGATGTACAGCATGTCATTACCCAAAAATGTTGCGACCTCAAGTCTTTTGGCTGCCTTCTCGAAAACTGAGCATCTCATTACCCTTAAAAGAAATATTTCTCTTCTCAAAGATATGAGCCATTTTGTCTCAAGAAACTTCGATTGGAAAGCCTTGATTTGCATGTTTTGCTCGCTACATCCATGCTGTGTGTCGGAAGTTTCCGTGACGTCAGTGCCTGAGTAAGTGGAAAGCAAAGCATGAATATCTAGTTTTAGGTCTGACTTGAAGTGGGAGGAAATGTCAGCCAGGTTCCATTTTCTTTCTTCAGCTTCCATTTCTTCCAAAGCCACACTTTCAGTGGATGTAAGTTCCAAATCTACGTGCAAGTGAAGATCCTTCACAAATGGTTCCCCCTCCTGCGCCCGCAGTGGAACTTTTTCAGCCCGATGGCTTTGGTCGTGACTGACTCTGAATTCAAGTGAGTCCAAAGCATGCTGCCCACGGTGATGACTGATGTCACCTTCCCCTCTGGCCGGGGGGTGAAGGCTTGAGGGTCGACGGTGGCGTTCGAGCACTTTGAACATGGACGACGGAATTGGAGAGATCGGGGATGAGGAGAGATCCATCCATCCCTTCCTAATGCTCCCGCCGTACCAATGTCACAAGTGTGTTGTGGAGAAGGAAAGATCCACCAATAGGTCTCCCCTCCTGCTTATGGCTCTTCTGACTTTCTCTCCCTCGCCCTGACTCCCAAGTGCGCCAAAGTTGTGGGAAAGGCACTTCGCCGTCTGAAGTGACGAGGAAGCCACTTCTTAGCGTTCGTCGGCTCTTCGTGAGTGGCTATTGGAAGACAATTAGGGCAGCAAATGGGACCATTCATCCTGATCTCTGTTGTCTAAAGCTTTCAGCAGGGGAGGCAGGCAAAGTGGGGATCTTTCCTCATGGCAAAACACTTTGCATGACGAAGAAGCACCGAGAACTCACGAAGATAACGTTTGGCCCGATTGGGTCCAAAGGCAGAAAAGTGATCATGGGTCCTCTCTCCGACGACGTAAATAAAGGACTCATATCTCTGGATCTCACCGTGTGCGTACAAGCGATGCCATCGACATTTCCGATTTAAAGACATTCCAGACTAGATAGGTCTTATCATGAATGGCCAGAACATAGACTTGGCTTCAACTGCGTGAGCAGACGAAACTGGGCCGGCTCACTTTGAGGCCTTTAGTATCCAAACCTAAGATTCGGGGTGGAGAAGTGAACGATACCGGGATTCCCACATTCCCTGTCGGTGCAGTCCTTTGGCAGATACAAACATGCCGATTAGCATCAAATCACAGCTGCAGTTGTTGCTGTGTAGAAGAGCTTTTGGGAAACAAATTCAAGGAGTTGAGTTGTCTCTAAAAAACGAATGGGCTTTCGACATCAGTGCGACTTGATCCTCACTACCATGTCCCTCGAGGACAATATGAGGTCGAGGACACGTCTGAGGACCAAGAAGAGGAAAATTAGGCCCTCGTACAGCGATGCAGTTTGTCATTTTACGCCAGATTCTTGTCTCTCAGGATTACTTTTTTTCCTTGGAAATCGGGAAAATTACTATACCTCCCTGAAATCATTTCTTTTCTCCCATTTGCACTCACTAGTCGAAGAGAAAATTTCATGCATAGTCACGTCAGGAAAGTGATTCAATGTTCCTCGGGAAGTTCACTGTTTTGTGAAGAATGAACACTGAAAAAGTGGAATTCCCTCAAACACTTTGGGTCACTCTCTACCCCTACATAAAAAACTATTGTGACTGTGCTCTTTCCTGCTTCTTCGCTGTGTATCTTCATACTGGTTCTGAGGGGGAATGGCCTAAAACTGTCACCTGCAGCAGGAGGAAGTGGTGCACAAAACTGGGAAATATAGCATATTTTCTTCCAATCCGGGAAATGCAACATATTATCCGACTTTGGCAAACTTAATCGTGGTTTCATATTTTCAGGCTCACCGTCGAGAGACGCGACAGTCACGGAACAATTGGGCGTCAAAATCATTGACGTCCATTTTCCCGCTTCTTCCCCCGCTTTTGTGCTCTGGCGGAGAAAAAAGTAGCACTTTTTTTACTGCTGCGCTATAATATCCTTGTGATCTGTCAGTAAGTTCTTTAGGGGATCACATGAGATTGAGCACGTCAGAAGTTAAGAGTGAAGTTTGACGAATTTGAGAAGTTCAAGCTGCCGAAGCCATCGAATAAAAAAAGAGGATGGAAACTGTGTCCAATCACAACTTCACAGTGCTCAAGTAGCACTTTTTGTCCCTCGTTGGACTTGCCTATCCTTGGGCCTTTGATTTCCCGAAGGCGTGAGCTTGAGCGAAGTCAAATTGGCCCTCGGGGTTTGAACACTACTGCACGGGAAAGTACTGCACGGGACAAATGGTACTACTATGCTCACCCTGAATGCATACAAGTAGCTATTCTTATTTATGGACTTTTTGGTGACTGAGCTCAGCTTTCATTGTTAAGCTTTAAAGACTGTGGGGCAAGGCTTAGTGTACTTTTATGTTGACTCCAAGGTCCTGATATGCATGAAGGGTGCCCTTGCATTGAATCCATGACATTATGCGGGTCTCAAATGAAGATAAAAGAAGCTTGGAGAGGCAGACTGAACTGAAGCAAGATCTTCTGTATCTCCCGTCTACACAACGTGTATATTCGATTCTGACAATCAGCAAGATAACCTTGCACAAATTGAGATTTTTGCACCAGTCAAGGTTGTAAAAATTGGTATCTACCGGACGTGCATGATCCACGTAAAGCTGTCCTAAATGCATAACTTTTTTCTGCTTAACTTTCACTATTTTATGCTTCTGCTTTCATTGTTCATGTGTACGATGCGATGCGGCTAGCAAAGAACTGATCGATGTCTGCAGGTGGGTCTCGTGCCACATCCGTCAGCGACTTGAAGATATCAGAGCTTCCGAGGAGCTTTCATAGCAAGGCTGATGTAATCATTCAGTGGCTGTGAAGTTCTTAGCAAAGTGAGGATCGTCAGGCCACGAGTACTGCAAAGTCCAAAAGAGGATGCAGGCGTACGTACAGACTCTGAAGTTAGTCAAGCCTCAAAGCTATGGCAATTTTGCTGCTCACCAAGCTTTCTTATTCTCCCTGCCAGTCATGTCTCAAACTTATGATGTGTCTCATAGTTAAGATATCCATGGCCCGAACCGAGCGATATCATAACTTCGAGGTCTGACAGCATTGCCACACGAGAATGACGTTGGTAGGGAACCCGCAAGTGGATAAGAATGCGACGTCAATCACTGTAACCCTACTGACGCCAGATTTTTTCTTTTTTGTCGTGTCTTACTTACTGTGGACCCAAAAATATAGAACTACGTTATGGGAAACACACTTTATGTTCGCCTCAAACCGGGAACTATACTTCATTTCTTGGTTTGGGGCGAAAACATACCATGCTTCCCAGTATTGTGCTTTGCTCTCCTCTGCATGGCGCTGAGCTGTGCCGATCCTTCACACTGCAGCTGACTGACTGTTGTGAGTCAGAAATTTGGTGTCAACTGAAAAATTGCATCGCTGTATGTGGACTTAACTTTCCTTGTGTTTATCATTTGACTTGTCCTTGGCCTGATAGTGTCCTTAGGCTTTTCTTAGTCTTTGTCAGGATTAGGACTACATGAAGTGAATTTTCGGAAAAAAAAACCCGGACGCTTTAAGTACGTGAACCAAAAGTCGCTTTGTCTATTTTTTTTACGTGTGTGGGAAAACCTGACAGCTCTTCAAACACAAGACTGTTATTTCGTGCAATAAAAGAAAAAAAATGGCAAATCTGAATAATATTCTCTGTTTTTCTTCTATTGAGTGCGAGCAAAGGAAGAAACTTAAGAAACAAGCGAGGTTAGCTTGAGTGTGTGAGTCAGCCCAAGATGTCTTCAAAGGCTCACCCTGTTGAAGCTGAGCTGCGGCTTCACGAGCGAGCACAGCCCGACGTCCGTGCCGAAGAAGGGCAGGAAGTCCGTCGCGTTCTCAGCCGCGTCCGCGCCGCCGTACCTGCAAAACTGCCTTTCCTTTAGTCTGTTCTCGGGTGCAGAGGTGTCCAAAAGTAGTGACTATTCGTTCGAGTGCATCTCAAATATGAGCGGTCAACATAGATAGTGGTAATTACGGCTTAATGAGGGGGAAAATCACAAGTGTACCAGACATCTCCAATGACTAGAAGCGTCATCCGTCACTTGGCTAGCACGTCAGAATGCCAACAGCTTCATCGTCATCACGCAGAGATGGCGAGATGAGTGCACATGGAAAAAGACTTATTGTGCATAGAAATATGCACAAAAAATGTGCACATAGGATTCTGTTACGGGGCAATTCAATTTACAATTAAATCGGCTTCTGATGCTATACATTAAAAAGCGCTTCAAGGATATTCGGGTAATGAGAGAAAAGCTGGAAACTGAATTTTTTTCTTTTCCCTGGAGAAGTCCCTGGAGAAGGAGGAGGTTTAAAATGAGTTCAGTATCGACAAAAGGAACTTTTATCGACTTTTATCAAGGGTCGAATTTACTTTTTCTAAGCAAAACAGTTGATCCCCTTCCCCATTGCAAATGATTGTAGATGTGTTTTTCTCGATCTCTTTACCTCATCAGTTCATACGCACAAAATGGCAGAAAAATGGTGACAACGAAGCAAAGAAAAGATCTTTCCTGAGACTCCTGCTTCGTAGCGTTGTAGGCATCAATTGATAGAGGGGCAATGCGTTATTATGGAGAGTCCGTTGATGTAAAGAAAATATGCTTCAAACCCTCTTAAGCGAGACGTCTGTTGGAAGGCTTTTTTCCCCATTATCAGACTTTTCCTGCCAGCCAATCTCTCGTCTATCGGCTTGTCCAGGCAGCGACATCAAGTGGAGGCGGATTACGAGATCCGTCACCCACAGATTTTTTTTCCTCTTTGTCCTATCTGTTCCACTTGCTCGGTCAGGGATCTCTAGAAGTCCTCCACCCAATTCCAGCTTCTACTGCGATCTATTGCTCTTGCAATACACGCAGTCGATGTTGGTCAATCCGTCTCTGGGGGTCTCATCACTCCTTGCATACGTGCATGAACATGTGACATGCGTACCTCATCCGACTTAGCCTAACCTACAACAACACCCTGTCGGTACGGGAATATCGGCGCTGAAAGACGCGATGTCTATCCTTTCCGAGCATTGTGGCAGAGCGTCATCTAGGTTATGTCAAAGCTGACTGTCAAAAGTCTCGCCGAGTTGTCATTAGGCGGAGGTCTCGTCCGTTCTTCGTCGCTGTATCAGTGCAGTCCTGTGTTCTATACACTTCTCCTGAGCTTTGGGCAACGTTTCCCTGCACTGATTGCCCCAGGCGAACCTTGCCAGAGAGCAACGTCGCTGTGCCACAGCTAGGACACCAGAATTCCACTGGTTCTTATCTAGTGACGATTGAATCAAGACTCGAAACTACTAGGACTCGATGAAGACTCGGACTCATGTCTGGGAGTGGCAGCTCTTCGAGACAAAGTCAGCTGACGGTTTAATTTGCAGTTTAATTTGCAAATATCCATTTCCCTCCAAGTTTAATTTCTGGGCAAGTAATGACGTCGTCACTGTAATTCTTTGCTCTTCCGGATCTTTCTCTTGCAATGAATGTACAGTAGACTCCGCTTACAGTGACACGTGACAGGGACGCGACGGTGCTCCGGTGGCAGTCACACATTTGCCAGGACCTGTTCATAGCGTTGCTTCAGCGGACTCTGTCCACGAATTGACACTCCGCAAAAAGTACTACTTTTGGCTCTGCCCGTGGATGTCATCCCAAGCGAGTCTTCTGTATCTAACTGAAGCTGCAGGAAAATTACAAAATTGACGAAAGTGACGTCGGTTGCTCTAACGATGCCCTTAGCCTCTCCTTTCAGCCCGATGGACGTGAAAGCCTTCAAGGGCGGATTACCTTGAAGGCAAAAATGTCAGTTTGGAAGAAATTGACACAGTATGAGTGCCTTCGGAATGCAATTGCTTCCACACGAAATGGCATTAACTAAAATGACCAAGCACAACGGACTTTCCTTATATCGTCATCGAATGTGCCAGAAGTCCGCTTTCACCTCCAAAATTGGTAGTTGGCCCGAAAGTGTTGCTGCCCGAGGAACGAGGGCAGGACAGAGCGCTGCGGAGACAAAGTGTTTGTAAAATGTCACTTGCCAAATGCACTTACCATATTTTACGTAAGATTGCCCATTTCGCATTCATTTTGTTCAAACTAAAGAGGTCTAGAAAGGAACATGTACAATTTTATTGAGGCCGTAATGTTCATTCTCACTCATTCTTACAACATTGATCTTATCTCTTTTTTGACTTTAGAGGCCCTAAATCGTCAATTATCTCTTCAGCAGATCGGGTCATACTATTCTTATTTTTGTTTATCACTTTGATGGCTCTAGATGCTCTGAACTTGTTCCCGTCTCTCTGATCGTCACTGACGGCTTCGGTCGTTCCTGCTCCGGTCGTTCCTGCTCCGGTCGTTCCTGCTTCGGTCGTTCCTGCTCCGGTCGTTCCTGCTCCGGTCGTTCCGATGGTACTTTGACTGCATAACTGTAGGTTCCATAACTTGTTAGTCGTATTCTTGTAGTAGTGCCTTAGGAGTCCTGACCTTTACTTTACATAAAGGTCAGTACATAAGGGGAGGGGGAAATACTGTATGAACGAAATGAATGCAAAATGGACAATCTGACGTAAACGCCAGTGGAGTGCTTACCTAACACCAGACGACATTGCCAGCGTGGAGACCTCAAAATTAGGAGCATTTGCGTAAAACCAGCTTTCTGTTTTCCTTCCATTCTACCATTTGTTCATTTGACAGTATCAGCAGAAGCCGAAATTTTAAAGTTGAAGTAGTACCTTTGACACTGGCCGAACAGTTTGTCAAATGAATGAAGCATTTCAATCTGTTCTAGAGTAGCGTGGTCTAGCTTTTCAACAATGTTGCTGACCTCTGTTGTCAACTGCTGTTTTTTTCCATGATGAGCAGCAGCTGAAATACACTTACATCTACAACTATATTCTGAGAGATGGATCAAGGTGCAAAGGTGAATCTCAACTTGGCATACTAGAGGAATTGCAAGTGGCAAACAATCAAACTCGTGGGTCAAAACCAACAAAACTTTGATCTTTGTTCATTGGAGATGGAACCTAAAGAGGGTGCCAAGACCAAGTTGACAGACAGACATGTTGGTGACCAAAGATTCAACACGATTAAGATCGTGGAGCGGAGATTTCAGAAGAAAATCGTTCAAACTGACTAGAGGGCGGACGCTTGTGTCTTTAACTTTTTCTTTAGGTACTTCGGCACTTTTAGGAGGGAAAATGCTCAAAAGGGTTTCGGGGCGTTTAAATTAGCATATTTGGCCACTTTTTTGCTTAACTGCATGAAAACTCTGACAAGGGACATCATGAAGGCAGATTAAAGTATGAAAGATTGGGCAGAAGGAAGGCCTGCGTTGGGAACTATAGAGATGGGTGAGGAGATGCGCCATGTAGAGTTACCAAACTGCATCAAGGAAATTAATTGACTGATGGTAAATGAAGGAGAATTATAAAATGTATTAAAACATTCACGTACTGTGCTATTTCTGGCGACGGCTTATGACTGCTCGGATAAATATGTAACACCCTTAGTCGTGACTGACATCTGGCAACGATGTCCTGCGGGCAAAACATTTAAACAAACCACATGTGCAGGCTGCCGTTTTTTGCATTGTCTTTCGGAAAGAGAGACATAAGAGAAGAAAAGAATACGGACAGATGATAGGACAGACAGAAGAATGCATCATCACCACGGGAAGTGTAGAAAAATATGCCAGAAGCACCGTCTTTTGGTGACACCAGCAAAGTTCTCTTTGAATTACTCGCAACTTCAGTTGTCAAGACATTCCGAATACACAACTTCTTCCGGTGATTGGTTTTCGGCTCTTTCCCTCCATTTTTTCATTTGTTCTGCAATGGACGAAGAGAAGGGGTGAAGATGAGGAACAAGTTTGGACTAAACAGGCGACAGGGTTGCCATTGCGCCGCGTAACCGGCCAAATGTTGTGAATCTGGCCATTGTGGACATGGTTTGGTCGGAAGATGTTCTGTGTCTTTTGAAGTCTGACTTTTTTGACTGGCTCCTTATTGTTTTGCATTTTTTATCACTTTCTTTTTTATTAATTTGGCCGTTTTATGTACACTAGCGCTTTGGCCCTCCCCACTACGTTGGGTAGAAAGAATGGCAAAAATATAAAGAGTCATGCGTGTGAGTGCGTCCCACACTTCATGCCTTGCACTTACCACACGCGAAAGCTGGCAAAGCTGGAAACTGGCCGCTAAAATCAGCCGCGCAGAGCTGGAAAACAGCTGTGAAAACTTGTCGCTTCCAGTGAACAGCTACGCTATCGCCAGGAACGTGGACCCACGCTGTCGCTTAACCCACGTTTTTCACAGAGAATCAGCCGCGTACAGACAGGCATAAGCCGCAAAAAAGCCGCGAACTCGGCCGTCAGCCGCGAAAATTAGCCAGTCAAAAGCTAGAAAAAGAGGGAGACACACACGCAGACAGACACGGCAGAAATTAACGGCGCAAAAGCTAGAATCAGCCGTAAAAGCTAGAAAACCAACGGCGATACCGTCCGCGGACGGAGACAGATGCACCCCCCCCCCACACACACATACACACTTAGATGGGGCCCTCGCTCTTAATATGAACAGACATTTTCTACTGCTTTTAAGTATCCCCCGACTGCCTCTGTTGTCGCAGAAAGGAACTTTTCAGTCTTCAAGAAGATCCTCTCAGATCTCCAAGAGACATTTACTATAGAAAATCTGCACAAAGTCTTTGTGTGCCACTGCTTCTATGAATCTAATTAAAAATTTTGCTTCGTTACTATGTCGAGAACATATAAAAAACATTTAGAAGTTGTAAAAAAGTCACACACACAGCAGTCACCGCTTGTTGGAGCAGCTTTGGGCCAAACAGTTGTTACTTACATTAGCTGGTGCACTAAAACAAGCAAGAGATTTGATTCTTGGACCTGCCCAGGCAGCCACCAGGTTCAAAATGGTGAGGGACAGACAGCTAGAGGGGTGGTGAAAACATAGGTGAGATGCAAGAGGCATGGGAAGACAGACAGCAGATGCAAGTGATGGCCAAAAAGGCATAGACCACATGTCTATACAGCGTATTCGGTAAGTGCTACGTCTGTCTGCACCTCTGTTGGCGCTCCAACAGTTGAACCGAACGTCCCCTAACTCAGTCAGCAGACACTGCTCTTCAAAGGCTGGAAAATAGTGGAGATTATGGAGGAGTATTTGGAGGTCAATCTAAGACTCAACTCAATGTCAAGTGATCCATAGTGACAGAAGGGAAGGAAGCAGTGCTGCCAGGCTCTGAAACACTGGGCACGAGAGGACAAGCGATGGAGAGAGAACAAACATATTTTAACATATGGACTTTCGTAAATTTGCCAAGTCACAGCTCAGCGAAATTTAGCAAACAAAGCAGATGAATGAAAACAAATGACCTCGTCTGGCGTGTGCTTAAAGGAGAAATTCGACTCAGCAGCAGCAATACTTCTAAAGTATCTCCTTTTTATAAGCTTCTTGGACCTCCCACGATGGTGTAAGCCACTCCATTCTGTTATCGGTTGAGTACAGGGTATATTCATTGTTGACAAAATGCACCACAGCTGATTGCAGAGGGCATTTATTCCAGCAATGCAAGAGCAAGTGCCAGTTATGATGTCATTGACCCTGTCCAGGCTCAATGCAATGATATAAGGACTTTCTCGACCAAAATTTTGATAATTTTTTTGAGGTCTATTGATCATCATTACCATCATTGAGCAATCGAAGAATATTAAGAGATGGTACTTCTTCCTCCGTCCATTGATGATACACTGATGCCAGAATCAGCAATGATTGTTCAGAAATGCCGTGAAGAGTTCAAAAGAGTATTCTCTGCTCCTGGAAAGATTACTCATCGCAAAGTAAGCACTGTTTAAAGATTTGATGTGACCAAATTCTTTGCTTCAGCCTGTGCCGTACGCACTGGATGAGGTCACTTTATTTCATTCATCTGTTTTGTTTACTAAATTTGGCAGCTGTCGCTGAGCTGAGACCAGGCAAATTTACTGACACGTAGACTAGCGAAGATACCCGATGTCTCCCGGGAAAGAGTCATTCCTCTTGTGTTTTGTAGTGCATTTGGCCACTTACGGCCTCAGTTCCAGGTTCCAGCGCCTTCTGAGGTCACTTCTGAAACAGCCTCCTGAGAAGTTGGGGGTGATTTTTTTTGACGGGGCTTATCACTTTAGTAACTTTGTCCAATTAGGGGCATCTTCACCCCAAAAGGGCCCTTCAGGTCCTTTAAAGGCCCCTCTTTAGTGGGCTCCTTTAGTGGCCAGGCCATCCTGCAATGACCTGATCCATGACAGAGGATGTTCCTGTGCCAAGTTTGGTCCTCTGGGTCCAACAGCGCGGCCGTCTATCCGGAACACACAAAGCAAACCAACATTTTACTTTTGTATGCTAGGGGACTCAGGCTGGTTTGTATCCTGGTGTCCGCTGGCTCATGTGGAGGACTTTTCCGTGGGCCTTTGACCCATTCATTTGTTTTGTTTACTGGTGGATACTTCACTGATTCCTCTCTCTCCCTCTCCCGATTCTACTACCGTCTGTTGTGCACTTCTATCATGCAGTCAGATATGAAATTTGAAAATTTTACATTTGCATTCTTAATGTGCATTTAATTTAAATTTCAACTTCTCCATGTCACTGCTCAGGCTAAATGTGCTTTCCTCCCCAACAGGAATCAGGATCTGTCCATCCACCCAAGAGGAGTTTGGGAACAGCGAAAAATATGGCCAGGTGTATAACGGGAAGGGTAGAATACATATTTTACCGCCAATATGCGACAACGGCCAATATGTGTACTGACTGACTGATTGCCCTGTCAATATGAGTATTGACTGCGTTTGAGCTGGAGTTAGACAGTAGGAAGACAGAATGACCGAGAAGCAGCAGCAGCAGATCAGAATCCTTTTCCTCTGTGGCTGACGTTCCAACAGATGGTGAAGAACTACCTCTCGGAATAGTTGCAAGATTAAAATCAAGTGGTTCAGGTCAGGGGCTCTACAAATGCAACTGCACAAAGAGTTGCATGACTGCCAGGTGCAAGAGCCTCAAGAAGAATGTCAAGTGCAACAGTAAATGCCACAACAGTTCGAACTGTGCCAATAAGTGATTAACAGGTTAAGACAAATTAATGTCGGGACTTTTTTTGCATTAATTCATTTAATAATAACTAAAACTCATTCGACAATCATTTTTCTGAGAGCCCTATACTTCAGCAACACAAACAAATCATTAAATCACTCCCTGGACACCAGTATCTGCAGCCTTTTGCAGGTTCTTTTTGACAGAGCACATGGGTCTTTAATTGTAAACTCTTGCAACTTTAGGCTGATTCTCTGCTTCAGAGCTCTCTCTGGTATTGCCTCCCACCCTCCATCATAGACACGAGACTTGAGCCAACCCCAGAAGTTTTCAACAGGCCTCAATTTGGGGGCAGCTTTGGGGATGAATGCAATGTGTTCCTCCCTGTACACCTTGAGTGTAGCCTTTGCATAATGACTTGTTGCAAGGTCTGGCCAAAAATAGTACGTGCCATCAGCATGGTACAAATCTAGGAAGGGCACAAGATGCTTTTTGATGCACTCTTGACAATATGTCACCATTGACAGAGACATTTTTCAAGGACAAAAGTATGGCTTTGATATTCCCCTGTCTGTGATTGTCACCCATACCATCAGCTTCATTTGAAACTTTTCTTGGCCTTGGAGTCAGATGTGGTCAGGCACATCACTCAGGTTACTGCACCTTGTGTAGAAGCCCTTGTTTCCTGGCTGCCAGTCATTGTGAAATGGAAAATATGATTCATCATCCATGACAACTGAGGTCAATCCTGATGCTGGGAAAAAGTGGCGAGGTAAAATACTTCATGCCTTCGTAGCCCTCTGCAGTGGGGTCCCTTCATATTTTGGTGCCTTTGATCATTTTCTGTAGACAATACCTTCCTATCGTGACGATTTTTACAATGTAGGACTGGTGAATTGTGAACTTCCAGGCCAGCTTTGTGGTGGAAATGCTAGGTCTGTGTAAAGCCAGTCTGGTGAGCTGAGTGATCTTTCTTGGAGGCATTTTTATGGCCTTGCGACCTTGTCCACGCTTCCTGTCCATTGGACCACCTTGCTCCCATCTTGCTATGATGCAATACACCCTCTGCTCATTCAGACTCATTGCCACAAAGTGACTGACTGTGTGCTTCTTTCCACACTGCCAGTGCTTCTTGAAGAATTGGCCAACCATCTCGTATGTCTGCTTCAGGTGGAGTGGTCCATGCCTGCCTCCAAGAAAGTTTTGTTTGATAGCAGTATCCCCCATTGATGTAGAGGTTTCTACTATCCCCACACCACCAGTTAATATGCTCCCACTTGCGCACCAAGGCATTTGCGAGACATTCAAAGTTCCAACATTAATTTGTCATAACCTGTTAGATGAGTATGTGGACACAACCATACCAATTATGGTACGTACCAATTAAGTTGTTGACCACTACATTTTTTGACCAGTGTGATTGTTGACCTGTGCAATTCTTGTGACTTTAATTCAGTTTATTGAAGTTTTCAAGATTTTGACTGTGTTCTGACAAATTGTGTTGATAAGGCCTTTATTGTCAATAAATTTTTGACAACTCCAGCTCAAAAAATGGAGTCAAAACGCATATTGACAAGGCGATCAGTCAATATGCATAGTGACGGGTCAACATGCGTATTGACTGACCACTTCGCCAGTACACATAATGACCTGTCAGTACGAGTATCGGCCTTTTTTGCGTATTGACGGTAACACATACAAGATTTTGATCTCGTCTTTCAAGAACCTGAACAACGCAGTGTACCTTGGCTATGGCTAAGTTGTTTTACAAAATTCATATAGAGTGGGTAAACTAACATAACAACTGGCTCTATGTCGTACCGAACCATCAGCAAAAGCAGACACACTTCATGAATTGGCATATGGTAGTAGGAAGGGCTTTGATGCTACTATGCACTGGGGTATGACTAATTTTTGTCATCTCGGTTTGGGCATATTTTCAATCAACATTCAAATTTTAAGTTTCATGACATAGAGTTTGTCATTTCTGGCCTCTGTTGATCAGCTCTTGGTCATTTGGCCAAAGAAATTAGCGACTCGAAAGAGAACACGTTGAGCATCGAAAGCATGTGTAATTGTTTGCATAATTTTTAGCTCAACAGCAAATAGGCTTACCCTTCTCAGATTGCATCCCAAGAGAAAATTGTTAGCCTTTGGGTGCCAACCCAAAAAGCCCAGGCATGACGAGGGGCCTATATGACAGAAATTGCGGGCCTGGCGAAAGCAAAAAGGGCCTGGGCGGACCTTGCCAAGCTGTTGGCCCTTTTTGAGGCCCTCTAATTGAATGACTTATGATCATGAGTAATGTCACAAGTGGCAACTGCGCTGCAGTTGTTCTTTAAGGGAAATCCACTGAGGTGTGTCGATATTTTCGAGTTTGAATATCGTCCTACGCAAAAGCGAATGGACGTTGTACAGTGCACACGCCCTTCACTCGTACCTGGCGGCTAGCACGGGACTCCTTCCCGGGTCCTCCACAGCCATGTCCCGCACGAAGTCAAGCGGTCGGATGAAGTCAGAATTGTTGGCCAGGAATTCCTGCCAGTCGCCCAAACTCGACATCTGCTCGTCGCTGGTAGAGGTGTCGTTGGACATCGAGAACAGGGTCCAGTGGCGCATCAGGCGCTTCACCATGAACTGAAATTGATGAGGACTTTTCGTTTACTGCGTTCATCGGAAGAGGTTAAGAGGTCAGATTTAATAAGAACCAACGGGAAAAGACATCACGTGGCTGCTCCTCCTGGCTCCAAACAAGAATTTTTGGAGCAGAAAAAGACTTTCCACACCATATGGAAGAAGAGGGCAAGTGTAACCGCAGTGTCGACTTCCTCCACAGTAATCTGTCAACAGGTGGCCATGTTGAGGCTTAAGCCCTCCAATATATGACAATTAAGAAAGTCACAGTAAAAATGTCCTGTTCAAATGTACGTATGAGTACCCAAAGTTCTACCCGGTGACTTCGGTAAAATAAAAAAAAGTGCAGTAGTTAATAAAGTTCAGCGTCCCCCCCCCTCTCAAAATAGAATCTCACTCGGTTTCAAGTTGCTGCTCCTTGCCAGACAACATCAGAGCTCTACGTTGACCACCAAAAGTCCATTCTCAGGTTGCTACTGTAGGGCTTCATAAGTGCAATATACCGGGTGGGGCACATTTAGTTTCACCCGACATAGTGCTCGTATTTTGGCACGCATGGACGAATCTGGGACGCTCTGGAACTATACGAACCTTCAATTGGTCTCATCTTGACTTGGAACAATCACTTCATGCCCAAAGCACTGCAATGAGGTGTAGTTTGGCGAAAAGTGCGTCCAGGTTGCAGTTCAAGCGCCACTGCCTCAGCTAGGTAATGAAATGCAGGAAGTTGCAAGACTTCTTGCAACTGATTTCAGTCCTCGAATGGGAGGCTAATACCCCCAAAACGCAAAGGTGCCACAGAAACTTAAATAATCAACTTTAGACAGATCTTTTTAAGCAAAGTAAGGAAAAAAGTTGAAACAAGTGAAGTTTTGGAATCTCTTCTTTCATCTCAATTAGTTTGACAAGCCTTTTGACTCTCTGTACTTTGCTGTACAACCAGCGCCTCTTGAGGTCCCTGATCAGCCCCAGCTGCTGCTGCCTTCAAAAGAGCGGAGAAGTCAATGCAAAACTATGTGCTCAGGGCGCCCGTTCATACAGGTTCAGTATGAAGCCTCGCCTTTCTGTCCATCCTACTCTTGATGCAGTCAGTCGGGTGTTGCCAGTCCATTGGAGTCATTTACAGGGGCGAGAGTCGTCGAGCGAATCTAATTTGGCCGTACTTAGGTACTCCAAGGATATGGAGTTCCCAAAAGGTCACCGCGTATGACGGCGACTTGTGACATTTACTTGAGGTGTGTACGAAACATCACTGACAGTGGCAGTTCCACTTGCCACGTACTACAGTTGCGTCAGTCGTCATCGTGCGCAACCAGTAAAAGCCTCGTACATCGAAAGCACTAGAGTGTCGTGCTACGCGCACTTCCGCGCACTCGGTCCAATGCACACCGTCGGGGTCACGAGATCTGCGTCAAGAAAACTGTGACCCTGTTGCTATCTGCGGCATCCGGAAAATGGTCAAGAAAACGTAGCGCAGGAGGCTCAAGTGGAGGACGGACTCCTTGTCCGCTCACTCTTTGTACCTCTGAAGTAGTGCTCGATCAGTTCAGAGGTGACAGCAGCAAAAGTTAGTGACATTGGTTTAATCGAATTTGGTGGTTCTGTTCTTGGTCACTGCCTTAACCATTGAGCTCCTGAGCAAAATGACTGGAAAGAGAATGGATCAACGTACGTTCCACTGTCAACACAGTCACACATTTTTTTTATTCTCCAGCCACCATTGGCCTCGACAAGACCCAAAAGACACAGGATCTTTTGGAAACCGTCCATTCACCATCAATAAAGGTGACTACAGCTCTCGTAAGAACTCACGCAAGACTCTAGAAGCTGCTTTCTTGCATTTGCCCCACCTGCGATTCTCTGACTGAAGAAAATCTCTGCAATTGCAGGGCTCAAAATCAACATCAGAGGATTCCAGACACGCTACTCACTGTGGTGCCAGAGCATTCGTCATTCCTTTCTTTTGGAGTGGCCTTCGCACTCTCACTCCTTTCCCCAACAATAAGTGGCATTCCCACTCCTGCTACACGTGGGAGTACCCGTCAACTACAACTTTCAGGACACATTTGCTGTTTTGTATACGTTAATGCTCGAAATGACATCATGGAGACAGCGCAAGTCAGGGTTGCCAAAAGACAGTAGTGTTTTATCCTTACATTCCACAAAATAAAGGAATTCCTCCCTTCTTTCGTGTCAACAAGAGTGCAGTTCAGCCCCGGTTTCGTCTAAAAAGGAGTGACGTTCCATAACACCAGCCCAAGGAGTGACCTTCACTATAGTTCTGTGTGGTGGAGATGCTCATCTTCGAATAAGTCGTGCTGCATGCAGCATTGGATTGAACAGCCACCGCGACCAGACAAGTTTTGTTTGTAAGAAAAAAGGTGCAAAATATTTTTGATCCGGATCAACCCTTCACCGGAGAACTGCAAGTACCCACGTACATTACGAACAATCCAGACTGTGCCAATTGTGTCAGAGACATGACCTTTGCACTATTGAGAGCAAGAGGTCGAAATTTTTGCTGTATGACAATAGTTTTGTCACGTATAGTGACAGTGAGAGAAGAACAAGCTCTGTCTTGGATGTCACTGCCCATGGCTACGATGAGAATGCCAGGTGCCATGGAGACTTTGCTGAATGCAGTGAGGCTGTCAGAACTCTCGCTGACCTGCATGCACCTCCACAGATGACAGTCCAATCCACTGCAAAGTGGCAGATGACGCCCTCAATGCCAAAACTGTAGATGGGAAACCTGAGTGCCAACAACCAAAGATATGAGCTGGTTGGTGCTGAAGGGATTGGAAGTGTGTGACACAAACTACGGTGAAATGCTCCCTGTGTGCCCTAGGCAGCCGAAGGGTTTCAGGGAGGTTGTGAGATAGTGACTCGGGAAGATATGTGAGAAGCACGATGAGCTGGTCTGAACACTCAGCAAATGCAATGACTTCAAGTCTCAAAAGACCCTTCTACAAGAATCAGCTGAGAAATTGGGTGAGAGGGTCATCTATGGTGTATTGATTCATCTAGAGCTTGGACCGATGAAGACAGCTTATTGATCGATCGCTGAAACCATGCGGATCTCCCACACAAGCTGGTGCTCGGTGGGATTCAAGGAACAAGTTACAAGGGCCCAGGAGGACTCAGGTCTGCGCGGCCTGGTTGTCAACAAAGAAATATTTTTGTCATACAGTAAAAATTACTACCTGTAACTCTCAAAAGTATAAGAGTTATGTCCCTGACACGAATAGCACTCTCTAGATTGCTCGTTCTGTGCGTACAATGGCTGCCATTGAAAAAAGGACGATAGCAACAGCTTCTGTACGTGCAGGTGGTTTGTTTCCCAGGATGCACAAGTGTCCACTGTGCGAGACCGCGATTTTTTACCCACACGTCATGATCATGACAAACGCTGAACTTGCCTCTGAGGTTGCTATCCTCTCTATGGCCTGGGCCTCCTCGCTGGTAAGCTCCCTGTCCATGCCCGTGTAAAAAACCTCGTAGAGCAGGTCCATTTCGCCGCCGGTGACGGAGCCCAGGCTCCGGAACAGACTCTTCTTGATCTGATTGATGTTGCACACGATGACGCTGGGGAAGAACACATCCTTGGAAAGAGAAGAACATCAATCAGGATAAGCCTTATCCGCGCATACGATCTGGTCAGACGAGCACCCTTCTCATGATTCACCACGAATAGGATCTACTGACGCTGAATATGCTGTGCGTCTCATTTTGATATGCACATGCATAAGTGAGCGATATTTGGGCATCCACATCGAGTTGTGGGGTGTGAATTTCTGTGTCAACCATCCCTGACCTTACCGCATCAATGGATCGCAGGGTGGAAAAGGTTCTCGCGAGCCGAGCAGGCCACATCAGGTATTGAAATCTACAGTGTTTGGCGCGAGTCATGTCGGTGAAGTAAAATGGCTTCCCAACAAGGTATTGACAGCTTTTGCGGCGGTATCTTCATGTGGAATCAGTTAGCCAGAGCCAGTGCTTGACAAGACGCAGCATCTTGACTGACTGTGCTTCAGCCCATTTTGATGATAGAGCGCTCAAAGTACAGCTATCCCTGAAGACTCATGCCAAAATCCACTATTTTCTACCTGTTTTAATATGTTTTTCTTGGGAACACAGGTGGACAGAGTGCGCTCCATCTGCTGCTGCTGCTGCTGAGTGTATGCACGGCCATTAGGCCGAGATGATGGTTTTGTACACGAAAGTGAGGGTTTTTTGTGCATGTAGCATGCCCAAGGATGGTATGGAAATTGCCTTCTCTGGCATGGAGCACAAGATAGAATGTGGCAGCACCAACAGAAAGTTTCAGCCACTTTCATCAAGAAAAAAACCACTGAAAAGGTGAAAAATGGTGCATTTTGGCATGGACCTTCAGGGATAACTGTACTTTGAGCACTCTAGCATCAAAATGGGCTGAAGCACAGTCAGTCAAGATGCTGCGTCTTGTCAAGCACTGGGTCTGGCTAACTGATTCCACATGAAGATACCGCCGCAAAAGCTGTCAATTGGGAAGCCATTTTACTGCACCGACATTACTTGCGCTATGCACTGTGCTATATTTTGCTATTTTCTATATCAAGACGGGATGCTGCAAAAATAGCATTAAAATAGCATGCTGCCATTTTGTTTTGTCTGACATTTATGTGTACCATTGTTGACCTATGCATTCATTCATCCTCATCATGTCTGAGCCACTCTGACCCAACATTGATGACAGAGAAAGTAACAACCTAATGCGGATGCCCAAGAATCACTCTAATGTGCATTTACATATCAAAGTGAGATGCATCGTAGTGACGGATTTCCCAGGTCCCGAAACAACATCTTTGTGAAGACTTTATTTAATCCTATCCTACACTGTTTAAGGATTGCTACATGTTTAAGGTTGGCTTCAAGTGCGCCAGTGAACGTAGCTCAGTCGAATGACTACCGAAACTAAGCCCATTTTCTTATGGCTTTTACAACTTCAGTCATCGTCTACTCATACAAGGCTAAGTTAACCATGGTGCAACCACCACGATGCAGTACTCATGAGTGACATGCATATAGAAATCTTTTCTGGCTGTGGGGCAGGCGTTTCAGTACTTTTTTTCATTCTCGCGTACCATGTGTTGTTGAATATGTAGATGCGCATGGCGAACGCATATGAAGTGCGGTGTGACAGCTCTGTACAATGTCCAAACGTATTACAATTCACTTGCGGGAATAAGCTCATATTTTGAGACTGAAGGCTCCTTTTTACTCATCCCCTATTTTATCATCTTGATCCGTGTCTGCTGACTTCAGGTAAGGACTCTGTGACGCCGCAACCAGTCTGAGGCTGCTACTGAGATCTTGGTCGGGTACTGCTCACCCGATATATGTGTCCACCTGTTGTCGATCCTCGCCACCTGTCTTGGTCCTGTCTTGCACACAGTCGAGGCCAGAGCCTGGGTTCTTGAATATAAAATCACCACAAAGTTGCCAACTGAACAGTTGCAACTAAATATTGTATAAGGCACCCAGCAACACATCATGGTATAAACTGAGGTGAGTCTCTTGAAGAATGCAAGAAGTTGGAGACTATCGGATATCTATGTCGTGATTATGGGGTTGTGATCTTTTGATAATGTGTTGTTGGGTTCCTTAAACAATATTTAATTTCGAGTGCTTAGATGGCAACTATGTGGTGATTTTATATTCAAGAAACCCGCCTCAGTCCATCCCGCATGGCAAAATTCTGGGGAGAGCAATCCAGACTAAAATATCATCCCTGTCTAAAGTGAGGACATTCTTGTCAAATCTAATCCTGCGAGGCACCCTTGGGCTGGAAGACGGCCTTGGTGGGTGCCCACATCTCCATGAAGCACTTGACCTCGCTGATCACCAGATTCTGATAAACAGCCGAACTGACAGCTGTTCCTGGAGCGAAAATAATGGGATCCATGGTCTGTCCGTCTGAAGCAATGGCAGCCAACACCATGACCCTGCTGGGGTTCTTGCGGCGTCGGATGATGATGGCGATGGGGCCGGTGCAGTTGACAGGCGCAAGAAAGCAGTCATTTTTTATTCACATGACTTCGAGCAAAGAATGCTTTTACGTCAGACCAAATGACCACTTTGTTTTTGTCGCCTTCTTGCCAATCGAACAACTTCACGGCCCTGCCTTTTTGCCCATGAGAGATGTCATGCTTGACCAAGGGAGACGTGGACGTGAGGCTCGCACTCTTCACGAGGGTGTACATGGACCCAGCAGACATCTCCCTTGACCTCACCAGCCCTTTCATGGGCCGCCTCGGCTCGCCCTCGGCTCGCCCTCAGCCCTCTCTTTCTCAAGGCATTTATGTTCCTGTTGGTGACTTTGGTGGCTTTCACCATCATGTTCGTCATGCTTTTGTTTGTGCAGGTCTTCCTCGTGAGGCCTGTTGCTTCAGGCACCTTCGTCACAGTCATCTCTCCCATTTAACCTGCCCATGGCCTCTGGGCTTCAGAGAGCCCAGGAGACAATACTGAAGTGCATAGGGACACAATCAGCAAAGAAAAAGATGAGTGTCCAGCAACTCATTGCAGATTCAAAAATCGTTGTCCTAACTATATTTGATGCGGTAGAAGCACTTTTTTACCCAAGTTTACCAGGTAGCGTTTACTGATATGGGGCAATTGGACGAATTGGTCACCGTCTTGGCCTTGCTCATGTTTTCAGAGATAAACTTTTTGACCAGGAGTTGCGTCAACTTCATTAAGTAAGTCAAACCATCCGATATCACTTGTGAGGGAAAATCGAATTTCTCAGGATAAAAGAAAACTGTAAAGGTAATCTAAATGTTGACTACGCAGTACCGTGTTTTGATCACAAGCGCAAACGTACGTACAAAGTCATAAATCTTCGTTTTGTTCGAATGGGAAATTCGCCTTAGCCATAGTTGAAGCCGATTCGAGTCCTATTTTTTGAAAAGTATATCTCTTAATATGGGCACCTGTGATTTAAAATTCGGTGAATGTGTAGAAAGTTAAAGCAAGGCAAATGGCACCAGCACAAAAAGATAGTACTTAGAAGCAAAAGTTTTGAAAATGACGGCTGTTCACCATGGCAGACTTAAATATAACTGCACATTTCCTCTGAGGAAAGGAACACCTTTTGCCCTGAGGAGCGGTTTGACAGCATGAGGGGAGTTTGATTTCCCGAGGTGTCAGTTGAGGGAAATCAAACTGCCCTCACGCTGTCACACCCCATCTCAGGTCAATATAAGGCACTTTCTGAAGAGGGAGCTTGCAATTTGATATCGCTGATTCTTTGTATACATGTTGTGATCCGCACTTTTAGGTTATGACTTCTCTTCCACGCGGAACAAAAAAGCCAACCAGGTCGCAAATTTTGGAAAACTAATGGTCAAATGGGCTTAATTAGCCCATAATTACGTGGGAAAGCAAAAGCATGTCTCACTGAGAACACTCGACTACACAATGGATAATGGATGGTGCCAACTGATAATGAGACCTGGCCCTCTGTGGCGTCTGACAAGAACAAGGCCTCCTGTGATCGACCTGGAGAGACTTCGTGGCATTTTGGCCTCTGAAAAGACCAATCGCACTGAGGGTGTCATGGACAAAGAAGATCTTGACACATCGGGTGGCAGCGAGAAGGATGCCAACCTTAGGAACAGCGAGAACCCCGACTTGCCTCAATGGGGGCTGACTACCTTAGTTCCTGGTATACTCACCCCAGAACATCAGCCTGCTGATCCAAATGACTTCTTCTAAAATAATCTGGAGCATGGATACAGCCTTTAGGTCATGGCCAAGAACTAGTTGGGCAACGTCATTCCCCAAGGGCTCAGCGTGGAGGAACCCGAGGTCTACACGGATCACTTCCTCCGAAGGACTGGGGTTACGGGGCTGCTGTCAATGCTGGGGGCAGCACTCCGCTGATCCGGAAGCATTTTGGATGGCAACAGGCCACAAAAGCCATGAAGTGCGTGAATGGCAACCAGACGAGAGTGAGGGCAATGGCCAGCTGCCTGACATGTGGCAGCGTTGGTGGTAACACCAGCAACTGCATGGCCACAGCAGCCATCACCCCATTCTAGATCCAAAGTGACTCAGTTGGACTGCAGCATCACTTGAGTACCAGGCAGGTCGACAACAACGATGGCGAGAAGTTGTACATGATCGATCTGAGGAATTCATGCAGAACTTTAACAGAAATTTCTAACAATGAACTATCAACTTTAAAGTTCAATTACTCATGAAAGTGATAAAGACAGCCTGGTCGGGTAAAACATCCTGCGCTTCTGGTCGCACGTAGCAAAAAAAACCCCTTTTTGACCTACTTTTTTCTCCGGGTATAAAAGAGCGACTTCTCACAGTCGCGCTTACAGCGGAAGCTGAAAAAGAATAATTGGTTGCTTACCCTGTTTTGTTTCCTCTGCATTTTTATTAAGAACCTCGGGTTATAAAACTTCGCGCTTTTTTTCGAAAAAAATGTTGGAGAGGACGAACTTGGGGAAAGTTCTTCAGGCTCTCCTAGGGCAAAAGTACTTAAGTCATCATCAATGGAAAGAAGTGGAGTACTAAAGCAGGAGTGTGGATTCAGTGGCGGGGAACACGAGGAGTTTCTACATCTGGCGTGCGAGTGCCCTGCACTTGCAAAGGTATGACTCGAAACTCTCTATGAACTGCGACCCAGTCAACACCTCAGATATCTCAAAGGTCTGATCAGGTTCACGCATTTGATCAGGCAATGAATCCAAATGAGGCAGATCTAAATGTTTGTTGTGTTAGCACATAAGCTAACTGCGATCTACGGGGGAAGAGAAAAGATATCGCTAGGGGGTCACTCCGTCTCATAACTGTGTCGTTCACGACCTTCACGAATCCTTCACAAACAAACAGACAAGGATCTCAGGTTATAAAACTTCGAATTTATTTTTAAAAAATCAAAAGGCAGAACTTATTGTGAGCACTTTCAACTCGAACATCAAGGCCGCTCCCAAATCATTTTCCAGAAAAAGTATCTTTTCGAACCAATCTAGGACGTAGCAACATATTTTTTCATGTTCACGTGAAATTCCAATGCTCAAACTCGCGTGGCTAGGGCTGTTAGGACAGCATCGGGGGCCCCAAGCTCGTCAACCACCTGATCGAGCTGGATGCCAAGGTGAGGCAGCTGGGACGTGTCATGGGGGTGAAATGCTCCCTTTTCATTCAGTTTCATCAGACGTAGCTAATCATGAGTACAAGTATACAAGTGGACGAGGGTACAAGTGGCACTCTTCCATGAAGGGAACAATGAAGTAAAACAGGGTCATGTGCATCTTTATTTTTCGAAATAAACCTTCATATCATGCACGAGTGAGAAAGTACACTTTATATCGTGTGTCCCCGTTTGTTCTTCTTTATTGCTACGAAAGTACACCCAAGTTCTCGCAAAAAATACACTCGTTGGTTTATTTATCCTTACGTCCAGTCCAAGCATGTTTGTTCTACTTGGTTTGCTAATGTATCCCCCAGATATGACATAAATTCCTTAAGGAAAGCACACAGACAAGGCCTTGGAGACCTTCGTGTCCCCCTTTGCCCCTCCCTCCTCTGACACCTTCCAAATGTTTGTTTCAGGGCAAAACGACAACCAAAAGGTCATTTCAGAAAAAGAATCTGGCATTAAGGGTGATGCGTAAAGAGATGATGCAATCATCTCTTCGTGTGTCTTTACAGCGTGCATGTCCAGGGAGACCCGTAAGTTCTGCGGCGTGTTCAATTGGCTTCACCTCTAAAGCAACACTTTCAAACTCTGTGTTGCTCATTCCACTGACTTCCCACATGCACAGCTTCGAGATCCTGAAGTCCTCCGTGAGTGTGGAGTTGGACAATTGATCGGTGAGAAATGCCAGAAACGTCAGATGCATTGCCTCGTCTGACGATCGAGTGTCGTGCGTACATAGGATCAATCATCTGGATCAACTATGAATTTCCCTACACAACCTTCTGCTGGCAACTTGTTTCACCTCCGTGTGTGTCCCACCACAGCAAGCTGGTACAGGATCGGACTAAAGTGTGGATGACTTTTGTTCTCCCCCCCCCCTCAGAGTCCAGTTTGGGGTATCTTGAAGATGAGAGTGTGTGCAACCCTCTACAGCAGCTTGGGCAGTCTTAGATCCTCCATCGCGACTGAGTGGGACGCGCTCACCAAGGAGTCCATCGGAGCTCGTGCGCTGCTTTTCTGGCCTCAGCGAGAGAAGTTCAGAACGAGCAGAGACCACTTCTAGGAAAAGCTACTCCTGCCTGAATCTTGGATGAACAAACACTGGAAGTTTCAATTCCCTACCAAGAGCACTTTTAGACTGATTTGTAAAATTGCTACAAGTATCGTACAATTGTACTTCACGCTGCTGCACACTGATGTTGCAATTTTATAAACGAACGTTTTGAAGTACGTACAAAGCTGGGGATGATACGGGTCTGCTCGGGCTTTCGGACTAGGGATTTTCGAGCAGGCCCGGGCCTAGTAACTTCCGGCTCCGACGGGCAGCTACCTGCATGCATCCCAGTACTTCCAAAGCAACCACTGGCGCCACCTGCGCTTAGTCGATGCTCCGAGCTAATTGCAAAGAGGTTGAAAAATCGCCACGTGGGCAAAATTACATCATGCTACGTTCCTCCTCGTCCTCCTCGTGCTCTTCATCATCGTCCTCCTTATTTTTAGGTCTTGCATACAGAGGAGGCGCTTAAATCGTTCATCTTCTTGGAATCTTTTCAGTGCTCTGTCTTTGAATTCTTCGCTGCCTCCCTTTTTGGTCGATTTTGCACATTTCTCAACGTGAACTTGCCGCTGAACTCTCAATCCCCCCCCCCCATTACATTTTGAGACCATATCAGCTAAAAACTCATGTTTCGTTAAACAAAAAAAACCGAAAATATAGCTCGGCCTTGGACTGTCCTCAAGACCCCCAAGACCCCCCACGGGTCAAAGCACCCCAGTCAGAACTTGAAAACTACTGAGTAGGGTTACAATACGGTCAGGCAATATTTCGGAGGAGAATGAGGAGCATGTTGTAATTTTGCCCACATGGCATTTTTCAACCTCTGTGCGATCAGCGCTGGTTGCTCGGCCCATGGACTTGGCACAGATGGCGCGAGTGGTGGCGTTTAAAGTACTGGAATGCAAGTGGCTGCTGACTTACGACCGTTTTGCAGACCAAAATTGTGGAAAAAAAAATTCACCCCATGACCGGACCACCACGTACTGGCGCGGGACAGAAAAAAACCGACAATTTGCGCTAAGAATAAGATAAAAGCAAGTGATTCTGAACACCCTGCCCGCCTATATGGAAACCTGTCAGTTGAGGAAATGACGACGGACATTGGTTTCTGCGTAGATTTTCGCCTTGGCGAGCAGTGACGCACCCAAAGGAGGACGAGGAGGCGTCCTAAGTACAGTGACAGCCTGATTTGACCAACGCTTTTAAGTAAATGAGGCTGGCTTAAGCGGTGGGTGAAGAAGAGAAGTATTTGTCTTAAAAGGCCACGGAAAGCCCAAAAGAAGGATCATACTTTTGAGTGAGATACAAGAATGTAATAAGCAGGGAGGAGAAGAGGGGAGGTCAAGCACTGGCTTTTGTACGTGATAAATGCAGGCATGTCTACAAAGCTGCAGCACGAAAGTTAATATAAGCGCACCCGCCGACGCTAATGGAAGTGTGTGGGTTCCACACACGCGCGCACACACACTCAAAGACACACTCGCACATACACGTTTATCCATTTGGTGCGCACACGCTCAGCATTTCAGCTTACTGTGGACAGGGTGGGCACAAACGAAGAAGCCTGGAGAGAACTCACGAGCCCTGGTGGCAACTCTAGTTATGCCAAGGGTGCAGAACTGATCTACACAAGGCAAGGTATGATGACGTACCCGTGAAGACACGCGGTTTTAGGTGGTATCGGCCAAAATGTGAGTCCTTGCTAATTTGCTTTAGTGTTTGTGGCCACCCTGTAGGTCACGCGGCCAGTACATATATTGCATGTCTCGAATGGCTTGCGCTACCCGTCATGACTCGGTGGCAGCTCGGTGGCAGCTCGTTCGTGAGCTAGATGATGATGAACGTTAAACAAAAGCAGACCTGTAGCGGCGCCGTTGTCGTCTCGATCGTGGTCACGACCGAGCGGTCGACGAAGTCGAAAACGGCGGTTGAAAGGAAGACGGAGGCGACGCCGAGGGAGGCGAGGACGATCACGAGCCAGACGAGCTTTCCATTGGCGCTCCTCACCATGTTGAGGTGGTGCCAGCCGTGCAGTGAGGTGCTGGCGCAGAACTGGCGGAAGGCGTACGAGGGGCCACCGCCGCCGCCGCCGCCGCCGCCGCTCATCATGCCGCCGTCCAGGGAGCTGCGATCGCACTCTGGCTCCATGTTGGCTCCAAACTACTTCGTGCTACTGGTTACACACGGTCTGCACGGGGGTCTCGTAGGTTCGTTCGTCCGTCATAGCTTTTTTTCCTGTTCAGTGCTGAGTGCTGAAGTACGTACGCGCTAAGTCAAGACTGACGCACTCAAAAAAATGTTTGGTGCTGTCCTTGTCCTATTCTGCAAGCAGTCGACTTTAGGTCTGCGAACCCTTTTTCTAGCCAATAACACTTCTACCGTGGCAGAAAAATCGTTGGATCGGGGAAAGACATGTTTGCCATCATCAACTTTTTTGCTCATTGCAGATGAGCTTCTTCGATGAAAAAAAACGTTTTCAGCGGTGCTTTCACAGTGAACCCCTCAAAACAGTCTAAGCTTCTTTTCCCAGAGCACTTGCGATTTTCCAAACTAATTGAGGCGTACGTAGCACCTTTAGTACATTCAGTGCGTGGCGTGTAAGTGGTCGACACTTTTCACCGAACCGGTGATAAATGGCTTACACGCCCGTCCGCTCCTACTGGCGCACCTCAATTAGCCCGGAAAACCGTAAATAGTCTGGAAAAAATCCAGGCCATTTGCGGGTTCACTGTAATTGCTAAGGCCAGTTATTGGAAAAAAGAGTTAAAATGACACATTTTCCTATAAAGACAATGTCTTTCAATCTTGCGACATCAGCTTCATCTGTGTTATGCGTTGTTTCAATCTATTACAGGGGTTTTCAACCAGGGCTTCTCGAAGCAATTTCCAGAGGCAAAAGGATCTGCTGATGTGAAGTCTGTCTCTTGTCTGTAGCGAAGCAATGGGCAAATTTCACCAGACACTGCCGAGGCTGTCGAAGCTGGCACAGCCGTCTGTCTTCTTTCGTTCAGCAAGGAGTCTCTTTTGCCCTCCTTACTTTTTAGGTCATAAAAGTGAGGATTTGTGCAGGGATGATTTTGGCCAGCGGAGGTTCGAGGACTGGAACAGGTTGAAAACTCCGGATCTACGGGGACTGCTCAAGCATGAGCCATCGTACTCTTTGTAGAAAATTTTGGGGTGAGTAGTGTTTGAACCTCTCCAAGCAACTTCTCTTTACTTTATGTCTGTTCATTTTTGACGCTAGGCAAACCACGAAGCCTTCAGGACAGATGTCCGGCGAGACCCCTTCTGTTTTAACTAAACGCAACTTTTGGACATGTCCCGAAATATGTTCAACCCCCCTATGGGAAATTGTTTTTCCACCCCTTCTGATGCGTGGGGATACTTCATATGAACTTGGGGATACGGAGGAGGGGTATTATTATTGGTACTCCTGTCAGTCTGTGACAAAGTCACATCTTTTGCCAAGCATGAGAGGATTTTTTAATTTAATTTTATTGTTATTTGACTTAGTGTCGTTCAGTTATGGTTCAGTATGATGAATAAAATAAATACTGAGCTGAGAAGGAGCCATGATGTTCATTCCTCTCTGGGCATTAAGTAAAGGGGGAGGATAAATGCAGAGGGGGGATATTTTTCAACCCCTTCTGGTGCATGGAGGATAATTAGAGAGGGGGACTATTAAAGAGTGGGGGATTAATACGGCATTTACGGTAGGTCCAGGTCTTCACAGAAGACGAAACTCACTCTTGTGTGGCACAAACTAATTGCCTGACACAAATCACTGAAGGAGACTCCTTGATGCTGCTGGACAATGTTGCTAACAAGATTTAATGTCCTCCTTTATCAAGATTTCATGTTCCCCATGCACCCAACTTTACCATAAGAGTACGAGGTCTCACAGGACATTCCTCTTTAAGTGCTGGTGGTTTGTCTTTTCTTAAAGATTAGCTGACATGAAGATAAGAGAAGGTGCTTGGAAAAGTTTAAAGATAACTCACTAAAAAGGCACTGCTGGAAGTTTTCCTGTAAGTGAATGCGGGGCCCTTCGTGTGACGAAAAATAAGTAAAGTTATTCTCACGAGCAAATTTCACTGATTCTCGCGTGAACCTTGAACGGTTTTTTCATTAGAAACCAGTAAAAAAAAAGAGTTTTGTCACGTCCCCACAAAAATAAGTGACAAATCGCAGAAAGTCGGTGAAATCATCCTTTTTTTTCTCTGTTTTTTTTTTCAGTAAAAAAAGGACGATCAGTTAACTTGAAGAATATGCTTTGTTGTACTGGAACGATCCCTCCATTTTGTTGAACGACTACCTCGTTTAATTGAGGACCTGAAGGGTTTTCCCATGCAACACACAACTTGACTTAATCGACTGTTCACTTTGCACCTCCTTTTGCTCCTCAGTCTATTCTGAATGGCCCTCCTCTTGCGTCCTCGGAGGCCTCAGCTGTTGAGTGCCTTCGAAAATAAGTCCAAGGTGGTCTATTTTTTATGCCCTGCAGAAAAGCAGTGAATCTAACACACACTGACTCGATAAGAGATTGAGAGACGCCCAGTCTTAATTTAGCTTGATATTTCTGTACGTGCAAGCATGGACGGTGCATGCATTGTCTATGATGACGCTGGCTACTGTCTTGGGCATGCAAGGACTTCCAAAATAAAAAAAACCCTTCGGTATTGTCAACCTATAAACCATCGGCGTCTAACGTCAAAGCGGTGGCTTCTTAGGCCAAATTCAGGCATGTGACGAAAAGTGGAAGCTCTGTGGGTGATGGAACGACTGCATCGCTGAAAAGCTTCTCCGCATGCGGGAGAAAAAGAAAAATTGCTTCTTTGATCGTCCCTTCATGGCCGAAGTCTTCGTTTCTGCAGTGTTCATTTTGCAAACTCAGACCTTAGTTTGCGTTGTCCTTACCAGGATCTGAGTGGCGGAAGGGGAATTGCGCAAATACCCGGAGCGAAAACGTTTAAAAAACTAATTTGTCACCTAATTTGACCTAAGCCTTGAAAGGTTCTTTCTAGAGCCCTTCATGCACACGTCTATAGCAGATTGTCTGTCTTGAATCTTAACATTGTGATGTCTCGTCGACACGTAGATGTACTTTCGTTTGGGTCCAAGTGAATGAGTGATCGCTCGAGCTCTTCTTCGCTCCACTGCTGCAAAGTTTCAGCGCAGATGACGCGTGCTTAAGAGAACTCCAAAGAAATGACAGAAATCTGCTGTCACCATTTAAGCCGCCGAGACAAAACTGTGTTCTTAGGAAGAGTAGAGAGAAGCAGAGAGACAGAAAGAAGAAAGGAGCTCCTCTGTCGGGTTAGCGTCGATTTTGGCTCTCTCAGACCTTAGGAGAGCAGTTAAGACGCAAGCGCGGAATAAACATTATGATTTCCACTCTGAACAAGTACTTGTAGACGATGGTTTATGGAAAATTCCGACAGTCTCAAAGTCACGCACAATGGGGGGAGGAGAAAAATGCCCACATTTGGATTCATTTGTTCAACAATGGTTTTTTGTATGCCATTAAAATGTAGTAACGAAACTTGTCGGGAGGGGGGAGGGGGGTCTCTGTGCCCTGGCAGGTGCGTGCGCGTGTTCCACTGGCTCTGTCTGAGCTGCGAAGCCGGCGACACCGACGCCGACGCCAACGAGTGCGTGCACTCACCGCACGAGCACGTATTAGTGAGGAGGTGCAGTGTGGCAGCAGCAGCAGCTGGACGTACGTGCGTGCGTGCGTACTTCGTTAGGAGGGCCTTTTTTTGCATGTCTGCTACCACCCGTGGAGACTCCTTTGACCTGCAGGACCCGGACCCCTTTTGGCCGCCGTGCACGCCATTCCAGACTCTTCCGCATAGATGTGCACGTTGGACGCCCAAGACGGATTAGCTTCAATGAGGTAATTGCAAAAAGGGCACGAGCTCTGCAAGGAGATAAAAAATTGCTTTAAAGCTCATTGATCTTGACAGCAGACGAGATCATTCGCTGACAAGTCACTGTCGGCCTCTGAGACGCCTCTGGACGCCACTGTCAAGCTGTCTGCCGGTGTTGCACATCCTTAGTTAGTAGCACGTGTCTGAGGTGAGACTTCGTGGGGCTGAGAATTGTGAGCGTGTCCTGCAAGATGCCCTACAGAAAGTCAGGAGAAATACAAATCTGCCGTTGCCAGACATGGGTGAATATGATGACGGAAGGGCTCTCCTTACTTGATGTCACGCAAAACTTTGAGCCTCGCAATAACCTCATCTTCATGCATGAACGAGGAGGGTAAGGTTTGCCGTCTTGTCGAGGCCCAAATAACGTGAGGCCTGAGGCCTGAGGATTTGTGCTTGTCGAGAAATCCGGAGTAAAAGGAGACACTCGTCGAGTATCTTGACATTTCTCGTGCCAAACGAGGACCTATCGGATGATCGTAGGCAAGTGCGACAAGTTTTTCATTTCACATTTGGCCTTTTTTTAAGATTTTCGTATAGCAAAGCATGAAATGAGCAAAACTTTTTTTCACTAGTGAAATAAAGTAAGCCCATAAATCCATTTTTCATGCTCCAGGCCCGCAGGTATTAGCTGTCCTTATTTAATTGCTAAACTAAAAAAATGGGAGCCGGCAGTGGCACGATAATTTGAAATCCGTGGGTCCAATGGATCAGCCGATTGAAAGAAGAATGATCAACAGCAGCTGATGAAAAAGTCAAATCCGAAATGAAATTGATTCTGAGCCATGAAAACAATTCCGATTATTTCACTTCGATGAAGTCAAGCGTGGAACGATTTCAGCAAATTGGCATCATGGAGGTGCAGAAATAATGGCAATTTTGTTTCACCGCCGAGAAATAGCTTTTTTTTCTCTTTTACCAGCAAATTCTAGCCCAACGTGAGCAGATCAGTGATAAATTGTTGGACCTTAAGCTGGATATCGGATCTGTCGTTCTGCATTCTCACGTTCACGGCGTCCTATTTCATTATAAAGTGAACAGTTAATCTCCTAACATTAGCAGTGCACTGTGCACTGCTTATGAGCTTCTTCAGTTCATGAAATATTTCACTGCTGCTGCGTGGCTCTTTTCAGTACATGGGCAGGAAAAAGATAAGACACCAGAAATAACTTCTGGAGAACAGAGACATCAGAAGGAAGCCAGAGTCTCGAGCACTTGACAACGAGAATTCCTACGTGTTTAGCGTAAATCTCAGTCCATTGAGGGAGGACGAGCATCTTTGCCTTATGCTTTTTTCCAGGGAGAAAGAGAGAGTTCGGTTTCAGTCCCAGCCTGGGCACGGTAAGGGGGGGAGTTTTTGTCTCTTCTAAGGGGCCTGTGTCATTCCGATGCAAAGAGGCTCAACTATTACCATCATCTCACGTCAAGTCAAGAAACCCCAGGAGGTTCGGAAATGTTTTTGTCGACAGTGTCAGCCACAACCTGCGGTTCTTATCTTTTAAACTCCAGCTCCCCAGAGCCCAGAAGTCGGATGATTGATCAGGTACTTAAGTCCGTGGAGAATCTCAGCGTGCACAAGAAACTCAGTGGCGCTCTTGTCTCTCTAGTGGTGACATTTTTCTGCGCGTTTGGGTCTCAGCGCTTCCCACAATCATGACGTGCCGTATTTAGTGGCGACTTCAGACGTGACCCAAAAAGAATGCCTCTCCCCCTGGCCCCCCGCTCGCTGTCCCAGTTCACCTCTCCATTCCTCACCACACAAACAACCCCGAGCAATAGAAGCAGCGGTTACCGTGTGGCCCCAAATGTATTTGATAATGTATTCCGAATCAGTCTGTGCGGCACGCAGAGTCGTGCTCATTGTGTCAGCGGCGAAAAATCCCTTTCAACTCTCCATGTAGAGCCCACACCTCGCTCTGGCCGAAGGCCCGCTGGGCCTGCCGCCGGGCCCGCCCATGTTGGTCAGGCCCTTCTGGCTTCGCGGTTGACTGACCTCTGTAAATATTGCATCGTCCGCCTCCGGGCTCTAAGTCAAGAGACGTACTCACACAAATGATTTGGATACCTCATCGAGGGCACTTCTGATCCTGGACGTAATAATGCTCTAGTCCTCCAGGCACAGGGTGCGTCAGCATCGCAGACTCGCCATCACAACTGGGACGCACATTTGCCCACCCTGTACATACCATTACAATGGTGCTTCTGATGTTCAACCGAAATTAATTCAATGGCGATTTCTCCCGCTGACTTTGATCTATAGCAGCGCACACGTTACGTTGTACTTCATCTCCGCTTACCAAGTTCCCACATACGGTCGTGGGCTCATTTGAGCGCCAACTCGTGATTAGCCGTCACCAAGCTCATTGAGAGTCGTTGCTTCAAGAGAGCGATTCTTGCCTTAAGTGCTCAAAGAGATGGAGACGATTGAAGCTCTTCTTGCTCAGGTGATGATGGCAATCAGCCGTCCCTCCAGGTCTGCCCACCCTGGCCGGGTTGGGCGAGAGTGGCGCCAATTCACCGCAGGGGTGAGTGGGCACAATTAGGCTGGGTCAACAAATTGGTGGCGCCCTTCAAATGGTCTCACCGTGGCATCTCAAGCTTAGGTCATGCAGGACACTTGGCACTCTGTTCAGATCCGACTGGGAACAGTGCAGGGGATCAACGTAACAGAGTTCCTGGACGGAGTCCCTAGACGGAGTCCCTAGACGGAGTCCCTAGACGGAGTCCCTAGACGGAGTCCCTAGACGGAGGGACACTCGAGTATCATGGGAACTCGCACTCTGGTCGCCATTGGCCAAGAGATGGATCTTCTGGTGTATTGAGCCCATGTATTGAGCCCTGTAGAACCAATGTTAGCTGACATAAGTCACAGACATGTAAAACTTGGTCAAGATCACTTATCTTGCTAGATTGTCCCCACCTGGGTGGTCAAATAAGATTCATGTCAAGATTGCTTTTCTCTTCGTATCGAACGTTAATGTTGATAGATGTCGATGAAACGCCCAACGTCAGCTGAACGACGAAGCTTTTAAACTACCGGGTGCAACTTCTTCAAGAATAATCATGGGAACCCGAAGACACTTGTTCGGCTAACCTTTGTGCAGTTTTTTTTGACGGGGATGGGGGAGGCCATCCCCCAGGATGGAGGATGATCTTGATGAAGTTGACGTGTTTGCATAGACGCCCTAAATACCATCAGCACTACAACTGACAGATGAGAAGTGGGGTTGACTCGAATAGACTAGGTACCATTAAAAGAAAATTGAGCTGAAAGACCAGATTTGAGAGCTTCAAAGTGACCATGTCCGAGCTCATTTAGACCAGGTTGGTGGCTTTGAAGCCCAACAGCGTGGGCTGGAGGTCGACCGAACCGAGCGAGCGAGCTACAAGCATAGCAAAACTTACAGAATCGAGCTGAACCTCGACAACTTACACAGTACTGATCTAATGGCAAAAAGTTGAACGATATCTGCGGCAAAAACGAAGCAAAGTCATTGTTGTGGGTAAATTTCACTGGTTTCACTTCTCGAGAAAGCAACGAAGCAACACTTTCCCTTTGCGTAACCACTTTTTCATGCACTTTTTTAAAAAAAAATTTAGGCATTTCTCCTTTTTTCACACATTTTCACTTTTTTTCACGCATCTTGGCACTTTATTTCACGCATCTTGGCACTTTATTTCACGCATTTGGGCACTTTATTTCACGCACTTTTGCACTTTCTTTCACGCATTTTACTTTTTTCACGCAGTTTTAAATGCTGACGTAACGTATCAAATAAAAGAAAATCCCATCTTCGAAAAAACAAGCACTTGCTTTTCACAAATTCTCTTTTGCCAGAAGAGTGCGATTCTGGCACTCGGGAGTTTGTGAAAAAGAAATTGCTTACTTTTTTGATCAAATAGTTAATAATATTGCCTCTTAAAGAAGGAGGGATACGGATCCACTGGAGGATCAGAGTTAAATTTGCTAGTGAAAGTAGTTTTGGCCGCAGATCTAAGTTTATTTCACGCAGTGACTGGGGTGGGAATGACCACTCGACTAGAGCGGAAAATTTTGAAAAAAAGCTGTAAAAGTAAAGAAGATAGTAGCAAAAAAAAGTAAAAGACAGACTTTTTCATGAGAAACAACACCGCGACCGGCAGCAAAATGCAGAAATCACGTCAAGGGGTTGACGTCCGAACTGCTCCGCTCGGTCGTTCGGTTCGGTCGACCTTTACAGAGGCACAAAATGACACATCTTTTGAGACAAAAGTCATGACGAGATGACTCACGCAGGCTGCGCAGATCAGATATGTCCGAGGTATGTGGATTTAACTTTTTGCGCCACTCACACCCACGTGGACTTGGCAGACAGTGATGATGGTTGTGCAGGGGCCTGAGTGGATTGTTGCAGCGGCACTCCCGGCTTGTCGGACGTTCGGAGTAAGGATAAGTTAGCTTAAGAGGGATTGGAAACAGAGCCCAGTTGGACTTAGTCAGTTACGCTTAAACTGCATGAGCTGCAGGCTGGTCGATGCTCAGCAGAGCTCCTGCTGAGTATTATTACAGCGGTCCTTTCCAGACACAAGTGGCTGTTGAGGTTGCTAACAGCGTGACCACCGTGGCACAGTTGACGTCGAAAGTTTGCATGGGCTTGTTACGAACACTTTTCAGGTCATTTTACACTTACGCTCGCCAAAAACTTGACTCGCGCTGTTGTGCTGTGAAATCGGTTTTGTCATAGCGGAGAAGCACGATTTTCCTCAGGTGCAGGATGTTTTTGACCCCAACTGCACATAAGAAGGAGAAAAGGCGATTATCGGGTCCATAAATTCATTTTCTGTTATGAAAAACGTGTGGGCGAGACTGGGTTGTAACTAAAGTGAGACCACCTGCAAGATATGGTCTCGGTATGGCTACCACCCAGTTCTCCAGGCTCCACTAAGGCAGTGAGCTTAAGACTTATGACAAAATATAGTCTCGCATAGATCGCATCTCCAACGTATGATAGGTCTCGTCTTCACGATCGTTGCGAAATATTTTGTGCCACCTGGTAAAAGGTCTCCGTCAATTGTATGACGGTAAAAAAGAAATTGAGTCCAGTCTGGCATTACGCAATCTTCGGTGACCCTGTAGAAAAGACTCGTTCTTCGGGCTACCGATTGTCGGCAAAATGTCTTTCTCATCCATGGCGGATCGATGTTCCACCCATCATTGGTATGCACATAATGCGGGACTTGGCTAACGCCGGTACGCAAAACATCTTCATCTGCTGTCTCCATTGCTGGCTTCTTGTTGAAAATATTTCACAAGTGTTGCAGCGTTCTTATCTTCGACCACATGCCAGGAAGACAAAGAAAGAGTCCTCTTAAAATGTCAGCTCAGACGTTAAGACGACGTGCGCATGTTGTAATATGGCCACGACGCGCAGACGCTTGACCCGGAGCAGACGAGGAGGCCAAAGTTCACCCATTGCGAACAATCTGGGCTCGTTCAGGAGCGGGCCCGGATTCATCACCATTCAAACCCCATCATCCCAGAGGTCGTAGTTGGGGATGATGGGACAGTAGGAACGAGGGGTTAATTGTATCGTCGTCAAGTGATAATGCCTTCCTCCTCTACTCCTCTTTGCTCTAAGCACTGGCATCATTGAAATAAAATAAGTAGATTCTTATCTTTGAGTCATTGTTATAAAGTAGGTAGATCCTGATCTTTCCAATTACCCGCCTCTTCTGACGCCTTGCGTGCGACGCTCCCGCCAATTCATAACGTTTCAACTTTAGCTGCGCCCTCCCAATAGTTAATAGGAAACGTTTAGAAGAGTGGAAGCTCGTCCAGAGAACACCTACGCCACCAGACAAAAACTGTTCCATTAGGAGGATGGTTCGATGAAGCAGAGTCGGAATGATCTGGATGTAAACACCCTTTGTTGTTTACTTAAGACCCACCTATACAAAAAAACAACCAAGAAATTAGCAGAATTTTTTTTCTCAAAGTTAAGTGACAAATTCAGGTACGTGAAACCTCTGCTCATCGCTGCAGTCCATGTTGCCGATCACCGAGCAAAAAACGGAATTGAAGCATATTTTGTATCTGGCAAATTATGGCTATTTATGGCGTTATAACTGTTGCCCTGCACTTCTTTCTACTCTCTGTTCAGCTTTTGCGCTGGACAGAGAGTGGAAAAACGCCATGAGCTGGACAGATACTGACAGATACACGTGTGAAAACGGCCCTCACGCTTTGTATAATTACCAGCACTTACGCGATCCCCACTGCGTTGGGTAGGAAAAAAATGAAGCGCTGTGTGTCTGACAGACGTGCACAGGGTTCTCGCGCGCTCAGCACGCGCTCCTCATCAAGCATTCTGCGCTCATCACACGCCCCGATCAAATCGGGCGTACAAAACCGAGAATTTGGACCCGCAGATCAGCTGTGCAAAAGCTGGAAATCGGCCGCGGACAGACACACGTACACATGGTCCTGGCGTTTTATATCATGGATATATGAAATATTAGGCTAGGTCAGTTATTTAATCTCTGGCAGCGCCCTTGACTTGTTGCAAGACTCACTCCATTTGAAGGCATTTTGGTCAAATAATGAGTTTTTGGATCCCCTTCTGGCATTCAAAGCTTTATGCACTACATAACTTTGATCCCTTGTGGTGGAAAAATCAGTGGTCCTAGAGAAAAAGTGCATATCAGTTTAATTTTAGAGGAGCTTCTTTGTATTTCACACAGGGGAGGTTTTGCAAAGAAGTGTCCAGTACACTTACTACATACAGTGTGATATGAAACTTTGAGTTAACAGTGATGATAGTAAAAAGTCTTTTTTTTGTTCGGAAAATGAGACTTGCACCAGCTACAGCAATGTCTAACGCCAATTTTCTACACTGAAAGACTAAAATTGACATTTTCGAACAAGCCTTATGTATATACGTATTAGGCTAAGTCCAAAAAAGTGAAAAATTTTTGGCACTTGACTGAGTGCATCCTAGGTTCATTGCCTAATGCCAAATGGTGAAGATGTCGTCAAATGGTTTTCCAAAAAAAGTTTTGGGAACCCCCCTCCATGGCAATAAGGTAGTACTACATAAGTTCAGTAAATAACAAGGTGCTCTGACTTTGACAGCCTTGTGACAAAGCTGTGAACGCTTTACTTTTAGGTTCATCTGACTACAGAGCTTCTTCAGCTAAGAATCTAGAAAGTGACTAACCAGGTCCACATCAAATTTGCAATGTTGACCTACCACTCTTATGTGTGAAGGTAGAGGGAGGACCCAAAAAGTCATTATTTTTTCACTTCATTTGACTAGAAGGTCTTCAAGTGGACTCTTGCAACAAATCTAGGACGCCATAAGAGATTAAAAAATTGACCTAGCCTAAATAGAAATCTTTGAGATCGGCAAGAAGAATCTGATTTCATGGCTGCAATCACCAATTCTGCGACTTATCTGATTACTCCAATTCCTTGGAAAAGACGTCTATTTTTGGGTTGTTTTCATCGAGGTTGAGTCTTACAAAAAATTATCAACTACGGACAGTTCCAGTGACTGTCAATGATTGACCTCCCATTCAAAAGTTGTTAGCTTTGCAAAATCGAAATTTCGGAGTCCCTTGTGCAATGTTTACGTTGCAGAGCATACTTCGCTGGCTGGTGAGTCATGCTGGTCATCATCCCTATCACTAGCAGCTTCGGATGCAGCGAGTAAGAGACGATCTCTGTGCAAATAAAGCGCGGTGGTTGCTATATACCCTGCCTCACTATCTCTCTCTTTCTCTCCAAACTGGGGCTTCACCTGTGGACTGATGACCTGGTGCCATCGCAACAGTGAGAGCACGAGATAGAGGAGGGTGAAAAGGGTTGCCACGCCTTGGCCAGAAAATATCAACTTCACTACCAAAAATTCTACGAATACTTTCAAAAATACTGCAACTTGGCAACCCGGGGGGGGGGGGGAGTGTGGGTCAGTGGCACCCGGATCAGCTAGTTTCAAAAGTAAAAATGAAATGGATCTGGGTGGAGATCTAATGGCCGACCTGGAGTGCCTGGAGAGCGTGAAGCGCACGATGACCGCGAAGTCTGTGGTGACCTCGAAGCCCGTGGTGAGCTACAGCGATGCCGGCCGCAACCTATGTCTGCAGCCACTAAGACAATGGACTGCGAGTTTGGGGACGATCGGTGCAGAGGTGGGAGACGCAGACAGAGACACAGACATAGCACGCACATGCATACAAACAAACAATCACAAACAGCGCTTTATGTTTTTGTCCTTCTTTCTACCCAGCAAAAGTGGGTAGAGTCCGGTAGTTTACTACATCTCATCAACAAGAGCAGACAAAAGGACTGACTCCTTTTGTTTGTTTGTCCCGTTATCCATGCACATCCACTTTGGCTTTGGAGAGCACTTTTCCCTTTCATCACGTCAAAAGTTGTTTTATAAAAGAGTAGGGTTGTTCCACCAGGCGGCCTTTTTTATGTCGGGACCGGGCAATGTCTGTTTTATATAGCAGATTGTTTCACCGAGAGACGTTCTATCAACGAGCGTCCATTGTACAGTCAAATCCCGCATGTAGGTAATTTATGATTATGCCGAGGTGGCAGCTAGTCCATTTCATGTGTGCGAGACTTGTCATGGCTGTGAGATATGAGTTCCTGGCCACTGCCAACTGGAATGTCATGACTTAACCGCCCTGCATGTAAGCAAGGATAGGCCAAGACGGCCTTTGTTCAATTTCTTACGAAATCTTTATTCCTTGTTTGAATTTAAGGCGTCCTCAAATTTGTACATCCTCTGACTTTTGTCAAGCTTTCTTACCCAAGAAATTTAAGTCGGTCTTGTCGGGATGGTCGAAATAGTAGGCTTTTCAAACTGAGTCGCCAAGAGACTCATCACAAATGCGGGACTTTTTAGCATTTGGCACACTATGAGTGATACTTTTGCTCAGGAAAGAATTGGTCAGCAGCAAAACTCATGTCACGTGTGAGAGGTTTGACTGTGGCTGGTCTTGCAGATCGTGAGGGCCGTATATAGATTGCTATGATTGCCAGTCTCACTTACGGACTGAAAGCGTCAAAGCGAGATGGATCTCTTGTCAATTTTTTTGCTTCACTCGCCCTGTCTCGCCGAAGTTTTATCTGAACCGGTGTTAGGAATGCAGTCGAGCCGGGCCCCGAGGCCCGACAGTGTGACCCCGTTCTTTTGACCCCGGCAGACCCGAAGTCCGGCTTTTCTGGAGTCCGTTTTCCTCCCTGCGCAGCAGTTTGGTCTTCTGAGCACGAAGCTCATGATGAACGCGCAATGCGGCAGGGAAAAGCATGCGCTTAAGAACAAGACGAGTCATCGAAAAGACGGCTAACTTCAGGTGCGTGGGCGCCGATCTGACAGGGTGACCCGTCCACCTCTGGACTCGGGGTCTTCATGGACACCCCCGCATGAGGCGCACGCCGACTTTGGGGACGATTTCCTACGTAATTTCTCGACAATCTCGACCGACGTTCGTGTGTGATATCGAAATTGTGGACTGTGCAAGAAACTATTTTCACTGAAGGAAGAAGAAGTCGAGATTGCCAGACACTTGGAAGTCTCACCTTGTCTGTGTGGAGTGCGCCACTTCTGGCGTGGCCGCAATGCACTTCTTCCACGAGGAACGTATTCGCGCACAAGCCTGATCTCCGCCGCCCTTGCCATTGTTTGTAATCCCGCGTGGTCATCGGCAAACTGCTATTGATGACCGCATGTTTACCATTCCACGTACCACATTCGGCGAGGAAGAAGGTTGTGAGGTCCCGCTTAGTCTAGGCGAACTTTTCCCACCATAAATTTCTAACTTTTTAGCTCCCCTCGGCCAAAATGGCCCCCTGGTGAGAGCAGAGGCGGCCGATGATAAGAGGAGCCGCCATAACTTCAACAGTAGACAAGTAACGGTGGCATGGTGTGTTAAAGCAAAGCTCATGTGGATATGAACGACCTATCTCAAGAAAAATATTCAATTTCAATTTGCCTGACGCCATTAGAAAGAGAACTTCTCGGACTTCTAATTTGGTGCCCAGCAGATTAAAAAAAAAAAAGATTAAATATTAAGGCCTTCTTTGAAGGGACATTGAGAAACATGTCAAGATCCCAGTGGGAGGATGTTAATGGTATGAAAAGACGTGCAATTATCGAGCACCTTGACTGGCTCAACCTTGCTCGAGGCCGCATCTCTAAGCTCTGCGTAGATCCCTTTTGATGTGACCAAAAAAGTCTTGTCATTTCCTTCTCTGAGATCTCTCGTAGGCACTTTGTGATCCTCTTGATGCTCATCAGGAGGATCCAATTCAAATCTGGAGGGTGCAATTTACCACCTCCCAATTTCCATCGTGCGTCGTTCCATCGTTCCATTGTTCTCCAATGAGGCCTTGAATCACGCGATTGGCCTAATCTCAGGTGCACTAGAAGCGTTGCTATTTTTGCCCGCGTGTGTGATCCTTCTTTCTTGAAATCACAGCTCAGCATGATGACGAGCGGCGAAGTCCGCTTGGAAAAGAATGAAACCATTTTCCCCAGGGGCAATGTTAATGCGAGACGTTAAAAAGTGTGATATCTTCTTAAAATTTTAACATATATAGGAAAAGAAGTTAAACATATTCTACATAAGTATCAAATGCAATTTCGTTCGCTATCTTCTGAGCAAGACTTTTTCACGCACTGCGAGTTTTACATTAGTATACATTAGTCAAAAGTCTTAGGCTGGTACAAATCGGATTAACTTCTAAAATTACTCTGTGGAATGAAAATGAAGTTGCTTCTTGTTCATTCTTTACTTCTGAGTGGTCAGCTGTTTGTTGAGAATTTCAGGACTGCCACCTTTTGAGTCTTTCATTTTAAGCAACATCTAGATTAGCGCGAACTAGTGAAATGCAATTGTTGACTGAGTTACTTCAAAATTTTAGTTACTTGTCAGCCTTCTCTGGGGTTTTCCATAAAAGTAAGCGTAGAACAATAGGACTTCAGAAATCAACTAATTAAAAAAAAAAACTTATGTGATGAGAATTTATTAACCACCTTCAAGTCTTAGGCCGCTTGGATGGCCACCAGCACATATAGCATTATCCATTCCGACCGCCAACTTTGAGCTGGTGCCGTAGGTTTGGCATTTGCACGAGGAGCTCGTGCAAATGCTTTTAACCCTGAGCTTTCCATGGCAAATCTCATTAAAAATGTTAGGGGCAGCTAAGTCCATGATCGCTGAGCATCTCATCAGTCGGTCTGCATGCGCGTCGTATTGTTAAACAGTTGCTTAGCGTAACGCTAAGCCGTGAGTCATCAGAAGCTCCCAAAGGTGAGGATTTCCGCAAAAATCGTCCCCGACTGGTTTTTTCCGCCCGGACTGACCAGGTGCGGACCTACTTGTGAACGTCTTTGTGGCCCCGAACAATCTTCAGTCCGGGCCGGCGTCAAGCAAGAGATGAAGCACCATAAACTTGGCACGAATGGGTGACAACTGCTTGGCGAAGGGTGGCCCTCATGTCACGACAGACATCCATCTTTTCACAAGTCCTAACGTGGCAGTGATGTCGGACTGGTTGATGGCGCCGACTCTTTTTGAATTTTTTTTTTCCTCCTGAACTCTGCCCTGGGCCCGACTTTTCGAGATTTTCGCGGTCTCAAACCGACCGCGTGGCAGAAAATTTCAATTTTCTGTTTAATTTCATGTGGCACAAATCTAAAAAAAGAAACCCTTCAAGTCGAATCTGCCGCCGTTGCAAAGCTGCGAAGCGTGAATTAGTGCACGACATCGGAGATAGCGATTTCTTCTCTCGTGCCTTTGACCAGGTCACACTTTAATAGGCTTCATTTGTCAAAACATTATTATTGCCAAATATTTTGTAATTTTTTCTGCCCATTGCACTTTTCCAAGTTATCAAATCTGAGACCCAAAGATGGGCTTTCAAGTATTTTTGCCTAAACTTTCGAGTTTATAGCAGCAGTTCGTAGGTGAGGAATAGACCTACGATCCGGCCATTCTTCGCAGGCAGAATGCATCTTTCATGGGACTCGCAACCGATGGACATCTATTTTACAGTCGACGTCATTACGAATGAGAAAACTGATTTTAGGTGATTTTTTGTATTGATTTCGACAATGTCCAAATTTTGAAATCTGGCTTCCTGGCCTCAGCGTTGCCATTTAGCCATGCCGAGCATATTATGGGCATTGAGGTTATATGAGGCATAATATGTATGATCAGAGCAACGACCCCTGCATAGGTAAGCAGTGGACGATACAGTAGCACCCTTCTCTAGCCAAACTATGATTCGACTGATTCAATAGCAGAGTCGGATGGAGGAAAAACTGGCACAATGAGCAGACTGGCACAAGAGGTAGATTCCACTGTATCAAGACTCTACCGTCGATGTATGCATGTAGCCATACATGCATAAATATATGTTTTATATAAGGCGCGAGGGCCGTATTTACATCTGAGTGTATGTGTCTGTCGGTCTCAACTAATCTACTCTTCTCTCTGTCCAGTGCATAAGCTGAACAGAGAATAGAGTAGAGGACAACAGTTATAACCGCAAATGGTCATAACGTTTCGGACACTAAATATAATATATTCCAATTTCGGTTTTTGCTCTGTGATCTGCAGCTTGCACTGCAGCGATTAGCATAGATTTCATATGCCTTGAGGCATAATTAACCATCGTGAAAAAAAACCTGTTCATTTCATAGGTTGGTTTTTCGTACCGGAGGGTCTTAGAGAAGGGGCAAAAATTCCACCCATTAGGTAAAAAACTTCCACAGACAGCATTTTAGGGTGGTTATCCTTATATAATATAAGGATTCGCAGGATAAGGAAAACCATATAAGGAATTTCAGGTGAATCATGTAGAATCTGGACTCCTACAGGAATGACTCATAATGTTGTTTTTGGGCGTATTGTGAGGCGCCTGGCCTTCAGGCCTGCAGCTTCATCATCTGCATCTCTGCGATTCCCATGTTCCTGAATACCTGAATGTGCATTATAATGTTAAGTCACTGCGAAGAACTCCATCAATTGCACTGCCCCTCAGCAGGAGGTCGTGTCTGAGTGCTGTGTCGAGTAGGTGTCATGTCCCATTGGAGGCGGCAATGAAGTTATACCTGGAGGGTACGTGCGCGGCGCACATGCAATTGTATGCACGTACAGACGAAGTGGTGCAACATCTACAGACAGGGTCATCCATAACGTTGATATGACATGAATCGCGTCTCAGATGAGCTCCCGGTGGACCGGGCGACTAACTGACACTAGGTATGCGCAGAGGCAATGGTTGGCGATTTTGGGCCAGCGAAATGTTCATTACAAGTTGCGACACTGACTGGAAATGTCCCCCTGCTCCTCAGTGCACTTCTCCACGCGTGTGCATGGATTCTGGCAGGCAGAACAAGTTGTGTTCCCATCCAGAGCTGCAGCAAACTGTGTTGATGAGGTCATCTCCGGGAGTCTCCTGGAGATGAGGAACCTCATGATGAAGCTTCCCCCGACGCCGGACTCACTTCCTCGCAAACTCCCCTGCAATCCACACTTCGTGATGGGCCATAAACGACCGTTTATGCTAATTTGTCCGAAGTTCTTGTGCTACGCAGGCCTACACAACGACAGATAATGTCTCTATACACACCAGACGTAAGTTCGCTCAGTCCACAAGTAGCGTCTCTCTGCGAGAGACACTTCAGCGATTCATACTGCACAGAAATTATGCATAATCGTGTACGCAACTGTGGAGTTTAACGTGTTCTCGGTGCAGTCGGCAGCTACATGATGGCTATCACGTGGAAGGAGAGTCCAGTGACCATCCCATCTGCGATCTGCGTGACTTGCTCAAAAGAGCTACTACTGGACAAAAAAAACTACAATGGAAAGTAGTCGAAGAGCTGCGAAGTTTCCAAAAGAGGCAGAATCATGTGCATATTATAAGCGTCAGCATCAACAAATGCATATTGGCTTGATTATGACCGCGGGGGTTTTAAGTTTCAACGTGCTCTCAAGAGTTTTTTTTTCAAAGAGGGGATCTCTATATAAGGCTGGAATTACACGAAAACTTTGACAGTAAACAACATTTTTTTCCGGCAGAAAGCTGCATAAAAGGGTTAAGCAATGTCATGTTCTTCTATGAGGCGGCGACATTCATCACTGTCCCACCCCGTCTTTGTCTGAGCCTGTGACTCCTCGTCTGTGCAATATGTTTGAAGGTAATGAACCGGGTCAGTCTCCTACCCATCTTAATTCTGTGAGACAAAGCGCACTCCAAGGGGGCTTCCAATCAAGGAGGGGCTCATACACCATTGACGCCACCTTGAGGGGCTCCTATTCATGGTGGTTTTTTCAACCTTGTTGGGTTTTTTTTCAATTCAGCGAATACGGTATTTAGGATATTAAGGTCAAATCAAAGTTCAGGATTCAACACTAGTGTTACATCTTATGCATTGGCCTAATTGCCTAGGCACGTGAATCTGTTTCTAGGCATTGTTGCTATGAATGAGTGACTCGTCAAAATGCGGCCTCTACACCTGAAGCAGCAAAATCGGTTGGTCGTGGAGGCTCGAGAATTTAGCAGCTCGAAAGGTTTGGATGGTGCACTCACATCCTCTGAACGTTTAAAACCTCTCCGGTTTGCAGGCCCGGTAAAGGATCTTGTTATGGTAAAAGATCTTGTTGTCTTTATTGAAGGGTAAGGAGGACCTGACCACCTGAGATAATCTGGGCTTTTCGCTCCACTGCCACCCAACGCCTAGGGAAGTCCGGGTCCATCTCATCTGAAAACCTAAGATACCCATGGCAAAGCGATCAAAGAAGCAAGAGGTCCCTGCAAATATCACTGCTTAGCTTTTCTGGCCTTTTATCGACAGAGCCATGTAATGGAATGGATTTTGTTTTAGTGCCCGAGAACTCGGAGCTCTATGTCTTCAAGCCGTCGACTCCAGTCTTCAAGCCGTCGACTCCACCCGAGTCCACGTCTCTCAACTCGACCCGCAATAAGGCAGTTCCAACCTATCCCTCAGAGCTTTGAGCTATACAAGCTCATGAACACTAAAGGAAATCTTCTTCTGTCTGGAGCCTCGTCTTGCTGTCACTGTGAGAGTGACAGTGGGCCTCTTTTAATGGGTCAGGCCAAGCTGAGCCGCACTTGGCTCGGTGGGGTTGCCTGGATCTGAACCAGGCCTAGCTCCAGTCTAGCCCCAATCCATCGCCCCCGGCGGGAGCACTGACGGTTCTATTATCACTTCAGGGGAGGGGGGCTGATCCAACCCCCAGATTGACTTGTCTCAGAACATGTGAAATCAGGAAAAATTGACAGAATTTTAAGAAAAGCTTTTGTTTCATTTTCGACATAACCGTTGAGACATTGGCATTTGTGAAGTCTTTGTGTCATGTCAACTTTTTTAACTCCAGCAATGACTCATGGTGCAGTTGTGCTTGTGCGCAAGGGGAAATGAAAATTGTTTTCTTTGGTGGCCAAGATGACCAAGTGACGGATGAACGACATTTTGATAAGTCGCTGTGGGGTGCGACCTGCCGAGTTCACTGCAATATGCAGCTCTGCAAGAAGAACTAGGCGCACTGCGCTGTGAGTGCAGTGGCAGTGGCAGTGGCAGTCGCCGCTGCCATAGTCGCAGTCGCCGTCGCCGCTGCATCAGACGTATCCGCCGTCGCCAGAGCCGGCACCGGCGCGGCCGTCGCCTCACCTACTGGCCAGACAGGAAGAGCCCACCGATGAGGCCCCAACTCTTCTGTCATCGTTTGTGCGAAACGCTGCAGCATCGATAGCGTGCAACTCCCCGAATCGCATAGTTACAATAGTATAGACGTCATTCAGCTTTTCATAGGCTTTACCCTAGGTTACGGCGACTTCATGAGCAGATCCAGTTGACCTGACTTAGGGCCGCAATGGATGTGAGTCGATCGCACAAGCTTAACTGCATGGGTTAGGAGAGAAACTGCAATGAGCGTATTTGACAGGGTGCAGCGGCGTCTTCTTGCAGGCCAGATGTAGCATTCAAGAGTGCAGTCTTATATAAGGTAGGGGCTCGGCATTTTTCGCAGGCGCACTCGAGTTCTTCGGTGGTCCGCGACCGGAGGTAAGAGCGGAACTACAAGAGGGACGGGAACGTGTACAGGGTGGCTCGCTCTGGGGCACTGACGACGTGAACCGAGTGGCTCACTTCACCCCTTACCCTCCCAAGTTGTGTACCACGTGCACCTGAATTAGCTCATACTGGAAATCAGCACACAACTCCACCATCTCACGCGCAAATATTGGTATCAACTGACGGCAAACTTAGTTGGCTCTTGGATCTAGGATCAGTTTTGAGGAAAAATACTCTGCATGTCCGGTAACTCAAAACAAGCTCATCGTGATGGCAAGAAAAAAGCGGAACCGCTGACACAGATTTTTCGCTAAAATAAGCGCACAGCATAGCAATCTCCAAAATGAAGAAGTTGCGCTGGCATTTTAAAAATTTCCTCTAGGACATTTTTAAGTGACACCTTACAGAGATTTCAGTCCCGTCTTTCACCCCATTTTGTTTGCCATAAGCGGTGTTACGAAGTTGACGCCCAAAGTAACAAACAGCGGTGTCGATTGGTAGTTAGACGTTTTCACCATCAATGGAAACACTTGAGATCACCCAAAGCCTCCTCGCAACCGTGCAATGTGGACCGAAAATACCACTAGAGTGTACAATTTGATGTGGAACTACCAGAACACACAAACACAGCACTTTATATTTTTGCCACCCAGCGAACCGGGTGGGAAGTAATACATAAATTAGTATTTTGCGAGCAAAACTTCACTGGAGTTCAGCCTGGAGCCTCTACTGTCTGTCCATGTTAGTTTCGAGCCTGTAGCACACACTGTATTGCAACTACAGAATGTCAAGAAATTAATGCTATCCTTGTTGCCTCGGTAAAAATGTACCTACAGTGGAAAGTAAAGAATTGTTTTTGGCAGTCTGTAACCAGTCTTAATCCAGGAGGCATCAATTTCTTAACAAACTGTAGATCCACTTGACATAGCAAGCGTAGAAAACAGACTGATTCACTCAGTAAACACGGAAGTGAACGCAAAGTGTGCAGCGTGCCCAAATTGGGATTTTTTTCTTTCATTTTCCTCCTTCATCTAGCGACATGAGGGTGTCGACGAAGCTGTCCTTGTTCCTCTTGCTGACGTGGGCACCTTTAGTGACGGTAGCCGGGAGGCGGGCTAAGATGGCCAAGGAAGAGGTGGACTCCACGGGAAGCAGCAGGCAAAAAAGACTGTGTAAGACAAGTTTTAACCCTACAAATTTCCTTCCACTTATATGCATTTTTTTTTAGTTAACATCCTGGAAATCATCAGGTAATCAAAATAATGAAGAAGATGAGGTCGATTTCCTGACCTGAATGTTTCAGGTTTCCTAACGACGCCTGCGAAGCCTCCGGGTCCAGAAACGGTACCTGCTACACGTTCGGGGAGTGCGAGGACCGGGGCGGCACCGACGGGGGCACCTGTGCGGCCGGATACGGCATTTGTTGCGTGTGTGAGTGTCAGCAAACAATGATCGTTACTTTTTAAAGCAAATAACTCAAGAAAGTTCATACGAGTGAAGTTTCAAGTCTCCCCTTTTCACTCATGTACTTTTTTCATGACATCAAAAGCTTCAAGCATAAAACAAGCGTTCATAAATTGTTCGTGAAACAAGCGGCGAGAGAGGTCCCAATTCAGCTTCAGTAGTATTTTTTTAAGAGCATTTATAGCAAGGCAGATTTCAATGACCACTGACTTATGATAACAAATAGAGCCTTGCTTCCTGGTGAAATTAATCTTGGTTCAGTATTACACGTTTTTTCAATGCTGGAAGCATTTATGGAAAAGGGTCACTTGTAGGTCACCTCTCTTCACTCCAACTAGCAGACTTCAAAGAAGTTCAAGAAAGGATTCACTCATTTCACCTTTTTTTATCAATTTTACTTCAAGTGGTCATGTTGAGAACTGATTTTAGAATACTAGTGCAACCGTTCAATTTTTGGCCACCCAACCTTCCAAAAGCAAAGAAGAAGGAAAAGAGGATACACAGATGAACTGGGTGCACAGACTTGGACAAAAAGGGGTATTTTTTTCCTCACACAGCTGATGCCACCATCACCTGATATGGTGGGCCTGCTGTGCAAAAGCCACCGAACAATACTGCAGCGGCATAAGTAGTCGCTGACAAATCACCTTTTTTTCGAAGTCTTCTCCTGTCCACCCTCTTTTTCTATGCGCATTCCTATTAAATGAAGGGAGAAAGATTAATTTTGTTTGTCTCATATCAACCAACAACTCCACCATACCTAACTTTGTAACGAACAATGATGAAAAGAAGGAGTGGAATGTTTGGAGACTCGTCTGTGTTCACTGTGTTCAGTACTCACTTCCTCCACAGCAAGTTCGGCTGGATGAATACTGATTTGCTCTGCTATTTGCCTTATTGCCATAAGCAAGTAGTTCTTCAGTCCATCCCCAGTCATTGACTTTGGCCAAATTTCCTTCGATGTAAATCTTGCTTTATTTCCTGTACTGATAGTAGAGCTCTGGGTCGATGTCTTTTAAAGGCACCCTGTACTAGGGCGTGACCTTGTCTCTACTTGAGGGGACCCATAAGTATATGTCCGCATTTGCAAGTTCAGCCTACGTTGTCTTCGCACACTACATCATATGTCACGGTGTCTCAAGCAGAAAGCGCTCCACAAAAGCCACCAAACACTAAAATTCAAGATTTTCCCTCTAAACTCCCAACGCTCTTTAACATCTCTCCCAATTTGTGCCAACAACGCCTTGACATTTGGCGGGCAACTACGATAGTTCATAGCACTGGTCAACCTTTTTGTCCATTTGCCCAAAGTGGTCGTTCCACCTTGGCCGTGCACATTTTCGCTCTTTCAAGGAGATTTTGTGTCCGTCATCTGATAATGTTGCTTGCAGCATCCTTCTATCGTAATTTTGAGCTTCTGCACCCTTTCCAGCTGTTTTCGTTAGGGCGAAGCCGTCACTCTTGCCAGGCTGGGAAATGGGATAAACTGCCATTCCACCAATTTTAACTTTCCCTAGTTAGGGTAATATACAATGCATTCGAGAGACTCCTGCCTGTTTTGATCACTTGGGCTGCAGCCACGTGCGGGGTTTCTTTACCGGTGACGACGCGTGGTACTTAGGGGTAGAGAGGTAGTTTCGCTTATCCGTTTTCTGTTATCCAATCGCACACTGGAACAGTGTGAATACTTATACAACCATAAGTAAACATTACATGTGCAGCTGTCAGGAGGTCGTCGATAGAGAACTTGAGCTAACCTTAGCTTATCTTTTCAAGCTACCCCTAGTTAGATCTACCAATGATTGCAGAGGAGCCGTTTCACCCATTCCGTTTCACCTGGGACGGTTTGTGATTTTAGGTAAAAATACCTGCACCCATAAGTATTTCGCATCGTCATAGGCAAGAAAGGCGTACGAGTGACTACAGCCTCAAGGCTTGGCGACCAAAACTATTATTATTATTTTATTTCAAAAAAATTTCAGAGTGACTTTCAGCATTGAATCTCGATACTTTGTACTAAACTTTTCTACTTCCCTGCAGACAACAGTCCTGTCACTACCCTGCTAGAATCTAAAGAGCAGACTTCAACGAGGATTGTACGAACTTCAAGTGAGGAATTTTTCAGTCGTAGGATCGATTAACATAGATCTGTGGCTCATCTGACTATGACAAACTTCATGTGAGAGATGAGTCAGTCAACAGAGTTCTGAGGTAGGATAGATACTATAGTTGTGTAGAACATGTGAACACGACTTGTTGAGCTTGATGTCAACTTTCATGTTCTACAGAATTAAGATAAAAAATAAGGCATCTGTACTCTATTGGTGGCTCATATGGAGTTGGCACCAAAATTAATTTGACCCAACTTCATGAGAACTTGGTGTATCAATCTGCCAAGGTACAGAGCTGCCAGCTCTCCTCACCACATGCACGAAAAGCACTACGTGTTCGACGACGCCCCACGTGCCGACTTCTCCGGCCACAATCTGGGCGGCGTCGGCATTGTGGCGCTGCAAAGACGACACCATTTTACGGGTATTTTGCTGCCATCAATAATGTCCGACAGTTTGCCATTGATGCAAAAAAAAGCGGGAAAAATTGCTCATTAAAAATCGTCATTTTTTGTGGTCATTTTGCTGCCTTCCATATTGTCCAATTGGTTCTGGTTGCCAAGCAGTCAGTAATTAAAACAGGCAGGGGACTCTTGAACGCACTGCACTTGGCAGTGCAAGAAATACTCTGGCAATAGCTGGGATCCTCTTTGCACAACCTCAGCCAAGTTAAAATGCAGGAAAATTGTCAGGCAAGTAGAAGTAGTGAGCGCGAAGCTCGTGATGGGAGACACAAACAGACGGACTCACACACAGCGCTCTATATTGTTGCCATTCTTCCTACCTAACCAAGTGGGTAGAGCAGAAGCGTTATTGCGATTTCTAGAGAAGTTGAGGCTGTGCTGCATAAGAGCCTTCAAGTATGTGATTTTGATCGTTTCTTGTAAGACAAGTTCGAGCAAAGAGTGAATGGAGAGATCTATTTATGTTGTCGTTAAACAATCTACGATAGAGAAGTTCATTGCTTTAAAATGATGGTAAAACCTAGTGTGAAAAACCTTGCTGTAGAACAACGTGTGTAAAGTCTGGTAAACTGCAGACGTCTCTCTCACAAGGGACTCGTTACATGCTCGTTTGGACCTTACACAATGGAAAGGTTTAGCACTGAGGTACAATTTATACAATGTATTTCCCGTCGTCAAGTTAAAGAAAGACTGACATTAAAAAAGTCAGGTGAAAACTAGGTTCATTTTATGCGGTGTTCTGGTCCTTTCTTTGTAGCGATCTTTAGTGCTTTAAAAACAGGGAATCGTAATGATTCCTTTTCCAGCATCAATGTTGAACATTTGTTCTCTTGAGGAAGTCATCGGATCATCAAAAGCAATGACCGTCGTCAAGATTTGGGCTTATCTTAAGCCAGATTGTATGAGCCATCTTATGCAAAAAATGAATGTGCTTTGTCTGTCCCTCTTTGAAAATGTTTTTAAGAAAACAATAAGAATAGTTAGTTCACCTTTCATGAAAACATCTATAAACTTAGTACTAGTAGAAATCATTCTTCATATGAGATATTCTCAAATGAGTTTTTTCCTCCGCCCACCAGTCCTGGACGGGGCTGTGGAGGGCCCTGAACTCCATAGTGCATAAATATGGCATGTTCCGTTATCCTCGAAGTATGAAAATTGAAAATAATTTTTAAAAGAGTATTTATGCAATATTTATGCCACGAGGCGGTATTCAGATAACGCACTTTTAAGCACTGCTGGCAAAGAGTCCCTAGAGCTGAAATGGAAGCTGCAACTTTTTATTCCCAGGACATTCAAATGCATTCAAAAAACCAGAGAATGTGTAAAAAAAAAGTTTTAACTAATTTGCCGGAAAACGGGTCGTTTGAAAGTAATTTTAAAAAGTCTGTGGTAACCCTGGCGCCGACGACCCTGGCAGCGCTGGCGCGGGATCGTCGCGGGCCAGGGAGAAAGAAACAACAAACCCACACGACTCTCCCGACACTCTTAGCTTCGGTCTACTCTAGTGCGACTCAATCCGGCGGCAGGTCCGCGTTGGGGGCGATCCGGCGGCGG
>JAAUXU010042434.1_pt1 | contig 64184 bp, 51 predicted proteins | sample 7278151 | NCBI WGS metagenome assembly JAAUXU01 (sample SAMN14350113, study PRJNA611818) | marine sediment metagenome | isolation source: surface marine sediment (1.8m) | place: French Polynesia: Moorea | collected 2018-08
CTACTGGTCTGTCGTTAACGGTGCTGTATGTCTGTATGAGAAAATATGGAAGGGGTGGGCGGACTCTTGGCGGACTCTTAGATGCACCCATAAATCCTCCACCGGCGCCAGCAACCCGATTATGACTGCGATTAAATGACTTCTTTTCTACGCGGAAGCGTCGCTCTTTTTTGTGAGGTTGTTGATGCCTGTTCTCACACGCACCAGCGGTGTTTTCATCTTAATCTTCCGATAGCATCGCAAATACAGGTGAGACACGAAAAGCTCATAATTGCAGGCGCCTGCCAGGGAGGCATTATTACACAATAAATATGTAGGTAGCACCCAAATTCCCGCCTACGGCTCTTATTCTGATGAATGCGATGTGAACCACCGACATAAACGCTGCCGCTCAGAGAGAAAAAAGTGGGGAAAAAGAGTTGTTATCCGCCCCATTTTTGCCCGTCCCCCTTGCCCCCTCCCCCCCCCCAAAAAAAGAGGTGCCTGAAGCTGCCAGCAATACAGTTGTGGCCTCAGGGTCTCCTCTGTACTCCTGAGGTTTTTGGTGACGAGAAAGAACGTCTCTTTTCGAAGTTTGAAGCAATTTCCGTCACTCCGACTTAGCACCCTACTTCTTCTGACGTTTCACTGTCTACTTACATCATGTAAAAAAATGACGAATGCTGGCAGCAAAACTGCGACTGAGACCTAAAAATAGGAACCTTTCTCAACGTCTTTTCCTGAGAATGGGATTTCTTCAGTCCCTGGGCGGGGAGAAAAGGACCGGGTCAGGAGGTGATCCTATAGGGTGCACTGAATTTATGACAGCTCCTCCACCTGCTTGATGTGACGGGTAGGCCGCCAACAACGTTTTTGCGGCAAGGCGTGAAAGGTAATTAATTAGAGGCCTTTTTGCCTGCGGCTGCGCGGACGTCGGGGTAAGGAGGGCCCGTTCCTCAGGCCCTCGGAAATGTCTTGTTCTTCAGCGATCAATCAGTTGTGCTTTTCTTCCAGATTTACAATCCTGCGGTTCATCTTTTTTGTGGAATGTGTGGAATCAAGCATTTGGGACAGTCTGTCCGAAGAGGCCTAGAGTGGCATGCACGAACTGCAGGAGTTGGAACAGCACATGTTCCGCGCGCACTAGTGCTGGAGTGAGTGGGGAAGAGTCAAGCACGAGTCGAGTCAGACCCGAGTGCAATCTGACTCGAGTCAAGTCTGTCTGGACTCCAGCACTAGAACATATAGTGTGTTACAGAAACGTCACTTCTCTTGTCTTCCTCAGCTCCTCCCTCCTGACAACCACTTAAATTCCTACACCGCTCCGGTTGACCCTATTGCCCCCGCTCACCTCCCGTTATTTCTTCCCGTCGGACATTTTTGACTCGCCCAGATAAGGAAATGTCGAATGACCATGTTCGTACATTCACTTTGATGGAATAAGGTAATCGTTCTCGTTAGATATGCAGAAACTTTTATGTGTATGGCGAGTGCACAAGGCTTGACATTCCTTATGAAAAAGCTTAGGGAAAGCCTTCGCCAAAGGTCGAACTGTAGCCACTTGCCAAGGACGCACCCTTCTCTTAATCTTTTTTTTTCTGCCATGCACGATAATTGATCGAATCATTATTGATGCGGTGTCTTTTTTGCTGTACAATGGAGTGGGGGTATGACCTCCCAGGGCGAAGGAGCCCTTGGTCTAACTGTTTGGCAAGAGCTGTGGGGAGTCTTTTCTTCTCGGGACCGATGACATTTTGGGGACATTCACGACGCCAGACAGGATCCTTTAATGGACGATTTCGGGGGGGCTCCCAGATTCTCTTTCATCTTGCACATAATGAGACCTCGACCACAATTTTTTTTCGAGCTTGCACGCGCGCCCATGTAAATTTCTCAAGGACTGTAGCGGGAGACTCGTAATGAAGAAGCTCGATGGACAGGGTGGGTTGGCCTTTGCAGGGCCTTGGCCGAACCAGCTGGAGCAGAGTCCTTTAAGGTCACTTTGCTCTCTAAGTTACACTTTCTTAAAGGGTGCTGTACTTGCGTGGCAGCTAATTGACGGCAGACGCGGTGAGCATGAAAACGGTCCCGTTCAACTAGTCCCTCAGCGTCTCCACCGACACTTGCAATGCGAGGATGGCGGCCAAATGTTTAGTCAATTGACAGCAGAAGTCGACATAACCATAACAGCGCCGGATGCCCTAAGGTGGGAGTCTTCTTCTCCACAGGAAGCAGTCTAGATAACACCGGTGACAGGCCATTAACAATCTAAATAAATAAAATGAGCGGCACTACCTGGTATGAGTAATTACCACAACGACAAAAATTGCTCAACGCCTGTAACGAACAGTTGGACCTGCGCTGCTGCGTGTGCCGTGGATTGAACTGTTGACAAGTAGCTTCTGTAGGTTTGAGTAATCGGTCGCCCTCGCTTGAGTGAAATGTTTATACCGTTAAGTCTTCTTGGCACGCATGAGACAGAGGATAGAGGCAACACGCTCATGATCAAGCGTTTGCTTCAGGCACCTTCATACACTGCATAGTGTATATGTGCGGTGGAGCTGAAAGTACATACGCCTACTTATGATTTAAACTAATTTACAGACGATCTCTCGCCTACGCATTGGCCTTATCGACAGTCTAAATCGGAGAAAAATGAATGTTTTTTATGACGTAGGAGGGAACCCAACTTTAAAAAAGTAAGCCAGACACACACGCACTTGACACATGCCTCAACACGTGTGGGTTACTCATACGTATATTAAACACGGCGTGTGTATGTATATAGGGTACACGAGAACGTATTGACAAGTACTACGGTACGCACGATAGGAACAGATATTCATGAACAGAGGGCTGAAATTTGTATTCCTAAAAAGTGCTACTCCTTGTGCTTTGCTCTAAAAAAAAACACGCGCATTAGGAGTAGCAGTGACTAGCAGCAGGAAGTAGCGAAGAGACTAGGCCTTCCGCAGGCCTAGGGCCTCATTACACCAAAGGGGAAGGCTATTTCTGTGCGTGAAAAGAGAAGCGATCAGCGGGAAGAAAAATGACCAAGGATCAGTCAACGAAACTGCAGTCAAATTACTCGATTTTTTCGCCTCCGAAGATATAATTTGATCAATTTTGGCACGCCGCGGCCTCACGATAGCAAGCTTGCAAATGCGAGGGTTCATACGGAGAAAAAAAAAGGGAGCTGTGTCCAAAACCACTACCTAGAACTAGATTTTCCGTACTTGCATACCTGGAGTTTATTCGTCGCATGCCTTGAGTACAGGAAGCTAATAACAATGTAAGTACTATAATATGCAACTGAAGAGGAACATAACAAGGAGGGAGAAGTACTCGTCCAGACAGTCTGACGAGGCTGGTTGGCTCATCAGTTGACGAGGATGAGCGCACACTCGAGGCCATGAGATAAACAAGTGACGATGAAGAAAACAATTACAACGTGGGCATGTCCGTTACAAGTTGCAGCCAAGACCTCATCAGCACAGACAGTGCCTTCGATGGCTTCTGGAGCAACTTGTCGATGTCCTTTCTCTGCCTCTCACATCTGCCATCCAGAATGGTCATGGTCAGCTCGTCTGCGAGCAAAAAGAGACACTCCACAGTGTCACCTATGACTTAACGTATGACCAACGAGCACTTGCTCAGTGCGCCACTTGACACAGAGGTGGCCTTTTTTGACTGCCCGGTTAAGATTACTTCTGTTTATCAACATGATGCATCTTGTGTGGACAACCGGAACATGACGCGCGGGGACAACGCGCTATATTAAATCACGCATCATTGGTGGGCAACCACAGCACTCTAAATTTGGACTGGTCACCTCGTATGATGTGCAATTGGCCTTTGAGACGATGCATGCCAGCATGAGCAAAACTGTCCACATTTTTGAAGTCGCTTTTTCAATGCACGTTAAATGTCACCAGAGTTGAAGTACGGTCGCGGTTGTGCTGGTGGAGTCCTCGATAAAGTCGGTAGTCTTAAAAAAATTGGAAAATGTTGCTTGTACATTATGTGGATGAAGAAAATACTCTATTTTTTGCCCGTCCATCTGTGCCGCGTCTACCGCGAGCGCCCGTTCCCGCCACAGCTGCCACCTTTCCCCTGTAGGCAAGAGTACATTGGCTCGACATCGACGACCCCTGCAATTTTGCCAATATTGGTGACATCCTATAGTTGTGGCTGGGAATCTAGTAAGATGTACCCAAGAGAGTAGGTACAAGAATTTTGCATCTGGTGCGCCGCCGTCTATGTTTAACGAACTGATCAAACTGGAGGTCAAATTTGACCGCATAAGCATATTTGGTACCTGTTTACAATTCGCAGGCCTTCACCAATTCTGCCATGGCATCCAAGGCAAAGCACCAACCATTGTAAACCTTCAATAAATGGGTCTTGCCTGAGGTCGCCCAGGGTTTGGAATACGATGAGTTGAGAGTTTGGAATGGTTCCAGAGTGAGGCAGTAAACTCCAGGTTGGCAGATGGTCATCCAAAGTTTAGCACATTTTCAAATTGCGCTAATACGTATGATATTCTTGATGTGGATTGTCATCAATGATAAAAGTAAATAAGGAACACTGCAGGAACATTAGTACACTACTGTTCTACTCCACTGTGCGGACGTACCGTCTATCGTAAGAAAAAAAAAAAAAAAAAAAAAAAAAAATTAGCGCTGACTTCTAGCAAGAAAACAAATTCCATTTGCAATTCCTCATAGATTTTTACAGCTTGGCCATGAATCTCTGGAGTCAGCAGAGTCATTGTCATCAACTGTGTCGTGCCTCATATTCAAGAAATGGGGGCTTGAAATGAGCATATTCACAATTGCTGGCATAGAAAAATCCTCCATTGAGAGGCACGTTCAGCGTGCATGAGCAATGAGAGACAGGGCGGCCCTAAACGTTATATTACTAGTACATACAGGGTGTGCGTAAACGAGTGTCACCCCAAACAGGCCTTTTTAAACGGGACTTGTCTGAGCACTCCTCAGTAGATGGCATATTAAAGGTTTTTTTCCCCTTCTACTACGAAATCCAGCGTAATGTGTTAAGAAGATTCATAGTAATCGTTGGTTTAATTCAAGATTTTCGGATTACTGCTTGCTCTTCCACAGGTCTCGCCGACTGAAACTCGCACCGAAATTCCGCTTCTACTTTAAAGTCCGCTGCTGGCGCATTTTAAAGTTTTAAAGTCCGGCGTAAGCGGATTTTGGAGAAGTGGCAAAGTCAAAACAAAGTGAAGGCAGAGCAAAAAAGAAAAAAAATATGAAAACGGAAAATCTTGCATCAAATGACAAGTTACGTCATCGTAAATGGACTTAAAATCCGCATTTTTTCCGTTCTTCGATCAATTCTCGGTCAGTGAAGGTCCTCGAATTCATCAAAGAACTCGGTGTCAAAAAACTTTGATTTTAAAGCCCTTCTTTACAGCGATACAATATAAAGTGTAATTAATGCCTTCTACGATGCATACAAAAACTTTACATACTGAGACCTTTGACCTGTGTTTCCACCATTCCTTTGTTGCCGTCATCTTCCGCGATCTACATGGAGCTCTGACCGCTGCGGTGGTCTCCGAGGACAACAAGGTCGCCGTGCTCGTCTCAACTTAACGGAACCCCCCGGACCTCCGGGAGGAGAACTGGGAGAAATTGGACCGAGAAAAATCAAGTATCGTCTGCGGTTCTCCGTTTCTAAGCTTTTTTGCGACCTTACTCCGCTAATATTAGGTCGTCAAAGCCACTCATTCTTTGTCTGAGGTGTGCGTGTTCACCTGAATTAGCTATGTTGTAAGAATAGGCTGAGATATAGTTGCCTTCCGACTCTCCTACATGGATCCACTGGAAGTATTTTTATACAGAATGAACATTATTTGGCTTGGATCTGCCCTCGCTCGCCACTTGAAGAGAATCTGCTAGCACCACACTTTATAGTCAGTTTTGCCTCCAAAGCTCCAGACAGTAGAGACCTGATGCTAAAAACAATTTAGAGAACTTTTAAGAGTACTACCCCGAAGCTGAACTGGGACCGTGTAACTGCTCCTATTTTGCAGACAGTGCAAGCATATAAATTCATGGACAGGGACGGTGGACATCAGAAACTTCACTGGTATGAACATCCTGAAGTACGTTACCTTAAACAAGTGTTATTAAAAAGACACTTTCACATGCCACCGCAACTGCTGCATTTTGGGGGACATCGATACCTTTAACTTATGCTCTGTGCTCATTGTACTGGATAAGGGCAACTAAAGCTTCATGTCTTGCAACATTCTCCTGAAGTAGACAAAACTTGATTTGGTTTTTGCTTATTGTACAACCAAGTCCTTTTCTGCTCATCACTCTGTCGTACAGCTTGGTACCGATAAAATTTCCTTGCCATTTGATTAAGAAGGACTTCATTTTAAGCTCTGATATTGGAGCAACGCGTTGATTCATTTCCGAGCCAAATCATGCTCACCGTGCATGCAAAGTCTACGTTGGTATGAGCTTCATTCGATCCCAACCACTGCCGGGGTCGGCACTATGGACAGTAGACTCGACATACACGCACCGCAAGCCGAAGGACGTGTATCTTACTTCTTAAGGTACATTAAGTAAAGCTAAAGTTGATAGGACTAGTAGATAACAGAGATGTACTGAATGATGCTATGACGTGTGCGACAACGGGTGGGGCCGGAAACATTCCAGTAAGAAACCAGACAGAGTTATTCTTCTTGTCATGGTGCTCAAACAAGCCTAAAACCGTTTTTAATACCCTTTTCCTGTTCGCTGCGAGCTGCAGTAGTTACGCAGTTCCTTAAACGCCTTGAGGGCAAATGCAAGCATTAAAACGGGGAAGTTGCTATTGAGGACATTGCTTTTGGGGATAAGTTGCAAGCTCATTCGAGCTCAGGGGCATCACAAACCTTTCGGGTGCTGTTTTGGGTCATACAGGGAACGGTTCCGCGCTAGATGCGCTTCCTCTCTCCGTATGCTCAAGAACGTCAACCGGGGGGGGCTTCAAATCGATTCCTAATCTGACGCAGTCGAGCCGTCCTTGCGTAAGTACGTGTAGATGTACTGTGTGTACTTGCACACACGGTCGGGCAGGCTAACTCGGACAGACAAGCTCAGGTTGCCCTTGAGTCAGGTGCTGTCCACCCTGGACAATGTGCAATCCAAATTAATAACAGCATTCCTGGTAATGTAGGCAACTCCGCTCCTGGACAACGTGAACGCCGTCCCCCACTGCTGCAAACCCAGAATTATCCGTCATCTATGACGTTGGCAGCGTTGTACTGCACAGTCACACAGACGCGCGCATGACCACAGCTTTAGAAAGCCAGAAATCAAAGCTAAAAGAAATGCATATGGGCTTATTCAACCTCTTCAAAAGGTGAGCACTTCTCTCAGCAGTGGGGCCAAAGTTGGCCTGGCCCATTGAGCCCTAAACACAACTTGCAAAAGGTTGCATGCTCGTTGCAATGCATGAAATGATCTAATGCAGTATACATGGAGTTTTTCATTCTGCTCCATCCTCATTCAATAATACCCTCACCTTCCCTAGAGGGAAATGCTCTTAAGCTCCAATAAAAGATTCCTCGATTCCCTCGTAAACAAGAAATTGAGGGCACAAAAATCCATCCACCAAAAGTAACCTGTTCTTAGTGGAAGGAAAATTGCGGTCAGTTCTTCTTCCTCCACGAAATTCACTTCAGATTGCTTCCTGAAGTCAAAGAAGAATGCAACCGTCCGTTTTCTAGCAACGCTCATGAGGAGATAGGTGGAACGTACAGAATCTGCTGGTCGTTCGAAGAAAAAATCGAGAATCCCGCGGGCCTTGAATGCATAAAAACTGTGTGTCTGCATAACAGACATAATCAAGCTGAATGAGACTGCGACATTTTTCTGAAAGGAATTGGCATCGGGAGGTCAGTCTTAAAGCACGTGCACGTGGACGCAGATTTCAAAGCCACAAGTTGGGAGTGACAACTGAGTAGGAAGGGTTGTGCCATAAGGGTCCGCTTACACCGGGCCGATTGCGCCACGCACGTGGGACTCATTGGAGCCGGACACCTTCAATCAAGCTGCCGCCGGACTCCGCCAGTGTAAGTGGACCCTAAGCAGAAGGCGGAACCGCCGTGGACGTGATTGAATAAGTGCACCACATATGCGGCGCTGAGAAAAAGTGGTAGCAATGCGGTGGTCAGCGCATGCAGATAAGATGCACTGCGAACTAGTCTGGTTAATGGGCGCATTTATCAGGTGACAAAAGAAGTACACATGATAATTAGGGCCTCGAGCGAACCCGAAGTCTTATTCGCGGCCCAAAGCTACATGTTTAGTTTGTAGCACGCCTACGTGGGTAACACTGACGTCTCTTTTTCTATCAGTGATGCTCTGACCAACTTTCATGCGCTGCACAATGGATGCCCGTCGACAAAATCAGCTGCAGAGTTGTTATTCTGGCGAGGGCACTGGTTAGTGCAGTGTCAGATTCTGTGGAGCGAGTCAGTTATAAGCAGGGAGCGGGAAAATAGCTTTGTATGTTAATGAAAAATGTCATCTTTCTTACTTCTCCAAAAATAAACCAAATTGGACAAGAAGAGAAGTTTCTCAAAGGCGAGGTATACGCACATGGTAAGGTATAACTGTGTGGTGAGATGCAGGAGAGGTGTGGCCATGTGCAAGCTCATGGCGAGGCACATCCACGTGGCGACGTCAGAAAACTGCTACCCATTGTATTATTCAGCTCAGCTCGCTGTCCGAGGCCCTGAATTGGTGGCCTCAGCTGAGCTTGACTCAAAAACTTTCAGGCCTCAATGCCCATTCCAGCCTCAAAGATTTGCTGCGATGAAAACTGTTTGAAGAAGTGACCAGTTTGTTACCCATGAACGGTGGAATCTTGCATTGACGTTACTTGATAGGATTGACTTGACTGAAGTTCCAGCTCGGCTGGAGCTCAGCTATGTTAGACTCGATTCAGCTTGAGACTCAAGAAAGTCTTGTCTGACACAGCTCTGTAACGAGAACATAAAGTAAACACTTACCTCTTTTCTTCATATGGACAGGGGAGGAACAAAAGCTTATGGGAAAGAAAGCACCAAGTTTAAAGGGTCAATTTTCCTCCATGAAATTGGCAAAATGTATGAAAATTGCTCCCAAAATGCATTTCATGTGATTTTAGCCAAAAGTGGAAAAATACGTGAAAAATATTTTAAGTCATTCGCATTTTTCCCGCGCCCAGGTTATTCCAAGCACCATCGTAAACAACTGATTTTTTTTTCATGGTTGCCTGACGTAATCCCCCCCCCCCTCCAACAGTACATTCAGCGCAAGCACACCTTAACTAGCACAGCAGGCACATCCTTGATTAGTTGTCGCTCAACTTCACGTGGACGATCTTTTTCCCTCTAATGTATAATTTGTAAACTTTCAACGACGTTGCCGCGGTGTATGCAGCTCCTACAGCAGCCCTATGGAGGCTTTATGCATTCGTGCATGGTAAACTTTCATCAGCGCTTTGCTGTGGTCCAGGAAAGAGAGGACAAGTTATTCATGCTCCGTCCTAAAAGGCACAAGAAAAGTGTTTCGGTTGCGGCGTGTTTGGCACTGAGTGAGTGACCTCGGGGGGAGGCGGAAAAAAGGATACGACGCATGATGGTAATTCGAGCTGATGAGACGTGATGCATCAGCCACAGAATTATCACCCATGGAGGAAACTGGAGAAGGTCGGGCAACCCAAAAAGTTAGGGGGGAGCAGAACGAGTTATGTATGACGGTTTAGTTCTTCCCTAAACTTGTATGGCGATGCATCAACGCATGCAAATGTGCACATGCAAATGCAAATATGTACTGCTATATGCAGACAAAGTTGAAAATATTCAGTACTGACACTTACTAATAACAAACTTGGCCAGTTGTAACTGCTGCAAGATAGCGCAGTAGCTCGGCAAGTCCATGGAAGTGTCGCTGTGGACAGAGGCCGTCCAGCACAGCAAGGAATCAGCTCTGATTCTTGGGAATTTCAAGATTTCATACAGCGCTAAATTTCACTCGTAACTTGTGTAACCCGGTAACCTTATCCAGGGACACAAATAACAAGTACCGGATGTGAAGGCCAGAGGGGCCCATCGCACACAGTGTTGCCACATAGCTGGTGACCGACATGGCCAAATTCAGTATCATGTAAGGCCAAATGACTGAGAAAGAATTTTCAAAATCATCCAAACACTGCGTCCATCCAGAAATTCTACTGGCCAAGCATATTAAAAAAAGCCAAATTTAAGATTTCTGACCCCAAATGGGACCAATCAGGCAACTGGTAGGACTCCTGCACGAGAAGTTGTTTAGAATACGAGGCAACTTTACTATCGTGCACTTGTTAGAGGCATCTCTGTGTAACCCAACCCTGAACTTTTGAGTAATTTGTGAGTGAAATTTAGTGTTGGATGAACGTTCATTCGCAGACATTAAGTACGTTCCCAGGGGAGAGGAGTGAGTATGTACGTGTATGTGCAGAGCACAGTAGAATAGATCCACCATTACCAAAGTCATATTCATTGTGCTCGGCGATGAAGTAACGGTCATACAAACTTCATGCTCGTTACATGTGCGCTCTCGTGCATAAGACCTGCCCCCCCCCGGATATTGGCATGATTCACGGCTGTCCTCAGAGTCACACTCTACTAGCATGCAAATTTGAAGGTGTCCAAATTGCTCTAGTGATATGCACTTATAGACCAATCGCCAACAACATAAATTTAGTACGCGTACAGAATATTGCCTGAAGCCAGTGCGGTCGAAGGCACTGTTGACGTCCTGAGTCTGAGGGTACGTTCAAAATATCATATGTTAGCGACAGCTACGGTATGCAAACACGCCACAGACATTTCTACTGCATAACTGACATCCACCCTGGCGACAAGTATTTACCAGTGATGAAGTAAAAATATGCCCCATACATATGCAGTTGCATATAAGAGTAGCTCCGGGTCTAGGCATGCTGATGAAAAAGGCAAGTGCTCTTACTGGAGAACGATGCCATCAAACCTCCCTACTGAATTCTTGCGTATGCGCCAACCAAATAAGAACTGGCCCAGCAACAGCTGCAATTGCTCCTTTGTTGGGAAAAAGAGAAACTCTATGCAACTGTTGCAAAAGCACTGACTTTGCATCCGGCGGGTTGGCTGAAATAGTAGAAAAACCGAACCTGACATGGAAAGGCAGAATGCCATGAAATGTCGCCCATTTTTAAAGTTTCAATCAGTTCTACCACCTGCACAGACTCTAAGAAACAGTTTTAAGTGAGGCAGCTGCATGGCCACGTACCGCACCATGGATTGGCATACGCATATTGCGAATTCACCAGTACGACCAGTGTGGACGCACCCTTAGGAATAACTTGACATTTTTGGCCAGACCTTATCGCCAGTCGCCAATTTTGTTGTCCAATCTGCCATGATCAACCACTACGATGATACCACGAAAAATGTTATCCTACCCCGTTCCCCCCTACCGAGGAGGTGAATCGAGCATTATCCCAAAAAGAGAGTGACTGACGTGTACCCTGTTCAGGAGCCACGTACGCCAATATGAATATTCATTGGAGTGGCGGCTAGAATAAAACCAATTAAGAGGCCTTACTAGGACTGTTTGATCACAGTGCATTCTTTAGATCCTCGGCGCACAGGGCATACGCGGCTATCATTGTCGGATAGGTGAACGCATGCGTGTTATCGTGGACAAAGATCTACCGTATGAACCGACTGTGCTGGTAAAAAAAAAAGACATCCGATGCCTCCTGCCCAACAATTACCCCACATAGTCGTACCCCCACCAGTTTTCTTCCGACACCTCCTTTGTCCTCCTCTTGTCATTCCTCTTGCCCTCCATCGTGCCCCTGAATATCCTCCCTAAGGCCCGTCGGATCCTTCCTCCCGTTGGCCCTCCCACGTCCCTTTATGCTCCTCCACAGGACTCATTTTTTTTTACAGTTCACACTGTACTCGTACCGACTACATATGTGCAGTATGCACAAAGACGTCGTCAGCCAGGCCGTGCTGGGCCAAGCGAATCAGATGGACGTTGCCAATGGAAGGCAGGTTGTCGATAAAACAGCGCAAGCCCTTGTTTTGGCACCCGTGACCCTCGAGTAACAGTTTCGTCTTACAGGAATTAGGGCGGCAGAGACACAAGAATGTTTTTATGCGATAAAGAATTATTGGCATCCACTGCGACTTGCCCGCATCATGCGAAGAACAATTCGCTATCTGTTATTGCATAGTTCTAATACGCTGACATTCGCCAGATGAATCCAACGCATACGGTGATCCAGAAGCAATTTGGGGATGTGTTTCTTATGTCTTCATCGAGTAACTTTTTTTAAAGTATACTGTTTGAGCATCAAGTGTCGGTTCAAAGAAGAAATCTTGCCCTCCGCCATCAACTTGTAATTTTGCTTGGTCATCCTGAGAATGCTGGCCACGTAAACGTTGGGCTATTTATGTACTAGCTACCTAATGTTGCCTACTGTTGCACTGCCAATGGCTCCTTTAATATGATCTTACAGTGATCTCTGGCTGCCCAGGTAATCAAAGGAGCCACTACCTGGATGATTGGGCGCTACAATCAGAAATCACACATAAAGTTATAATGACTGGTGAGATTTTAAAATGGGAGATAGAGCTTCTTCCTCCGTATATCTCTACTGGTCATTTTTTTTCTGGTGTGAGTAGAATGCATGTGAGGTATTGTCATCAAATCTCTTACGCATTACAGTACGTATCTTTGACTCTATCTCTCGCGCTAACCGATATACAATCACGCTCTAAGGTATTCGCAACGCCTTGGGAGTTCAACATTTTTACGCATTAACTCCTAAACTACACACTTTTGGAAAAACGATCGTAGCGCCTCTAGTGTCATACCGTAGTGTTAAGGTTACCGATATACGTTAAGGTTAACGTATATCGTGCGTACATAGTGATAAAACGACATGTCTTCCTTTATTAAGAAGAGATACTTGTGGCAAAAAGAGGGTCTCCAAAGTATATGCCACAAAAGAAGAAGTGAAAAATATGCTGAAAACGTTCTCCTGTGGTAAACGAACCCGCACAAAAGTTTCTCTGCTCTTGCAGATTCCCCCAGGAAGCCACGCAGGTTTGGCACTTACACTAATAAGTCACAAAGGCTACACAATACATCTTTTATAAGTACTTTTAAGACCCCCTTTTGTGGCTTCTTGCTGAACATGCCATGATTGTGAAGCTAGAAGCTCAGCTGAATCGGTGTTGCTGCGACTCGTACTCAAAGTGCATAGTTTAGAAGTTAATGTTGAAAATGTGCAAATCTCAAAGTGTTATGAACACTTTTTTAACTCTGGCTATATGTGGGTGACACAGCAAGCCGTGTTAAAGCGTACCAGAAGAGACGTGAGCACCAATATGCATTGAGCTCTTCAAGAGCGCCAGAGGCTGGCAACTTTTAGGTGTGCAACGAACCATTTCTTCTGGATTCTCGTGCACTGACTGGCGTGAAGTGTTGCATTAAGAGTGAGCGGTTATACCAAAGATTCCGTAAAGCCAGAACTTTGGTCTCCTCAGGTACTGAGAGTTCGTCGATGGACGTGGCCTGTCTCAAGGAGGCTGCCAAGGAACAAAGCTACGGCGTGCCTGCGCACTGCTTATCCCTTTATGTGCATTATGTCCCCGGCTGAATCGACTGAGAGATAGATACAGAAGTGCTCCATAAAATGTGACGTTCACGACTCCGCCCATTTTAGTAGGCACGAATTTACTAGTGCCCCAAAGCTTTTTCTACGCTCCTCTCGGACGAAAGCTCACGAGATTGGTATCGCGAATGCAAATTACTGGCTCCTCCCGGCTTAATTCGCCTCCATTTTGCAGTGCAACGCTATATATTTTTTTTCGTTGCCCCTGCTTGGCCGTAGGGACCACCCAAGATGGCCTTCCTTACCTTAAGGCCTATTACACAATTACACACGCAAATACGTACCGCACGTATTATATTGGGCAGATATCTGGCAATAGTTGCTGTATGCATGTACGCTGGCCAATGAAACAAACAATGGTGCCTTCCTTTTGTTGCATTATGCTTCTCCACCTGTGAGGGCCGAAGTCTTGACGTTTTCTGCTTTGTCATTTCGCTTTCAGAAGCTTCGCATGCATGCACACAGACCTCTACTGGACTTAATTACCAATGAGTACCGTGGTCTCTACATGCAGTGTGAGCCGCAAAAGTGTCCAGCGGGAGTTGTAGAGGTGCCAGAATACAGCCGGAAGAGGTGGGACTTGTTTGACTTTCCCAGTGTCGATATCTGGCTTCTTGTTTGTTTGTTGCAGTCAACTTTGAAACTCCAGAAAACGATCAACAGCGCCCAGAAAAGTTTGCGAGAAATTGAGCCATTGAGACTTTCCACACGTCTCGCAGCCGCCTCTCGCGGACGCCATTAATCTCCATAAGTACTTCCGTCCTCTTCACTTCTGCGCGCAAAACGTGAGCGCAGCGGCCAAATAGTGATGCGCGAAATTCGATTCAGCATCACTGCTTTGAAACCAGCGTAATGGGTCGGCGGAAACCAGACGCCCGTGATCCAATCAGGCCCCGAACGAACTCCTTCGTCTTCCTCCTTCCACCCGGCCTCTGAGCTAACCTAGCCTGACACCTGCCTCTCTCTGTTTGCAGATGACTTTGCTTTACTGGCGCCATGGGCGGATGCAACGAAAAGGTCTGCGATCGGTTTGCAAAGATGCAACCGAGATCCGCTACACCCATTGTCGTCTGGTTGGAGACCAGCTTAAGCTCGGTTACAACCAGGTCTTTAGCGACGGGCGATAATTCCGGGGTTGGCCAGATGGGCGAAAATTGTACGACGAACGAATGAGGAAACGATCAATTTGGCGACCCATTGTCAAAAGCCCTTGGAACCCCGGACGCTCGACTTTATTTATCCGGCGGGGCCCTAATGCGTCGCGTCTAATTTTGGGTAGTAGCAACTTTGTTGGCCAGCGAGGACGCTCGTGTGAGCCAAAAAACAAAAATGTTCAGTGAGTCCCTCTCCCTCTGTATACACACCCACTTTGTTTACGACTCTTCACCATTTAGATTTGTTTCTCATACTATTTCTGTCCTCCGCATGTCACTCATATTACCTAATATGCTTCTTCCCTACCCTTTTCTCCTCCACTTTCAGTCATCATACATTTTTAGACTAGAATGAAACGTCCTCTTATTCAGAGGCAGAGATGGGGGCAGGGGGCAACACCTGCACCTGTGAGAAGGTGGTCTTTAATGAGCACCCTGTATTGCCAAGTGTCATGTTGAAAATTTATGCTGGCAACTCTGCCATTCTCAATTCTTATTTGGAACGGCCGTTAAGCTGTGAGCGGCTCGCACAAAACCAATGACGTCGTCGACCCCGATTCACAATATCGAATGGGCGGGTGTTTTCAGCATGAGGGGGTACCCATTTAGTCGTCGATTACGTCGTAGCGGCAATGAGGGATGGTCTTTTTTGGCACTCAGATGTTCGAGGAGGAACTGACAGAGCTGAAGAAGGCGCTAAGCTGAACGTAATCAGGACAATTTACAACCTGGGGGAAAATTCACGCGGGTCTGCGACTCCTCCAAGGAAGCAACTGGCACAAGAATTGAGCAGGAAATTCGTCAATGTTTATGCGTCAGCGTCCTGAGCGAACATCGGCTTTAAAATCTGTCGCTAACAAAACTTGGATCGGGCAGTCAAAAGTCGGATTGACTTGAACGAGACGAATGAAATGAGTCAAATCATTCTAACTGCTGTGGTCTGAAGCTGAACCAAGGTGTCGTAAGACATAGTCTGTCACAGCAGGCAGGACGGTCCATCCTCCCCACTGTTGCGGCCTGCAGCGAAGTGCCGATACGCGACGAAGACTTGTAAGAACATTAGCAGTCCCTCACCTTGATGACAAATGGAGCCTCAAAGAGGAGAATGACGAGATCATGATTTCTTCAAAGATAAATGAATCCGGTATCATAAGCACACACCTGTCTGGACTCCCTAGCCCTGCAGGACCCTCATTACCCAGTATGTGGAAAAGATCATCAAGACAATTGGATTGGGAGAACAGAGTCGTCGAGAGTTTGCTTTGGGGGGCTATATTTTTGACTTGAGAGCTTTTTTTGTTTAGCTTCAGGATAGCAGAAAAAAAGCAACAAAGACAATAATTCTAAAAAAAAGGAAGACGAAATTTTAAGAACTCTATCGCTATTTCCTGGACTCACGGAGGGTGGTGACGCTAAGAACCGTCCCTATGTCCACAAAATAGCTGCCCAATTCATTGAAACCTACAAAAAAAGACAAGGAGTGGAAAATGCTGTGCTGGCTTCTCTTGGAACGCAACCCTAACACTGTTCTCAGCATGTAAGCAAGCACTGCACACTGGCGGGACTCAAATGTGAAGTTGCTGGGCTGAAAGTATGCTATGACTGCCTTTTTTTCTCTTCTGGTCCGTTGGAGGCAGCGTCGGGCCTAAAAATGGTTGGTCTCTACTGTGGCTTTGAATGCCCACAAAAAAAATGTTTGAAATAATTAAGCAATTGGTCAGAGGCATGACCTGGGGGAAGAAGTGGGGTCGAGGGCCTCCACATCACCTGATGCAACGCGTCAATTAATCAGAGATGATGTGGAGGAGGCCTTGGCAGCTCTTTTTTATGTACGCAAGTGGTGGGAAGCATGATAAATGAGTCGAATTGTGGACTCCAAAAGAATTCCTGGAGTGAAAATCCCTGTTATATAGCGCAAACTTTAGTCTGATTAGCTCCATTTGTTATGTTTCTCGCAGAGTCTTCATATTTCTCCTTCGTACAACGCTTTGAAGCAGAAGCACTCAGCCTGGGGCAGAAGACGACCTTATGGTGGAAGTACGGTTATGAAACCAGTAGAAAGATATCAGGGCCAGGGACTCTCAGGCCCTGGACCACTGCTTCCACTACTTTTGTACTCTTCCAACAAAGGTAGTTTGAAAATTGTGAAAAACCACCAAAACAAAATCAGGCGTGAACAAGTTCAAAAGGGTCGAGAGTTATTTCTATCGTAGTCTCCTTTGGCGTGACGAGAAAAAAGGTAGAAAATAGAGTGAAGGCCGAACGTGATGTCCAGACCCTGAAGTGCTTGTATACAGTGAGAGTCATAAAAAAGGTTCGATTGAGAAAGTACAAAAATAGGCTGGAGGAGACCAGGAGGTCAACAGCATGGAGGGGGAGACGGCCAGAGAAATGCATGAAGGATACCCAGAGGAATATCACATGGAGAAGAAAAATGTTGGATGAGGTAAAAAAGTTGTGCGAAGGAAGGACTGGACTTCCGCCACTCACGCGGTGGATCCTAAAGTCCATGCGAGGACCGCAGACGCGTGTACAGTCGACGAAAAGAGCACGTACCTGAAAAGGCAATGAGATCATATTGTATTAGTGGTAAAGAACTATTGGTAACAAAAGTTTGTGCTCCCACCGATGTACAGGATGTAGCAAAAGTAGTGTCTGGAGCATGCCTGTTTTGGTGGATGCATGTAAGCCAGTTGTGTGGAATTGCTGAAGTAGGGCATGCCAGAAACAAACAAAGAATGGCTATCTCGTATACCTGCTTGATATTTGGGGTAGTGTAGGGTGCCCCTGTGAATGATAATTGTTATAGCATATGCAGTACCTTTGACAAGTTTGTTAAAAGCAAAACTTATATGCTGTTTGTCATAATGGCCAAGAGGTGCATGACAACGTTATCAAGATCCATTGTAGGCCTGGATTACTTGCAGAGACAAACTTTTATGGCCGTCAAGAATCCGTGGAAAGTACTGTTTCCGTTTTTGTCTGCCTTTCAGCAAATTTTTAAAGTTTTCTTAATGGGGTGCTGCCATCTTACTCTCAAGACATGGGGGGCTCTGCCTCCTCGGTAAAAACAGGTACAGGTCTGTCTTTAAGAATTTCGACACGCAAACACCGGTCTAGTTAGACTTGGATGCAGCCGATTAGATAGCATATTTGAGTATTAGGTCCAACTTCACTATGGTCCATGCCTGTCCTCCCCTGACGCTACTTTTGGCGCATAGTGCACAATAAGGCACGGCCTCTGGGCTAACATTAGATAGTTCCAGATATGCTCACGATTTTTCGCCCCTGACGACAACTTTAGGTTATAGTAAGATAGGTTCTACTAACAACTAATTCAATTAGTTGTAACAACAATTAGTAACAACTAATTCATATTCCCCAGCAAAAAAAGTCGGATTTAGTAGTGCTTCGGAATCATCAATTCGGTCAATTTTTTCAATGGGTTCAGCATCGTCAAGAAATGATAAGGAGAGTATGGAGAAGAGCTTCAATGGACATGTCCCCTAAGACTTTCGGACTTGTTGACGGCAATTCATGAGAGTTCCACACGTCCTACAGCTTGAAGATGGCTCCGTCAGTGTCCAAGGCTGACCGACACCATATCCACAGGATGCTCAATGCCAGAAAGTACATAGAAACTACATACAACGCAGTCCCTGAATATATCCCCCCCTCAACGCTTAAAAAAAATTGAGCAAAGGGTAACTATTTCGCGTTAATATTTGTACAATGCGGAGTATGTGTACTTAGAGTTGAAGGGGGGGAGCGGACGCGTGCTATTCTTGACTGAACGTCTAATCTTGAGAGATTAAGTTAGAACGTGAGTTAACGCAGTCATTAGTTAGTGGGGTTCGTCCAGAGAGCTGTGACAGGTAAAGCCCAGGGAGCCGGACTGGCCAATACATACATGTGTAAGTCATATGCGACGTTTGCAGCTTGACACCACTTCTTGAGTTTGCCAATTTTTTGCGCAGCCATTTAATTTAAAGGTCACAGGCATCAAAACTCATCCCCACAGAAGTAAGTAGCTCTGAGGTAAAGTGCCATTTCAACCCATCTAGCCAGGCAGCCAAGTGTGTCGAGGTTGGCTAAAAGTGCCATTTCGGCCAGCCGCCGTCCTGCCCGGTGTCTTCAGCATGATGTAAAGTCCAACTATACAACCGCCACAAGTACATAAGAGGGGCACGTAAAGTGGAGAATAGGCGTTAATAGTTAGAACAGGTGGGTTCTACTCATTGATGCACTCTTGCCCACAGGGAGTCAGCAAGAGTGATGTCGTCAAGCATCGACACTGTGTCGGCCAGTTTACGACGGTAGTTTCCATTTGGTTAAGAATGCATTGGCAGATTTCTTGATGGAAATGAGCCTTGGCAGAAGTTATGATGCGTTGGACAGAGTCAGCAGAGCGTCTCTGTCGCCTGAGCTCTGGGTCCCACCTTTTCAACTGTACTTCAAAAGATTTGAGCTCTCATTCAGGCGTTTCAATTGGCTTCACAGTCAACAGAGAGAGACTTCTTGTGTTTGAAGCACCTCACGCGCCTTTTCCCTGTCACAAGTAGCTGTTTTCTTTCTTGGCTTAGTGCAACACAAGGGAGCCGTGAAGCATTCTTTGGAAGTGTTGCCCTCTTTGTTGTCCATGAAGGCCAAAGTTGTGTCGTGGGAAGCACGAAAAATTGTAAACAGCCTCGGCCATGCTGGAAATTCGTTTGTCCTCCGCATTCTCCTGCAGGTTGGGTTAATCATTCTCTTGAATGTGGTCCTTTGCAGCCTTGTTAGCATCTTCGGCTTTTAGTAGCATTTTTTTTGTATGTCCTGCAACTTCTCTTATTTTTCTATCTGCTGAATCATCCTTCAAGTGCAGTGAAGCTCTTTGCTGTCTGCTCTGCTTTTTTGTCTCACTAGTGGACTGCTCAGGGAAGCACCTCTCTCTTGTAAGCTGCCTTAACCTACTGCACAAGAGGTATTTGTACTTCCATATTTTGTCTGAGTGCTTCAGCCACTCTGCTGCCTCATTGATCCACATCGGATCATGTGACCAGGGTGTCTCTCAGAGGTGTTGATATTGAGTTCTAAAAAAAGCGTGGAAGGAAAGGAGTTCTGGCCAAGGTATAAATTAACCACGGCGTTGCCGCGAGCAACGTGAGACCAGCGGTGGAGGCTTCGTCCGTGCCGCTGAGCTAAATCAGCATTGGACTATCCTGACACTCTCCTATGCATGACATGCTCTGCACTGAGTCAGCAACGTCATAATGCCAGCAGTGCAGTGACGAGACGTCCACAGCAGTGCTGGCTATTACAACGCCATCGAGATGTGCAGGGTGAGCGAGACAGCTGCAGTGCAGGGCTCTGCAAGCACAGCATCGATTTGTGCCATTCAAATGAAAGTAGTGATGCTGCGGAAAAGGCATGTTTTTTTAGCTGATCAATGCTGGGATGCTGGTCTTTGAATGCTGCCACCTAAATCTGAGGTTTCTGGCCATTTGACAGGCTACCGGTTGAAGTTGTTGAAGAATGAGACGAAGCTTGGGTTTGACACCTGGAGATATCTCGAGGATTCCACCAATGCCAAGGCAGCGAAGCACCTCAAGGAAATCATCAAGGCCTACTGAACAAAGCTCCTGATCTCCAAAATTCATCAAGAGGTCCACTGCCTCAGAAGGATCTCTATCATGGATGCCGAGGCCACCTATATTAAGCGAAACTGCACGTTATATCTCCTCAAATCTTCAGCATAATTAATATGCTCATGCATTTCGTAACAACGTGTTGTTTGAAACACTGTCTAAAAATAAATTAGTGCTTTAACTTTATCAAGAACCCCCTCCCCTGTTGATGCTTCGTCGTCCACAAGCAAGAAGATACTTCCGCACCAGCTCCGTACTGCACATTACATTTACTGCTTCTTGTTGTTCGAGTAAGCTCTAAAATGCAAACTTTAGACTTCCACATGGTGCCTCCTCCCTTGATTTTTCAGGACCATATATGCCGGCATGTACGTTCGTTCCCTCGTATCCGCAGACTGCTAAAAACCCATCCAGTATTTTGGTGGAGAAGTGAAAAAAAAAGGCAAAGATTTGCCCGTGCAATTTTCATTTTCGAACCTACTCTGACTGGTATCTTTTTCACTTTGCAGGTTGTCACCGGCATCCTAGCAACTAGATGACATTTTGGCCACTTCTTCGCTGGCCACACCATCAGTCGGACTTGCTCATTCAAAGCTTCAGGCGAGGCAGCCAATGCGGTTAAAGGGTCTCGGGCTGAATTGGCCGAAATGAGCTTGTCCTGGCTAATCTAATGAGATGACAGTCTGAAAAAGAGCTGTGGTAGGTTTTTTCTTTCTTTTTTTCTCTTAAAAAAAAAGGAGCTTGGTCTTTCGCGGTGGGTGGTTGGGCAGTGTCGGCACGTTGGGGCTCTGTTCCCTACTTTTCCCCAGCCCCAGCCTGGGCGGGGGAAAAGTGAGGAACAGAGATCGATCCTCCTGACGTCTGTATGCTTTAAGCTAAGTTTGTCCAGCCTAAGTTTGTTTTCGACGAAAACACAGAACCCAGGACTCAGAGACTGCATTAAGTGGAGAAAAACAGTTGTGGATGAAACGATGTTGGAACTTTGGAAACCTCCTATAGGCAAAGCAGTTCGGCACATTCAGCGCCGACGACAGTATGTTGAACAGTACACATCCCACAGTGTTTTCCTGCCACAGCTTGAGCGCCTGCAGGCTTAGCCAAGTCTAAGGGTACACTGTAGTGGAGGAAGAATCCAATGGCAAAGGGTATTAGTTCTTATTTACTCTTGCTTTGGCGTTTGTCTTGCGCAGTCTACCTACCGTACATGACCATGACGCGGAGCTCCAACTTGAAGCCGCTGGTAATCACTGCGTCAACCGGAATATTTCTTGTCTACCGAGTCAACCGACATAAAGGAAGCTACCCTAAGTAAAGGACCTCCCACCAGTGGAACGTCTTGGAGCAGAGGTCATTGCGGTATTTCAGGCTGTGATTGACAGAGGAACAAAAGCCCGATTTTCAGTGAAAGTCGTGACATTAGGGGAAGAAAGATGCTCAAAAAACGTCACATTCTCGCGATCTCGACTCTGTTGCTCCGTTGTTTTAAACTGTTTCGTGTGTGTTTGGTGCCGACTACGATCGTTTCCCACTGTGTGCCAGAACTCGGCTGGTCTAAAGAGGCCCTCAGCGAGGAGCAAGGACAAAAAAAGAAAAGTTATACGTGTGGAAGACGCAATAGGCAAGACGCAAAATGTGATGGGGTTATCTCAATAAAAGTCTTCTGATCTCAGCCTTCAAGGAAAGGCTGAAGGAGTTTTTTCTGCTCCGCGAAATTGTTTTCGCACGTCCGAAACATTTTCAGGTCACGAAGCTTTTGCGTGCAGTCCAAGGAGGAAGGATGCGAGGAGGAGTGTACGCCCATCGCTTCCTTACTTACAGTACGTACGTGCTACCAAGACCAGTCGTCAGCATGCCAAGGAGGAGCAACAGGCAGGCATCGGGGGCGCTGTGAAGTCCTCAGTGGAGGGGTTCAAAAAGAGGAAAATAAATCGGGATTTTGAGCCTCAAAAAGCCTGGCATGAGTCAGCCGGTCTTTAAGTACTAGTTTGTCACACATATTTAGCCTAGGAATGTGCATTGTACCAGTTTCATTCTGGCCCAGCCAAAAGAGCTAAAAAAAAGAAGCTAAAAGCCCGATGTCAAGCTGAAGTCACGACTGAGAATGCCACCCCAAATTTTTCGCCCTGATACGAAAGCACGTGGTTATATAAGACAAGCGTTGCCGTCCCTGCTGGCGTCGATCAGCGCTGCTTTTCCCGGATATCAGAGTCATCTTGCTGCTGCTGCTCCTCTTGGCGCCAGAAGTCGATTTTTTTTTTCTTTCTCGTTGTTTAATTCCTGTTCAAAGCGGACCCCCTGACGCGTTATTGCGGGGTTGGGGAGCATTTGAACATGCCGAAACAGTCATATAAAAAGTGTTACATTCTTCACGAAGGTAGCAGGACCAATGGGCCTTGCAGAATGGCTGCAACAGAGTTGTGCATGCTTGTGCATAATTCCTCGGAGCATGGGAAGATCCGTCATGGTCTTGCTTTGTCTCCCGAGTCAATAAATGTCCGGAGGTGGCTATCGAGAGGATAAATTTCGCGAGTAACTGGACATACTTTGCCATGAGGCAAAACTTTAAGTCTTTTATACACTGACTAGTACACATTCATCAAGGTGTGTTTATTCAATCGTCCCATTATTCATTAAGCCCCATGTCCGCCTCCGCTTGCCAAGAGCTCACACACACACACGCGCGGAATGCCCATATGTCTCCTGGGTTAGAGTTGCTCCCGTTCAAGCCACCTGCGGCACTGATGAGCAAAAACTGATGAAAATGAAGTGTACAATACACATTAGACTCAGTTAAAAGGCTATTCAAATAAAATAGACGTAGCCAGATTGAAATGAGGAAAACCCTTTGGGCCATACAGTCAACTTGCGACAAAAAACATTTGTACAAATGAACAGATCAATCTTCTCCTGTCTCCAGTCAAAATCAAGATGCGTATTTTGCTTGCACGCAAGTTGTTTGCATATTGCATCTCATCACAACAGAGCTTTGCGTGGAGCACTGAAAATGTTTTTCATTTGGTCCTTATGAACTAGGGAGAGAAATTTTTTATATAATCTATTGCTACGTCACTTCTGGGGTGTTATATTCAGGGGGGACCGAGCGAGATATGTAGATGCCACTCATTTAGATTTCCCATCCATCATGACTCCGAATTCCTTATCGCTGGTCAACAATCTTTCACACGCTCCACCAGTCAGTCCGGAGCTCAGGTGGAGATCTAACAAGGTTTGAAATTGGTGTCTGGAAGGCTTGGCTGGCGGCACGCATCAGATTACGACTTGTATAGACTGTACGTCCATGCAGAGCAGCATTGATTGGGAGGTCAGCGTCTACGTGCAGAGCAGTGCGTGCTTCGTCAAGTGTGAAGACTGAGCCTCCTTGCAGTACACATGTCAGCAGTACGTTTTTATCTTTGCCACAGCCTATAAAGGATAGCCCAGAGGTACTGCATAGGCCTCTACTTTTTTACGTCACCCTGTACGCTGGTATCCCATAGGGATAGCTGGTGTACGAGCTGAAGGGGAAGGATCCCGTAGTGTGGTCGTGACGGAATAGCGACAGAAACAAATCTCTTTCCGGGGCGAAGATTAAAAATTTAGGCACGGTTATTATGCAGCAAAAAAAAGCTCCCGACAATGAGAGAATTGTTTCGTCAGTGTTGCCTTATCAATCAACACCGAGGCCAAACAGTATGAGCCAACAAGACAAAGGTGCAGCAGTGGCAAGCTCACAAAGAGCACCTAATCCTTCCAAATCATTACAAAGCTAGACGGCAAATTCGAAATGTTTGCAAACGTTTTAATCGCATATACATTCGCATGTCACTAATTCACGGCTGTGCTTTTTCTGCACTCACCTGTAGCGCCAAACGCATAATACTCAGTGTCAGGCACATGCGCAGCACAGACACAGGAGGTTCGTAATACTCTCGGAGCACGCCATGCCAGAAGGGGCCACGAGGGGGCTATTTGTTGGTGCCAGCAGTTTGAGTCACAACAAAATGTCCTACGGATACGTATAAAAAAACAAGGGAACTTGGACAGGACGGAAGAGGTCAACAGGGAGATTGTCCCAGGGGAGATGGTCAAAGACATGGGCGAGGATGAGAGTAACGTGCGTCATTGACACACACTAAGAGGGAATTAGGGGGTGTCAGAGGAAACTTTGAAAGTCGTGACAAAGTGGGCATCTTTGGAATCGCGCACGAGCTGCGTCGTGGCAGTAATGGGACAGAAAGAACACTTGTGCCAAGCACAATGTCAAGAAATTACCCCAACTCAGCAGGAAGGATGCAGTGCGTATCAAAATAAGCGTGTTATTACTTCTTTCGGACGTAGGACGTAGTACTCTGAGCTGTTCATTGCTGCAGCACCGTCGACATCGTCGTCTCGAGCAGTACATATTCGCCTTCCCTCAGAAAGTGATTCATACATCAGTGGAGCGTCGCATAAACCGATATTGATATCAATGGGAAGCAAGCTTCGTTTATGATCAGACTATTTAGATAGTCTTCAAGTGAACGCGTATCTCTGCTCATGACGCAAAGTGAAAAGCATGCACAGGTCAACAATCACCATCAGTGACATGGAGGGAGGTTGCAAGACAAGAAGGTCACTCTTATTTTTCAGTAAAATAAGCACAGAGCCTAAAATCATTCAGCAGTTCCTAGAACTGACATTTTGAAAAATTTTTGAAACAACACTTTTTAGGTAAACTAATGGAGGTTTCAATATCTAGTTTCTGCTGCTGAAGCATCCTATGAATTTAGTGCTGCCAATGATGCTAGTCCCAATATTTAGTTGCCTTAAATAGTAAGCTAGGTCGAAAATTGGAATTCCCCGCGGGTGCCCAAAATTTGTAACCACCTATACCATATGAAGACTTTGTAGTCAAATGAAAGTGAAAAAAGGAGTTTTAGCTTTGCCCAAATGCAGTTAAAGTTGCATAATGCTGTAAAAAAAGTTGTAATTTTTTTATTCAGGATTTGCTGTAAAATATTCTTCTGACCAACTGGAGCAGGTCAACATTTTGGTGAGTGATTTTCACCCAGTTTGGCAGCTTCTGACAGTCACCAGAGCTGAAAGCTACTTTCACAGCAAATTTACTACAGTGGCTTAATACATCAATTTCAAATCAAGATGGGCAGAGGTAAACACAATTGTTTTCCAAAGTATTTGACTACATCTTCACTATTTGACCCCATGTAACAAACCCCAGATGCCGTCAGTGAATTTCCAAAGTTGACCCCTTTTCGACCTAGCCTATTCAATGGTGTTCACAAGTGTACAAACGTAAATTGCATTTTTTTTTTAAAAAAAAAAAAAGCGAAACTTCTACGCCCGGTAAGTATGAACTCACTACTTTCTGTCTACGTGGACTGCTTTTGTTTCATTTGTATGCATTGTCTTGCTGCAAACATCGAGTGACGTAGCCGGTGTCAATGGGAAGCCCAATGCTGCCAACCCTGTACGTACGAACGTAGTGTAGCATGCAAAAGCATCACAGCACCGTTATTTAAGGCACAAACAAAATCGATCCCCGGTCTGTTTTCATGTCTTGTGCCTTGTGATCTCGATTGGCAGAATAGGATTCTCGGAACAGACAAAGGCGACACAAATTCATTTTAGATCTGATGGCGCACGGCCCGATCAAAAGATATCGCTCCTCTCTTCTTACTCTACGTACGTACGCAAATCTCTTGTCTCGGAGCATCGTATGAATATATTTGAGTTCTCCGACAAGAACAACACAGTCTCGTCCGACGTACGTACTGACACGCTGTACATGCATAGTTCGAGTACACACAGTCAACGTACGAGTCCATACACAAACACACAGCTCCTGGTGCGGAGCTCTGAACACGGTGCATGCGTAAGTGGAAGCCACGACAAAACAAAGGCCAGGGAGTTAGAGCTACCACATTGTTTGGTTTCGGTCACAGCTATCGCGCCTCCCCAGTTTAGGCAAAGTGCAACTGCATCTAATGACCCCTATCCACTCAGGTACGCAAGCACTAGATTACATTTATAATGCGGACTTCAGCCATCTGAAAAATTTGGTGCTAACTAAATGCGCCGATTAATTGCGCCCTCCTCTGACAGTCTCATCTCGAGAAGAGGGCATTTAAACGGCATATCTCACGCCACAAGATACCTGATATGTGGCCGATTTGATCTGGCGAGAAGATATCACTCATCCTACTATCAGGCAGTAATTTGCTCTCATTTTTAAGACGACGCAGATCTTTGTTAGAAGGTGTCGTTGTTTCATCCCTAAGCAAGGTCTCTCATGAGAGCCTTTTTTTTGGCCTGCGGCGTCAGTCGTTGCTATGTTGTTCTTGTCGTTGGGACAAGAAATTTTCAAAAACATACTAAGGTTATGAAACTTTTTCCCTTCAGAACATCAAGACTCCTCCTCTGTTGTGTAACCCGTGATGGAGCATCTATGAAGCAAGCAATCTGGGAAATACACCTGAGTATCTATACGGTATAGTATTAGAACATTTAGCCCCAAGCCTTCCAAAGAATGTCCATTCTTGCTTGAACTTTGTAAGTTCGAGGCATCGATCGTCATGCATCCTTCTGATTAAGTTCAGGCCGTGGGCCTTCTATTAAGTCTCAATTTTATTGGTGTCACGCCTACCTTGAAATGCAACCTAATGCTTAAAGACGACGAATATCAATAATAAGATATTGTGCCTAGAGGATTTCCGACAAGTTCTGGATCTCCTTCAGCAACACTTGCACCAGCCTCTTTTGGGCCAGTGGCGATTCTCTTTTTTGGTGGGTCTGTCATTGCTCGCATGCATTTGTGCGCGTGGCGGAAGTCCATTTGATGCCCATTCATGCTGGTGTGCGCGAAAGAAGCAGTATCTGAGGTAGCGGAGAGAGAAAAGGGAAGATTAAGCAAAGGATCAAGTTTGGGCGTCGCGGTTTATTTATTTTTTTTTGCTTCAAGTGGATTTCATGATTCATCCGACTGATTATTCGGTTCGAAGCTGCAACGACCGGAGGTGCATGTGTGCGCACACCTGCGCTCAGAGTGAGTTGAGAGAGAAAGTTAGCTCATAGGATAGGAAATGCTCAAAGAATCTTTCATGTGAGGAAAGGTCCTACGTACATATCGTCGCAGACGAGGAGGGGGGGGGGACGGCAAGGACGAGGTTGGGTGAATGAGAAAAGTACCGTGGCAAGCACGCTCGCATCACCAGTGCACCTATGAACTTGGGAAGGACGCATTTTTCGGTTAATTGCCTCGTTTGGGGGAAAAATTGCGTAACTGTTTCAAGTCATCATTAACTATTAACTTGGCATTTTGGGGTAAATTCGGGTTGTTTGTGCTGGACCGTCGTTATACAGTTAGCACGTGTATAGCGTGTTCATATATGTGTATTAGTTAGTAGCTTTCATAGCGGGCCGAGAGCTATAGTGCTGTTCTATGACACGGTGTAGTTTGCGAAAAGATCTTCTGAAGACTCCAGTGCTGCTTTTCTGAGGCGATCTACGTATCTAGGTTCACCATGAAGTAATCTATGACTATGCATAGGCATGCAATTTCGTTTAAGAATGTCAACTCATACTCAGCGCACGTGAATATGCGTTTATCAGACATATCAAAAGCACTTCTTGGTGTAATCTACAGTAATGACATTTTGGCGTGCTTCTGACTGGAGGTCGTGCAAATGCAAGGAGAACATTACATAGTGCATTATTGTTGCGCCCGCAGACACTTGTGGCTCAGCCACGCATGCTTCAAACAAGGGGCTACCCTAGAACTAGAAAAAAGGGGTATAAAACGAACACTGAATCATCAGGTGTAACCAAGACTTTCACACGCGACAACCATTCAAAGAGCAGGGTCACAATGACACAATTTCTAGTAGGAGCGCAAGTCTCCTGTTCTAAACCCAGTCATTGTGACATAAAGCTTCTAAGAATATTCCACGCTAGCAGGACTGAAAGATTGATGGCATAAGAAGCTATTCTAAGCCAGTCCAGGTAAATTGGAAAATGCCTGAAAATTAGCTTAAGTCTTTGAAGGACAAGTGAGCGGTGAGGCCGTGAAAGAATACTTTGAGTGTTTTTGTGAGGTCGTTTCTCCAAGTCTATTATACCAATCCAGGGACAAGGTAAGAAGAAGACCAAGGATGGTCCAGGGCTCTCCAATCTCATCCTTTGAGGAAGTGTGATAACAGATTTACTCCCATAAACTCATGCAGAAAATGATCCTGTTTGAGTTAAATCCAGAGGGTCTAATCTGCTCATCGTAAGTTAGTGTTGCAAGTGAAGTATTCAGTCTGTACAGTCATGACCCGATGCCTGACCTCCGCCAGGTGGTCAGTGTTGTTGCCTCGCTAGATGGCTTCGCAGCACAAACGTCCACTGGGTCACTTTGGCGGCTGTGGCAGCATAAGCGTGACGGCACCGGTGTTGCTGGTCGCTAAGGTCGCAATTGACAGTCACACTTGGGGCTGTTCAGCCCACATTGGAATTATATAAATGTCAGTGAAGTAAGCACAGTATTCGTAAAAGGAGGTGGGAGGAGACCAGAAGGTCAACTGGAGGGATGGTGGTCAAGGGCAAGAGGAATAACATGGAGAATATACAAAAGAGACAAAAAGATGGAAGGCTTAGTTGAGCATCAGTCCCCTCCCTGTCTTTCTCTTTCAAAAAAACTCCCTTTCTTCAGCGTACATTGCAGAATGCCAGGAATTTTGCGCAAAAGAGCCTGGGTGACACATGGCAAAAAACCTTTTTAATCTAGACCACTGCTAGACTCACCCACGTTTGCCAATAGCTAATTTAAATGAAGCTCCAATTGCTGACCACAGTTCGGCGCATCACTTCTTTGTACCAGGAATTTCTAGACCGAACGGCCACTATATCAGGCCTTGCGGAACGCAAGACTGAGGCGAAAAAGAAGAGAACTGCTCCCATATCCTGGGATTCCTTGCGGCTGCAATCGTGACCTCTCCACCATATTTTGCCCCTTGGACGTGCACTAAACGAATCCGAGTAAATAATTGCCTCTGTGTGGGCAAGACAACGACTCTTGTGGGATACCACATATTTCATTTCCTGCTAATTTGGAATGGGCTTGCGTGGAAAGGCCAATTACCCACTCGTACACCCATCTACTTAAGGGGCATCAGCACAAGGCTGGAATTTGTCTGAAATCCCAGAAATGACGGATGCTCCTCTTCACATGTTTTGTTCAGTGCCATCGCGTGTCAGCGACTGCGAAGGAGGTCGGGAGTGCGTCAGGAAAAAGAACCGAATTCTACCCAACTTGACCCGGCGCTTCGGTCATGCGAATTCTGGAGCAACGACGTTTGTGGTTAGTTAAGAAGCCCAGTTACATTTGTGTCTGGAAGGCCTGGTGGACGTGGTTCGGCTGCACCGTCAATGTTTGCTTTTTCTTCCTGATGTCCTTATCGAGGCCTGACTGCTCGCTCAGACAAAACGGAGGAGAACCAGTTTACCCGAAATTCGAATTCTTCTCGGGTTAATTTATTGACCTTGGGTCCAACTTAGAATGGCGGATCTTTGATGCGCGCGCGCACGCACGCAAGTTGGGCTGACCCCTTAGCATGCATACATGTGGAGGCCGGACTGAGGAGATTCGCAACTCGCCTACATTTTTCACCTGCAAAATGAGTTGCAAATCTACCTTGGTCCCGTCACGGACGTCGGTCACCTAACTCGGCCACAGCGAGCGCGCGGCCAGGGAGCAACAGCACAATCTCGGGTACTATGAAAGTACGTTGGCACTGTATGCACTGCACACTCGTGTGTCGGCCATTCATTTCTTTGCAGCGTTCGGGTTTTTTTGGCAGGTCGGTGATGAGCAGCACTCACGCCACTCACGCAAAAAAAACAGAACCAGGCCGGGTGTGTGTGTGTTTTCTGTTCACCTTCGTCCCTCCTCGTTTCAATGAGCTTTAACGCTAATCGTTATTTGTTTCCGCCAAGGTGTGGCGGAATCACGAATTCTCCTTCCTCGTGTGGGCCAGAGGTCCTTCCTACCCCTGATGTTGAGCGTCCTGAATGCATTCCTTGGAGTGTGTTAAGGCACTTGGGTCGGGGAGATTGTTAACAGTGAAGACGTGAACGAGTCCATTCTGCAGCAGCAGAGCAGGGGGACAAAGAGTGGAAGGGTTAACCGAAATAACATATACAAGTACTGAGTGAGTTAACAAAATGTCGTTTAACCCCTGCTACGTGTACCGTTTGCTCTGTCTCATATTGCTAAGCAATTCTTTCATTCTCTCCTCTTATGTAATGCCACTATTCTTCTATAGGATTTGTTACTCTTGTTTTTCACGTGCAACCGTCAATCTGCTTTACGGTACATAACATTATACCAATACACGTATAGGAAGAAAGTTATCTTTTTCTTTGACGAGGCATAACGAAGTGACCCTGACCTACAGTGATGATGCCTCCACGCGTGCCATTTACCACGTGTGTGGTTTCTCCGCGATACATATTAGCTTACTTAAGCAGCGATCCTTTCATAGATTGGTAATCTCTCCTCCCTAACTAGCTTATTGCAGGCGCTGCCGTAGCGATCGATGCTGGCCTAAGACATGATGAATGGCCACTGAGTGGCATGCCATATTGCGCCCAAGATAAGGCTGGGGAAAGCGCATGATGAGGCAGAAAAGAGAGGGGATTCCCATCTGACAAAACCTCTTAGGGTCGCACAGGCGCGACCAAACAGGCCCGTTGTATGCGTCATTTTCGGAAGTGCATAAGAAATTCGGGATTCCAACGTGGGGGTTGAATTTTGCGATCCCAACGGGCAGCAACGGGAGCTGCACGTGGAACAGGGGCCGCGTGGGCGACGCCGCCACCGCGTCCGTCCGTTTATGCACTAATCCCTGTGGCTATCGTTGTTTCAACAGATCTTTGCCCGTGTCCACCCGTATGTGGATCATTCCATTGTTGTGGCCAGTGTAGCAAATCCTTGACGACTAATGGAGCTTCACTTTTGAATCCTATTAGCAATGGATCATTCGAGCTGGGGGGAGGCGAGAAAAAGACCAAGCGGGTCTTGTATACGAACGATCGTTTTTATTGCCATTCAAAAAAGTATGGTTGCCAACTGTACATAGATTGGAGAATCTCTCTGTGCAATAGTACAGAATGCGAAGAATGCCAACTCTTTAAAGAGCACCTGCCACTTGAGCTACATGAACTAGAAAAATTGCATCCTCCAATGACCACAGCTCATTGTTAGAAAATGTCAGCGGCGGCAGCAGCAATAATCGCGACAGAATTCTTTGGAAGACACGTATAACAGTGAGTTCTCACGCTGTTTCGGCCAAATGAGCGAATATCCGAGTGTTGTGGAAGAATCCACTGTGTTATTAAGTTTACAAGTAATGGGATAATTAGAGGCCGACATGCAAAGTGGCACCGTGAGCACAACTGAAGACATCTGATAAATCTCATCGCGTGTGAGGCATTGGCAGCGATAACCTGAAGGTTGGACAAGCTTGCACAAACTTTAATGGGGCACTCTGCTCGGTAGAGACGAACAATGAGGTGAGTTCCCATTGTGCAGCCAGACATTCTACCGTGGCAACGTAGTAATTACTATTAGTAAAGGCAGAGCTGGGCCTAGTTACTCAGCAGCTATTTGCGATGATTTTTCACGTGCTACCCCCAAGTCTGCGCTGGCTACACTCGCTCATTTTAATATGTCCATTTCGGGGAAAATTTGTCTGTCGTGTCAGCATCGACCAAGATCATGGGTGGCGCAGCGCAGAACTTTCTGGCGTCGTTCTCGTCAAGAGGCGACAACAAGAAGTTCAAGTACTAGGCAGAATCTTTGCGTCACTGATCATCTTATACCGCAGAGGAGTCATTTTGAGTATTGCTTAACGGGAAATGGTCTTACAAAGATTTCTGACTGGGGGAAACGGAACTGCCGAAACATCCCAGGAAGTCCTATGAAGAATCTGAGGCTCGCAAAGCAATGTTTGAACAAGTTTTATTAACTTCGGCAGCAACATGACAAGTGCACAAGTCACAACCTCTGGCAAAGCCTTTGCTGCCTCTGCTGTGCTTTGAAGTGACTTTTGAGAACATGTCAAGCGTGTTGTCATTAAAGCAGAAACGAAACATTGTAATGAAGGGCTCTGCAGCAGAAAATGCAAGCTTCGGTCTCAGAACGTGGACGGTGACGTTGGATTCAAGCCTCTGTTATTGACACCACATTTACCAGGCCAGCTGTGCTATAAAGTTGGAGTTTTGGATGCAACTCGTACAAAAGTTGACCCACCAGTTTCCTGATGGAAACTCTTCCTGGGAGCCACAAGTCAAATAAGCTTGGGAATCCCGCACTGAACACCAATCTCGACTGCACTACAGCCAGCATCAGCAAAGAATGCCCATCCTTACCCCACCCAGAGGCTTGTACGTACAACAGCGGCAAAGCGCTTAAAACTACAGAGCTGAAGAAAAGGCCCAAGTTGCTCTTCCAAGGACCCCTCTTTAGAATTCTTCACCTCTGGAACGTTTTCGCATAAAGCTGAACACAAAAGTCACTCGACTTGAATAACATCAATCGGATAAATGCCTGGTGCGCACCTTTCTGACGCAGTCTGTATATCCAGGGAACTCCTTGGGAGTCTGCGCGAACTAGACAATGACACTGTTGGCCAATCCTGTCCGGTTGAGGCATTAAAGTGGTGGGACATTGACTCGGTGTCAGCTGCAAATTTTTTTTTTTTTGAATGTCGCTTCGATTAACTGAATAAAAGAAAGGCGCTTTTGGGCGTAGCCTTCATACACTTTTGTACTACCCACATTCTTGTCCTACCTCCAATGAGCAGTCTTAGAGACGAACTTCGTAAAGGTTAGGAGACTACTCATAAGGCAGAGTAGCGCTGTTGTCCCGGCGTTGTTACGCAACCGACAATTGATAAAAGCTTCCGAGCAAGTCGATTGTGAACTTTTGGTGCTTGGCACTCATTTTGGGGCATCGGGGGAAGAAAACCTTCGTGTTCGCCATGATATTTCCAATAAACCATCGTCACGTGCGCGTGGAATCATCGATCGACCTTGACAACACCTTTATGAGTGGCTCTGGTATCCAAGAAGAAGAAGAAGAATCAGTTTTCGTGATCAATATCACACATGGCTTCATGCACACAGAAGCAAAGCACAGACAGAGGGCACAGAAGTAGCGTCATTAATAACCCAAAAGAGTCACGTGGCCTTTTTTTTCTCTTCATTTTTGGAGGAGAGCCATTTATTGAATTGGAGCTGTGATCGGTATGAAGGAAAAATAATGTCAAGTCATGGCGTGGAGCAAGAACTTGTCAAACCAGGCCAGGAGAGGAGGTGTCTCTGTTTCAAAGGTCCTGTACGTGCCGAACAGGATAAATACAGGAGGACAAAAACAGGGTAAAGAAGCAATTCATTCAATTCTGCGTCGGTGAACGAACTTCATTTTCAAAAACTCTCCGCCTCTGAATTTTTGTTTGTTTTTCCTCTTTCCTTGTTTGAAATTGCTACATATCCACCTCACTTTATGTCCAGAAAACATATTTTTTCTTAAAAAAAATAGACTTGTACTGACTACAATAATGTCTAAGGTCCACTCCAACAAAATAAAATTGACATTTCTAACTATTAATAGTTAACACTACTGGTGAGTTTTGAAGATGTGAGCAAGATTTTTCCTTTGTCTTTCTTTGTGCAAAGGGAGCAAGCTGCGACGAAGAAAAAGGACTAATTGAAATTGAGCCTGAGCAACGACCAATGACTAATGTGCCAACCAGCCCCAGTAGCCGCCTCCCCCCCCCCTCTTGTGCTTCGGGTCCATGCTGTAGGACAAGAATTATAGTAATTCTTCTTTCTCACTGCAGAATTGGTTCACACACGCACCAAAGTGAGCCTGTGTCCGTTGCGATTAATTCCGGGGCATTTTTCACCTCTCATTGTCTATCGCCATCAATTACCGGAGTGCCAATACCTACGTGCGGCTCCGGGACCTCTCGGGGTCCCCCTTTTTATATAAGGCTGATTTAATGTGACAAATTCCCCCCTCCCCAAAAAAGAATCTACATCTGAGTCATCGTTCACATCCGGCTGCAGTCGTAGTTGTGGCATCCGTGCTTCATAGACGTGTCTCAGTCACACGCGGGTTTCTGCGAACTGTTGTTCCAAGCGGTCAGCTTACTTGGCCGTGATTTGTGCCATCTACCGCAGTTATGCCTCCTCAATTCTGAGCACCACCAAGGAATCGAGCACTAATCTCCTTTACAGCAGGCCTGAGGTACATAAATTCTATCATGCATCTCACAGGCCAAGAATCGGGCGTTAGCCCGCCTTTTTTTAGGGGGGGGGCGAGAGGTTGGCCGTTGTTACATTGCACCACTTCTCTCTTTGTCTGTGTGAGCATTCCGATAGCCAGAGAAGAATGGGCATGCGGACTCTATCATTAGATTGGTGGGGCTTGGCCTCTATCTTTTACACAAATGAGTGCAATTTGAGATAATTAATAGTCATTTTTAAGAGTCATGGCTAATTTCTTCAGGAATAACTCGTCGTCTTTCTGCGTCGCTACTTGTTGCAGTCATACTTAATATTCATAAAAATCGACAATTGTTGTACGTGTTTGTACACTGAAGCTGTAAGGTTCAAGTCCCTCCCGCTTTCTTGCCACATCTTCTTTGTCCGCCCATGTTGTTCGTGTTCGCTTCCCTCACGTCCCCGACCACCTCTCCTCTTGTGACCATCGGCACTTTTTTGTGACTCATGAGTGCCTGGATAAGCGCGCTCATACTATTGACGAGACAGCACGATTACGGCCAGTGGGTCCATCTATGCAAGCATCATTTGGTCTGCTCCCCTCTCATCACATCATCGCCTCCTCGGCCTACAAGGCCTGTCTTCACGGGCCGACCTCTCCCAAATCATAGCGCAGGCCCGACTGGTCCGTACGATCGAGGGATGGGCGACCCAAAAATGTTTTCAGCTGTTCCTCACGTCTGCTAATGGAACACGCTCTTTTTGGGGGGGTCAAGAAAGTGAGCAGGCCATTTAAACTTACTCATTGTGTGCTTCAGTTGCGGCGGCGGTTACCTCACTCTCTTCTCGATAACTGAATTCCCATCTCAGTCGTACCGAAAAAAAAGAGGTGTGTGGGACCCAAGTTGCTGGGACGACCCATTGTGCCGTATGAACCTCAAAGAACGCACTGTGTAGCACCAATTGCTCAGCGTATGACTTTTTTGTCACGCACGCGTTAATGGAAATAAGTTGAGAGTAGTGAATATCTCCTTGCGGCATCTGTTCTCTCCAAATATGCCCAGGTAGGGGGTAGCGGCGGGCATCAGCACTATCAGGACTCGCAACATCGTATTGTGTGAGTCAGAAAAAAAAATCCAATGTCCAGCCTTGCTTGCCACTCCTAGCTTAACGGTACTCCTGACACCTTTTCAGCTGCCACATGTCTGTTCTGCAGCCCTCCGTCACGGCCCTGACCACGACTCTCTTGCAGCCACTCTCCCGTGGGTAAACGTCCCTGTCCTCTCCCCACCTCCCTTGATGTTGTCTTCACCAACTATATGCTTTTTGACTCACTCTGTCCATACGCACGGACGTCGAAGAAGGCTTGGTAATGGATAGTTGCCTGGCATGGTAATTCTTACGGAATCATGACGTCGCTGGTCGATTACGTGCGCGTCGATACGAACACGAGAATCTGGAGGTACGTGAGGTATGTCAAGTTGTCTGTGCCACTGCAAGATCTTACCTATTCGGCTTGCTCGCGACATCGTCATATTGGTCCCCAGAGAACAAGAACTGGCAAAAATTGCCGGAGCATCGATCCATTGAACTTCGCTGCGTCATTTTGTGGGCTCTCTGGAGATTGCCAGATTAGCTTTAAGAGCACTTTGGTCTAATGCACAAAGGAGACCAACAAAGAGCCACCCAGTGGCCAATTTCTTGTGTGTGAGTTAATGTGTCGGTGTTCTTAATTTTACACGGCCAATTTTGTCTATCTCACTTTCTGCTGCTACCTTCAAATGTTAGATTTACGAGTCTTCCTACTTTCGTTCAGCAACTACAGTTGAAAAAACTCTGGATCCAGTTTACGTAGCACTTGCAGGGCTGCTTCTTTTCATGGCTTTTGAATAGTTATATTCTGCCATATCTCATGGCAAAGTGGGAATTGCAGTAGGTGTCGACAAGAAGAGCTTAACTAAGTGCCATGCCCACGTATTTCCATTAACAGCACTTCAAACTTCGACCTACTACTTAAAAGAATTATTAGTTTGGGTGGGTCAAGCGAGCATTGCTTGCATGAAACACAACTGCTCATGGGCCTTTGACGCTTTAGGCCTAGGCCTCACGGAGGGGTGTGGTTCCCGTTGTTGCCACGCCAATCGCGTGCAACCCTTTTTTGTCGGCAACAATGCAAGGCCAGTGCGGGTCCAAGAGTTGTCACAGTTGCTCTTGCAACGAGGGGAAAGTTAAAAAAATCATCTCCCGGTCTCTTGGTCATAAACATATCTTGGGCGCTCATCACTGTCGCTATTCTTGGGAGACAAAACCACTCACAGTGGAGGCCTCATAAGAGCAGACTGGGGCCGGAGGAATTTGGCTCTCAGAATTGAACATGGGGCATTCTGGGAACAGAAGGTGTTGCAGTTTAGGAGCTTTTTCGCTTCAATTTACTGCACGAGTCCTCTGCATTGGACAGCTATTGGGTGCAAATTTTGGGTACAGACCGGTTACTCAATCTCACATCATTGCGACCGGATCAGAAATTCCACTTACATGTGGCGGATTTTCTTCAGTGCATTTGATTTGGCCAAATGATCCTGACTTTTATGTGCGGATTTCTGTCATAGTCGGTGCTCCTACGAGTGGTTTTCATTGTACTACGGGGCTCTCCGATCAGAAGGTCATCGGATACAAGGTCTCCTCGTATTGGATGAAAAATTAAAGTCCTGCTTTCCAAGTAGCTTTCTCTGGTTGTGCAATTAAAGACTTATAAGGTTGATTTCTCTCTAAAAAGAAGTGAAGATGTTAAGTTTCAGACAAGAGTTTTACTTTTTCAAATGCTTTTTTTATTTGGAGAGAATAATAAACCAGACTTTAAATGGCAATTCAGAAGCTGTCGACGTTGGAAAAGTTCTTCAAGAACCAATAAATGGTCTTAAAAACATCAAACATGACTTTGTTTTCCCGTCTGTTGACCAAATCTGACCTGCTCCGGATATAAAGTCTCTCCGCTTGAAGGATAAGAACTACTTGGTCCTGGCACTGACCTTCCAGGTGGAGCGCACTGGACAAAGTAGGGGCCGTGCTGAGATCACTAATTTAGAACCTTCGAGGCCAAAACGTCAAGCAATAAAGATTTTTCAGAGCTTGCTTAAAACTTGGTCTTGTGGACAAAGCCTTCGTTGGCGTGTATGCGCTTAGAGGCCACATGATGTCTGTAGGAAAGCTTGGCCTTATTCAGTGAACACCAATTGCTTAGGACAGTGGAAGAGAAGACGATCACGTGACCGTGCTGGGACCACATGCCAGCCGCAGACCTTTGAAGGACGTCTGTTCTTGTTGCATGATCAACTACAACGATGAAAATAAAGAGAGGAACAGCGTTCAGAGAATCTGAAATGAGCGTGTTTGCCTTTCAGATTTCTGGGGTTTGTTGGATGCACAAGTTAGGCACGAGCAAAAAGACTTGATGGGAAATGCAACGGACAAAAAAGTACTGCACGTGCAAGCTGCTACCTTCTGATCATGCTCGTAAGGATTGCGCGGGTGAAAAAGTGGAGTTTGACTAATGTGCGCGTGAGCAAAGTGGACTTCAAGACAGGAGGGGCCCTGAAGGCAAACTTGATAATGAGTAGGCAACGGTTATTTCCATTGCAAAATAGTAGCTTGCAGATAGCTGCAGATGAAATCCTTATGACTAATTACTCTATCAGGGCACGAAACATTGTCAGCTTGCCAAACTTTTGTTGAGTACTCCGTATCATCCGTACGTACATTTTTTGTGGATCTTGTAAAGTTCTGCATTTTCAGATTTCAGATGCGGTTGCTATTCAAAGGGTGGGTGGGTGTTACTTTACCAGGGAGCTTCTTATTGTCGGACGTGGGGTGGTATATGTGTAACGTATGACTTGTGTGTACACTGTATTTTTATATGCGTGACCGCATTGGGCCCAGTTCAAACCGGGCCACTCTTGTATGTGGGCCAACTGACCACCCAAATCGCCGTCTGCCTCGTATGTGTGACGGATAACCCGTCATAAAACTCTGCCGGTACAACAAGCGGAGGCACTCTCTTAAACAAAGAAAGCGTCTCAGGCGTCTCCGTGATACACAAAGTGCAAAATGCTGCACATTATGTTCATGACATAATTTCTGCTGGTTATAAGGGTTGGGATGCACTGAAGTCCTGAAGAATAGGCCCAAGGCCCACTGCAGAGAATAATTTCAATCTGCAGTAACCTGATTTATAGGTGTCCAAATTATTGCACGGTATGGTGAAGAAAGAGCCCATCTGGACAGCCACAGGTACCCATTAGCCAGGGCATGCACCCTCTCTTAATGTGGAGCTATGCAAATGGCGATCTCTGAGATTGCTACCATTGTCCAAGGGAGAGTTGGCAAGAAGCTGCCCAAAAATTAACCCACCGACTCAATCCGCGAAATGTGCGAAGCGAGTACTACATTCGAGCCGAGTAGGACGGACTCCATTTGGGGCAATCTTTTTTTCTACCACACCTCTGCATGAAGTCTTTATAGCGTCACTTTTTGTCTCGTCTTAACTACTGCAAGAACTTAGTAGCCGTTATGTAAGACGATTTGTTCAATGAACCGTACAAAGCTGGCTTGTATACACAAGTAGACAAGAGGCCTAAAGGGTTACAAAAAGGTTAAGTTAATTAAGGATTGATTAATGTTCCAATAAGGCCTCGATTGTCGCACAAAGGAGGGACGACAGAGAGAATAACAACAGGAAACGAGAGTCTTTCAATCCCCACGCAACAAAAGGTATGCAACGCCCGTAGGATGCAACTGTTGCTCTCCAAACAAATCTCCTTAGACTTGGGTTTGAGAGGTCGTGAGGCATGAGGCTTTTGTCGATTTTTTCGCAAATACGTGCGAAAAGGGAAGGCTTTGGGGTAAGAACCGCTCAGACACAAAAACTGAATCCCACACTTGAAGTTCTTCGGGAGGGGGGAGGTCATTTTTTTTAATTCGTAGCCGCGTGATTAATGTCTCTTTGTGGCTTAGTCGTTCCAATGTGTATCTCTGTCTGTTTGTCTGTCAGTCTGTCCGTCTGTCTGCCTGCCTGTTTGTGCACGTGTGTTTGCAAACTGAGCCTTTCTCGGTGAGCGATGGCGGTCACCTTAACTACCCCGCATTTTGCTGGCCAGCGTTGCCACACGAAGATGATTGCGTAAACTGCAAGGTGATGTGCACCTGCAGTGTGCACAAGTCAGAATATCGACGATGTGGTTAATCTCTTGTGCAGACCTTGTGTCAGGAGGATGTCAAGCCCTATACATTTACTGCGTTCCAACCATGCCAGCCAATTATGATATGATGAGGCAACGTTGGAATTTGCGTAGCAACTGTTCAAACGCTGTTACCTTCCACGGGCAGAGGAACCACATATGTCATTGCATTATTCTCGCGAGATAAATGATGGGCGGTGTCTCAGAGATAAGTATAACCATATCGTTCCTTCAAAGCTTTGAGATGGACGCCACACTGAAGTCCGGCTTGCTCTAGGTGGATTCCCCCCCCCCCCCCCCCTTAGAAACAGTACGTGTGACGGACCCTTCCAGGTGTTCTCGTGACGTCCGCAAGTGTAAGCGCGACCTCAACGTGATCACGACGGTGAGAGACATCACGATTGATAAACTGTCGTGCAGGCAGCGCTGACTGTTTGCGTTCACATATGGAGCTAATTAATTGAAACTGCTTGAAGTTATTTGACTCGGTCTGGCTGAGCGATGAAGGGTTGCGTTTCGGGACTTTTAGTCAAAGCGTGACATCATATCAATTATGTCAGAGGCACCCGCGTCATGCATCCTACGTATGTATGGTAACGTTCCTTTGAGGGTCACGTCGAGGAATGTGAAATGCTGTGCCTGAAGCCCGGGTTAGACAGGTGGAATTTTCCACACACACATTCACTGTTGCGACTGTAGCTCCTTCAAGTCACCATCTGACACCTACTCCACGTACTGTGTTCGTTCCATGTATCAGAGATATTCGTGAGCTAAAACTGCACCCGAAGACGTGTTGCCTAGGTTGCATACGTGTACCTTCGCAGTATACACGAGTGGTGCACATACAAGTGCCACTACTGAATTTATGTAGTCGTTTGTACGAAGAACTTCAGGGTCCTGGGGGGGGTGGTGGTGCAATACATGTACTTGCAGCTCTCGCTCATGCTGTCGATACTCGATCTTTTCTTCTGAAAAACACATCCCGGCACGCTGAAGTGAGATGATGATTTTAGCCATATCACGTTACTGCCTTCCTCTTCACACTTTAACTCTGATTTCTGCTCGTTCTGGGTATCTGACACGTCCCCTTTTTGTCAGTGCCGCCTTGACAAAAGTTGAAATATGTAGCTGCAGCTTCGATTTGTCTTTCATTTCCTCAAATCTCCGGTGCGTAGGTAAAGCTACTTGTTAGAGAGCAATTTGCTGGGGGTGTTGGACTAACCCGGTTAGTTCCTTTTTGCACATGCGGAAATGCACGAAAACTTGGGGACGCTGGACATGCCTGATTGGTTAATTACCTTCCTAAGACAGGCAGTATGTTAAAAAATGCGTTTGCCAGCCCAAACCTCATTAGCTAAGCCAAACAGGAGGGTTCGTAATTAGACAATTAAGGTTTATATGCCTCGTCAGGCTACCCACTATACCTAGAGTGGCCTTTGCATTCAAAGATATGTATATATATACGTATGTATGTATGCGTTTTCAACACAGTCATACGTACGTGCACTATGTATGGCATCAACGGTAAAAAGAGCAACAAGAAGTGATTTCAAGATTCCTACATCTCCCCCCCCCCCCAAAAAAAACTAACTCCACGCTATTGCACAAAAAAGTTGGAATATCATAATGGCTCTGATGCTCAGCTCCCGCCTCTCCTTCTCGTTGTTGTATTTATGATCTTGTTTCTTCAGTGATTGCTCTCATTTGTCAGTCAGTTTTCTTAGTTAAGTCTCAGTGAATAAGCTTGGCCCAAGAGCGTAGGGGAGGGTCTACATAGCCCCGAGAACACGCCCACAGGAGGAGGATCTGAGAATGAGAACGCTGAAAGATATGAGGCTTTGTCTACAAGCATCATAGGTGGGATCGTTGCTCCAATACGCATACCGTTGATAGACCGTGCAAGAACCCTCGCTGAATTCTTTCATACTGATGTTTGCTGAAGATTTCGAGTAAGTATTCTCGGCAGAATGTGCTGGTGTTTGCTTCCATCGTAAAAGAGCAATGAAGTTTAGAAAGGTTTATTGGGCCTCTCCTCTAGTAGTGTTTTAGTGCGGTCGGGTTTATGCCCGCATAGTTTTGTTACAGTCTGCTGTAACGACAGTCGTAGATAACTCAGGAGTCCTGCGGATCAGTTTTTGTCACTTCCTTGACAGCACAAGACTTTTGAGACCATGTGTCAGAACTTGAACTGCCAATGGTGGAGGCACTATGTACAGAGGCAGACATAATTAGGTTGTCGAACACTGCATTAAGCTTTGCGCAGGGGTCCCAGGGCAAAATGGGCATCCAGGTTCACTATGGAGCAGTCTATGCCGCCTTTTGTACAGACCGACTAGGTTGGCACTCACCCGGACCGATACCCTCCACCGCGTCATTGCCCTTGTGACATCTCTCTCTCTCTCTACGCTGTAGCGCGCTGGTACAAATTATGCGCATCCTGTTACTTCTGAGGAGGCTCACGTATCACCACTACACGCATCGTAAATTCGTGACGACAAATTGGCACACAAAAGATTGTCACTTTGCAACTGCTCGGAGAAGGTCGTATCTTCTGGAGTATAATGCAGTCAAAAAAAAGTAGGGGCCTCTGGTCATGCTGGGCTTATCATGCTCTATCTGGTCTCAAATCAAAGAGTCAAAGGTTTTGTTTGGGTCTGACTATGAAGTGATCAAATGGAGGAGTGCAGAACAATTGGCTGCCAAAGTTGAGGCAAGCGAGAATCTGCTCCCTCGCAAATGAGTATGGGCAAGGGACCTGATTCAAAAAACACTCTTTATGCCACTCATACAGGATAGGCTTAAGATCTATCATCCAAGGAGCCCCTTCTTGTGCTCATTTTTTTTATCATCCCCCAATCCCAAGATGGTGATCCTGATAACATTCGGAATATTTTTAGCAGAACTGAGGGTGTGTGCTGCGCTCTCAATACGTCGATGACTGGCGGGCTCAAAAAAAACCACTAGTGTTGGTGGTCTGCTGAACCTTGCGTAACTGATTGCCAAGTACAAACTTCTTGGTCCTATCAAGTCATCAACATACCTGGAACATGAAGAATGCGACCATTAAAGTAGCTAGATTAAAGGCCCTTAAGAGCTTTTTTTCTCGAAGAGAAGCTCTCTTTGTCAAAGCCAAAACCCAAATTACTTATATGCGTGGGCAGGCGCCACATAGGGTAATGAGAAGAAGTAAAGCAGTTGCACCGGAGTCATTTTCCAATGGTTGAAAGTTCGCAAGCAATCTCAACCTCCCAAGCCCACTGAAAAAATGCCTTACTCAATGCATGCGTCAGTCATTGCATATATGATGTGGAAAAATTGTCCGTCACTTACGTCTTGAGCGTTCCATCCCTAAATCATTCACTAAGCTGAGCCTTCCCCCCCTACAGGTAATGGCGTCTGCCGTCACACTAGACATACACGCGCACTTCGTTAGAGGCGTGCAATTTACGACGGGCTACGTCAATAGCAGTGTTTTCGGTGGTATCGAAATGTGCAGGCATGGGAGCGGCCACGCTATTTATCAAATGTTGGCTATTTATACCACTATCATACAGTACAGGTGCTTAAGAAAGGGTCTCACATCTTTGTCAATAGCCCCTATTCAACTTCTAAGGGCTGTGCCAAATTTCGTGAATGTATGACGTCCTCATCGTGGATGCATGTACAGTCGAGTCCCGATATAGCGGATCTCGATATAAGGAAAATACTTGACATGACGGATTTTTAGTCATGACTCAACTTTATCCACACTTGGGCTCCACCCTGGCAATAACGGGAATTTTCGCTGTGGCAGAAGTTTTGCTGCTGACCACGACATTCGTCATATCGAGATTCGGCTGTTCAACAAAGCAGTCTTGGTTTTCTCCATGGAAAAAAAAATAACCAATCCACTTCAAGGTGCTGCACAGAATTCTTTCCACGCTGAGGTCACGCATGTCCAATGGTTGCAGCAACCCGCGACTTCTCACTGCATAGCAAGAGTTACAGGGTGCCGCAATTATCGCACTCGTGTGACCGCACCCAGCTTAGCAGCAGATTCATCACGTAGCCAAGTGTCTTGACAGCGATCCAGAACGATCATCTTCTTTTGACGACTCACTCAATAAGGTCGTTCCGTTACTTCTTTGTGTGTGCTCAAGTAGCTCTAACTCTTCTTCAGCGGTGATTGCCTGACTCAATTTCACGCGCGGTAAGAAGCGTGTAATGCGAGTTATGTATGGAAAAAAAGGAGACCAGATACAAAAAACCTCATTCACATGCTTCTTCGTTGCCCAAGACAAATTCTGTGGCTTTTGTTGAACTCCAAAGTGGGTGTGTTCTCTTTGTTTTTCTGCTGACTTCGGGCCTTGCACCACGAGCGTGTACGTAGGCCTTAGAAGAAGAGGGCATTAAGCAGACAGAGGAGAGCATCAATCATTTGTCGTGGGCCTGGTGCTGTGTTAACGTCATGCGGCCTCTGAAACTGAGGCTTGCACCTGAGACGGGGGCAATTGACACGTCAATGTTCGACAGTACAGTCAGTTTTCTTATTCTCACTACCTTGTCCATAACGTTTCGGCACAAAAGCACTTTCTGTTGCTTCTTACCGTGGATGTCTGTGATTGTACATTGCTTCCTACCGTCAGCGACATCTGCATGTGGTACACGTGCATAGCGTATAAAATTCGTCCGTCTGTCTGTCACGCCTTCAATGGATGCTGCAGCCCCACGTACAGCATATATTCTGCATCCTTGTGCCGTGGGTCACACCTCGTAGACAGTTTGCAAATTTCACAAAAAAGGAGAGAGGCCCTGGGCCCGGGTCGGCCCAGAGTGCTGAGCCCATCGTACTGTACCAGGAGAGTGGAGGCGTCCAACACACTGATGCTGCTGTCAGAACTCTCCAACAATAAGCTTTAAATGTTTAGGCCTATCCTGCAATTGCCCGGGTGACGTCAGTGATTCGTGCTTGTCTTCAACGCAACATTTTTTTACCGTTCAGTTAAAAAAAGCTGAATTCTGCTCAATGCTGAATGAATTTCCATGTCATCTTCTTCACATACAAGGTGAAAAATAAAAATCCCCAAATAGTTGACCTTGCCAAGCACAGTAATTACTCTCAAGAGACGTCTACGGTCACGTCATAGCCATTGTCAGCGTTTCCTGAACTAACTTTGCTCAGACAGAATTGTATGAGCTAACCCGTCATAATTAGGAGAAACTTTCAAATAGTGCAGAGAAACTATGAACATTAATAACGTCTGCAAGCATCCCTGTTCAGACCTGCTTTGCAAGGTTCCAACACTTTGATCCTCCTTGCAGATTCTACAATTTTGTGTGCCCAAATTTTAGGCCTATTTCGAGGCATGCTGCATAACCACCCTTACGTGTTCGAGCTGGATCGATATACTGTTACGTACATGCGTCCGTGCGTTCATCTTGCCCTCCCAGAAACAGGTATGGTGGACAGACCATGACGTACGTACAAGTATGCATGTACATGTATGTACCTGCTCTACATACTTGCGTGGTAGTAGGGCTGTGCGATTGGTTGACAAAGATACCGATATTGGGTGACTTTGTACTACAGTCTATGCCGCTTGTATGCAACGTCCTGCCTGTTCGATACAGAGGGTAATTCGATATGAGCGGACACGCACATGTAGTAACTGAACCTGTCAGAGTGTTGAATACGAGCAGAAACTCGGCACAAGCGGGGTAGTTGTAACTGAAGTTAACGACAGTCGATTTGTCCTCAGTGGGTCAATTATGGCTTAGTTCATACATGAGGCATTTTGAAATACCTGTGAGAGGAGCTTCTTTCTGCAGATACAGCAAGCTTTTCATAACTCCTGCAATGTTTGGTGGCTTGTCTAAGAAGTCACTGCGGGAAGGAGGAGAAACAGTTCGTCTTCCCTGATCGCACAGTCCTACTATAAACACATACCTCATACGTGGCATGAGCTTGAGAAGAAGGTGTGTTGTATGCGTACGTACGCATGCGCAAGCAAATTAAATCCCTGCTATGGACAGAGAGACGGCGGCGCTCGTATGATAAATGACGTCACTAAAAGGCCGCTCCTGGATCCGTCCACCTGACCACGCCGGGGACCAGGCGAATCCTCCTCCAAGACGTCAGACTGGCGCAAGACAGCTCGCATAGCATTAATTAGAGCAACACATTATGCATTTTTATGCCATCAATGGGGGTGACTCTGCAATTAATTGGCGATTGTTTGGTCCGTTGCCGCTCCTACATGTATGTACTGCACAATCCTTTCTTCTCCACTCAAGGCCGCGGTCCAGAGAAGAAAGATGCGAATTCTGGGCATGACGCTTGCTTTGCTCTCCCCGCCCATCACCTACTACTGCCACTGTCCTCTCTACGAGACAAAAGCCTTGCCCAAGTCCTCGACCGCGCTGTCGTTCCTGCTGGAGCGCACGCGCAGTACGTACGTTTTGCGTGAATTCACTTCAGGTGCGCTGTCAATGCGGAGGGCTCTTTTCTTCCCATTGGCTGGTTCCTGTCTGACAGAGCAGTGTACGTAACGTGAAGTGTGGTCCACATCTGCTGAAGTGTCCACTTGTCATAACAAATCTATCCTCACTCGACGTTTACTTTATTCCTTCGTTCTCATTTGTTGAGCTCCATTCATGCAGATTCTAAAGCACGTTTCTGGGGGGTTTTTTTGCTTTGTTTTTCGAGGCCCAAACTGCACGCTTCAAGGAGTGGCGGATGGCGATATCTTAAAGGTGTGGGCATACACACCTTGCTTGGCTACCGCCTATTATTCTGCTTGATAAGAGGAGACCACTGATGAGAGAGTGGCCAATCCGGACGTTGGGGGCCACAAACACGCCCAAATAACTTATGAGTCAGGAAACAAGTATCAAAACAATTAAGGAAATTCTTAGGAAATGTGATCGGAATCCCTGCTAATTCGTGGGAACGCCTTTGGATCCGGGCGTAAACAGCGAGGATTGCAAAGGAATCCCTGTATATTTAGATGTTATGCAACCACGCGAATAGCCCGGTTGAAGAACTGCGTTTCCGGAACAGACATTCCCCAACGTAGGCAGCACATGTGTCTTCGATCGATGCACTTGCACTTAGGGCTCACATTAAAGTACCGCAAGTTTTTTGTTACGGACCTGGCTAGATTTTTAGTTTACTTTGAGGTGACAACACCCCGTTCGCATTTCGGTTGATTCTAATGGGGGAATATTAGGACAGCACAAAAACCAAATTTCAGACCTCTATTGAGACAGCCTCCAAAGTCATTAACCTTTTATAAAGTTGCTTTTAATTATGACAACTTCTTTTCCTTTTGTCTTCATAAAATTGCTTTTTTGAGCAATTCAATTCTGGCCAATCTGGCGCCCAGCCCTATACATTTCATAAGGAAACAAAAACCACAACTACAGTCAGATGCACTTGACACTTTTGAAGATGATGCAAAAGAAGCATTTCTTTATGCAAAAATTGAAGAAGTCACACCTGAAACCAAAACTGCCGATATCTCCATAGATGTCTGAAATCTTGTTTCTGTGCTGTCCTTATATTCCCCTATTAGCATCAACTGAAATCTCAACTTGGTGTTGTCACCTCAGCATAAACTAAAAATCTAGCCAGGTACCAACACCGTGGACAACGACAACTACTGCCTTATATGTGAGTTCGTACGTGTGTGTGTAGATTTTGTCGATCTGGCCCAACAAAGAGCAAATGGAGCGTAGTAATGTCATAGGCGTGGCCTCAAAATAGCCTTTGACAGAAATTGGGGAGAACGCGCGTGGGAGCGAAGCGGATATCAGTAATGTTGGAGCCTCTTTTGCATAGGCTCAACCAGGTTTGGCGTGCTGATTGCAAAAAGAGTGCGATTTTTTGGACCTGCTGTCGAGCGTTGACAGGAGGTGAAAAAAAATTGACATGTCAAATCAGTTGCTGGCTGCTCCTGACAACTGTTCTAAATGACTTGGCGTTTTGCATACGGGATCCAAAATCGGTAGTGGCGACCAAGATAATATTCATGAGTTCTTCTAAAACTGCAGCTTCAAGAGTTGTGCATGGCTCAAAAAAAAAAAACTGCTGAGGCAAACAAAGGTTTCACTCAAATGGCCTTCTAGCCAGCACCATTTAGACTGTGCACTGTTGAGTGCAGAACATTCAAACTGTATTTTGTACCTTGAGGCGTAGCATAGGTGTGTGGATTAGACAACACATTGACCACTCAGACTTGGCCAAGGACTGTGGTGCCTCAGTCAGTCAGTGGCCGCCGGCGTGTGGAAGGGGGGTCAAAAGAAGGGTTAGGTAAGGTCAGGTTATTCAGGCTTAAATTTGGCGCGACAGCTGACGGGGGTACCACATTTCTTGGGTAGTCCCTCAAACTCGGTCTAGGCTGCCTCTCAGCCAACGGATTATGCTCGTAGGCCTGGCCTTGCTAAAGCGAAAGAGCTACACACTTAAGTAGATTTGGGCCGGGCTTACTGATGGACAGAAGAGAGGGACCCCGATCTGTTTACCTTTTTGGTCACTCCAGGATGATACATGCGGGTTACGTTGAGTTCAGTTCATGGGCTTGCTGCTTGGAGCGCCCCCCTCCAAGCATGGCTGAGGACGAGAGCTTTGCCCCAACTACCAGCGCCATCTATCAGCAGTCAGCGGCAAGTGGCGGAAGATCCTTGGCAAAGTCACGCAACCTTCAATAGCGCTTCTAAATGGAAAAAGACCCCACCGTATGGGTAGTAAGCACTTGGGCGCTGCATCACTATAAACGGAAAAATACACAGAAGAAAATGGGGCAGGGTGCGGGGGGAGCCCCCCTTTTTATGCAACGCTTCAAGTACGATACAGGAAAAGTGTTTTAGAGGAGGCTACGCCCTTCAATTCACGATTTCACGCAGGAGAGGTCGTAAGTTTTATGTGTAGCTCGACGCACGTGCACTTAAAGAGCACGACGGAAATAGATGGAGTTGGCCCGGGCTCCTAGAGAAAATTCTCCAGTTTCCTCAAATGCTGCACAGATCTGGCACGAGGACACCGCAAAAAATATGATTGACAGGGCTACTGAGCGGCTACGCATTTTTGCATAGCGGTACTTTGACGGTTGAGGACCACACGTAAAATATCGAGAGGTTAGGCGAAAGAGTGAAAAGATTGCGGTATAATTACTGGTCAGGTAACTCCCCTCCCCCCCTTTGTCCACAGAATTTACGGCCTTCTTTCGAAAAAAGAAATTTTGTCCTCATCTTTGAACACACACACACACACACGTGCGTGTGTGTGTGCATGAAAGGCCACACTGTAACATCAGAAAGGCAGGCGGAACACTGGCAAAGGAGGGGTCAGGAGACATGAAGAGAGGCTTCATTCAATTCTCTTTCTCGTCCTTCCTTCATCTCATGCTGTTCTGAACAATAGTGGGCTATATCCAGGCAAAAATCGCAGTGCGACTCATGTGCAACGTATGCACATTTGCATGCGTGAAGAAGACCTGGGGTTGCGCGTAAAATTTGCATCGCCTTTTTTAATAGCTCGGTTCCCACAACCATTTTTGCTGTTCTTGCTAGCTGAGTTTGGTCAGACGAGACGAAGGCTTTTAGGCCAATTGTTGGGGCGAGTTTTCTCAGAGTTTTCAAAAATCTTCCGGGACACGTTAGGAGTTCACTCAATTTTGCCTGAATTTGCCAACAGCAGATACAGCGTCAGTGGAGAAAGAGAAGAGAACTTAGCAGTTCCATGTTCTGATGCCACTACTTTAACTCTTTCAATTTTTCTTCAGACCCCTCTGTGATCCTCCTATTCTTCCAACTATTAACTTTCTCGTCCTCGACTTCAGTCTCCACTGCATCATTTTCAGGACTCAACCTGAAGTCGCACGTCTCGTACTACATGTGGTTTACAATTGCCACATCAAGCACCTGACTGAGCTTGTAGTGCAATACCGCGCACAACACGCGTAGTACATGGGTCACAAGATGTCTGGAGGTGTCGTCATCCTTGTGTGTGCGCGCCAATCTTTGGTAATCTCTGGAATGAGTAGCAGGAAAAGCGAGGGCAGCCACGGTCGAGGGTGCCATTGCAGTGCCCAAGCAGAATTGGGTGAATTTCTCATCAAGTTTGGTGATTTTGGCTGGTGGTCACAATGAGCATTGACCTACCCCGGAGGACAATCAGCTTTCTTCCTCACCCCCCTGTTACTTAGAGCCTTCCCCATGTGTCTCCCTTTCCATGCACTCATGTGCCTAACGCATATTTTTAAGACTCACGCTTGCACATAACTTACGTGCTCATTTCAACTTACAACGACTTGACCAGGCCAAGTAGAAGAGTAAAAAATGTGCACGGGCAACGCTAATCAATGCATTACGCACGAAGCTTTTATCAAGAGCCCTAAAGTCGTCATTAATGAAATGAGCACAGACTAATTTATACGCTGTACGCTGAAGGCAACGTCGGTGCAGCATCAAAGGTTCCTTCCAAAGAGGGACTTTTAATTGTTGTCCCAAGTAATGAAGGCTGGCTGCCAATTACGAGTGCCTCTTTCCAGTATTTTACGCCGAGTTCAAACCCAAGCAGATGTCGTTTCTGCCATAATAGGATAGTTATCTCCTATCACGTCCATAAATAAACTATGCGTGCGCGTGCGCGCGCGAGCCAGCGAGAGAGCTTTTAAGGCCTATCTGGAGTGCTCGTACTAAGAAATTCCGCCAATTTCTATACCAATTACGAACTGTGTGACTCATTCCTGCACCTGCCAAAAAAAGCCGATAACTTTTTTTTTTGTCTTTGAATGACTTGTCTTCTGCCCACGACGATGACAGAGAGTGATGGTTTTGGCCTAGTAAGGCCTTCAGGGTTGTCCCCACACAGTATCCTCAAAAAGTAGTAAGGCCATCTGTTCCAGAATTGCCGGTGATCCTAATGTGAAAACAGCCACGCTTTCCCTATATGGAGAAGGCCGACCTGTGCTACATACAGTATACTGGTATGCACCTGTAGCTGAAGCGCTGAAAGTCACTCACTCAGGTGACCCACACCCTTCTGGCATTGCTCCATTAGTCTCCAATAAAAGATACCATTCAAGATTTTCACGTGGAACAGACTGACGATCGTTGATGAGGTTCAGCGTCATGTCTTTGCAGCAGTCTTATCTCTGTAAGTGCAGCAAGTACCACCTTTTTCATTCAGGCTGCGACAACAATAATTTTTGACCAGAGGTGACAATGCATCTTTTAAGTGAATCATGTGACTTTCCGAATCACCCCGTACAGACAGAGGGCTCCGCATGTGTGTACATGAGTGAGTATGAGCACCTATACTATCTTATACATATGTACGTGTAGGAAAAGTTCCAGCAAGTCAAAGTGGACGCTCAAACGGTGACTGGAGACAGCTCAAAGCCACCGCAGTTTGTCCGTCGCTCAAAAACTTGCAAAATGCAGCTTTAACGACATCTCCAAAGAAGAAGCACGCAGCCATCATGGCCATGATTCATCTGCTACCTGCCAACCGCACAGATTTCCAGAGGGAGTTGGAGGCTTTGGTCAAGGCCAAAGGAGAGTTTTTTTAGAGTAAAGCTGAGCTTGGTGCAGCTTCTGCTAACAAACTCTTCGTCATGCCCCAAAAAGCTGTGTGTACATACTTTTTAAAAAAAAAAATTAGGGGAGAAATAGCGCTTTTTTACGCTCCCACACAAGCGGAGCCCTCTGTGGATGTTAAATCTTTTGCCTTACGAGGAAGCTACAATACATTACTCAAGTTGCAGTAATGACAGTTCCTTTATAGCCACTCTGTTGCGTGTTATTTAACCATTCTCTTCTTGCTGTTGTTGCTCTCGGCCTTCATAAGTTCGAGTCCGCCCACAGCGGCGGCTGCGGCGACCAAGATTGCGCCTGTCCGATCTCTGTTTTTTCCCGCTCGCCCACTTTTTCTTCGGGGGATTTCTGACTTATTCCCTCTGTGTTCCCAACAGCAAATTGAGTTCTCAATAGTGCATAAAGTGCTTTGGACGCCGCCCCTCCTGAGAGTCACCGCTTCCTACTAATCTCCTCCATTTCCTTGCTCCGGCCTCATCTAGCAACTTTTTTGCAGGGGAAGGGGCAGAATCGCACTCAAAGAAGTCAATTGATTTTTTGACAGAAACATCGCTGTGTGCCAAGGTTTTTGCCGCCAAGGATCGTGACAGAGGCGCCCCCCCCTTCCCCCAGAAGTTACAACCAGATCTCGGACAGAATGCTTAAGCAGGAAGACAGAACTAAAAGTCTGCGCGAGTCCTAAATGTCTGCTACCGATTGTACGCCAGTCAGATTGAAGCGTCCAAAGCTTCCTTCCTCACGACTTCTGCACCCACCGTTGTGCACTTTCCAGTTTTCTCGTGACATCTTCCTTGCACTTTCCTCGTTACTCATCACGCCACGTTCAGCCCTTCCCGGGCCCGGTGGGCCTTTGTGGGCCCACACTGCAGCTCGCATCTTCTTCGCACAGGAGCAAGCAGCGTATTCACGCATTATGATTGTGCGTGGCGATATATTTTTTTTGTCGTCGTTGTGCAATTCCTCTCCTACGCATCCGACGACAATTCTCTGAACATGACGGAAATAAATGCCTCTTGTCTTCATAGGTAGGCCTGAGGCGAAAATATTTTCTTCCTTCAGTACGTTTTGAGGAAACAGCAGCTCCAAGGCGGTTAGGCAGAAAGGCATTTCATCCTGCCTTTGTTTGTGTGCAGTGTGAGCCTAAAATCGATATTGGAAGGCCAAGTTTTGAATGCATTGATGTCTCACACGTTGCCCGCCAGCGCGCGCACTACACACACACACACACACATGCACACACACACACCCCACCCCATTTCCTATTATCCGCGCTAAATGTGTTTCTGCGGAGGTGTCTGTGGCGGGATTTTTTCCGAAAGTCATCTTCGTTTTCCTCCTACTCCTCGCCGTTCAAAAGAAAACGTGGCGCAGTCAGCAATAACCAACAGCCAGAGGTACAACATGTACCACACGCGCGTGCACTCACACATGCGAGAGAGGGAGGTGGATATAGAGAAAGAGAGGTTGGCGATTTGTCCCTAATAGGCAGGCACGCACACTTCTCTCTCATACTCGCGCGCGCGCGCGCACACACACACACACACACATACATATGCAGAAAGAAAAAAAAGAAAAATGCTGCTCATTTGTCTCCGGCAGAGATGAGAAGAAAGAACCGAGTAAAAGATGTCATTGTCTCTGTTGCTTTTACTTCAATGTCACACAGACATTGCCCAGCTGAGCCTTTGCTACTGTTGGAAGGTCTTCGCCAGATACTTGCCAGTCATCTTTCTCTCTCTTCTTTGCCTAAGAGCGCGCAAAAAATGGGCGGGAGTGGCATAAAAATTCGCCAGCTTGCAGGATAATGGGTTGCGTGCAGAATTTGCAGAATGCCTCCGAAGAGAGTGATGACTGTGGTAATGCCAATTTCAATTTCCCCGCAAAGTACTAACACCGATGCACGCTCACTTATGCGCGCCTAACTGTGCTGACGCTGTCGACTGGGGAGACAGTCTTTAAAGGTCTGAGCGGACTTGGGGTACTTACACGTGGGGAATCGGCTAAATAAGATTTTTTTTTCCTGGCTGAAGTGCATTTTACGGGTCGTCCGGCCTGAATGCATCGCGTCTGTCATTCTGACCCTGCGTCATTCATAAACGGCGTGTCAGCTAAACGATGAAACCACTGACGCCAGTAAACCATATGCGAGAATCACCAATAAAGGGAAAGGTCACCTCAAAAAAGGTGCTGGAACAGGGTGTCCACAATCATGCTGCCATTCGATGACTGCTCTAGCGCTGCTCATGAGTCAAACCTTTGACAATGAAAGACTTTCTGAACTTTGTGTTCTAGGTTGCAGAGAAAAAAAACCAACAAGGCCATTGTGACTTCTCATGGTATCAAGACCCACATAAATCTCCCATGTGAACCTCAGGATATAGCGAATAGTTATGCAATTAAGTAGGTTTATTTTATGCAGTCTTAAGGCAGCCATGATAAGGAAGTAAGATCAATCAGATATGTCTCGCCATAGCCAGTAGATAAAACATCCAAAAAATTCTATTCCCCCTCCCCAAGGCTTCCACGATTTTTTGGCACTACTCACTTTTTCCGACCCTGGGACTGATCTACCTTTTCCTCTCCTCTATGCATGCAGTGGACTGAAGTGCACTTCTGCACATGATCCGTGATCTGTTTTTTACAACATACCTAGGAAGAAAAAGATGCGAAATTAGTGCGTGGGGAGGAGGACTCACGGCAATATCTCGAACAAATTGTCTGCACTAAGGAGACTTCCTGAAATGTGAGCGAGGCATGGATATCACAGAGTACTACTGAGTGGTCTCCTGGTGACGCTGGGAAAAAGAAGCTCGCAGCTTTAGCATCAGCTTTTGTCGTGTGAGCAGAAAAAGTCAGAAAATCATCTGATGTCTCCTTCTTATTCAGTCAGAGCGTCTCTCTGGCAGCCCTGGTTCCTGCTGTGGCAGAAAACATCCTTGTCCTTGTATCGAAGTGCAATCTGCACGTCCAGGTTCACTATGAAGTCGTCCGCGCGACAACGGGTGGTGGGTTTTTTTTTTGCTGAACCTATTGTGTGTCCAGGATTAACTACGTACTGAGGAGGGTGGGGAGACAATTAAAAGTCTCACGTCCGATTTAATTGCACGTCAAGTTAACGCTATTAATTATTAGCCATATATATTTTTCACGGCTGTGACTAAACAAAGAGCTTTTTCACCGTCATGATCTTGACTAGTTTAAATGAAGAGATCTCATGTGTGTATGTGTGTGTGTAGGGAGTGGGGGGTGCGATAAAATCGCACGTGAAGGCAAAACTCCTCATAGAAAAAAAATCTTTGCTTGGAAAGGTTAATTCGTGGGCAATTTTTTTTTCATTCACGCAATCCCAAAAGAGGCAACGTTGCTCCATGTTGAGACTTTGCTAATGAGTGCGTGGTTTTTGCCAAGGCCGTAAATGCTCTTTTTTCTGCCCATCATCTCGCAATTCCAATGATGAATCTGGAGTAACTTATTCGCGCAGGTGCATTTGCATTTTTGTCTTTTGCCCCACAAATGTTCGCTCTCATTTCACGTGGGAGCGCGTGCATGTACGTACGTACCCACTTTGGTAGGGAGCTGGAAGTACACATGGATGCTTGAACGTACGACCTGTGTGCACTCTGCAGTCAGGTGGTAAGATGAATGATACCACTTCCACGGGATACGATGTCCGACCAGGCTTATTACAGAGACCTCGGCGAGGGGGTGGATGGGTGAAAAAAGTGTGTCAAGCAGCTTAGAGCTAAGAGTGTGAATACGAAGTCACGTGCCAAGGAACAAATAACTATCAAGATCTCACCTCCAGCACTTGGCAGGAAGAGGAGCGTTGCGATTTCAACAACAATGAAAAAAAAAACCAGCGTGGGCAAGGATGCCATTGCTTAATTACACGGAAGTTTTCCTGGCGAAAAAAAGACCGAAAACGTGACAAAGCAAAGGAGAGCCAAGCAGGTCCAAGTGTGAGAAAAAAGGGTGAAAAACTATGATGTGACGGAGATTTGAGCCTTCTAGAAAATGAATCAGGAAATGACCACAATCGCGTCCAAGTCGTTCCTTGAACAAGAGTCTTTTTTGCCGGCGAAGATCTCAGCGGTTGCCACTCAAGCACTCTTGATCACCGGTGTGCACGTGTGCGAACACGCATGTACGAGGACCTGGGCGCAATTTACCCTCAAGTGGTTGGATGCGTGCACCTTTAAGTCATTGGCGGAATGGTCTGCGTGCCACAACTGCACTGTCGCGATGCACCGGCGAGAGAGCAATATTCGTGTGGATGGAGATGCCTGGAGGGGGTTATCGGTAGCCAATTTAGGCCCATCTCTCATGATGACACGATTCGAGTACAATTTTATCATAACGCCAACACCGCTACAAAGTGGTGAGGAGTGCCGAGCACCCCTTTTTTTCGCCATGCCGAGCGCATTCTTCGTCCTCGGGGAGGTGGAGGAAGGTCCGGTTAAAGACATATGGTGGTGATATCAGCAGATACGAGGGTGTGTATAAGTCGTTCGTTACCAATTGGATACAGTGTGAGAAATATTGAGAACACAGCTCCAATTTTTGCTGGTGTCGCATTGTACGCACGACCATAGCCATAGAAAATGATTCCTATGTGATGACGTGAACAGTCCAAAGACGTTCACGCCAGACGTCAGGTTCAAGGATAGCTGGAGTAGGGGAGGGGGGATGATTCTATTCACCATGAAGCCAACAACCCTTTTGTGTATGGCAAACTCATAGCATGTATGTATACGGACGTGCGGGTAAGCAGCAACAACACAGCTGGTTTTTTGCCACCGCGTGGGCTGATGAGAAACATCCAAAGAGAAAATCTTCAGAGTGCTTCAACAGATTAAAAAAAAAGCACTTGGCCTTCTCGTGGGTGGCATTGAGACAGACGTCTTCAGCACAACTTCTGCTATGAAGAGCAAACATTTGGTAAGATTCCTCCTTCTTTCTCTTGTCACATCAGGATCGACCCTGCCGCACATTTGCATAATCGAGGAGGCCCTACAGGGTTGGAACCCCCTTCTGAGTGTTCTTCATATATGTGTAACGGTAGATTCGTCCAAGTGGGGCTTTGGTTAGAGAAATCAACAAACACGAAAGGAAAAAGGATTCGCATGTAGATAGAAATGTATTGTTAACATTATCTTTCGGACTACTCGGTAACAATAACATACTTTGATACGTGCAGGGGACGTATTACACAGCCTGAAATTCGATTCAAAGGCGTCCGTGTACAGATTTTTCAAGTTGTGGCATCACTTGATCAAAAATTCAGAACAAAATGCAGCTCTTGACTGGGTTTTGGCAACAAAATTTGTCAGCTTATTGTAAGTAGCTACAGCTTGTGCAGCAAGGTTGCGGTGCAACCGCCGCAGCTCCGGCGAGGTTGCAAGATAAGAATGGACCAGTTGCCCTGCACAGGAGAGGTGGGCTGATCAATTTGTGGGCTTATGTAGCTCCCTAAAGCGAGGTTGATACCCGCAAAATGAAGCAGTTGCCAGTACTGACATTTTAAAGTGGCTCTTAAACAATACTTTTTGGACTTTATGAGTCTTTTGAGTCTCTACTTTCACCTGAATTTGTTTATCATGCCCTCAACTGCATGTACTTCGCCATGAAGTAAGCAGTGCTTCAGGCTGCAGCTCAGCCCCGGACAGTTCTGAAGAAAGTGTTGTAAAAGATTGCATGAAGGAGTATTTTTCAGGCAAAACTCCTCAGTATCGAGCCTCCGCTTGCTGGCCATGTTGTTCTTGATGAAATTGAACAGGTCGCTTTGTTGTGAGAGGCAGTTCAAGGCGTGGATGGAGATGTTAAGCTAAATGATACACACGCTGTACGTTCCCAAGTAGCGCGTTAGTAGGAAAAAAGGAACTGGAGAATGTGGGGAGTAAGAAGTGACAAAGTGCATCAGACATGAGAACACTGAGCCTGAATAAATGTATAGGTACCGTAATATTTAACACATTACATAGTATAACATGTGGTACGAATTCGTACCACAGATGGTTCGTGCAGATGGGCGTGTTTATATATGTGCTCCCTCTCCCCCTCTTTCTCACATACACAGGGTTTTGTGAAGGAAAATGATGCCTGGTATTTCTTATAAGTCTCTACAAATGATGCAAGTCCCCCCCCTCCTCTCCCCATGTCTTAAGAGTTATCGTTTTCCCTCGGGGCTGTTTTCGTGTCGATGATCTCAAGGCTGCTCAATCTCTGATGACAACAGGATGCATGTGCGATCATAAAAAGATGGGTAACGCGTGAAGTAGCCAAGCTCGAAGAACGGAGTTTGGGCCCGACACTAATTGAGCTCGACCCATCTCTATACCTTGAGCGAGTAGTTAACACCGGTAGCCAAAGCTAAAGAACACACGACTGTTTAGTGTGGGCCCGACTTAGGTACGTACATCTGTGTAAGTCGCCTGTAACGATAAGTAAACAGCCTCACCAATAAGGAAGTTCAGTGGCTTAATGGCCCGTCTGACACCTCCCTTTTGTTAGGCCCTCCTGCTGCATGTTTGTACTTGGAAAATATGCGAACTGTATGATCCAAGGCTCGCCCGCGCGTGCCGGAGAGAGGGAAAATCCTGCGTGCACGCATATTTGCCGCAAAAAACCCCGAGCGTCTGGCCCGCCCGGGCCCGCCTCTGATGCAGTCCGTCTAACAGGAACATGAAAATCGCAACCCCGCGTATTATGATAATTGAAATTGCTACATGCGCCTCTCGTACCGAGGGTGTCAAGGACTCGGTCTTACTGAACGGTTCACCCCTCATTCATTTGCAAACGTAAAAAGTGAGACTCATAAATTCTGACGAGAAAATGGGCGCGTCATGAAACATATGGGGCCCTCCGGAAAATTGGTTTCGTGCTTCTCCTTTTTTTCCCTCTCCTCCTACCAGAATTGAACAAAGGAAATTATTGGCTCAATCCCTGAACGAAATTTTCCGTTACATTCCACCGATATCCTTATGTACGCGTGTGTAATTTGCTTTTTTCTTTCTCTTGCCTCGTGTGGCGTGTAGTAAAGAGCATCCCAATTTGTTTCCTCCTCCAATCAGAGTGTCTCATCTTTGCTGGCAGCAGTAAAACTTTTTTGTCACGGTAAAACCGACCTTTTTTTACCCTCCCACCCTGCGCAAGTTCGACAATGGGGCACTTTGCGCAACCGTTGTCTATTCAGACCTTTGATTTCGAGGTCTTATGCAAAAAAAAAATTGCCAAAAAGAGTCATTAAAGCACAAAGTAAGTTCGACGAATTTTTTTTGCTCTACCTGTGCAATTTCTTTGTTCTTATCAAGAGCAGCTCATATCGGACCTTTTTCTTCTGCAAGGAGAAGGGTCAATTACCACCATGACACAGGAGAGGTCGCCAATTGACCTTTGAGAGGTCGAAATGAGATCTGCGAACAATAATTCAATCACGCGACGCCGTCGGCTCATCTCACCTTGGGCGTGGGTGCACTTTGGACGGCAAGATCGGGCATTACTGCGCTCCATTTGTGCGCCAGCATCATGCTCATGCAAGGGCGCATTTCGGCGGTAGCGCCACCTTTGAGATTGGCATGTTTTAGTGAACCCAATAAAATGTGAGCGATGCTTGAGATACTAAACTTATTGGCACTAACTCCCGAGCCGGTCCCAAGGATCTCGGCAGAAAAGTCCAGCTTGCACCGGGCGGATTTGCCAAAGTGCCGGGTGCGCCACGCGCGCCGAGGCCGGCGTCCTTTTGCCGCCAGTGCAAGCGCGCTCTCAGCGATCTGATGTTGAGAAACCACTAAATCTTCCAGCAAAAAATCACCTCGGCTTCTTTCTTCCTCTCTGCGACTTTCCTGAGTGCACGCACTGACAATTGCAGTGCACATCCTTCCCAACACTGTTGTAGTAGATATGTGCGTTCTGCAGCTACCAAGAAGTCTTATGAAAAACTTCCTTTCTTCCACTCCCACCATTATGAGCATTGCTGGTGAAAGTTTTCCGGGGGGTGACGCGCACCTTGAGCTGTAGCGCCAACACGTGGTCCAAGAAGAGTCCTTTGTGTACATACATAAGTAAAAGTGTGTTAGTCTTTAAAAGAAGAGTTCCACACACGAAAAGGATTTGACCGTGAAAGCTCATTGAAACCTCACGGTCCAAAACTGGCAGTTCCTTTGTGCAAACTGTGCATCCTTTGTGCATAGAATGTTTAAAAATTGGAAGTTTTTCTGACAGTTCTTTCGTTTTCTGAGTACTCTGTTGTATTTCGTTGGAGGAACTCTTGGCGCATCGCAGTGTTTCACCCCATAGCAGCATCAGTTAGTGCATAAAAGTTTGGCGACATTGTGAAAAAACTGAGTGATCCGGGAGCAAAATGGAACATCAGTTCGATTTTGGAGGAGATTCTTAGGGATTCGTGGAGGTGTCAACCACTTCGGTAGCTCAATCCAATCATGAGTTACGGCCAGAGAAAGAAATACTACGTACATTTACTTCTGAAAACTTCTACATGCAACATGTTACAAGACTTTGAATTAAAAGTGAGCATGGCAATGCATATGTAATAGGCCAGTTTGAAAATGCAACTTTTTTTGGAAACTGGCCCGGGTTTGGGGCCTTTAACCACGATGAGAGGATTTTAAGAAAAACATGCAGCTTTTTCGAGGTCATTTACCATGGGCTCTTTAAAAGTGTTATAATATTGCCTGCACGTGGAAAGTGTTGCAAGTAATTCTTTCTTTAGCCATAATTTTTGACTAGGTCGAGCTACGGAAGTGATTTTCCCCTCCAGGGAAAGCTAAGAAGCTCCTGTAAAACTAAATTGCTATACACTTTTGTTCCAAGACCACTCATTTTTCCACAATACAGTCAAAGTTCTACGCAGTGAACTCTGCCAAAGAAACTAATTTTGCATTTTTGAGTGCCCATAGTAAACGGCCATTGCGAAAAAAATGTTTTCAGCAAAATCTTATCATTTTGTCCAAAGGTCTCACGTGAAGCAGCAAAAGTTATAATATTGATGTATGTGGATAATTGATATATATTATCTATAGGTGAGGGCAAGGGCAATTGTAGCGATGACTTCTCAGGCGATCATGACCACGGGTGCGGATGGCAAGGTTGGCAATGATGAGTCCAGAGGTGGGACACGCGGACAGATAGACACTGGCTTTAGAGCTGACATCACCCGGACAAATCGTCTCATTTGGGCCAGGTCGAACGAGGCCCAAGGGTGCCCAATGGGCATTCCGTGGCTGCAGTGATATGAGGTCCCTAACAGAGGAGCCGGAACTGTAGATTGAACGGCGAAACAAAAAAGGTTGTTGCAGCAATCTGGATTTTTCTTCACTCACACGATATTTTACGGTGCACGCGTCTCCTAAACATGCCAAAACAGCGGCATGAATGACGTGACACGGTAACTATTATAAAGATGTCACCAGTTCAAGCGCCGTTGGCGCGTGGAAACTGTGGTGTCATGGCACGCCTGTCGGTGCTGCATAATTACTGCGGCACATTTTTGCTGACAAGACTTGACCATGGAGATACTTTGAAAAATTATTCGTGGTTGGCCTTTAGCCAGAGAAGAAGGAAGCAAAAGGAGCTCCATCACCTCTTCCAGGGAACTTTGGTTGACGTACGTGCACTGTGCGTACGTCCCATTTCTGATCTGGCGGTGCGATCTTTCTCACTGTACCAGAGGATGTGGCTTATTCCAACTGTAACCAAGCTGCTACAACCCGATCCTAAGAGCGATGCTTTGCGGCATGCAAGAGATTTGATTAAAATTGGTTGCCGCTGAAAGGAATCGAACTTGCAATCAATCAGCATAGGCTTCCTTTTTCCTTGTTCCTGCATACTGTATATGCACATGTGATATTCCTTCAGGCACGACTTCATCCGGGAGGGGGGGGGGCGATTGCCCTGCTGGGTACCAAGCAGCTGAGCAGACACACAACACACAGGGTGTCCAAAAAGACATGTCTCGTCGCTGAAAGAAAAAAAGAATCGCAGTCTGTGGAAAATCGCGTTTACAACGATGTGCGCAGTGGACGCAGTGAACAGGGTGACCTCGTCACTTCCAAATAAAGGTTGAGTCTGAAACAAATCACTTTTGGCAAATTGTTGGGCCTTTCAAAGCCGACACCACTTGTTGGACGCCACTTACTTTAGCCACATCACCGGCGTGACCCTGACTTGACGTTTTAAAGCATTTTATCCATCTGTTTAATCTGGTTTTTTTTCCCTCACCCATCGTTAGTGAAGTAATGCATACATTGTAGAGGCTTCACCCCGCTGAAAAAACCATCACCTTACACATGCTCAGCCCACTTGAGAGCTGCATTCTCCAAGTTTTCCCCCCTCCGTGGGCAGACGAAGAAATTCCTCACCATCAGGGGTCTGCATCTGTCATAACCAAGGCAATCCCCGCCCGTGTTGACGCCATTTCTTCGGGTGTTATTAGCTCTTTGAAGTCTCTAAATAAACATAGACCTCTCACTCAGTTATCTCCATCTGCGATCGTATCAGTTTTCGTCACGAAGTCAATTAACGTACGTGTACAAGTGGTCGGATTCAACTATGGTGGTGTAATTTTTCTACCTCAATAAGGAGGGATAACTCACACACGCACACACGCACAGACCATGTGAGGGACGGCCAGTGTAACATAAGACTCACCCAATGGTTTGTCGACGAGATTATAAAAACCGGATCTCTGGTGGGTCCTCTTTGGCACCAACCAACCAAAGGGTTGTGGGGGTGCAGCCGCCCAACCGCACCCGCCTGCACACTCGGCCGCTCTTTTTTTTGGGTGGGCAGACAGCACCGCAGCTCCCTTTCTGCACCGCACACATGCTCACGTTCTCGCACATCTATTCCAATATGCAATCCATCCACACATTGCTCCTGGTGTCAAGCCAAGATGACCCGCAAGTGAATGTTGGATGAAGCGCTAATACTTATATTTCGGGGGAGCAAAAATTACATCACCAACATGTGCACGAGCTCTCTCTGCAGCTCCGGTGCTTCCAGTTTTACGCTTAGGCCTATTGAAAACCCATCATTCGTTCTCCCCACTTGTCCTTCTGCACTTTCAGAGTCAAGGTCACGCACGACGCCAATGGCACAAAAAAGGAAATCTGGAGCAGGAAGAGCGAGGAATAAAAAGGTGTCCCGAAGAGGGTAAAATCCGGAGATACGTGAGAAAATGATGGGGAGGAACAACCTTATGGGATCGTGATGTAACAAATCATGCACGAAATCTGGTGAGGAATAGGACACAAGAGTATCAGGTCATAGTTCTTAGCAGGAATCAGTATCTCTGTACACGGATATTCGTCCGGTGAAAGAATATTTACTTATCCAATGTCCCCTTTTTTAAAGTTTTTTTTTCACACGACAACCAGAATTTTCGTCCGACAAATCAAATTTGTTCATTTTATTTCCCCTCGGGGCAATCTTTCTTTTGTCCAATGAGATTTTTTTCTAACAACTCAACTTGGATTAAAACTAGATTTGGCCGAATTGTAAGTTTCCTTTTTTGCTGGTCCCGGCAATTTTTAACAAGTCTGGTTAGTAACGATGTTCCATAGCATTAATTTTCTTTTTCCTACGGTAGCTCTAAAAATTCTATACGGTGAGCAAAAAGTCTCTTTGGGGGCTTATTACACTTTCTCCCCCCAGACATCTTACTGCTGAGTAGTTTTAACTTCGTGTAACGAATTTTCACTTAAACATACCATTCAAGGAACATAATGTGGTCGTTAAGGAATGGCTGTACCAAATGTTCAGTGGGACCTGATTTATTAAATCACAATTTTTGTACGGTACTTAGTGACCTATCTAATCGAGCTTCAGAGTGATGATTTTTTCAGCTATATAGTAAATTGTTCAACGTTGCTGTAGTCTTACAGCCAGAGAGTAGAAATTAATTTTCTTCTTTTTAATACTTTACTTAACTTTTGCGGCACAAACTTTACATTGCGATTTCCAGTGAGTCAAGTTCATTAGGAAGATGTCCTCATCTTGCCGCAACACACAGAGATGCACACATTCGAATGTTTGGAGCTTTGTGCTAAACCTTGTAAACCTTAAAAGTGGGTGGTACTGAATAAATTGAGGCCCATTGTACGTACAAAAAGCGATCGATCGATTGTGATTAATATATCACTACGCACCGATGGTGCAGGAGTGCATCACTACACCATACATCACTACACTGCACCGAAAGTCCAGGAGTACTGAAAGTTCCGGTAAGTGGATAATTGCTGCACTTGTAGGTCAATAGGGCAATTCATAGAGTAAAGTATTGGCCTGGAGATGGTTCAAAAAAACAGGAAAATTACCCCGCTGAAGTGATGTATATGTCGGAGAAACCTTCACTACCGCGTTGACGTCTGGACGTAAGAAGAGCCCCCCTCCCCCCAACACGGGACACTTCCAAAACAGAGGATTTTCCTAACATCCTCTTTTTTGCGTTACATCGGACCATTTTTTTCCGGAAGACTCTTCTAGAAGTGAGACCAACACCGTCATAGCTAGAGGTACCTGTGGTCACAACTTGAGTTGGTCACAACTTGAGTTGGTCACAACTTGAGTTGGTCACAACTTGAGTTGGTCACAACTTGAGTTGGTCACAA
>JAAUXU010000748.1_pt1 | contig 64098 bp, 62 predicted proteins | sample 7278151 | NCBI WGS metagenome assembly JAAUXU01 (sample SAMN14350113, study PRJNA611818) | marine sediment metagenome | isolation source: surface marine sediment (1.8m) | place: French Polynesia: Moorea | collected 2018-08
CAGAGGCCCAACATTTGAAGGAACCCCCCCCCCCCCTTTTTTTCCCTCAACCCCCTTCCCAAACAGGGTGCACACGAGACGCAGCAGCTTTTTCGTCCCCCCCCCCGATCTCAGCCAGACTTGCTTTAAATGGAATAATAATCATAATAACTGTTGCACGCCCTTATAATTTTCCGCACGCGCCAACGCTTTTTAAAGATGATCTCTTTTTTTCGACTTAACGGGCGTGAAACTCCGTCAAAGAGAGCGAGAAAAAATCCGCCAACTTCCGGCAAGATATTTGCGACAAAGAAGTCAGTCAAACATGCGGAAATGAAATGGCAGCAAAATGCGATTCTTCGTTTCGCATAAATCTTACTTTCCCCCCCACAATTATTGGAGGCGCAGTCGGAAAATTATCATTTCTTCTACCTGTTCCTAAAGGTGGCGTTGAGAAATTCGAAAACCATTTTTGAGCCTTTGGCCCCAAATGGCGGGTGTCTGAGAGGCCCAATCGAGGCCTAATTGACCGGCCTTTCACAGATCTTCTAGAGGCTTCTGCTCGTCGGAGTCTCTGGTTGCTGCTGGGCCTTCTTCTTCTTCTTCTTCGTCCTCGTCTTCGTCTTCTTCTTCTTCTTGCTGCAGCCGCCGGGGGCCATAGAGATCTTCCGCAGCCCCCCTTTGTTTTCCCCAACTTTCTCGCGAAATTATGATGAGTGTCACTGGAGGTCACGTCCTAGAAGGGGCTGCGGCAGCCGCCGCTGGTGATGGCGGCGGGGAGTGTCGACGCCGCCGCCGCTACCTGCAGAGGACCAGATTGCAGAGGCCCGCTGGGCTTGGCACCTCCGCCATTGCTCCCGAGCAAGTTGGAGGAGGGCCGGAGCGGCTCCAACGACGGCAACGGCGTGTGCGCCGACAGCTCCGACGGCGTGAGTGCGGCCTAACAGCAGGGGGGGGAGGGGGGGAGGGGGAGTTTATGGTCGAAACAAAGAAAAAGAGAAAATTGTGTTTCCTCTTCGAACTTTGCTCTGAAAATTATGTCACTGCAGGAACTCCTTTGTCTGCATGTTTATGTAAGAAGAGGCAGAGAAAAAATCCAGACACTTCTTCACTTCATCTCGCTGAAAAAAGTGTCAAAGCGAACACAGCGACTTGAGTAGATTGTCATGATGTGGGAGGAGCAGCTTGAAGGGTCCTTTGAGGCCAAAAAAAAAGATCTGTGGCACAAAAGGAGTGATATCAAGGGCTGCTCACGAGTCCTCAACATCCAATGCTCCAGTGATCACCAAAGACGATGATTCTTCATCTGTCTCCGTGCACGGAAAATGCACCAGTCTCATTTTTTTTATACATTCACGTGTGTGCAAACAACGGTAGCACAGAGGAATCTTGTTTTCTTCGTTCACTACTGAGTGTTGCACAAGTGTGAACAGCAACGACGCATGGGACTTCCCACATTGCTGAATGCTGCTGTTTCGGATATTCGCGGGTTTGTTTGTTTGTTTGTGCGTGCGTGAGTCCGTGCGTGTGCTCAGGCAGACAATGCTGCCACCACTAAAGTGAGCGATCGCATTTTCTTCTCTCTTTCACCTCTTGTTGCTTTGCGCGCGCGCAGACTCCGCGCGCGCGCGCGTCTCTGCCATGGACAAGAGCAGTGAAGAAGGGACGGAGGAAAGAAAGAGAGAGAGAGAGAGAGAGAGAGAGAGAGAAAGAAAGAAAGAAAGAAAGAAATATAAATGTGCAACGAGCGTTGAAATCTCCGGCTAGAAAACCGCAGTGGATGAACTTGGTGACGTCATTGGCCCTTGAGGTGACACCTGTGGTCATCCCCAGTCGACTCTGACTCGGCTGCTCCATCAGAAAGACGCATCTCGTGCTCATCCTTCTTGATGCTCTCCACCAACGACCTCCTGACGCGCGAACCAGGACGTCTCCTGGAGGATTCCACTGGTCTGAGCAGCGCTCACACGTGCGTACCCAAGTCCGCGTCAGTCCCAATGCTCGACCCACTTGTAAATGTGTTGATTAAATGTCCGTCCGGAGGCTAAAGAGGCAACCCTTTTCTGCAGGCTTTAACGGTCGCTGTCGTGTACAAAAAGAGGAAAAATCGACAAATTAAGACTGAAGATCTTAAGGCTTTTTATTCCGCCTGGGAAATTCTGCGATTTGCGGTGCTCGTGAGAGAGAAATTGCTGACGCTGCAGCATCTCTGTCTCGCTCTCTCTTGCACGCGCGCACGCGTGGGCAGCGCGCGAACACGCGCATGTATGAATAAGTCCAATCCGCGTCCGCAGCTGACGAAGAGAGAGATGAAGAAAAGGAAACCTTGTTAGTTGTTCTGCATCTCAACTGACAAAAAAAAGGAATTTTACACCGACGCTCGTGGAATCGCCAAGAACTGGAAAACGAAGACGCTTCTGCGTCGACGCAGCAAAGTCCTGTCAGCGGGCACCACAAAGCAGACTCGGGCCAGGATCAGTGGGTGCCACGACCGCAGTCCAAGAACAAGAAGCATCCAGACATGGAAACCTCAAATTCTTTCGCACACAGACAAGGCAAAGCACAGAAACACCACGCACACAGGCACTGCTCACACAAAGAGGGAACAACTGGCATCACAAATAGACGCCACACACACAGGTGCCACACAGAGGGATCAACTGCACTGCTAAGAGACAACACATGTACACAGAGGGATGGACGAGCACCGCAAACACACACACCATACACACACAGAGGGATGAACAAGCACTGCTAACAGACACCACACACACACACAGAGGGATGAACAAGCACTGCTAACAGACACCACACACACACAGAGGGATGAACAAGCACTACAAACAGACACCACACACACACAGAGGGATGAACAAGCACTACAAACAGACACCACACACACACAGAGGGATCACACAGGCACTGCTAAGAGACACCCCACACACAGATACCACATCGAGACACTATGCACACACACTACGCAGAGAGATCACAGACGAGGAGAGACGTGCGAAGGCAACTACAAAGTGGCATGAAATTCACCACCTTGTACATGATTCCACAAATGTGACTTTTGCTGCCATAAATTTGGTCTGTGTGTTTCATTCCTCCACTTAATGATACATCATTTCCAGTGTCAACGATGTTTGCCATGATTCACACTGACTCCAACGGCCTCAACTTCACGCTTGTTGCCAGCCGAAACTCGCAGAAGCTTTAGCAATTCATACACAACTTTTTTGGTTAATTTCTCTTCCAATAAAAGCCTGTAATTTTAGCCAATATTTTTTTGTTTTTTCTTCAATTGGAAGGAGCAGAACAAGCAGCAGTTTTTTATATCCTAGGAGCGTCAAGCGCATCGGACATTGACTAAAAGTGGGCTGCTGAAGCCAAAGAAGTGGTCAAAAGGAAGAGAGGCTCTCTTCTTCAAGGTTTCTTAAGGATTTTTGTTCAATCTTACGGCTGTTTACTTTTGCAAGTGTGCTCAACTGATCCGGTCCTTCTGTTCCTAGCCTCTTTTGGTTGCTTTTTCCGATAATTCCGCTAGTGTAAATGCAACCAAAGGACCTTTTTAAGCTTGAGCCACTGGAGCAAATAATAATTTTTTTTTCCAAAAATTCACGCTCCGATAAACGTGTCTTCTTCTCTTACTTCGAGGAGAAAACTTCGATAAACTGTAACAAATTGGAGACGCGAACGCGTGAGAGAAGCCTCGACCGGCATCGTCGGCGTCATCGTGAGGAAGGAGCGGTCGAAGGAGAAGAGGGAGAGGAAGAAGCAGCTGAAGAAGAAGCAGTAGAAGAAGTTTTCCGATCTTTATCTCTCGCCCCCGAAAAACCCGCGCGTGAACAGCAATTATCTTCGGTGAAGGCCCAGGAAGGCCCAAGAAGGCCCACACGATCGATCGATCAATTGAGCAACGGAAGTTTGAAGAAAAAAAAAATCTCAGGAGCCCTGAAATTATCCTATGAGATGCAATCTACGTACGTGCTGCTGCTGCAAAATCTTGGCTACTGCAAATCAAAATGTTTAGACACCCCTCGCAGAAGCAGCTGTTTAGTGCCGATTCGACAAAAGTGCGCAATTTTTTTTGCAACTCCTTCTTTTGCCCGGGTTTTCGCTTCATTTGCTGGAGCTTTGAACACGCATAGACAAAGGAGGAAGCAGCAGAAAAAGTTCCTCCTGAGAGAATCGTCGTAATAAATCCCCCCCGGGGGGGGTCGACTTCTTACACAGAAATCGACTTAATGACTGCTCAGAACAAAGTCTTCAAAGAACAAAGTCTTATTCTGACTTATTCACACTGGGCGAGCGTCCACATCCTGTACGTGCACGGTAAAAGTGTTGAGAAGCGACTGTGGAGTCAATGGACTCGCCTTGAGCACCAGAAGTGGGTGAAGGGGGACAAGATCCAGAAGGAGGAGAGCGAGAGCAGCCTTGTTCAAGTGGCCGCGTCGTCGATGACGTTGCTCTTGTTCAACTTCACCCAGAAGGCTGCGGTGCACAGCTGAACCAGCTTCAAGGGAGTCGAGATGTTGCTTTGCGTAATGAATGGCAGAAGGCATAATGTGATAGTATATTAATGGCGTTTTTTGTGGCGCTGTTAACCTTTTTTTCCTTTCTCCCGGAGATGATCGAGAGGCTGCTGAGCTCCAAATGTGGGCGTAGTGAAATTGGATGTGTTTGAAGTGTTGGGGCAGCATCATTATTACACAGAAGCACTACAGTGGACTCCCATTAACGTGACAGCCCTGCTGGCTGGGGGAGTTCTGCAGTGCTAACACAGCTTTAAAAGGATATACACTAAATGTATCAGGTGCGTCACACGTTGAATAAACGATCGGTCAGTTTGTCACCAGATTAAGTAGCTGCAAGTTGACACTTGGTCAAATTTTACCTCTTCATCATTTTCAATGAGTTGACAAGTCTTGATCTGCCAACCGGGTGAACTAAGGACTTATTCTCTTAATACTTATTCCAAAGACGTCTTTAGGTATATAAGGTCGACGAGACAAGCGAGGGGTTCACTGTACTGGGTGTGTCATAACGAGAGAGGAAGAAGAAAGCTGATAGATCCTTAATTACTGGGTGTTTCACACCCAGTGAACGCGGGATCAGACATGGGGTTGTTGCTTTTGTTCTGACATGTGAAGCCCTCAACGGGGTAGACTGAGCAGATTTGCAACTCATTTTGCAAACAGCATTGCGATTCAGCCTAACCCGTCCTCGTCCGCCAGTACAGGGTGGACAAAGACTGTCTGCAGCTGCTTCTCGAGGCGTCGCAGCTTCTCCCAGTCCACCCTGTACACACAGGAATGCAGGGTGGACTGAGACAGATTTGCAACTTATTTTGAGGGCGGAAGACGACGTCACGAATCTCCTCAGTCCACCCTGTACACGCTCGGCGAGACAAAATCGCCGACACAAACAGCAGCAGCAGCAACTCACGCACGCTCTGAAAAATTTCTCCGCAGCATTTTGAAAAGGCTTTTTTTTTTTTCCTGGCCCCAGCGGCAGGTGGAAAAAAGGCCCCAATTGGATCAGGAGACAAAGAAAAAGAAAATGCAGCTCATTTTCCCGCACTTTCCTGCCCGAGGAGAGAAACTTGAGCGCCCCCAAAACGACGCCCGCAACGACCGCAGAGGCGGGAGATCCAGCGCACCCAACCTGTGCAGTACCGGACTCAGTGGTGTCTGTCCGGTGGAGTCGGGACAGCGAGGCCTGACAAGCGGGCCTCCGCTCCTAGGCCTCGTTTACACTGGCGTGCGGGCATTCCTCTTCTCTCCGGGTCTCCGCACGTGAGTGTCAGCACCGACCCTCGTCGGGAGGGCCCCAAGCGCGCCGTCTGACACTCGTGTGCCAGTGCAAACGCATTCTTTTGAAAGGGCAAAAATTGCACCATCTCTGCCCATAAAATGGGCCACACGCAGGAGGGGGAAAAAGATCGTCTCTACCCCCACTTTTTTTAAGAGCTTGAAATGGATCCCCCCTTAAGAATCGTCAGGCATGCCTGCAACGATCAGTCAGTTGTGTCATTTCCCCCCTCGTCTCCATACATGCGCATAGGGTGGTGACAAATGGCCCCTAGTGCAACTGCCCCTTTTGGAGGCCAATTTCGCTCGCAAATCAATAAGGTTGGCCCCCATCCAGAAAGGCCTGTGGGCCTGGCAGCAGCAGCAGACACATCCTTTGTCCTCTAAAACTGCGTGTTGAAAAATTTTCGTTTCCGGCTACGTAAAGACAAAAAAAGGCAAATTTTTTTCTCTTGGCTGCTCAGTCCAAAGTTGAGCAATATCTGTTATTAAAGTGCGGTTGAAGCCTCATGGAGATTTTCTTCCTTGATGTATTGCACCACATGTGTGTCTATTAGAGGGGCCTTTTTTTCTCATGAGATAAGCCGGGATCTGGGAAGCAGCGACGTGAAGAAATCCCCTTATTGCACTCCTAATAACAAAGGCGCGCTCCAATTAGGAGCGGCAGCGCGCTAATATGCATCATGTGGCGCAAAGCGTGTTTTGAAGCAGCTGTAAAGCGTCACCGGCGTCGTGTCTCAAAGCGCACTTTACTGTCTGTACATGCAGACAGCAGTTTTGGACGTGGAAAGCGTCTGCGAAGGGTGTGTGAGACTCCAGACCAACTTCACACTACCCTGGCAGACCCCCGAAGTGTAGGCGCGGTAAAGTGCAAAGGGTTTCGGAGCCACACGGTAAAGACACGCGCGCAACAGGACGCAAAGTGAAGATTTTTCGCCAAGATCTCCTTGGATTCCCGCACTTTCATTCCTAGCGTAGCAAGAGAAGAAAAAAAAGGGGGGAGAAAAAGGGGTTAACCCTTCCTTCTTGGTGGGCCCCATTCTCCCACGACTCCCCCCTCCAGTCGCTGGTCTTGGAGTTGTTCTTGTTCTCCAGATGCGTCGAGAAAAACAGACAATTTGAGAAACATTGGTAAAAAAAAAGATGTTCACCCTTTTTTTCAGGCCCAGAAGACCACATATCTGGTGTAGACAAGGCCAGATCCGGCCTTCAACGCCACTTGATGCCCCTCAGGGCAGTTTTGGCGGGCCGCAGACCTTCCAAGAATGTCTCCTCTTGTCTCTGCTCCGTTTTAAGGCCTTTTTTTAGGCTTCAGCAGGAAGTAGCATTACGTAGCTCTAATAGATAACAAACCGACTGATGTGAGAAATGTCTTCCTGCCTCCTTGCGAAAAAGAACTAAAAAAAAGTTGACACAGAGCCCAACGGCCATTCCGGGCTGGACCCACAGTTACGGCATTCAGAGCAATAAATCGTGGACAACATTCAGTTGACTACAGCAACTTCACAGAAAAAAAGGGAGTTGGCTCGACTCGAGCTACAGATAAGGCCCGAGGAGGCGTCACGTTTCTAGTAGAGGTGGCTCGAAAAGTCATCGTTGATTGTTCAAACAGAGGAGATTGTAGTACAGTAAGGTCTATTATACGGGCGCAATTGTCGACAGGTCTTGAAGACACCTTTGAGACGTTCGTCTTCTTGCACGTGTTCTTGGAGTGACGAGATCCGCGCCGGCCAAGTGGAACGGGCAGCAGAGGCTGGCAGGCAGTGCGGACGTCGCCAATAAAGAAACGTTGAGAATGGATTAAACATGTCATTAATGTCGACACAGAGGTTGAATGAGAGCAAAGCACTTGAACAACGAAGGTGTTGCAAAAAAAAGGCTGGCAAAAAAGAACAACGGATCAAAAGATCCACCTTCAGATCAACTCAGCTTCTCAAAGGCTTATTTCAGCGCGCTGCATAAGGCGTGAGTTCTTTTAAGGCGTCTTCACACTGACACAATTTTTCTGTCCGACCCGTGACTGTCACGCCCTGGTGCGTGCGTGTTGGTCTCATGTGCCAGTGTAACTGCACCCAAAGATGACCCATATCATTCGGCTGCTGCTGCTACCCAAAAGATTGGGTAGTCAGAAGGAGAGGAAATTTTTGTCGCAAGTCACCGCGATCTGCTGCCCTCAAAAGGGACGAGTGAAACCGTTTACTGCGTGCAAGTATAACTGTAGTGACGAAAATGAGGGGGAGGGGAGGAGTGGGACCTCGCCGCGCCTCTGCCGTTAACAATGACACCCCTCCCCCTTCATGTACGCACTAATATTAACACTTTTTGCATGGTGTCCAAACGGAGGACAAGGTAATACTTGCACCCTCTGTTGTCAACAATGAGAATTTCCCCCTTCCCTCAACCCCCCCCCCTCAAAAAAAAAGAACTTACCCCGCTTACCGAGCGCAGTTTCTGCATTGCTGAGTATTTAACCCCTTCTGCCCTTGTTGTTACGCATCCCTTCTCGTCCACAGCCAATTTTGTGAAGCAAAACGTGACGAAGAAGAAGGCCTACAATTTTCTCTCTCTCTCTGCCAAGTGGCTGAAATAGAGCTCGCAACACGGTCGGACGCGCACAAAGATCATCGACCCCCATTGGTTTTCGCCGAACTTATTTCCCCGAAAAAGAAGGCCTCGTCTGCGGAGGCCTGTTCGAAAAGTGCCGAACAGCCGTGAAAAAAGTTCTCAAATGTCACGCGAGCCTGGGACGAGAACAAGGGGAGAGAGTGGAAAAATGGGACAGCTCCTCTGCCTTTGAAGTGAGCGGAAAGACGAAGTCCAATTACTTGGGGGGCAAAGAACAACTGAGCTGACAATAAACTACTGCAGTCACCAGTTGGAGAATACAGTCGAGTCTCGATTCAACGACACTTGAGGGACGAGACCTGGCAATACAGCTGATGTGCCTTGGTCAGCCTGACTTGGTCACCAGCTTGAGTCATGAATTCGAGAAAGAATCATGGAGCTCGATGAGCAACACGACTGTCATGACATGGAAATTCGACTGTACTTCAAAACTAGAGGTCTCAATTTAAGCTCTGAATCTGACAGTGATGTAGATGAACAAGAAGAAAGTGAGGCTGAGCAGCTGTCAAGCAGAGTTGCCTTCTCATACTCGTGCACGGCAAGACTCGTACTCCGAGGTATTTTTGCTCGTCCCACAAATTTGCTCGGGCAGGCCTCCTTTTTTGCAAATTCAAGTGGGACGTTTGGACTGCAGGAGGCGTTTTGGGGGCCCGCGAGATGCAGAAGCAGAGGAGTCGCCAATGGCGCATCAGCGTGTGTAAATGGAACTACTCGAACAAGACTTCCCAGACTTTCCTGGGAAGGAGGAAATGAAAGCCACAGAGAGAAACAATCGTTGGGGTGAAGAAGAGCAACTTGGATTTATGGTGGGAAGGAGCTGAGCAATTTTACGCCGCATCTGAGCAAATCACGATTGCTCATTTCGAGGGGGGACTTTGAGCACGAGAATGGGCAACTTTGAGCAGAAAATGGGCAACATTGAGCAGGCACGAAAATGGGCAGCGTCTCCTGCACGTCACCTGTGAAATAGGCCTTCTGGCAACTGTTTTCGCACAGGATGGAGCAGGTCTGACTACAACTTTCGCTGGGCATCTGCCCTCCAAGTGTAACATTCGGTCACCACCCTGTAGGAGGTCCTGAGGAAGGACCTGACACTGCAGTTTCCCCTCCCTCACCTGCCCGTCCACTGATAGCATCCGGCCTGCAAGATGTAGCAGGGGAACTCCGTCTCCGTCTCCTCCACCTTGGCCCACTCGTTGCCGTCGCTGTCCTTCACCCCATCGTCGATCTTGGCGTGAAGCTTCTGACGCCGACGAAAGAGGCTGCTCGAGCCCCTGACCACATAGTACAGAGCAGGAGACTTTGGAGACTTAGCAGAAGCCTCTTTTTTCGTCCAAGTCATCGCAGCTCTGGCAAAATCGTACATTTCCAGACATCTGATTATCTCTCCTTAGCACATTCATCAATCACATCTGTTTCTCCTGCGAAATAAACTTTGGGAGGCGAAGATTTTGGGCATGCCCAAGGTTTAGACCCAACACTTTTGAGCTCCTGCGGGCAGCCCAGGCTTGGTTTAGCAACCTCCAGGGCAGTGAGTGGCTGATTGCAGAAGACCGACGTCACCGGGTGACTGCCTGAGAATCAACTGAAGTCACAGGGCGACCGCCCAAAAATCAACTGGGAGAACTTTCGTAGGAGCTGCCGCGGGCGGTCGAAGGAGGAGTCGAACATGCGTACAACCTGCTCCTGCTTTCTAAAGAGTAACTATTGTGCTCTCCAAGGAACAGGGGTTGTTTTCCCCAATTTTGCCCAAGCAAGAACGAAGGAAAAAAAATTGGGTGTTGAGTTTCAGCGCAAATTCACTCCAGCGAAAGACTTTGCAAGGTTGCTGAAAGCCAAGACTTTCCCATGTGATGGAGGGGGGGGGGCAACGAAAGCCCTGTCTTTTCCCCCCCTTCGAGTACAGCGAAAAAAGCATCGCTTTGATTCCTAAATCGAGCGTTGAGATTTGTCCCAAAAACTTTTGGGTGAAAGGAGATAAAGTGAGAAGTCAAAATGTGGCGTCCGCACGAAGATGATGAGAAACTCTGCAAAGGCTGAAAATGTCACAAAACTGTCCTTATCTCCGGGCTTCCAGGAACTTGTGGTGATCCAGGAGAGCGAGAAGAGGGAAACCTGTCCAGTCCAGACTGGGAGGCATCCGTGGGTCCCTCTGCTTCGGAGCAGGAATCTCCTTTCTGCCCGTCAAACATAACAGGCCGAATCTGCACCCCTGAACGGCTCAAGCAAAGGGCCGGGTTGAACGTGGCCCAAAGAGGGGGCGGCTCCGGCGGAGACTGTCGACCCGGTCTCCAGAGAGGGCGGAGACTCTGTCAAGCTGACCCGGCCTTAAGAGGAGGCAGAGTCTGCCAGGCTGACCCGGCCTTAAGCGATGCATTAACTGATGACGCAAGTGGGAAAAACATGAGCAGAAACACGAGAAGGTGGAAAGTGAGAAGGAGAAGGCAAAAAACTAGGAAATGGGTGGAAAGAGAACAACAACAAAAGCATTGATTGAGCAACAAGGAGACAAAAAAAGAGAGGATTAGAAGTAGAGAGCAGACGAGAGGAGGCTGAGATAGTTCAGCTCTATCTCATAAAAATACTCCGACATTTTAGGTGAAACAAACCTTTTCTAGGTGACGTAATTTTATCATTTCAGGTCAAACCTTAATTGAAGTTTTAGGGGACATCGTAGTCGTTCATTGGAAGTGGTGAACAAAGTTCATTACTATTGTCAACGAGACAATTCATTGAGTCACTCTTGTCAGGAGTTGCCATGTTTGTTTGTTTCTGTGCTGCTGTCAGTCCACTGTCAACTCAGTCCAGCCAGGAGGCCTGAGCGGAGCCTCACAGCAGAGCAGGGCTGCCACCACATCACAAGGACTGCCCCATATGAGTCATGTTACGTCAATCTGTGCCAACAGTGGCAGCTCAGGTGAAAAATACTTTCAGGTGATCACCTAAAATTTCGTAGTCTCCCCATCAACAACCCAAGTCAATGTGCAGAAACTGTTAAGGTCGTTCTCGTAGTGACAATGTCAGAAATGATGGACAGAAATGACTTTTTTTTACTGAGTTCGCTCATGTTGTCATCTCGATATTTGGCACAACGTTTGGCACAGTATTTGGCACTGCCCAAAGCGCCACGCCAGACAGTGCGAAGAAAAAGAAACCTCTCTAGTCGTTGCCAACACGTCCGCACTTAGACAAACTTCAAGCAGGCCGAAAATTGTCAACCCTATCTTTCACTCCCTCCCCGTGTAGCTGGGACGGTGACGACGACGTCTGCACGAACGCTGAGAGCAACGACGACAGAAAAATGGGCAGCTAAATGGGCGCATTTAGGGCAGCTTCCTCGTCTGCTCAAGCGCGTGAGCGGCTGTGTGAGCACCTCTGATTGGCGTCCATCGAGATCCTCCGTCACAACGAAGAACTCTCGTCAACACCACTTTTCAGACAAATCACCGAAATCCTTTCTTAGCGTCTTCCGCGTGGTCGTGGCGATGGCAGCGGCAACAATTTTCACTGATTCTGAATAAAATGGGCCATTAATGAGCGGCTGATGACGTTCTTTTTTTGAGCAGGGTGCCCAAAACTCTTTCAAATCAACTTCAAGCAGTCGAGTCACGTTTCCGCACGTACACTAATTATGGGGGTGCTCAAACTCATATAAAGGAGAGGAAAAACATCACTTCCCTGCTAAAATGGGGAGGATGAGAATAGAATCTGCGTCATGCAGGAACAAAGGGTTTTTTTTTCTTTTTTTGGCTTGAAAACACATGTGTGCTGCGTCGTACGAGGGGGAAGGACGCCATTTGCCGGCACCCTCGTGTTGAAGAATGGGCGGCAGTCAAAAAAAAAGTAGAATGGTCAAAGAAAACCCACCCAATTTGAGGGAGAAGAATTATTGGCTTGCCAATGAAATATTCCGCGAATGCACAAGCGCACACACACACCGAAAAATAAAAAGAGCCTAACCTTGGATGGCAGAAACTTTATTGTCCTCTGCATCCTAAGAGCCCCCATTTATGGCCGTGCCCAACAAGCCCATAGTACAAGTGTACCGGAACTTTATGCCCTCCCAGCAGGGCCCATGTTTATGGCACCCAAACTGCAACAGGATCTCATTGGGCCTCTAATGCAATGAGTTCGAGGCTAAACGAAGGAAAAGTCCATATTAAAACCGTATGGGGCCTCTCATTAAAGAATGGGCATGTGCTGACGGAGACTTTGGGCAGAAGCTAAAGTAAATAATCCATGAAAAGTGCAAAAGATTGACGAGAATCCAACCCTTCTTCTCTTTTTTTGGCTCCGGTGGCTGCGACATCATAGCCTTAACAAGGCGGATAAAATTCTGCCAGGGCAATCTCACAACTGAATCTCCAAGAGATTCATATCTATGTTAAGTTATTACAGGATGAGCGCTGCAACAGTTTTTGTCACTGGGCCAGATGCTGCGTGTTTGCCACTGTGTAGCGTCAGATATGTTTCAGAGCTCCAGTGCACAGCCAAAGTCATCTAAACGTGGCATCTTTTAACTATATTACGCGCGTCGGCAGCTGAACTGCCAACAAGGCAACAGTGCAAAAGTTCTGGTCTGAGACCCCCCTCAGCTCTCAGACACTCATATAACCCGTGCATAAACGAGCGAACGCCCACAAACCCCAGGTGAAACTTTGAAAAGTGTTGCTTTTGTTGATTACAAAAGGTGGGCAAACTCTTAACACGACTTCAACGTGGCTAAAGGCAGAATGACTGTAATAACAAGTTGTTGATGGCGAGGTTCCTGTTCTTGGTGACCTCCGGCAGACGCATCTTGCAGCTGATGATTGTTGCTTCTGGAAAGGGGGGGGTGAGCCTTAGCCCATGTCTCTGTGTAGTGAAGGCCACGTGGGAGGGAGGGGCTGTGATGCCTGGAGAAGTTCCTGTGCTGCTCAATCCAGTCGTTGTTCAACGGGTTGTACTCGGCTTCCACGCAATAGAACTTCGAAGGCCAAGCTCAGGCTTGCCAGATGCTTTCTAAACATCATTGACCTAAGTTAGCCTGACTTGAGTGGCAAAGCTGAGCATCCACAACTGTGAAAAGAGGTGGGGCCGATGCTTTGTGCGGGGATCATGGGGGGGGGGGAGCCCCTCTTGAGGGGAGAGACAAAGTTTGGCATTTTTGGCATTGGTTTGATCGTCATTTTTGGAGGACGTTCAATTGTGGACTCGAGTGGACGCACGACGCGCATTTGCACGGTCTTTTCATGAATGCTAACCCTTTACTGTCTCAGTCTCATTGATGAGTGCGCAGACAAAGCTTCAACGTGATCAGAAGTTCTATGGTGAGAAGAACAAGACCGAAAGTGTGAGTGACGACGAAGCCGTTGGCACGGTTGGCGTCAGACGTGCCAATGAAGTGACAAAAATAATGCTGCAGTCATCGTACGCATGGTCAGCTTGTTAATTGCCCCTCATCAACTCCATGGACTTGTCTAATGACTCTTTTGAATGCGCTGGGGTCCTTCGGAAACCTCTGAATGGCCGTATGTAGAAGATGCAAGAATCGTTCTTACCTAGAAGTTGGCTCTGGGTCACCGTGATGGCCCTTGATCAGTTTGGGAGGCGGCGTCGGCGGCTGCGTTGGTGGCGCGTCGGCCGAAGGCCTCGACGGGAGCGACGGCGGCTGCGGCGTCGTAGTCGCTCCTGAAGGATCCGGCGCCGGCGGCTTCAACCCGAACTTCTTCGGCGGTCGCACCGGTGGCGGCGGCGCCACCTCGAGTCGGCGTAGCCGCTCCCGCTCAGCTTCCTGCTTGGCGCGCCAGATGGCCAAGTCCGGGTCGAAGGGCGGCGGGGGCGGAGGCGGCCGCCGAAAGTCGCTCATGGTCGTGTCCTTGTGCTTGATCGCGGGCTGGTTGGGGTCGCCACCTCCTAACGGCGATTGGCGGACGCCAGGGGGAGTCACGAATTCGGCGTGGCCGAGGAGGGAGCTGCACAGGGACAGAGAAAGAAAAGCATCAGAGGTGGGCCTTATCACGTCATCATATCAGTCAGAGGACTCCGGAATCTTATGCAAAATTTTGGCATGTTTTATCCCAGGAGTCAGCTTATTCAGAACGATCTCGGCGGACAATTGCTGTTCTAGCGCCAGCTGAACTGTTGGACTGATCGAGGAAGAAGGCGATTGTTTTCCGTGATGTCTATGAGGGTGTCCGTGCTGGAATGACGTCATCATGATGTTCTGAGGGTAATGAAATGAGAGAAAGAAGTCGCACATCAGCAGGACACCCGAGAAGGTCTCATTAGGACGTCATCATTGCTTCGTTCTCATAATGAATGTACAGCGTGAGCCATATTTAGCGTCCTCAGCTCGTCCGCTCGGACTCGATTGAACGCTCGGCGACGGTGATCATGTGAAGAGAGAGAAAAAAAACGTCGTCATTGAATCTTGGAAGGATCAATCCAGCGTCGCAGGGATGATGTCACCGAGCTGACTTTTGGCTGTGCAGTTGGGGACCTTTCCAAATCAGCATCTCCATGACTGGGACATTTGCAACATCTGTCAGATTCATTCCCGCGGGAAAAAAGCCTTGACATTTGTCAACAAAGATGAGTTGGCAGCTGAGAAAAATAGGGGAGGAAAGAAGCCGGACAGCCTGAAAGACATATGTTGTTTGTGCCCCAAATTGCCAACTATGTGAGACATTTGTTATGTGACCACATGCGGAAAGTTTCCGCAATCTGTTGATCAGCACTCATTAGAGCGATAGTACGAGGATGACTTGCCGAGGTGCGGCCGATAAGAGGGAGAAAATTCAAGTCACGGAAGGTTCAACAATGCATTCGCGCAACCTCTCACGCATTGAAGTTGCGGTGCAAATGGTACGTGCGGACTCGAAAGTGTTCATCACTCGAGGGCGTGCGCGTTATAGCAGGTCTTGCTGAAGTCATCGGCGCACACTCGAATACTTAATCTTGCCCCACTTTGACTGCTGAGGTCTCAGCAGCCTTTTCGACAGCGCAAAAAGGGTCTACCAAGCTGCGGTCTGGAGATAGTCATAATAAAGAAGTTTCATGCACAGTGACAATATTCCATTGTCGCACCACTCATTTTGTACATGCCCCCGCACCACAGCTTGCAGGCCCTGACGTCCTCCGTGGCCCCGGAGTTGGACGCTGTCACCTTGGGAATTGTACCGGATTCCTGACCATGAAGGCCACTCTGAGCAAGTCTGGTTTTGCCTACATCGAAACATCCGGTTGAGGTGTTTCGTCAAATAACACCGGTCGCACGCGGAGCAGAACTTGTAGGCCACCCCGTACGTGGTGTACGTGGCTCTAAAGAGAAGGTCCTGGATTCTTTTATCACGAATCTTTTGTGTGGTGCCAGCGGAATGAGCAACGTCAATACTGAATCTCCCGTTGAAAGGCATTGTCAGTCGAGACCAAGTGGACGTGCGAGAGAACTTCTGGACCACCCTGTACGCATTCGTCCTCAACTACAGGGGGAGACATTTCTCACTGAAAACATGGCCCAGCCCAGTCACTTCTTCCCTGATGAGGCTTGATGATTGAGCGGTGCCCAAAGTCGATCACCTGCCCGAAAACCGCCCTGGCATTTGTTGAGTCTCCAGGAAGAAATAAACAGAAATCGGCGCCATACGTCAAGCCTGGCCAAGAAAAATGAGCGGATTTGGGCAGATTTTTCTCTCCTAAATCACCCACAATGGTGTAGAGCTCCGATCGCAGTTTCACCTTTGCACAACCCTTTAAGTTTTGCCATGTTTCAAAGTTTCCGGAATGCGGCGAGCTCTTTTTTTGCCTCCTCGACCTCCGCCAAGGCTATTAATGGAACCTTTCTTCAGCAAGACATTGAGTGCTGGTCGATCTTTATCAGAGGATGGCATTTCCGCCAAGAAAAGCAGACAATTTCTCCAATGCTTCTTTCTTTTTGCCATCACATACCGGGTGAGCCATGAAAAAGTGCTGCGTGGTCGCAAACAGTATGAGTCAGAAAAAACAGAGGGACAAAAAAGTCGCACATCAGCAGGACACCCGAGAAGGGTCTAATTAGGACGTCATCAATGCTTCGTTCTCGTAATGAATGTACAGCGTGAGCCATATTTTAGCGTCGTCAGCTCGGCTGAACTCCATTGAACACATGTGAAGAAGCATCGTGGATTCTTGGAAAGACCGACCAAGTTGTACCACTGCTCGGAGGTGTCCAAAGCCACCGGGGCCAGCGAGCACGACGAGTTCGCCACCTTGGACTGCCACCACGCCGGAGCCGACGCCAAAAATGACGCCACACACTGCCTACAGCATCCTATTATATAACCTCAATGCATTGTCGAATTAAGAAAAAACCCTGGATTGCCAGCGATGCCACCACTCCTCAGAACAAAGATATCTTCTCGCATAAAAGAGTTTAAGAGCCAAAAAAAAATGTGTGTCAATGTATTGTGTTGTGCAGTATGAACCACCCGAGAGCGACCGCGCCCTCAACGCTTTTTTTTTGCACATTCTCTTTTTTTTTTCCTGGAAGAAAAGAGAATCGTGTGTGGTGGGGGAAGACTCGAACTATCAAACTCCACCTGTGGATTGGGAGTGCAAAAGTGGTGAAGTCACACACGTGTCTTACTTTCAGCCGGACGAGTCATTTTGGGCCTCACCAGAGATCGAGATTCGCCATTTTTCTGCACAGACTTTGCAAATCTTGGCTGATCCTTGCAGACTCCAGGAAATGGAAAGCGCGTCGAAGACGACACCGAAGTGCGGACGCTCCAAAGTCCTTCTTTCCGCAGCAATCACGACTTTTTCCTTGGTAGAATGGGAAGTCTCGTTGGTGGCTGCAATTAGAGACCCCCTGCCAGCCCTGGCTGCCCCTCCAGGACTTCAAGCAGTCCAATCAAACCCCTCTTTTTTCTCTCTCTCTCGTTAGCCACCTAGAATCATGATGCTGCAAGTCCAGGAGACGGTGGCGGCGGAGGAGAGGCAGGTGTTGGCCGACTATTCCTGGAGGAGGGAGTGGGGAAATGGCTCTTTTTGCACAGACAGACAGCTAATTTAACATTTTTTTAACTTCTTCCCAGAAGAGGAAACGGGTGACAACTGTGCCAGAGGAGCCCGTTTGCGACGACACAGACGCCAATGAGGCTGACTGTGCGTACAGGGTGGCCACACGAGTTTGGCTTGAAAAAAAAATGGGTGTTGGCTGCAGGATATGCAGACCTGACGTATGAGCCCGCTATAACGTGTCTTTTTTATTTCGTATGACGTATCTCGTCGTCATCTCCATGTAACGCATTCCACCCTGTCGACGGAAAAACACGTCATATGGAGATTCGACTGTAGATGGAAATTTTATTTAATATTACCCAGTGTTCTCACTCATGACAGCAGGACATTCAATAGTCCGTCTATAGTACAGGAAGAACATCATGATCAGGGTTGCCACGCCACTGGGACTTTTCTGAAGGGGTCTAAGCATCAGTCGTGTTCACCCTGTAAGAGGAGTCGGAGTGTGAGGTCAACAGCGACATGGGTGGAAGTGATCAAGATGCCGTCCGGGCTAAGGGACTTTTCATCACCCGCACAATACTTTCGTTGTGCAATTTGTTGCAAAAAAACTGGGAGCCATTAAAAGGGGATTGCGCTTCAAGATGCAGCCAATGCATGGTTTAAACTGATAAAGGTGCACTAAGCACACCATAAACTCCTGAAAGGGGGGGTTGCATCGATTGGCCCCAGCAAATGGAAAGATTCCCCTGATAAGGGCCGTATAAAACGCGGGATTCCTGGGCAGATTTTGCGCCCCGAGACACCCCGATAACAAGTCCTTCGTGCAATTTACGATCACGTGAGGTGGGGTGAACAGATGTTAAGCAGATGCTGTTATTATTGCCCGACGACAACAAAGCGTCTGTGGAGGAGAACTCATTTCCTCGCCCCTCCCCCGGCCAGACCAGCAACCAGCCTCTGAGGTGGAAGGAGGAAAACAGGCAGGACGTGGAGGATGCGTCACACCTGTCCCTTGTCCCACACGATGGATCGGTGCAAGTCAACGACGACGACAAAAAGGCCGACGTCATCTGCACCATGAATTGGGCCACACATGCGCACCGACGAAGGCGAGAAGATCGCGTTATTTCACCTTGGATATTCTTAGCATCAACAGGGGGAGTTTTCAAATATTTAAATTTTCTGTCGAAGCCTCCCGTGTCTTGTCTGCTACACTAAGGCTTCATCTCTTCCGCTAAAAAAAAAAAATCTCCTGTCGTGCTGCAATTAGCAGCCTGGGATGGCCCTGCCCTCGTCGCTCCCCTCCCTCCCTCCCCCCCCCCCCTTGCTGCCAACGTTGGGACAAAGAAGGTTTCATTTCCTTGTTGTGTCATCTCAGACTAGAAATTGTTTCTTTTTTTTTACAATTCTCTTCCAGGACGTACAGTGTGAGTCGCCCAGCACGAGAGCAGCTTCTTTCAGCTTCACACTGCATCTCAGTCCGCAGTAACTTGAGGTGGAAGAAAAACAAGTCTTTATCTGTTCTGAGTTTTACGTCGAGTTGTGATCGGCGCAGTTATAACATTTTTCTCGTCAGATATTCTTATCGTTATTTCCTACTTCAGTGAGACAGAGTTGAACGGAAATTCCGATCACTGCAGAAATTCCTATGCAGCCGAGTTCGCTTAATCAGACACTGGATGATCGGAAATTCTCTCAGTCCCCATCTTTACGTAGTTGATCACATGGGTTTATCGGACCAAAGGTAGAAAATATCGCAACTTTGCTGGTAAGAAAAGTCGGCAAAAAACCCCACTTCTGCTGGTACTTTTGAAGTGATGTCAGATAACCGGAGGAATCGGCTGAGTGGACCCAGTTCACTCGGTCCGATTAAGCTGTACTTAGTTATTCTCTCGTCGTTGACTGTGAGCAGTTTGTTTTGGTTCAGCCTTGGAATTCCGATGAAAAGTTTGACAGAATCTCCGACGGACACAAATTTTTGCATTCAATCACTCTTGAGAGGCTCAGAATTGCTTTACGATGGCCTTTACACCTTTCAGCCTTGGTCAGCTTGGCGCAAGTGTCGGGCTGGAGTAAGGTCGTCATCATCAAGCATCTCCTGAACGGCGCTGGTCACAATCCAACAGTCCAGTCATTGTTGCTGTTGTTCACAGCCAGTCGATTGTTTTTCCCTCCTCACAATCAGCTAAAGTATCTAATACAGCTCTGATGATATCTTGTCGGGAAGACCTTGAACATGAGTCTGTCGTAGGCCATCCTTTTTTCCTACAGACTTGTGCGTGTGAGTACAAAGTGTCAGTTTAACTTTGCATCCTCAGCCATCCCAAATGATTCGGTTAAAATCATATTCTCTGCGAGATTTGGGTATTTGCCAGCGTCCCCGTCTGTCTGGCTGCCTGCCAGCCTCGTTGCCCCCAGCTGGGGTTTTGACCCCCATATAGGATCGCCATAACAAAAAGCGGTGGATGGAAATGAGTCAATTGTAACCCTGATAGGCCTTCTTTTCAGGCCCTGACGCAGCTATCGGAGTTCCGGGAATGATGAAAAGAAATTCAAGGCCTTCGACACGTCAACTTTTGAATTGCTTGATTATTTTTCTGCTGATGATGATTTCAGAGAACAAGTCTCGTATGTGCATCTCCTGGCTTCATTTTTTTCTCCACCAAATCTTGTGAACAAGGCAGAATCAGTGATGAAAACAGTTAAAAATACTCTGCTCTTTCCCAGAACTGAACGGAGGCTATAACTCAAAATTCCTGCGTTTCGTATTTCAGCTGATTTTGCAGCAAGGCCTTTTTCTCCAGGCAGAGAATCCCTCAGCACTAGAAAAAAAGGTCTCTCCCCACGAATTGGGCAGAAAAATCCTCGTCTGTTTACCTTGACACCAGCAACTCGACGCTGTTGGGCCACAAAGTGTCGATGGCCGCATCTCGCACACGCAAACACACCTCAACCCTACCTGAGCGAGTCAGAAGGTCCCAAAAGTCTCCTCCGAGGCACTCCAAATTGGGCACTCTCTCAGATCCTGCAGCAGCTGCTGCTGCACTTCTGACCCTCTTGCGACAGCTGCTTTTTTGGGTGGTTTTTTTTTGGTTTTTTGGTTTTTTTTTGCTACTCTCAGTGCCTAATATTTGATTTCTTATCAATCATAGAGCTGTCTCGAGAGGGAGGGAGAGATAAGGGAAGGGGGGGGGGGTAAAAAAGCAAGGATAAGAACGACAGCAGCACAAAGTTACTGAAACCTGCAATTACCGTCGTCACTCCTTCAGTTTCTTGCACAGACACCGAGTCTTGCTTCATGTTTAAGTCTCTCCACATACACAGATTGTGCGGGAAAGAAATATACAAACTCTCGTTACCACGTTAACTTTTAAGAAGAATAATGTGACGGCATTGAGGCAACTTTTTTTTCGCACATATTGTTGTGCAAGAACAAATGATACCAACATTTGCACTCTAACTATAGGAGGTTTGACGCAAGAAGCACGTCCATCGAGCCCTTTGGTCTGTGTAGCTACTATCGGATTTTCCCCCCACAAATGTTGCTGAACAAAAGATGCGAGCATTAGCATTTTACATCTTTGCACATTAAGTTTTAGGCAATTTGACACCTAAATAAATGCAGCTCTTGTAGCCATTGCGGCACTTACTGTGCTCTTTTTTTTTTGCTTTTTCGTGCTCTTGCTCTCACCTCGTGCTGGGGAGCAGCAGCAAGAAAAAAAGAAGTTGCAGGTGAACTTCTGGCAAATCTCGTACAGGGCATGTAAAAAAAAGCCAAAAGCTTTTTTTTCAAGCTTCAGGCATGAAGTATATGAAACTTAGCAATTTTCCTGAGTGACGTCAAATCAGCTGATCGAAGGAATCCTCCTAAAAAGGTCATTTTTTTGCCAGCAAAATTCTTAAGCAATCGATTCTATTGCCTGTCACGTTCCAAAATTAGCATTTAAGACCCCTTTTATCTCCGCTGTTTTATGAGAGTCGCAGATAATTGTGCATTCACTCCAACAGGGGGGAGAGAAAGTGGCGAAGGCGACCCAAATTCCTACCGATCGACGCTGTCCAGAAGTGACAGAATGTAGGGAATTTTTTCCTCCCTCCGTGACTAACGAACAAGTTCATTCAGCCGGATCCCGGGGCAGTGGACGGACTTGTGCGGGCTGATCCGGCGCGTGTGAATGGACGAGGCGGACAACGAAACCCCTTTTGCGGCCAAGATCCCGTTCACGGCCAGTCGCTGGTCCGTCAAGTCCAATATTTGGTGCCACACGCAGTTCACGGACGAGCCAATGCTCACAGTCAATCACACGTGTGCGGACGCTTTCTTCGCTTGAAGGGAGGAGCTGGAAGGCGCAAAGAAGATCCGCAGAGGGAAACTCACCGCGTTTAACTGCTCAACTCTGGTGCAGAGTGAGTGGTGAAAAATGCAACAAGTCCTTCTGCCAACTTATGGACCAGCTCACATTAGTATTCCGGGCAACACCCGGGGCTGCTCGTAAGCACATATTTCTTTTCTAAACAAGGACACGTGAGTCTTAAGTACATTGAGCTGCTGGTCGAAGGCCGCCTCGACGAAACGGTACTGCAGAAGTGCAAAAAAATGGCACAAAGCTAGAAAACATGTGAATTTGCACATACCTCCTTCCATTCATCCTCTGCAATCTCCGAGAAGCTGCTGCTGAGGAGGACCTTTTTTTCGCTCAGAAAAGTGGCAATAAATTGTTGCTGCTACCTCCATTTGTGTCCGGAGCTACATACGTACAAACATTGACAGTTGTTGTTGTTATGGGGGGAAGTAAAACGACGAAATTCGTGACATCCGTGGGCGTGAAGGAATTTTCCCCAGGAAAAACATTTTGCCATCAATAAGTGCACCAGTCTGCACAGGGGGTCTGTGCCCCAGACGCTTCTTCCAGAGCTGCCCCGTGACTAAACGGTTATTCACGTGTGCTGTGACGATGGAAAAGCCTTTGGCGAAGCCACCCAAAATTCTGCTTCACCCAAAGTGTTTTGCAGTAGAACAATGCTTGACTCAACCTTTCTCTCGTCTGGCACGGGCTTGTGTCATCCGGAAGGACGTGGGCATGGCCTACGTCAACCCCTTCGCGCGGCCTCAACCCATTGAGGCTAAACATCTGTACATGGTTGCGTGCAAAGAGTCCTCACTCGATTCCATTTCGATCGACTGCCATTGGAAAGCCAGGATCCGAAATCCGCTCCAGTCATGAAGACAAGTGGAGGCAGCTGAAGCATCTGTCTAGCTGAAGGAAGCTAGTTAAGTTAAGCCCAGTCTGATCTAAGCTAAGTTAGCTTAGTCAAGTTCAGTCAGAAACATTTCCTCCCAATCATTTGGGCTCAAGTGTTCCAGTTCTCGATGGACACATAGTACTCGGTGAGTTTGCTCTCCACGTGCGCTATCCACTCTTGTGTTGAGGTAGCTGGGGGTCGCGCAAACGATGATTAATGATTGATTGTGCAATAAATGGCTTTAGAAAATTTGCTTTTAGAGCATGCTTCAGTGAAGGCCTAATATCAAGATAAAAAGATTCTATTCAGGCTGACTGCAGGCATAGGTGGTCGGGAGGGGCGTGCTAACACAGCGTTCTTGACATCCCTGGACTTTGTACCACGGACGTGGCCATGTTGGGAAAGGCATCAACATTACTTTTCTTGTGGTCACCACTGTCGCTGTTGTTATCGTTGTCGTTGTTGCCCCTCAGTCATGGGCAGACCGACACGACAGCCGCCCTCATCGTGGGCGGGTACATCGCTGGTGAGGGGAGCGGCATCCTCAACACGGTCGAGATCTTTGGGTGCCCTACCCCCAAGGCTGTCACCCCATTCCCTTCCAGAAACTACTTAATGGGCGGCTCCTTCGTGTATGACGACGACATCGGCCATGTCCTCGTCTGCGGAGGCAGCCAGTGCGAAAGGGGCTCGTGTGGACCTTCTGCAGGATGTTTCCGATGGACCCCGCTAGACAATCTTTGGCAAGAGATCGGCTCCCTCAGCAGGGCCCGGACAGCTTCAATCCTGGCACAAGTTCCCAATGTCACTAATCCAGGGGACACCACTTTGTACCCAACTATGGTCGGCGTATATGAGGAGACTGACATGTACAACCCGGACACGAACACGTGGTCATTGTATGAATCCATCCCCGACGACAACACGTGGTATTCATCGAACTGCTTGATACAGTACCAAAATTTTATATACCACATAGGACAAAACGTGTCGGTGATCGATCCCACGACTTGGTCCATTGACGAACAGTTTGCTGAAACCCCGGAAGAAGCGAGAGAGGTGTTTAGGTGCGCGGGAGTGGAAATTGACAATGATCCGGGTATCTTCACCAAATCCGGACTATGGTTCAATCTGACGGCTAAGGAGTGGGTACAAAAGACAGCACCGCCGCTTGATCCAGCTGCTCCTCGTCCAAATTCCATGTGGAGCTTCCAAGGAAAGCCTACAATATTTGGCGCTGCAGTCTGCGCTGGTCCCGACGCTTGTGAGTACGAGCAAGTCATCCAGTATGATCCAGAGGAAGATGACTGGATCGACCTCGGAACCATGGAATTGCCACGCAGGTTTCACGAGGTCATTGAGGTGCCAATTTCTTTCTGTGACCTCCTACCAGACTCATTAGAAACGACGACGGCCCCACCCATTCCCCCCGTCGATCTTGACAATGCTATGCTCGTCATTGGCGGCTATGAAGACAACGCCGGAAACAATATAGATTTTGTGGAGGTGTTTGGTTGCCAAGGTCCTCCACGCTCTGTTAGCTCTCTCCCCTTCGGGGTCTTTGGCGCTGGTGGAGTCTTAGTACCTGGTGAAGAAGACGATGAAGGACACGTCCTCGTGTGCGGGGGAGGCCAGTGCAGCGGCTCAAATTGTGACCCTTCAACTCTGTGTCTCCAATGGACGCCGAGTGACAACACCTGGACCGAATCTTCAAACTTGACGCAGCCTTTCTTCGCGCACATCATGGCATTGGTGCCCGACATTGACACGGGAAACCTGGACGAGTTCTTCCCCGCAGTCTTGGGATTTCGAAACGAGAGCGAGATATTTGATCCCGAGACCAATACCTGGTCTCCTTACCAACCACTTCCAGGGAATTGGTACAGTTTAGAGTGCTTCACCCAATTAGGGCAAAAGATTTACCACATCGCCAGATCTGTAGAAGAACTAGACATCTTGACGTGGCAAATAAATACGCTGATCGAAGATCTCCCAACAGAATACAGAAGTCCACTGATGTGTGCAGGCGTGGAGATTGATGGGGTTCTAGGGATCATGACTCAAGCGGGCAACTGGCTCAGACTCGATACTCTCCAGTGGGAACAAAAAGATCCGGCCCCCCTGGTCCCATCTGGAGGTTTCGTCAATGAGATGGTCAGGTTCAGGGGACGGCCCACAATTGTGGGTGCGCCAAGGTGCAACGCGGTGCTTGACTGTACCAGGGATCAGATTGTGCAGTATGATCCAGACCTGGACACCTGGATCCTTTTGGGACAATTGCAGCAGCAGCGACGTCTGCACACAGTGATCGAGATCCCCCAGTCGTTTTGCGACTTTCTGCCTGAAGCAACCACTGAGACGCCTCAAACAACCACCAGCAGTTCAAACCCGTTCGAGTCCACTGCAGCCGTGGTCATAGGAGGATTTTTAGCTGGAGGCGAAAGTGGACTCGTCGGTGACGTCGAAATCTTTGGCTGCGGAGACTCCATCGACGCTTACGTGCCCCCTATGCCCTACAGGATGTACTTGATGGCAGCGACGTATGTGCATGACACCAATGGAGGCTTCGTCTTGGTGTGCGGTGGCAGTCAGTGTGAGGGGAATCCTTGCCGTGTCTCTGACAGGTGCTACCAGTGGCGTCCAGGAAATGAGGCTTGGCAGGAGGCGCCAACGTTGCAAAGACCTCGGACAAATCACATCCTAGCACAGATCCCTGACATCGACAGTGGCGATCTGACTGTCACGAACCCCGCAGTAGTTGGATATCATATCGAGGTTGAGATGCTGACTGAGGGGTCTTGGTCCGACTACCGAGAAATACCCATAAGAAGGTGGCTGAGCAGTGACTGCCTCATTCAATACGGAGGAAAAATCTACCACATCTACGAGAATGTGACGGAAATCGACCCTCTGACCTGGGAGGACCAGGACCTGGGAGTGGTTTCAGCAGGAGATGAAGAGGTTGCCAAATGCTCTGGGCTGGAGATTGAGGGTCAACCTGGCATTTATACTCGCTCCGGGCTCTGGTTCAACTTGAGTTCTTCAGAATGGATACAAACATCACCCGTTCCTGCTTTGTCAGGAGTGACGCCTCCCAATTCTATGTGGAACTTCAGAGGACTTCCCACAGTATTTGGGGCACCCCGTTGCAATGGCATCAACAGGTGTGAGTACGCTGACGTCATCCAGTTTGGCGAACGGGGCTGGACCCTCTTGGGCGAGATCAAAACTCCAAGGAGATTCCATGAGGTGGTTGAAGTTCCTCGCGAATTCTGTGCGACCAGACCTTCGAGGGACACAGCAGCACTCATTATTGGTGGCATGCTGCGGGAGGACAGCGTCAACAACGGCTTCATGATGTCATCAACGGAGGTCTTTGGCTGCGGGGATGCCATCAGAAGCAAGGTCTTGTCCTATCCAAACCCGGTCCTCCAGGTTGGAGCTGCGTTTGTCCACGATGAAAGTGGTGGCTACGTCCTCTCCTGTGGGGGTTCTCGGTGTTCTGGAGGAGTCTGCCAGCTGACTGATGAATGCTTTGAGTGGAGACCTTCTGACAACCAATGGACCAGCGCCCCTAGGCTGAATGAGCCGCGGTTTTCGCACCTCATGGCCCAGATCCCGGTGTCTAACAGCGGATCCGCAGAAACTTTCCCCACCGTCATGGGATTTCGGGCAAATTCAGAGATGCTTCAATCAGGCCAGTGGAATCAGTATGAGGAGATCCCGTCCAGATTTTGGGATGCCCTGGACTGCTTCATCCAGTATGGAGGCAAGATCTACCACATAGACGAGGAAGTCAGCGTACTGGACCCAACCGACTTCAGTGTTTACAACATGTCTGGTCCTCCTCTGGAGCCGGCAGGGAGTCAACCCAGAAAGTGCTCAGGGGTGAGCATCAACGACGTGCCTGGCATCTACATCAGGGATGGATTCTGGCTCAACTTGGACAACGGTAACTGGGAGGAGAAGACAGCTTTGCCCACGCAACCAGAGGCGGACATGCCCAATTCTATGTGGAGTTTCCAAGGTCACCCGACAGTCTTTGGAGCACCTCAATGCAACCCTCTGGGTCAGTGCAGGTACGACCAGATCCTTCAGTACGATCCCGTCATGGATGACTGGACGTACCTGGGCACGATGGTGGAGCCGCGGAGATATCACGAGGTCGTCGAGATACCGAGATATTTCTGTGATCTGCTGGAAGCAGGGACCACTACTATAAGTCCTACCTCGAGCACGAGTACTAGCACGATGACGAGTACTGGCACGATCACGAGTACTGCCGCGATAACAACGACGACGGCAAATTCTACTTCCTCACTCGGTGGCGACGGCGTCCGGACTAGACTGAACAAGCTGGCGCTTGTTGGCGCAATTGCAGCTCAGTGGGCATTTGCAAAACTCATTGACAAATGAAAAATGCACATCATGAGCAATGTACCGAAATGACGTCTTTATCTGACCTGTCTTTAGCTCCCATCACCGAGATGAACATCCGCTTGTCCAGCACCACCTTTGTGTAATTCTCCCTCAGCAACGTGGCGGTCGATGTCGTCGGCGCCGCCACCGACGCCATCGACGCCGTCGCTGTTGTCGTCGTAATTCCGTCAGCCTTCGTCTTCTCCGCCTGGCCGTCGGGCACGGAGAACTCGAAGCATCTCCCCGTCCTCTGCTGCCTCTTCTTCCTCAGCTCCAAGTCTCTGAGAGCCAACTCACGGATGACCTCGTCGATCTTCTCCTCCGCCTCGTCGAAGGAGCTGGTGCTGACGAGGTTCCCGCCCTTCTTGGCCTTGAGTGACGAAGACATCGTCGTTCACAAACTTGTGTCACGCGCTCGCTTGCACACACCGAAAATCACTTCTTCTTGGGCTTTTCTCTCCATTTCTCTGTTTCCTGGAGCTTTGACGTTCAGCTTTTGTGACTGCCCCAATCGTTGCGTCTTCGGAGTCGTCGGCAACGAGCATTTCCTCAAAGAGCTCTTTTTTCTCCGTCTGCTCCGGACTCACAATCATTTCCCACACTTCTCGCAGGCACTTGAACTTTACGAGCAGGAGGAAAAAAGGTTCTTCTCCCCCCAGTCACACACGAATCAGCCGCCATTGACATTTTTTGCAAGACAAAGTTTCGCAGAAAAAGTGATATCACTTTGGCAAAAAAGTAACTGTAATAATCTTCCTGAAAAGCCCCGACTCATGCGGGAGGTGCCATGTTTGCACTGTGTTATTTCTGCTTCTTTTGTCAGGAGAAAACGCGCCCTGCGCACGTCGGTGGTCACCGAAGAACTGAACTCGGGCAATCAACTTTTTTTTTCCTAAGCCCCCTCCTTTTCCCTACTTTTCTCGCATGAGTGAACGAAAAAAGCCAAGTCCGACTTTTGCCCTCCTTTTTTTCGCCGCACGCACAGATTTGGGGGGGGGGGGAATCTTCACAAACAATCGTTGATCTCCTCCTCCCCAATGCACTTTTTGTGCATCCGGACTCGTGTTGTTGAAGAGACAAAGGCCAAGTCCGGGAAGTGACAGCACCGAAATGGATGCGTTTGCTCTCGGAGGTATCGGTGGCCCCGATAAATGAGTCTTCCTCACTTACTCTGATTCGGTCAGTTTGAACACCTTTGTCTCCCTCTATATCTTCTCTGCTGTCCACCTGCTCTTCGCACCACATCGAGTACTGCACATTCCTCGCTCGGTCAGTCAGTTCTTCATAACCTGAGCTTTGAACCCTTTATGTCAGACTGCTGCTGCCGCCGCTCCCGCTGTCGCTCCTGCTCCGGCGACGGCGTGAGCGCTGCCGGCACCTCCACCTTCACCAAGGTGGCTGAGACAGACAGAGAGACAGAGGAGGAGAAGAAGAAGCAGAAATGTTTCGATGATGACGACTTTTTGGCGACCGCGAGCGCGCGCGACAGCGCCGGCGAGAGCGCGCTGAGGACGTTTGGGCCGCAAACAGAGACACTTGAAGTTCTTTAAGTTACATCGCGCGTGCGGCTTCGGTCAGCAGTCAGTAGGGTGGGATTTATGCAGCTACAGAAAGTGTGTGGGGGGGGACATCAATTGGTCAATCGGACCCCAGGATCGTCCAGATGGAATCTTTATGAACAGCACCAAAACAGAAGAGAGGCAGCTTGTTTGCCGCCAAAGTCCATCTTTATCGTCATCAAGATCCCCAAGGTCAACCTCGTGTGCATCGTCCTGTCCGTTTTTTGACCCGGTCTAGTGTGCCAAATGGCCTGCGGGAGTGTGCGTTTCACTAGTCTGACTGCCGCAGGTCCGGTCTGAGGACGTTGCACAGCTCTTCCAAACTCTTCTCCACCGTTCCTTGCCCCTGTTGTACCGTACATAGCGTGCAGGTCTCAAGCCGCAGGGTCAACAACAGGAGGGTGGAGGCCTTCATTAGGCACCTGGGAGGCCTATTGTTCTGTTTCTTTTGCCTCACACGGTCAGTACAGGTCAGGAGTAACTTGACGAAAGTAGGTAAAGGTTTTGGCTAAGTACTACTTAGCAGCACATGCATCTCTGCGATCCTACTGGGCCCCATCATGCCCCAGTGGGCCTCAGATGAAGGGGCCCAAATCAAAAATCTCAGTGATAAGAGCTTGAAAGACCCAACAGTTGTGAGGGCGAAAAAAAACCCACCCAACTTGGCACAAGCAGAATCAATCGAGGAGTTTCTTTTCGTCACCCTGTACATGATTCCTAAGTACGGACAAATTGAGGTCACTGTTTATAACGGGACCGCAGAACTGAGTCTTTTATCTATCATAGGATTTTAGGCGCGTGCTCGAAAGAGCAACAGGTTTGATAGAAAATAAGACGCTCTCGTCCTACAGAGAGGATGAGGGAGGAAGGGGCAAATTGGCGGGAAGAGGCGAGCTTGGCGGGGCCCCCAACAAAATGCTCCCCTCGATGCCAAAATGTGTGTAAAGGCCATTATTACACAAGCACTATTTTAAAACGCTCCATAAAAAAGAGCGCGATCATTTTCCCAGATTTCGATCCATTGAGGCAAAATTGCGGCATTTCGAAACCCTTTGCTCAATAGAAGGCCTCTTTCTGTCTCCCTCCCCCTTTCTGGGTCGGCCTACGGAGTTCATGCCTTCCTTTTTTCCACTCTTTGCATTCAAATCCAGCAGACAGACGTGTTGGGCAATCAACCCCCCATTTGATCGAAGCATTTTCACCCTCAAGGCAACCTGTTTTATGCCTAGGAGAAAAAAAACAGCCCAGACTGTGCTTCACGTGCACTTGGCAGGGTCACACACACACACATGTGGGACAAAGAGGCCTACTTTGAACACTGTACAAGCAGCTCTGTTCGGGGTGTACATTTTTATTGTGCGGGGTCATGCTGAGGGTTCAGGCTGCAGTTCTACACGGGCAAATGAAGACCGGGGTCACCTCCGTGGTGCCGCCTTTCAAGTTCGGTTCGGGCAAGATTCAGTGCCCAACCGGCTCGGACCAGAAGGCACTTCAGGCCATTGCAGTCATCTTGGGTCCCATCCAGAAAGAATGCAAAACACGGGCTGCTCCAGACATGAGTGTGCAAACTTGTTGCTTTAATGTTGACGCCACCACTTCAGTCCACATCTGCTGATTTCTGACCCACTTGTATAAGTGAGAAGCCAAAGCTAGCTGGTTTGCCAGAAGTGGAGGTCCAAAGACAGATCGACAGACGGACGGACGGACGGACGGACAGAGAGGAAGAAAGAAAGAGGCGTCCTCCATGCAAGAGGTGCCCAGCCCCAAAATTATGGGCACCCATAATGAAAGGGGGGGTTACTTCAAAAAAAATAACAGCTTTTCTCTCATTGAGACTACAAAAGAGCTCCTCGCTGCACCCTTGGAGCCGGCACAAGCTGTGAATCTTGTCCGCAATCTGCGTCCCCATCAACATGAGGGACGTGGCCAGGTCCGCCAACGCTCCTGCGGTTGCCTCACTTACATAGTGTTGACGACGTACATTATTGCTAATGAGACGAATCAGGTTTCACCACAGTCACTGGAAAATTGGAGACTTGAAACTTCCGCATTTAGATTTGGCCTTAGCTCGGCAAAATCCAGATCCAATCTCTCCACTGCGGTCTGAGTCACGGCCGAGACAATAGTATGACGTGACACACGCACGCATCGGGCAGGATGTCCAGTGTCATTTCACCCAAAAAAAAGAGATCCCGCACGACATCCAGCTTGGGCACATTAGGATGTCATTTGACCTAAAAAAAAAGAGCTTTCTGCCTATGCAATTGGAGACGCCCTCATCTTTTCTCTCCCCTCCCCGGTGCAACGAGGCACACAATTTTTTTTCCCTCCTCCCCTAATTTTCTCGGAATTTTCTTCTCTGTACGGGAAACCGAAGCCCTGCGAGATCGCCCGAGGCGAGAAAAACATAATCTACTGAAAGGAGTCGCATGTACGAGTCTCTTTCTCCCCTACATTATCATAAGCTGTGTGTAGAGAGATTTGGTCAAGAACGTTGTTGCTCGGTCAGGCCGGGCAGCAGCAGACAGCACAAAAAAGGTAGAGCACACAAAAGAAGACTTCTCCAGAAACGAGTTGGACGCTTAAACACACGAGAGCTGCTCTAACTAGCCCCAAAAGGCATGAGTAAGCGATGCACAGATTACCCAAATTTTGGGTGTCACTTGGAGGGAACCCAAAGACCTTCGTGGCCCTCAGAGCACCAACCTTGTTTGCATTCACGCCAACTTCTTCTTCTTTTTTTAGCACGGTTCCCTCTTCATCCGGGAGCAGTGCAGAAATGATGCAGCCGGCGTAATGCCTGACACACATGTGCTAAATGATGTGCTAAATGGGTGAAATTGCCGACAAATGACCGACTCGGTTCTAGCTCACAGTAGGTGGTGGTGGGCAAAAGACTTAGGACGACGACGACGACAACGACAACGACAGATGCCACCTCGTCATTGGCTGCAGGGCAGGGGGAGGGGGCCTCACGCAGGCAGTCATAATTGCAGGGAAGCCACCCGTGAGATTATTCTCTACCTAATGTGACGCACTCGGTGCCAACAATCTAACATTGCCCTGAGCGTGTCACAAATTTAAGCAAGATTGTGCATTAAATCAAGACCTCTTCAGTCCTTCTTCAGTTTTTCTTTCTGCAATTAATAGTGACTTTAGTTTCCGGGCAAAACCACAGCTGCTTCTGGAGTTGAGCCTGTGGACTTGGCCGGACCTGGAGAGACTTGGCCAGACCCGGACGGACCTGGACAGAGTGCCCAAAGGCAGAGAGAGAGAATGAGAATTCTCTCACGGTCAGGAAATTGCGTGAGGCAGCGCTGGTGCTGAGCACGTGCGCTGCACGAACGAGAGCAGCAACTTGTTCTACCTCACGGACTCGACTCAGGTGTCAGCTTTTTCTCCACTTCTGCTGTCGAGCAACAAAGACAAAATCCAGCAGAGCGAAGAAGAAATTCGAGAAGAAAAATTTGCTCCACCAAGAGTTTTCTTGGCTCTCTTTTCTCCACACTTTAGCACTTGGCAGCTCTAGCTAGTGTTTCAAGTGTCTTGAACATTCTGCTGAGCTTGCGCATTCATCGCGCGCGTGCCGGGTGGGTGGCACCGGTGGGGGTCGGCGCCGACCATGGACGTGGCCTCGGTGACCAGGGCCGAGATCGGCGCCACCCCTTGGTCCATTTTCGACGCACGACTTCCTCTCGGTCACGTGCGATTTGGCCGCAAACGAGGTGACAACTGCAGTTGCAGCAGGACCGACTGGGGACTTTTTCTCCACAAAGAAGTCATGCATGAACAGGGAAATTTAACCCAGGGGAGTGAAATCAACCAGAAATGGAGTGAATCTTTTCCCCTTTCCCCCTCCAGCACCCAACCAATCCCAGTCTCCTGCGGGTGCAATTTTGGTCACTTCATCATGGCACTCGAGCAAATTAATAAGTAAATTGATGGCGCACGTTCTTCATCTGTCAAGATTTCCCCTCAAATTGCAGCCATTGCGTCCGCCTACCTGAGTTCGGAGGTCTTTTCTTCACCCTTGGACCAGGAGTGATCCTCTGGATCCACGATTTGGCTGCAGGACTTGGTCTTCCTGGGCTCCATCACTCTGAGGTCGCGCAGGTTCACGTAGCCGTCGGAGTTGCTACAGTTCGAAGGGGCCTAGTGAAGAATGAATGACAAGAGATTCGGTGAGGCTAAGGGGGGGAGTTTATATTCGCCAGAGGAGCTGCTGTCACAGTTGGAATGGGTTTATCAGCCGTGCGAGCTTGGCAACTCTGGTCGTGTGACGACAGCGCACAGTCAAATTTTTCAGTGCCGAGGCCTCATCAAAGACAGTCTCACGAACTCAGGCACGTAGAACTGAGACTTTCAGGCGACTTCGTCTCAGTCCGCGTAAGTCACCGCATTGCACTTGATGAAGTCCACGGAGCTGCTGCCAGTACGCTCAGTGCAGCGCTACAACCAGTCTAGCACAAAATCCCTTTTAATCCCCCCCAAAGTCTGACATCTTGGACATCAACACTGGTTTGTCATCAGGAATGATCCATCCGGAGATGTTTTCCAGGCCAGTGTAGTCTCGGCTTGCCATCGGCAATGGTCCCAGAACCATCCCAAGACGTCCTCAGAAGTTGGCGTACAACCCTACTTGGGACATTACTTATACGTCACCCGGTACATTTGTGCGAGGGAAAAAAGTGGCATGGGTGAACGGACCCTAACACTGTCGCCCTAATAACTGCACTGTTTGATGCTCTATTTCTCAGTTGCATTGAAGGTGACCTCGAAGAAGTGAAAACTACATTCTTTTACATCGCGTTCACGCAACCTCTCGAATGAAAAAAATTTCCGCACATGTCTGTTTTGGGTTGTGATGATACTGAACGATTTTTTTTCTCGTTTACCTGAGCATTGGTATCTTCCACCTGTTTTCGCCACTCCTCGATGATCTTGTCAACGCTCTTCCGGCCGTCGGCGCTCAGCCAGCGCTTCAAGCCGCCGCTCACGAAGTCACCGTCGTAGTCACCGTTGTTGTTGTTGTTGTCCTTGTCCTCGTCTTGAAGACACTGCGGCAGGGAAGACTTTCGGGTCAAGCTGTTGTCGGACTTCTGCCTGAAGACGACCGAGAGGTTGGGCGAGGTCGAGGCAGTGTCGCTGCTGTGCTTCCGCAGCCTCCTCTGAAGCGTCGAGTAGATGGGCTTGGGCACGCTACGGTCGGACTGACGTTCAATCTATGGAGAAACATGATCATTGAAGAAATATCAGTAATGAGTATGGATTAGACCAAGATGCATAGATAAGTTCAAAGAATAGGCATTTTTTTATCGTTTCATAGAAATTAATATTTTCACCAAAAGCAGCATTGTTCTCCTAAAGCTTGCGTCAGACTAAAGCACATTTTTAAGCTGAGACTTAAGAAAAAAATTGTGTTTTCATGCAGTGATGCACGAAATGCCTGATGTGACCAGTCAAGCAAAGCAAAATCTTTTCTTATTCCCTACGTGAAGCGCAGAAACCTATGTCAAGTTTTGTGATGAGCTGTCTTATACATGTATGAAGCTACTAAGCTAACGTCACTGTGTGTCCGTAGTTGACACAGTCACATCTCCAAGTTGTGATAATCTTGACCAAAGTTTATTATTGCCATTATTGCATCAAACTTCAGATACGCCTCTTAGCTATGAAATACAATGGACTTCCGTTAATGCTTCATCGGTCACCGCTTACCTTGATTGCTTATTGGGTCACATCACTCAATGGGTCAAAATTGCGTCGTCCCAATGGTGACGCATTAACGGGAATTCACTGCAAATAACGCTACTTTGCTGCTGACCAAGAAATGTCATTGACTGAGTCTCAGACACGTTTACCCTTCAGCATGAAAGTTTTGGTTGACAAATCGCCTGAAAAAAACCGAATAGCTTCGCTACTTTTTAGGCCGCTACACGATATATTTTTGAACATAGTTTTAAATATTAATTTAAGTGTGGTGAGAAATGCGCCACGTTCCAAGTGCTCCTGCGCCCAACAAAACATTAAGTTGCACGCATGAAAAATTGGCTACAAGTACGCAGTTTTTCTTTTGATATGTACAGTTGTACAGTTGTTAACTCCCTCAAGTCATTCATGTCTTGTCCTCCTCACGTTCCTGACAACCACCTTCCTGTGTCATGTCTCCTCCGAATTTTTTTTCATCCACACTGTACTGTACAGGTTGTCTCAGCTATGTGGCAACCTTGTGTATTTTCATCTTTGAGCAGAGATTTCTGAATATGCTTGTTTGGCACACAGTTAAGCGGTTCGAACGTGGCCACACTTTGGGAAGTGCTTTCAACGGCGACGAGGAATCGGAAGACGTTGTACTTGCTGGCGTCGCCCAAGTTCTCAACCGTCAACACCATGCAGTGCGTGAAAACGCTGGGTCAGTCCTGCTCTCGGACATAAAATGAACAAGGTATAATTTGTCTTGTTTCATCATATGCTTACATCCATGTAGGTTGAAGGCCCCGTCTGCTGTAACGACAACCGAGTGCCACTTGACTGAGACAACCTGTAGCTGTACGTATGCATTCATGACGCGTGTACGTTCTACGCCTGTCTTGTGTACCTGACTGTTGAACACCGACACCAGCTTCTTCACTGGCATCTTCCTTGGCAGGGACATGGTGGAGTAGCTGCCCAGTCCTTCCTTGTTCTCCAGATTGCTGATGCGCTCCAACTCCTGGAAGAATTTTCTCGACGAGACCGACTCCTCCTTTGAAGAGTTCTGCTGCTGCGTGAACTTTGGCGGCCGCTGCAACGTCGACGATCTGTAGCCGCTGTTGTTCATGCTGCTGTTGTAGTTGACCGAGTGCTTCCTGGCCGGCCTGTGACTCTTGGGTACCGGAGAGCTGCTGTAGAAGAGGTGTCTGCTCACCGGAGAGTCCTTCCTGGACGGGTCGGGAGGGACGGAGTTGGCGTGCTGAGTGGTGCAGGAGTAGTGACCTGACAAAACAAATCATGGGATTGGCATTTTGGCACTTTGGCGTTCGTCATGGACGTGAAGTTACCCGCGTTCAAACAGCCCGCCGCTCCAGAAGCAGCGGAGGCAGCACCAGCACCCCTCGTGCCGCCGCACATCCTCCTTGAGTAGAGGTCCTCGTACTGTTTGGCATACTCCTCCAGCTCGCTGCCACTGCTGGTGCTGCTGGTACTGCTGCTGTGGGACTTGCGCGGAGGCTTCAGCGGACGAAACGCGGATTTGTAAATTGGACAATCAAGCTGCTCCGGCCTCTTCAAGTTGGCATAGTGAGGAAAGAGCCCAGGTAGGCCTCCTGCTCCTGCTCCTCCTCCTGCTCCTGCTCCTCCTGCTCCTCCTCCTCCACGGGCCTGCGGCTGCTGTGCTGGGGTCTCACGAAGCTGCTGGACCATTGGAGATCTTTGGTCGTAGGTCGAGGGGAGGCTCATTCTGTGAAAAGAAACAAGACATCAGCATATGAAAAATCCACCCAACGATATTTTACAAGGGTTCGTGAATTTGCTTTTAGACCGATTGTGCTGAAGGTTTTTTTGGATCACATTCCTTCATATTGCTTCTTCCTTCCTGCCTGGGCTTCTCCATCTTTGATTTAGTAGTAATAAACTTCCTCCAAGGTTTGTTTGCAAAAGACATCGTCTTGGGTGGGCCCAAAAAAACACTTTTGGGTACCTCAACGAGAATAGAAAAAAAGAGATCGCTCAGCAGCATCGGACGGGCCTTAATCACTACAGAGAAGGGCAATAATCGCTGATTTAGTGCACTTTTTCCTGTTGGCGTGAGCCCTTTGTTGTTTTGGCCGCGCATTTCACCCTCCCGTGTGTGTGCATGAGCCGATTTCGATTTAAAAATTGGCAAGGGCGAAGAATGGGCAAAAGTAATTTGGGCGCCCACCAAGCCCAAGTTCTCCAAGTTTCCCGCCGGCAAAAACATCATCATAACTAAGTTGTTTCCCCCCAGAAAGCGCGTGATTAATCTCAGGAAGTGTAGATTTCGCGCCAGTCGATGTCTTCACGTAATCAGAATCATATATTTGCCAAGATTTATGCCCGCACTTATTGCGTGTATAATTTTGTGTGCGCGCGCGCACCTACGACCAAATATCTGCGACGTGCAAAAAAGAGGCCTCTTCTTCTCCCGCTCTACTTATTCTTTGGGGGAGAAAGAGGAAAATCGTGAGAGAAAAAGATTTATCGCCGAGGAAAAATAGAAGGAAACGACGTAAGTTGCTTGGACTATTTTGTTGAAAAATCCCCCATTTTGGGGGTGTCTCTCCTACGGTTCACTGCGCCTTCACCAGATCTGTGTCAAGCCTCTTCCTCACAAGGGACTTCCATAGCTGGCATAATTGCTTCATTCAGGTTGGCGGTGGTCGGGAGGGGAGGATGTTGAAGCTCCTCTGATTCTTTGCTCCCCTCCCCGGTTGGAGAAATCTCATGCGCACGCGGGGCGGCCGCCGCGGCCGGGACGGCCGGGACGGGCGCTCCCGGAGGACGGCCGATCGACGATCAATAGCGCACCACCAGGTTGGAGCAGTGCAGAGCAAAGCAAAAAGTGGGGCTAGCGCGCGGCGGCGGCGACCTTCGAGAGGTGCAAGTCACTATTCAAGTTAGGAAATCCAGCCCATTGCGTCGTCGATATCTTGTACACGGATGTATGCACCTACAGGGTGAGCCAGAAAAAAATGTTTACAGTCTCCTTTGTTTTCCCCTACGTCCCAGCCTGAGGAGGCAGGGTCGGTCCATCTTTTGGTGCGTGTCCGCCTACTTTTTTTTGACTCACACTGCATGTGATGGGTGTCATAGGGCCATAAGGGGCCGCATTCCAGAAATGCCTTCAACAATGCTCTCCCACACGGCACACAACAAATGTATCATCTCCTGTTCTCTCTCTTCCTCCTGCTCGCGCTGTTTGTTTGTGTGTACGTCTGTGTGTAACGGGAGAACCCTGCTGATACAGTGTGACTCAAATTTCTGAATGTGTTTCTCCCATTTGCATGGTGAAACAAAGCCCAACTCAATTGCTGGAATGGGTCTGATCCAAGAACACCCTTTTAACTGACTCCGCAGTCTTATCAGTCACGTTGAACAAGATGTGATAAGAAAGACATCGGCGAGGAGACCCTCGGGGGCTGCTTGTGGAAGGTCAGCAGATGCTCTTGTAACGAAAGCAGCTGCTCTCCCGCATGCTTCAGCTCTTGATGTCCAGTGTGATGGACACATCTGGCAACCCTGGGTGTCAGCCCTGAATCAATCAAAGCTGGGCATGAAAGGGTAGAGCCATGAAATATTGGGCAAATGGATATGGCCGAGCACTCCCCGAAGGTGTCCAAAGCCACTTGCCCTCCATGAAGACAATAAGTGTGACCATGTGTAGCCCTGACTTGTCATCACTCGTCAGAAATGGGCGGGATCCATTCACAGATGTCTTCCTGCACCATCAAAATGTTAGCATAAAACCCCACCTTCGACGCTAATGATGGATCACACCCACCTCATGTACTCAACTTATCTGGGGCCCAAGGTGAGAGTACATTAACGGGGTTCTACTGTATATGGAACTCCTTCTTGCTGTGGGTAATTGAGTGGTTTTTTTTCTTCCCCACTGTTATGGATCTCTCTACACATGCATGGGTAAGGCCTGCAGGCCTGCAGGCCTGCAGGCCTCCCAACCCTCCCTCCCCCCTCTCCTCCTTTTTTCCTTCAAATTATGCCCCACAACGTTTGGGTGAATCAAGGAGAGAAAGTGATTTACCGAGACGGGCGAAAAACGACGCAGACTCTTTCAAAATTGGAGCTTTTCCTCATCTTGTGTGCTAACGAGAGCATTCATTGCAGTGCAATTCGGTGCTGTGCATACACTGCACTGAATTGCAAAGCATTGCATTGCACTGCACTGCGCACTGCACGCCATTGCTCTGCGCTGAACTCGACTCGGCTCGGTAACGGTTCCTTGATTAAGACGCTTGCAAACATGGGGCGAGATTAATTATGAACGCCGCTCGTTCAGGCTTGGATCGTGGAAAATCAGATTATTGTTGGGTTATCTGACTGAGGATATGCAATGATCTAGATTGGTTCTGCGTTCAAAGATGATTCCCCTGATTCCTCCCATCGAGACTGAACAGTGTGGGTCACAAACGTGCCAACAGCGCAATGCGAAGAACTTGAAAAGGCTAAAAAAGGCCTCACGTCGGGTATCTGTGAAGGTCCAGTTATGAGTCTTTTAATAGCAAAATGACATAATGAGATCAATGAACGGTAACACTGTACAGAGGAGCCGCGCTTCTTACTCACACACTGCGTCAAATGGCCTCAAATGGGCTGTGAAAATTAAAAAAAAAAATCAGATCGGGCACCAATTGGAAAATCCTAGAAAGTTTTCTTCTTGCCTGGCCTGGCTTTGCCTGGCCTGGCTTTGCCAAAAGGCTTTGTGGCAGTTTGTAGATCGCATTTGAATCGTGATTGAAAGATCAATCGACCTGAGTGATCATCGTGTATTCAGCCAGCCCCAAGAAGATCTCAGAGCTGCGCCACAATATAAAATATCATGCACACAGATGTTTTTGCAGCCATCGTCTTCTTCTGTTTCTGCCTGGGTCGATGGAACGAAGGGGGTGCCAACGATATGATTATCATTCGTCATGTACAAGTAAATTATATTTCTAGAGACCTTGATGGTGGTCTTGGCTAGCAGATTCTTCTTTCTCTATGGGCATCGACGACTTTTGATGGAAGTCATCCCAGCTCAACTGAGTGAATCCCCTGGGCAAAATTATCAGGGCAACACTTGGGCAGAAGGAAAAGAAAAGGTGAAAGCTCTGATGGATCCTAAACCAGTGTTTTTCAAAGTAGGCAATTGGGCCCCCTGGAGGGGGGGGATACAAGAAAGATAAAGGGGGGGAGGGGGAAAAACCTTCAGGGGCAACGGGGGGGAGGGGATGATGATGGAATTCAAAACATTTATCAATGCTGTCAATTCGTAGTCAAGTATAATTAGTATTTGCTTTCATACGCCACCATTAATCAAAACAAAGAAATGTATCAAACTTCTCCATGCAGGATGAAGACAGTGACAACAGCATTTTCACAACGGGGTCAAGACAAGACGTTGTCCGCGTCGAATCTTACACCTCTATTTAAGCCTCAGTATAAAAGGTAAGAAATATTAAAGGTAAAAATTACTGAACCAACGAGCACAGCATTAATTGTCGAGGCCAGACTGCAGTGGCAAACAGCAACTTTGTCATGAATGGTCTCAGTCCACAAAGCCCGTTCTTCGTTAAATTGACACTGTACAGCCCGGTTAAATGCGGCCTTGACTGCAGTGTGAGAATGACTGGTTTGCCCCCCGTGACTCTCCGCAGCTTCCCCAGGATGGCGAGCAACATGTGGACGACGAAGATTGCCTCTGGATTGCTCAACTTAAATTTACAACTTGCTAGTCTCACATCTCTCATGTCCTTAAATTAGGCAGCGTCGTGCGGGTGGGCCTGCAATGAAGAGGCCCCATGCATCTTCTCTCTTTATACTGCAAATTTGGAGACAAGGAAGAAAGAAAAGAAAGGAGAGAGAAAAAAATCATCCTGTAATACCTGCGCCAAACAACCAAGCGAGCATTAGCATAGAGAAAATATTTCGCCGGCGGCGGCGGCGGCGGCCAAGGAGAAGAAGGTGGAGATCTTTTTCTCCACCTTCTTCTACTTCCACTACTCTAAAAATGGAGCCACTTCCATAAAGCACCGAAGCATCACTTTTCCTTTTTTCCCCCTTCTTCCAGCTATCAATTTCGGCCATTTTATGCAAGCGTCTCAATTCCTTCTTCTTCCTGCCCGCGAATTATGTGACATCAGCTGGCCCCTCTTTGCGGGCCAATTTTATTGCTGCACCTTTATCATTTCCCTTGTGTGCATCGCATAAAGAGTTTATTATCTCCACTCTTTCCCCCTTTTTCTTCCTCTTCTTCTTCGCTCTGGTGCATAAATGAACATGGAGGGCGAGAAGTGGTTAATGGGGTCTCTCTCTCTCTCAACCCTTTAATGGCCGCCATTCCACAGTTCATCGCCTACTCCTAATGCAATTTGATGCCGCCGGGTGGAGCAATGAAAATGTATCTCGCATGACGTTTGTGGCGGACGCTACAGAGTGTCTCAGACGTTCCGACGTCAGGGTTGCCACTGGACAAGGGTCTCAACCAGCGTCTCCGTCGGCACCGTTAAAAGTAATTTACTTTTTCACTTTCTCTTCAACTTCCAGTTTGAACATCTCGAGGATGCAAGAACATCCACGCCTGGGTCTTTATCGACTTGGAAGTGTCCTCGAAGGAGGAGGGGTTCCCAAGCAGGGATTCCCGAGGGGGGGGAGGTTGTCCCCTCCACCAGCAGATGGTTCACCAAGAAGTCTGACCATGAGAATGCAAATGACGACCTGTGCAACAAACAGGTGGGTAATGTTATATATATGACGTGCCTGTGCTGGGTGTGCAGCATGCATATGCATTGGAGATAAGCGGGGCGTTCACTGTGCATTTACTTATCGCGCACAGGGTGTCTGCAACAATGTGTCACGTCTGTGCTGCACGGACTAGATGCTGCCAGGAGGTACTTTGTGCTGCACATGACGCATCCAGGTTGCTCCTTGAGTGACTTACAGGGTGTCTCAGACAATTCTGATCCAGTGAGCGCTCGTGCACCAGGAGGAAAAAGAACCTGTCTTTGCTCATAAGCTGCGCCACATCGTACTGTACAGGGCGGGCGGAAATTAATGTCAGCTTGATGCTACTTGGCATAGATGCTGCACCGCTGGAGTTGTTTATCCACCAGATATGAAGGGTTTTTTTACCATACGATGAATAATGAGTCATTAAAGCCAACAAATGTTGCAGATTCAAAATGTCACATCAGCTGGGTTAGTGGAGCCGCAAATATCGTTGACCATAGCTTTAAACAGTTGGGAGTGGGGCAAAAGTTTATCTTATGTTGTTTCGCTTCATGTGTTCACCAAAAGTGCAATGGTGTCAGTGACGAGAACTCAAGCCATACCACCGTTTCCAGTGCAGTTCACAATGTATGTCTCAAAACTGTGCGATTTACCGCATCGACAACGAATGTCGCGATATCTGCCAAATATCGAGTATCGACGAGTCTAACAATATTAGCACGATATCACACACAAACAGCTCACAGCCCTTGTCACTTCTGTAGCAGCTTCGTCCCCTGATTCGGCCTTGGCAGTCCTGAGCAAGCCCAAATCCCGGCGTCTGCCACCGTTGAGACACCAGCAAAAGTATCGTGTTGACCGAATAGCGAGCAATTCGTTGGGCACTCATCACGAGTATCGAGTGTGGCGATATCGATTAGCGTTGCATATCGCACGTCCATAGCACGCACTGCTTAGTGAATCTAGTCTCGTGTTGATGCCTGTGAACAGTGTCACATGACCGTCCGCGTGTCCTCGTGTCCGTCTGTCCATAACGTATTGTCCACTGCTAAGTAATTTGTGGAGTGAAAAAAGATCTTGTGCGCAACAAATGTTCAACCCCCGCGAGATTGAGTTACGGCCGTGGGTCGAAGAGTGAAAGCGAATTTTAAAGCCTGACTTATGAACGGCCATCGACGACGTTTGCACATCAGACAGCAGCGCAAAAGTTAAGTCAAACCTCACACAGATTAAATTTGCTTCACACACACACCACTGCAGCAGCTTGAGCAGGAGTGGAAAAAAAGGCTAAGCTGCAAATTACAAAGCTCTTTTTATACACTGCTCAAAATGAGGTCTCAATCAGCGCCACTCTTTTAAGGGAGCGTTTGCCCGGGCAACTTTTGTGTGCCGAGATCAACATGGGTGAGTGCGTGCGTGCGTGCGTGCGTAAGTGTGTGTACACAGAGACAGATGATGCCTCTTTTTACACACACCTTCATTAGCTTGCTTAAAAGTCGTGAGATCTTTGCTGTTATCCGAATTGCCTTTTAGCTGGCACGCACATCTTGGCCATGACTCGACGAAAATCCGCATTTTGATGCACCCTTTCTATGTTTTTTTTTCTTCTGGCCAGAGTAAAAAAAGGAGCTTTTTATTCCAATTTGCTCAGTCGCTGTTGTGCTAAACACCCAGTAACAAAAAGCCTCCATGCAAATCCACTTTCACTTCTTTGAGCATCGTTGATGATAATCTGAGTCTTCTGAATTAAGGCCTAATTAGCGGGCAGGTAAAGCATTTTGCAGCCACTGTGTTTTTCTCCCTTTCAGGCCTAATTCGCCATTGAGAAGTTCCCAGTTTCGGTTATTGCCCGAGAACAACTCGAGTGTCACTAATGCGGTTTCCCCTGCGAAACAGGGACACGAAGAAGCTCGTGATTTATTATCTCTGTTACTCGATCCCCATATCGTGAACTAAAACGAAAGCGAAGCCTCAGCCAAGCCTAATAGTGCTGCTGCTGCCGCTGCTGCTGCCCTACAAACCCCAAAAGCACGATCACGAATTAAATTTCCCTGCTTTGTAGCTCGACACCCCGCAGTGAGAAGAGGGGGGGCTCAGGGCTCACTCAGGGCTCGTAAGCCTGGACGGCCGGGGCCATCAGGGACGACCCGGCCGTGAAGAGACTAGAATTATACTCGTGGATGCAAAGAAGGGGGGGGGGAAAGAACCCTCAGAACTGTCTTAGGGCGCGCTTTATCGCGTTGATCACATTTTTTCCTTTCTTAGGAGAGTGGACTTTTGGTGCTTGTGCAAATGCGCCCTAAAGAGGCTGTGAGGAGATTCATTACGCGACTGTTATAATTGCCCCTGGCCCCGCCATCGTTTGTCAGGGGTGATCAGGAAGAGAGAAAATGATAGTTATGGGATGAAAGGGTCAACACTGGTAGAGGCCGCGATAAACAAAAGAAGCAGACAAGAAGAGGCCTTCCTCAAAGGCCTGCGGCCTACAACCATAGGAGACGATCATGTTGTTGTTGACTCAACTTCTGCCAGTTGTTCAAGACTTTCTCCCACACACACACACACACACACACACACACGATGGCGCACGCACACACCGACTGCGCACGGTACGAGCAAAAAAGGCTCTGCCAATTCGGAGGCCACGAGTCAGGGCACAGACGGTTTGTGCAGTGCAGTATGTGTGAAGTCACGCGCGCTAAAATTGGGACGAGAGAGACAAACGCGATTTCACTTCTGTTATGCCCAAGCAAAAGTTTGCTGAGGAGCGGAGGAAAAATGGTTGCTTCTTCATTAAGACGCGACTCACGAGTCGTCCCCAAAAATGTGTCAGGTCATGTGGAGGTAGAAGAAAAGTGACTTTCGTGCGCTATTATGATATTTATGACTTCTCAATGCTTCTTTTCATCGTCTTCACTTTTCAGCATCCTCACAGAGAGAAAACGTGATCAACTGAATAAAAAAGGGGAAGGAATGAGCCAGGATCGGCAATAAATTTCTCTTTTGGTTCGTAAATTTATCGAGAGAGACTGAAATCGCCCGGCGGGAGTCTTCTTCGATCAAGGCTGGTGCGGCTCTGGGATCGTTCCAAGAAGTTCTTCTTCTTCCCCCTCCCCCCCCCCCCCCGAAGAACTTTCAACGAGGTGGGGAAAGTCCTAACTTTCCTGATTTCACCCACAGTTTGTCTCATCAGAGCTTTGTCACTCTCCGAATCGGTGACAAAAGAACCATTCTCCATGTCCGTGTGAGGTGTGAGAGCGTCTGCGTGGGCCGGCGCCAACGGCAGGAAGGACTCGAGCATCCTCCGCCCTCCATCCTTCGCTGCCCAAAACGAAAATGGGCAGATGGATGAGGTCAGATCCGACCTTGACGGCCACATGAGGCCGGCCAAACGTCTTTTACGGTTTATTAGAGTTGAATAACGATCCTCACTATCCCTTATGGGTTCGTCGTCACCTTGTATTACATTGAATCTCGCGCCAATTCGTCCGCATCTAAAGGGAAATCATATTTCACGGGGAGTCAATTTGCGCGCCTACGCAATGCGTCATGAACTCTCCCTCCCCCCTTCTCTGCCCCTCCTTTGTGTACGCATAAAGCTGCGTATGAGGAATGCGTACAGAGCACGCATGTGTGTGGAGCTGAAATTGAAAGGGTTAGCACTTAGCAGGCATGACGACATGAGGCCCAACCTTATTTGGGGGCTGCACGCACGAAGCTAGGGTAAATAATTTGAAAACTCATGGCAAAAAAAGAACATATAGGAGAGTGTGCGAGTGTGTGCAGTATCTCTTCATACACACAGGCTCTTCGCAGGTATTTCCAATTTTCGCAACCAGAAGAAAGAAGCAAAAAAAGGGGAGGGGGAGGAGGAGGAGGCCTACGTGGCCTATGGGCCTATTGTGCCTGAAGAAAGAAGAGGAAAGTTGTGCCCTCCTCTTTGGAAGATGAGGCCTATAAGAGGCTTTGCATAAAACGAAGAGGCCAAATAAAAAATGGCAAAGAAACCGCTCGACCCCGACTGCTGCAGCTGCACCGGGGAGGAAAATTGCGATTTTCATGGCTCAGATCGCTGCCTGCACTCAATTAGCATAAATCAATGCGACAGAAGTTGGCACAATAACACTTGAGCTTGACTCCACTTTTCTCCTTTTGCTGGCTCAGGACCTTTTTTCTGCTCTTTGGTGGAAAAGGAAAAAAAAAAACCAGCCCAAAAAGTCACGTTTTGAGCACGCAGAGACGCGAAGAGCGAAAGCTTTTCTTTCGCCACTTTGAGCACAAACACGTGTGGGTGGGTGCAAAAATGGGTCGTGGGTGTTGGAGAGGAGCTGGGGGAAGCGCAAGCGGGGCCACTAATGAGGTGGGGGAAAAAGCGAGAGGGGGAAACAGACAGATAGAAACATTCGTTCTCAGCACACGAGAGAGAAAGAAGGAGTTTTTCTTAGCTCAATCGTTTAACAAAATTAGCCGAGAGGGAGAAGATTTAATGACAGTCAGTTTTTTCTTTCCGTCACAAAGCACGCGAGCTTTCTCCACCAGACATTAGTTCGCGCTCGTTCGAGGTCCACTCTCAAGTACGTCGTTCAAGTAACATCAAGTGGCTTCAGTCAAGTCTGGTAGAGTTGGGCACGACATTGCCACCTCCCCCCTTGTCGTCATTTCTCATGGAGGAGCCCATCCAAAAAGGTGTCTATCCGCAGCAGTAAAACCTTTTATAATTTGGGTCCCCCCCTGTTCCTCCTCCCCCCCTCCCCCCCCGCCCCGCAGGCGAGTTCAACCCCGTCCAATCATGAAAAACGGGTGGGCGCAAAAGTTCGCATTTCTGCAAGTTCGTGCAGTCGCTAATAACAAAGCAGTTCTTGGCCCCAACCAGCCTCTTGACTGAGTAGATGCCAGCCAAGCCAGTACCCAATGCCAACCTTCCAACTGCCAACGTCTCCCCGGCCGAGGTCTCGCTCTTCCTCCTCCTCCCCACCACCATCATCAGCCTGCTCAGCTGCTATCAGATGCTTTATATCAACGAGAGAGAGAGGAACGCATGCGCATGCGTGCAAACTTTTGTACGTACGCGCATTCCTCGAAAACGAATCTTGCACAACAGACAGAAATCTGACGGATTTTTGCACGTTTTTCGCAGAGAGAGAGAGAGAAAGAGAAATGGGCAGTGCTAAGTGGATGCCCCCTAATGGGGCCTTGCAAATCCCCCTCCCTTCCACACAACCCTACCTTTGGCCCCCTTGCCAATTTGCAGGTGTTGATGGATCAGCCTTTATCAAGACCTCAGTAGAGAGCGGAAAAATATGTCTCCACTCTGACTACATTTTCGACGGAATTTAGTCGAAATCACGCATTTTTGCCAGGAAGACATATGTACTTGGTCACTTCACAGCCTGATTGGAGACTGGGCCAGGAACAATCCGGGGTCTGATACAATAGAAGATATTGCAAATGCTCTTTAGTGAAATTCTTAAGTTCTTAAGGTGTCGAGAGATCCTCTCCAGCACTCGAAAATCTGTCCAGTGACAGAAGACATGACAGAACAGTCGAAATAGACTATGATAAGTCACTACTACTACGATTCAATCGAACCAAAGTGTGCTTATTGGCCTTCTATTGTCACATTGTTTGTCGATCCCATCTGAATATATTAGAAATGATATTTGTGCAACAACAAAAAACGTCACCTATTTTTCAGGCTTAAGGCCGTAGGCCTACAAAAGAGAAGAGACTAAAGCAGGGGAAACAAGTTGATATCAGCCCAGTGGTGAGATTTCTCTCTCCGAGAGGTTTGAGTCATGACAGCAGAAGGTGCAGCAGATCCTGAGCAGTCAGTCCAGGCCCAAGCCCAGGCCCAAGCCCAGGCCCAGGCCCAGGCCCTTCATCCATCCATCATCATCCCTTTTATCGGGGAAGTCGCAGCAGTTTTGTTTCAATTCGAGCCTTCATCAACTGTTTTGCACGCCTGGGATCACTTTCACCCCTCCCCACCACAGCAACAGCAGTAGCAGCAGCTGCGACGCGAAGCTCCGCTAGACGAGCAACGACTCCTCGGGGAGCGCGGCTTGCCACATCCGATTCGCCGTCCACGTAACGGAATTGTTCTTGCTCAAGTTTGTCGTCTCCGGCTTCTTTTGAACGCTACACTTTAAGGCGGGGTCGCCTTGGCGGGAATTTTGCCGACAACTGCACGTCAGGTGGCGATTCCAAGTGTGCGTGACAGGAGAGAAAATCAGCCAGTCTAAACCATCCCTTATGAGCTGAAAGAGGGGGGGGGAGAGTTTTGCTTTGAAAGAAACTACGGCAAAAACAGCGGCTTTTGTCAAACGAGGCTCCCTTTTTTTCACCCACTTGGTGAGAATAATTTCCAACATGACACGAAGCTTTTTCGCAGGAAGCGACAGCCCAAGAAAGTTTCTGCGCACAAACAAAGCATTTTCAGTGAGTCTTTTAAAAGGAGACTTGTGCAATGTTGACATCCGGCCCCAAAGTGGATGTTTCTTCCCCGATCAGCTGTTTTGGGCTGTTGGGGCTCAATCAGCTGGTCTTTATTTCCCTCAGATCAATAAGATGTTTTCCCTTCTGGCTGCCCTTTATTGCGCCCTGCTAATTGAATGTGTGCCCAGAGCGCGCGCGCGCACGCACGCACGAGGCAGCAGTGCAAAAATGTCTCCGCTTGCACTTGACGTGCCTCGATGGGCCTTGGTGAATCGGAAAAGTCGCTCACGCGTCGTCAAGGTGAAAGAGAAGACGGGAAATCTCAGTCAGTCAGGCAGTTATCGGATTTCGCAATCTCTGTAAATGTTGTCTTGTACGACAAAGACGAGAAAGAGGTGAAAAATTGGCAAAATCTCCGTGGAACAGCCGAAAAAGTGGGCCAGATTCTTTATCCTCCTCCCCTCGACAGATTGCGGTAAACCTGCATGGTCTGGACCAAAAAAAAAACCGACTTTTGAAGCATCGGGGTAACAATAAACTTGCCATTTTTTTTCTGCCTGGAGAAGAAAAGACTGAGCAAAACAATGGCTTGAAGAGAAAATGCGTGTTCTACTCTGACTTTTGCATCTCACATAACTTACCAGCTACAGATTTAATCTTGTGCGACGGTTTCTCCAAACATCGCAGCCTCCTCAGACACAAAGGAAACAAAGTAATAGGTTTGCTTTTTAGTGTTTATGCAACGAAAATTACACTCATCAAGAGGATAATCATGGATTCAGTCACGGACCCACCTTGATGCAGATCAAAGTGCCATCAATGTTCTTTCTCACCTCCAGGAGGAGTTGAAGAGGCCCCAAAAGGAAAAACTTGTGTACACAAAGTCTGAGGTCTCCTTCAAGTCCTCTAATATGGCTCAACTTGAGCGTCACTGTTTGGCCTCAAAATTTGCTCTGGCACATTTGGAGAAGTCGTCTGCTCGATCCTCCCGATTAAAGCAGCCTTTGGTACTGTGCTTTAGTGTCTGGTGTGATCCACACATCTATGAATCGACCAAAACATTATAGACCAACTGTTGACTCTGTTTGAGATGGGCAAGTCTCAATTTAACGGCGTGACTGGAGATAAATATCGCCAGATCGAGACTTTGCTGCATCAGACAAGTGAAGACGAGCGATTTTTCCCACTGCCCGGAGGTGCCCCGGGCCACTGACCTCGGGGAGGCCTCGACGGCTACGCTGGAGTTGCCCCATGTGGTCTCCGCCGAGGACACCAGCTGTGAATGGCACTGCAGCCTCTGCAGGGTCTGACTCACCTCGAACGTCGTCCTCGTCAGGATCCTCGTCCCATATTCGCTGTTGGAAGAAAAAGACCACGTGTCAAGTCTTGTCTGTCTTGTCTCCACTGATGAGATTTCAACTTGAGTCCACCAGCAAGTGCACAATCCTTCCTCACTGGATAATTAATGCACTCAAGAGTCGCTCAAAAAAGCAGCCCAACAAGACCCACCCAAGCACTCCAGAATTAGGCCAGCCCCGAATGGGTTTCCCTTCACACACCAGCACCTCCACTCATTTGGAAGGCCTCAATTAGCCTGATGTTTACTGTCTCACACATGAGCAAAAATCAAATTGCCACTGGGTCTGAGCAGAGCGGAGCACGGGGAGATGTGAGCGGAGTCCATCAAGGGGCCCGAGCCGGCGAGCGAGCGGGCGGACGAGCCGGAGGAGGCGCGCACGACGCGCGCCAAGACGAGGGCGCGCGCGCAGGAGGAAAATCTGCTCAAGATTCGTTTTTGCGCGCCTTTTGCGACGCGCGCGCGTTGAAGTCACCACGGGGAAGAAGAAGAGAATACGAAGAAGCCTTGTAGAAATTGAAATTGATCGATGTTGCTGAGCTCCAAATCTCGGGTGCGACCAAAGTTTGCAGCGGTGCAAAAAATTCGCCAAAAGGATTCGCGAAACAGCGTTGATGTCGAGCTCTTTCTGCCATCGCTGATCTGCAGGGGCAAAAGTTGTGAGGCAGGAAGAAAAGAAGCGGGTAACGAAAAAAATCTGCACAAATTCGCAACTCGACTTTTTTCTGCGAAACGATGTAGGAGAGAGAGTCTGGCATAGGTGAGTAGGTGGAAGAAAGAATGAAAGGGAAGACTTTGCCGCATTTTCTCGACTTCTCTCGGAGAAAACGGAGCTTTCAACACCTGCGACGAAAGTTTTTTTCTCTCTTTATTGCAGGTCTGGGAAGCCCTGATGTCAAGCAAGGGGTAAATCGCGCTTCGCCTCCCTCCACGATGTTGTTCTCACAAAAGGTTTTGTCATCGTGTCGAAGGTCTTTGAAACAAAGTGTTTTTTTCTTTCCTCTCTCGATGATGCCGTCATCCCGTGATGCCAACTTTTGGCACATCGTTCTACAGTGAGGACTCGATGGCACGAGCACGGAGACGTCGGCCAACCACAGGAAGCAGCCGGCCGAAAAGGCTGAAGTGGGCCAGTGTTGCTGTCACTCCAGTAAAACATGCCGGTCAGCTGGTGAAATCGGCGGGTCAACGTCAACCAGTTCGTTGGTCAGCTGGTCATCAGTTTCTAGGGCGCCCAAGAGCAAGTCGACAAATGAGGCTTCCACTGTAGGCACTCCGATCCACCGAGTGGGGGGGTTGGTTAGTGCCATTGAATTGATTCAGTTTTTCCACAGAAGAAATTCATTTTAACGAGTTATAAAAAAGTTGTTGTTGTTGTTGTTGTGCCAGAGATGATTTTTATTTCTTTTCTCTTCCTTTGCTTGGCAAACAGAGAACATCTGTTTTTCCTTGTGTAGCAATGATGTGTAGAAAATGAGATATAAATCGCAGAGCAAAACTCGTGTCAGAGAGACCTTTTGAACGTGAGCAGGGGAAAAAAAGAGGGGGGGGGGGGAAACTGCACAATAATAACCGAGAACAAAGGTTGGAACTTGCCAAAACTGATCGGAAAAGAAGTCGCAGAATTTTTGGTCGAGAAGACCAAAATTCACCAAAACAAGTGCGCATCTGTTTCGTGTGCTCAAAAGAGAGAAAAAAAAAATGCGTGGGTTGTCAAAGCTCGCACATTTTTTTTTGCAGCCGAAGATTTGTCATTGTGTTACCAATCGCACAACAATGGGAAACAAAGAGCGCTGAAAATTTTTGAGCAAAATTGCACGAAGATTGAGCTGAGGAAGTTTTTACGTACTGTACAAATCCATCCATCCAACCATCCATCCATCCAGAGGCATCACGTGTTCTACGTGTTCAGGTCCACATCGTGTGAGCAGAAAAAAAAGCCCGCGAGCTTCTTTCACCGTTACCTGTCTTTTTTCTCCCCGATTCACACTGTAAAAAATGGGCATGCGGATGGGGCGCCCAAAAGTCAAGCGCACGCGCGTTCGCACGCAAGAAGTTGCACTTTTGCATCCATCCATATGAATTCACGATGACGAGATTACGTATCTGAAATCGTCTGATTGTGCACAACTTTCTTGCTTGTGTGACAAGAGTTGTTTTTTTTTTCTCAAGATGAGCATTGGACAACTTTCTCTGAGTGCATTTTTTGAGCATGGACTTATATAGTAGTAGGGGTGCACACACACACACACACACACACCAAAAAAAAACCCCACCAGGGACTCCCCCTATGTACACTCAATTCTGGGCTGTGCTCATGCAGCACGACTTGTTCAGCGTCAACTAAAGACGGGCTCCATGTATACGCAGACCCAGTGGGTCCCCTCGTACACATGCACACGGGTCCCGACCCGACTCGTCTGTCTGGAAGAGCTCTTGATGGCGTTGGACATGTCGAGCATGCCTTTCTGAGGCTTTTCACACGCAGGCCATGTCAAACACGGACCAAGTGGTGCACTCGGGCTTGACCTTGGGAATCTTGATGGTGATGGACGTGGCCTCAGCATCAAAGAGAGGCCACTCCTTGCTGCCCTCATGCGAAGCTTCCAATGTGGACTGAGCAGCTAATGGTCGAAATGCTACAAGTACTGACCGAAGCTTAATAAATCGCACCACCCGGTAAAATCAACCGTCATTATTGCAAGCGCCTTGGGCGGGGACCCCATTTGCTCCTAATAATGGGCATGGGTAGCAACATTGATATACTGTAATGTCCTTGGTCGTGGGTGCCCAAAACATTGTTTTACTCGTCATTTCACTCGAAGGAAGAACATTTCCAACTTGGTCAAGGAGAAATTGCTTCGAATTTCTCACAACTGCCCAATGTCCTTGATGTTTAGACTTATCCCGACACACTCTAAAAGACACACTCAGCACAAGCTGACCCGGAGGCTGTGCAAGACCTTATCTTTACGAACACAGCGCATACGTCAAAATCGGGTTATTTAATACAGAGGAACCCGGATAAATGGGACCACTTTTGCACGGGAAAATCCCATTTAACCGAACATCCTGATAAAGCAGACAGCTAAATTTAGCGCCCCAAAGACATTTTCCGTGTGTTTGGCGACTCCACTCACTCAGCTTCATATGACCAGAAGAGCAGTAGAAACACGGCACACACAAGGTTTTCGGGGATAACAAGAGATCCCCTTGATAAAGATTTTGATTTGGTTTGATTTGATTGTTGTCATTTTATACACAACGACCGAGTCAAGTAGCAGGGTTGTCATGCCACAAAAAAACGATCATTTTACCACACCTAACTTTGTACTGTACAGGAACACGCTTACATGAATCAAACGGCGATAAGCATCAAATTTATATCCCCCAAATCAAATAACTTTTTTATACAGTAAAATTCCTGCTCCTATATGAATCAACTTTGCTGCTCTTAAGCTTATTTGAATCAATATTTTCTCCTGTCAGGCCAAAAATAAGTAAAGAGGGAGTGCAAAATTAAGATTTATTTTTGCTTCCTTTGTGATGTTTCTCAAGAAACTCACGATTATGGCGCCCAAGTGACAGAGTCTATAGAGAAAATACGTCTGTAAGTATGTGTTCACTCACTTGACTTTGCCACCACGTTGTTCCTGGGTTCAGAATTCGAAACGAGAGTGTCCAATGTTAACATACAAAGTGCTTAAGTCTGCAATTGGTCCGCTCACCCCTGAATGATCTATCTATGATATAAAACTTGCAAAAAAATCCCTTTTTCTTAATGCTTCTTCTGTTTTCTTCATGAAAAATGCCTGTGTGAATCAGAAGGCCATATGAATCAAAAATGTCAGTCCCAACTCGATTCAAATAAGCGTGTTCCATTGTATCTAATATCCCCCTCATATGATCAAGCCTGACGCCGAGGCCTACTTAAAGAGGAAGGATCGCGTCTGCACCGAGGCCAACCCAGGGAGCGTCGCGGTCGTGATGAAGCACTGAAAACTTAGCACGTGATTGAAAGGAATGAAACAGTCTTAGTCTGTTCGTGAAGTTGACGACTGCTTTTAATGTCATTTCTTAATGTTTTAACAGTCCAACGAACTACTCCGCTTTAAGAGCATTATCACAAAGGCTAGAGTTCATAACTTTATCATAGATACTTTTGTTCATACGATGTGCGAAGAGAGGAGAATCAGCGCATTTGGAGAGTATGAAAAAGAAGTGAATCACAGCTTCTATTAAGTAAGTGAAGAAGGAAAGCAATTGAAGCCACTTGATGCTCTTTGTAGCGCGCTCTTTGGCATGCAGAATCTGCATGTTGACGTGCAAATCCGCATGCGTCCTTAGATGTAGGAGTAGGGGCCGTCTGTGAGCGCGCTACAAAGCATCAGTCAGCTCTTGTCCTCCTTCTTGTCTTTGGGCGGCTGAGTGGCAGACGAGGCGGAAACGCCACTGGACTTTGCGGCCGCCGCTGCTCCTTTGGCAGCCGCCAACAAGCCGCCACCGCCGCCGCCCATGATGCCCCTGGGGATGCCGCCCGCTGCCCTGCTGAGGATCTGCCCGGAGCTCTTGAGCCCCCAATCGGGTCGGTACTCCATTCCGGGGTCAAATTGCATCAAAACGAACACCTAAAGATAAACACAGAGTTCTCACTTTTCATACAGCCCTGTCGCCATTTGGGTAATTATTAAGTATCATCTGTTATTGTACAGTAGTGAAAAGCAAACAACACGTTAGAAGTTCTATTAGTCTTTCTGACGCTGGAGGAAAAAAACAACAACTTACTGCTGAATTTATAAATTTGTCTCGCTGAAGCTGTAACGACTGTGCTTCCGCTCGAATGGTTGAAGCACGTAGACCTTATTCAGCGCGAATCATAATTATTATCATGAATGATAATGGCCATAAAGCTCCATCATTTTACCTGATCCGTGGGGAGGAGGCCGAAGTCGTTGGGCGGGTTGGTGATCACGTAGCGCTTGCTGGAGGCGTCGAACGAACTCGTGGTGTCACGAAACCTAGAGAAGGTGTCCTCAGAATCATCTTGCAGCCGTGCGTAAGTTATGTTGTCACACTCGTCCAGAGCATTCAACAGTACAAGAGTTCGTCAGTGCGAGATTTGTTTTTGCTCCAAATGAGTCACTCGCGCTCCAAATAAGCAATTTCAGCTCACTCGCGTGCTTGTCCTCCAGATCAAGGACTTGAGCGCTTCTTGCCAATTGCATTGAGGGCAGCACTGGCGTCTGAACAACCGGTCCAGCCCCGGCAATCAGTGGTAGGGTGAAGGTCAAGTGGAGCACACTTGGGACGGAAGCAGCCGATATCAAGTACTAGTATTGAGCACACCAAACAGACTGGTGATTTTCAAAAATTTGCGTCTTCTTTTTGCAGACACAGGTCTTTTCTGACACATATTCTGTGGTGACTCTGGTAACGTTTCATTCCCAGCCCACCCTTTCCCCGTGACCACGGACCAGTACCGCCAGTAGCGTTACTGTCATGGCTAGAGGTACTTCCGGCAGTACTTTCTTCCTCCAGAATGCTCCAAGTCCGGCGCCAGAACAGCCATGGAGTGCAGTGACGTCGGTGCAAGTAGCGCGTTTCTTGAATGCTCTGTGTACATGCATAACAGTACTATATTGCTCTACCCGTACCTGTACAGTCCTATGCAGAGCATTCCATAGTTCCTCAGCGCAGCCACGAACAAATCGATGTATTTTCCTGTCAAAATATCGCAGGATGCAGACAGAATGCATATAACGTGATCCGCAAAGATTGGCCTGGCTGAGATTAAATCAAGCGCAATCCAATATAAGCAAATGGGGAAATACTGACTTTTTTTCGCAAACTTAGATTCACCCTGACGTCACCCAACGGAGGTATTTTCTTAAAAAAAAATCTGACTGCTCTGACTGACAGATTCGCATGCAAATTTTGGCCGATTCAAGTAAAAAAAAAGCCGGAAAAGGTGAAAATGAGGCACTTTGGCATGACCTCTTAGGGGCTGCTGCACTTCGAGCTCTTCAGTTTCGAAATGGGCTGTCAAGAGTTGCTGACGCTATTGGATCTCTCATATGAGTAAGTCAATGACTGATTTTAGGCGCTAACTCCACCCGAGCAGAGCTGCCACTGGAGTGGATGCAGAGCAGTGACTACAGTTTGAAAAATATCCCTGTCTGGCACAGGTTGCATTTTGACTTCCTTTCCTTCTCACATTTTTTGTTGAAAAATGTTGTCATCCCAAAAAAGAACCTTTAGATGAGTGATGTGAGGGCCAATCGAAATTTAACAAAAAGTTTTCCCGATCACACAAAGAATATGACCGCATTTGATTTAACACTAACGCAGCCAATCTTTGTAGACCAATTGTCCTATGTTCTAATTATGTACATCATTCTTCTTAAGTCCGTGCTCTGGTGTAACCTGTGCATACCTGAGTTCCCGAAAGACGCCAGGGGACCGTCGTAGAGCGAGATCTGGCCAACCCTGCATCGATCTCTATGACAGAGTGTCTCTGGGGTCGAGTACCCGCCCCTCAGGCCCGCCCCCTCGGCCAGGATCAACTCCAACTCCGGGGTCGCACCTCCGGTGATCAGTGATCGGATCAGGGTCAGTGCATTCTGGTTAAAGTAAGTCTGGCAAAGCAGTACAAGAACTTTGGTTAGTCGTGACTCTGGTGAGTCTGTGCTGCTTGGACAGCCTCACCGTGGACATGAGGGAGTCCAAGACGCTGACAGCGAAGGCGGTTCCGCAGGCGAACGGTTGGGTGAGGTAGAGCTCCGTGTCCGGGTCGTCGTCGTCGTCCTGGTCCAAAAATTGCACGTTCGAATCGTTGACGAGCTCGGTGATCATGGGCACGTTGGCGCCGTAGACTGACCCCTTGCGCTGGAGCACGATCGGACTACCCAGAGGGCTCAGGTTGTCCCGGGTCATAGGATCTGTGGTGAAGTCAGCATGGTTTGGTAACGATTCATCTTATGTCACACAGGTGAACCACTGACTTTGGCTGAGGACCCCGATCGTGTCGTCGAAGGTCATAGCCTTGATGTTCAGCGACGCGAGGATGGCCTCCTTGTCCGCCAGGGTGGGGTCGTCATTGGAAGGCACCTTGGCCGAGAGGATCACGCACATGTCACACAGGTTCACGTTGACAGCACGCAAATCAGCGCGACTCAGCGGAGAACCCTGAACAGAGAAATTGACGTAGGCAAATAAAAACATAATACAAATAACTACGCAAAAACTCAATGGATCATCGCAAATCTCCATCTATATCCTTACGTTTAACACGGATATCTTGGGGAGGTTCTGCACCGTCTTCCACTCCCTGCGGATGTAGTCGACAGATCCAACGATAACGACGTGCTTGAGCTCGTGGAAGTGGAAGTTCGAGGCCCTGAGTGGCATAACCAGGTTGCGCAGCCCGATCAGTGGGCTGTCAGGATCCGCGAAGAGGCAGACGACCACGTGCCCGTTTAACACCGTCATGGCCGCCTGGTTACGGTCCTGTCGCCGGGGAAGACCCGTGCGAAGTCGCAAGAAAATTCAAACATTTAGAGTGAGGTTCTTTTGGCATTACCAAGATGCAGTCCTCGATGGCTCTGGCTGGAGTCCAGTGAAACATCCCAGTCGAGTCGTACTTCATCTCAGTCTTCTCGAAGTCGAAATCCTTTGCCTGGTCGTCTGCGATGCCCACCTCCATCCCCTTCCCGTTCGAGCTCTGCGTGGCAGCCTTATTCGTAGGCCTTTAAAAAAATGTGGCAAACCTCGTCATCAAGATTTGTGGGAGCAAAACCCTAACATTTCGAATATCCTAGAAATTGCTGAGGTGTCACAGTTCAAGTCAGTCCCTCTTTGGTTGGGCTTTCTTCATACCTTAGCTCTCCATTGACCGCTACACTGACCTCTTCGTGGACATCAAAGAACATTGGAAAGGTTGGCTTTTTGAAACATATGAAATTTCCATTCTGGTCTTCGGTTGTCTGAAGAGCCAAGGGTTTTGCAAATAGTGATGGGGGACGAGCCGCCTCGGATCGTTAGGAAGTCTTAACCTGGCTTTGCTCGGTTCTGGCTTGCAAATTTCATATGTTGGCCCGCTCAAACAACTCGCTTTTCTGCATTAGCGTGGCTCGAAGCTTTTGGCTCGTTCACATCCCTTTCGGCCAGCCCTACTCTCATGTGTGATGTAGAAGATGTCCCGGAACCTTTGATGTCTTTGCCAACAGACCAGTCGTGAATACAACTGGCTTTGGGTGTCGGACACGCTTTGCTTTGGTGTCCTTTGCACCAACTCCTGTACCAGAACCAACTGTAAACTTACATGAGCTTCTTGACCTCATATGACAGGTGATATCCACCATAGGAGGCGTCGTCAGCGTTGCTACTTCCCCCTTGGGGATCCTGGTGCAGCCTGAATTGCAACGTTTGTTTTAGCCGGAAGTCGAGCATTTTCTCGACGAAGTACAGAATCCCTGCCTGTTGCCAATGTTGACGAGCGGTTTTGAGTCCTCGGCGTCTCCCTTCAAGGCCACGGCCTTCTTGAAGCTGTTGACGGCCTTCCCGCCCACGTTGGCCGTCGAGGCCTGGCCCAATCCGCTGGTCTTGCTCTGGCTGGAGGACACTGAAGAAGAAGAAGAGGTGTAAAAATCTAAACAATTCCTGCAGACGCTCAATCAACTGTGCAGGTGCATGAAGCATCAGCCCTGGCTGACATAAACTTTCTACTATACGTACTATGTACAAACTTACTCAAGCAGAATTGGCATTTTAGACTATTAACAGGGTGTCGTTACCACAGAATTTAGGCATGCGAAAAGGGTGGACTCAACGCTTCCAATCAGTAATTCCGTCAGAAATCTGAGCATTTCTTCTTTCTGGGGAGTCAACACATGAGGTATTGCGTATAAAAGGGGTTAAACTGCGCATGTAGGCGAGCATGCATGTCCAGAATACCTGTAGAACACACAACAGCAGGAACAATAACCTCGTAGCGACCTCTGTGCGGCTGCTTTGTGCGCACACACAGGTTCGGTAAGATGTCCCACATTCATATGAAATCTCGAATTGATGGTACGTTCGCTGTCGATCAGCTTTTCGCGTACGTGACTGTCTCGATTTTGTGGCATGTTTGAACTTCCTGCATCTCAAACTTGGGCTACCAGATTTCTGTCACCGACAGCAAAGGCTTTGGGTTTTGCTTCTGCTGGTTCCTCAACAGTGGTTTCAAATCAGCCAAAAGCTTCCGAGTACATTCAGAGCAAACTTGGATGTGTGGAAGCCCATTCAAAAGTGAGTGTGCTTGGCCAGCCGATTGATCCTAATACAGTTCAGAGCCTAAGAGCAGCAGAGACAAAAATGTGTCTCAACACTCGACATGGGAACCCTGAAGATGGGACTCCCACATTCTTCGAAAAAATTGTCAAACGTACGTTCTCACTGAGAAATCTGTTTTTTGACTGGCAATTACAATTCTTGGGCAAATCTCTGAGGTATGGAACAAAATGTCATAACATAAAAATGGAGATTCTACTGTGCCACGAGTATCTGGCCGAAGTTGCCATCCTGCTACTGACTCTGGTGGTGGAGTTTGTGTGCCATTTTTTTTTACCTAACTTCAGGCTGTTACTAATAAGCCCTTAATTGCTGCAATTATTCTCATGTTACGCTCAAAGTCTGCCTCTTTCATGCATCATTACTGCAATTGCGGTGCGTTGACATGCTTTTGATTGGCTCGCACTGGAAAGTTCCACGGAGAAGGACTCATTTCTGGGCTACACTTTCCATCCTCATTCATGGTGCCAAGATGAGGAGGACCAAAGGATCTGACATCGAGGAGAAGGAGCATCACATTCTTGCTTGGTACAAGTAGAATAGGGTGAAAAATCACACTCCTTTTGTCGTAATGGCATTTCTCGTCCTAGCGACATTATTAGTCCTAACGACATCATTAGTTCTAATGACATTACTCGTCCTAATGACACTCTCTGTCTACGAGAGCTGCATTTACCTACAGTTATCTACTGTTCTATCAAAGTTTGCTCTACACTTTTCGACCGTACGAAGTTGTGGGAAAAACAGTGAACTCCTCTACTACATAGGTACAACAGCCAATCAACTTGTGCCTCCGCTACAAGTGCAAAAACGTTCTACTTTAGGTACTCCAACGTCTGTCCAAACTTTGTTGGCTACTTGAGAATTTTGGCCGATATTTTCCTTTTTTTCTTTATCTCTTTGGGTCTTTTTCGGGTGAAACTGTGCATGATGAAGCTCAGTAGCAATGAAGCAAATGACTTACTGAAGATAGTGTCAAAATCGTGATCACCTGAAAAGAGAAATGGCAGGTAGCTCTTCTTCCTCAGTCACATTGTGTTTGTGGTTGTTCAGGTATGATGTGTACAGTGAGTCAGATAAAGAAAGAAAAACTGTGCACTTGTTGGGAGTCTCAGAAAGACATTTGCAAGGACATCCACCATTTTCTTTCTCCGCAGATGTCCTTGTGGCCCATCTGCATGCAAGATTCCCACATGTCCGAATCATGCTACAGAACTGACCCTCCCTAAGGCAAAAAGTTATCTAAATGTATGTGTATATGTTAAACGTATCTAACAAGAAGTGTACGTATGCGTGTATGTAACTTTTAAGACATGGAAAAACATGTAATGCCGACTTCTCTTTAGTCTCCGACAGACACGATCCGGACCAAGGTCAAGGATCAAGGCAAGATCTCCTCGACCTTGTCTGTTGGAGAAGCCATGCAGATTCGCACACACAACGAGCAAATTCGCACTTTGTCTCCGGTGGACTACGTAAGCTAGAGCCTCTATTTGGGGCTCTCACATCACCGTCACCGGGTGATTCCAAAAAACTGCGATGAAGGAACCAAAATTTGCTACTCTTCGTGAATATTTGGCACATAGTGACAGTACAATTGGCAACGAAGTCACAACAACGGACACATGGGAGAGACACGAAACAGTGGAGACGAAAGAAAATGACTAATACGTGAATGAAACTACAGCTAAGACGTAAAAGAACTTGGGTATACTTTGTATAGTGTCGCTTTATCAACTAAAACTGTATTGCTGCTGCTGGAGATCACTGAAGAGCTTTAACCACCAGCAATGCACACTCGCACATACAAGTAATTCAATATGCCTTCGCGAATAATATGCGAATTTGCTAGCAAAACAACTGTTGACTCACTGGCCCTCCCCACGAGCTGGATGGCTCGGACGCCCTTGCGGAAGGTGGCCACTGTAGGAGAGGGGACAGAGAAAGAACAACTCTGTCAGACACAAACTGGAGAAAAGTGAGCACGTACACGACATCAAAGTAGAGAGAGAGAAAGAAAAAGCAGACAAAGCACCTTTTCCCCATCGTTGTTAATGACGCAGTAACTGCACAAGTGTTAAAAAAAGCTGTTTGGTTGAGTTAGTATGTGTCACTCTGCACTCTCTGAAGGTACCCCCGTTGGTCTTTGCTGCCTTCATGTCCGCTATCACGTGTTGCGCTATCTGGTTGCTCTTGAGCACCGAGTGCACCAACATCCCGCCGATGTCTGGCAGAGAGAGACACAATGCAGAGAGAGAGAGGAAAGAAAAGAAAGAAAGAACAGAAAGAAAACGAAAGCAGAGTTGCCATGAGGAAGACTCACAGTTCTTGCACTTGCACTTCTTGATGAGGGACTCGACCTTGATGTCCTCGTGGCAGGCCTTGCAGTAGAACCAAGCCCTGGCCAAGGAGGAAAAAGGAGCGGAAATTGAAGGTGTACTTGCACTTGCTTTGTTTTCCTTTGCACCTTTTAACTTCTTCGGCTGACTGAGCGATGAAGAAGCCCACAGTGTTGGACGGCAACTTCGTCCCGCGGGGGTTGATGGAGATCTTGTTGTCGCTGCCGTCTTCGCACTTCACCTCGATCGCTAAGAGCAGCAGCTTCAGTTTCACGAAGCAAAGCCTGAAAAGGGCCAAACTCCACGGGTTTAAAAAGAAAATGAACACGTGGCAATTACGAGTGTAAACAACGATTAACTTCTCCTAAATGTACTTCATATAGCTAAACTTGATCTTTTGGGCTTAGGCATTGGTTTAACACTACTTCTCTAAAAAGTTAAGTGGCTTCTGTAGTGACCATTTTTGTCTGGAAGGAATATTTTTGGTCACCTGTAAGTAATTTTTACGATTCGTACGAACACTTACTCTGACGCTTGCGAGAAGGTCATTCCCGTGAAGGTGGGCGACAGCGTCTCCGTGTACATCTCACATCCCGTGCCCTGCAGATAGTCGTTCTGCCACTGGAGCGTGTCCGGACTCTGCCATATCAAAGGTTTGGTCAGACACTGTTCGAACGATGAGACGAATGTCAAGCTCACAGTTTTAAACGACCTCATGGCGAAGAGATTGGCCATCATGGTGCTGAACCCCGGCGCCAGGCACGACTGCGCTATGAAGCCCAACTTCAGCTCGGCCAAGCAAATGACGTCGTCTCCGCGCTTCCAGTCCCAGGTGGGGATATTCAGCAAGTAAGCCTGCAAGGGGGAGGGGGGCAAAATTCCTTGCACTTGAACTCCCCCCCGCGTGCTAAAGCATGAATGCATTAAGGTAAAAAAGGGCACCTTGTTGTGATACTGCATAAGCTGTATGATGACCCTGATGTCGTCCGAGTAGTTCTTGATTGAGATGACGCGCATGATGTTAGCCGCGTCCTCGGCGTCCGGGTCCTGACAGTACTTGTTGGCCAACACCAGGCAAGCATCGGCTTCATGCACCTAAAAGCATGAAAACGTTTCTCTCAAATGTATGCATACATATTTTTTTAGTATGTCAGTGTCGTTAGTCAAGCCTTCCACATCATGCAAGTGTGCTTTAAGCTAAACTAAGTGCGAAGTATTCTTTCATTTCTATTTTCAAATGTGCGTCTCAAAATGCAGAAGCCAGAACTTTGTCTCACCATTGCTGTCGTTTGTCGAATGCTTAGAAAAGAGAAGCTGCTAATTTATAGGATTAGATGGGTTTTTAAGCTGAAATTTTGTGTGCCTGCGGGTTTAGATCAGGCATGCAGGTTGAATAATAATAAAAAAACAACTAGAATAAAAAACAACTAACTGTATTTATATTGGCTTGTTCTTTATGTCTCGCAAGCTTTGGCTTCATGGGTTTGGAAATCTCAGGTTGTCCAAAATTCTGCATTTTTGAGGAAAGTTCAAATGAATTTGGTGCCAGAAACACCTACAACATTTACTTACTACTATGAATTAAAAACCTGCCTCATTGACCAGATACATTTTTGCTCAAGTCAGGTTAAAGAACAACAAAGTCCGAAGAGCCATGAGAAAACTTCCCCCCAAATTAGTGCTGGGTACAAGTTGGCAAACTTCTCTACGAGTCGAATCAGACTCATTTAACTCGAGCTAAAACGGATGCCAAAATTTAGCAATTCAGCGGTTGAAAAATGAAGCTGGCATCCGAATCCCAAATGCCAAAACCTCTCCCGAATTGGAGAAATTTTGCCACGAGTTGGATTGGACTCGCCTTGAGACTCGACTTAAATCGACTCGACTCGAATCAAGTCCAACTCAGTGAGCGATCCCAACTTGTACCCACTGCGGTGGCATCCGGATATTGCCAATTGGCCTTTGTTGAGGAAAGAAAATTGCAATTGTCCCGATTCTGCTCACATCCGGATCCGACAGTATGCGCTGTCCAGTTCTTGGCTCTGAATCGGTTTGACCGAGTTTTTCTTTCTTTCTTGCTTCTCCAGTGTGAGGCCAATCAAAACAGAACAAAACTGAAGAAGTCCCAGCTGAGAACACTAAATTTGCTCTGGGTTGAGCAACTGAAAACAGTCAACTCATCTCCTCCACCAGACAGAGCCGAGAAACTTCTGTTTTTTGTCTTTGTCCGGTGGAGTTTTCCTGTTGTTCTTTTCTTCTTCTTTTTTGTACCTTCACCCTCTGCAAATCTGGCGTGCTCATTATGGATCCCTGGTAGAACTTTACGGTGGTAAAATGTCGCTTGAACAGACCCTCAAGCTCCAAGTCCGGCGGCTTTCTGTATAGGTAGAAAGGGGGGAGAAGGAAAAAAACATTCAGGTGTCTCCAGAAGTCTCGCCGAGTAAGTGTACAACATGAGGCCCTTTAGTCTTATTGTGTAACTTGTTTTCATCGCTCTTATATAAGGTACGTTCGTCTGGCAACCTGAAATGGAGAAGCCAAAGCAGGTGTGTAAATTGTGGCTCAAACGATAGCACGACAAAAATTTGTTAGTTTTCATGAGAGAACCCGGGGGATGTCTCGTCTGTAGCTGAAATGCTTGTGTGCAACGTGTCACGCACTCGACCAGACTAGAGTAGGCAGGTTTGTGTTAGACATCACGTCAAGTGAAAGCAGGATGAAGTCAGCGGAACCATCAGTCTGGCGGAGAAAGCAAAAAAAAAGTGCAAGTGTGGAAGAAGCAAAATCAAGTTAGCAAGTCGAGTCAAGCCGAGCCGAGTCGAGCCACGCAAGATACACAACTATTTCAGCTAATGCAAGTGTCTAGTCTGTTTGTACTAGTGTTGTCTACGAGCCGGATTTTCGAGCTTCGAGCCGAGTCGAGCTTTTTTTTTTTCTCCGAGCCCGCTCGGCAAAAAGTGCACAAGCGGCATTCATATTATGTGCAAATGCGTGCATCTTATGAATTGTTGACCACAACAGTCTGGTTTCCGAGACTTGAGAAGCTCAATGTTTCAAAACAAGGGAAAGGTTTTGTTCTGACAGTCTTAGGAGGATCAAGATCCACAGATGAGTCTCGGAGCGACGGCCCTGCTCGAACTGCTTCCAGCTGGCCTCGCTTCCGACCGGAAGACCCGGCTCCCCAAGGAGTTGGCGAGCTGGTGGTGCACGTACGAGCCGCGCAGAGTCGGCCTGCAGCCTGCCAGGCTCGTGGGCTTTGGGGAGCTCGGAGACAACAGACAGTGGCATATTGGACACACATGGACAACTGGCTATATATATTGCTCCTCTGAGCCGTTTTAGCGTCTGAAGTGCCATCAGCTGATGCAAGATAACCTCTCCGCTCCCTGGCAGCTCTTTGTTTTGCCCCTCTTTGAAACAGCCTAAGCAGGTTTGTTGCTTACTGATTTGGGCCAGCGACCAGGCATCCTGGTCCAGGCATCCTGGTCCAGGCATCCTGGTCCAGGCATCCTGGTCCAGGCATCCTGGTCCAGGCATCCTGGTCCAGGCATCCTGGTCCAGGCATCCTG